>Ga0210044_10000043_pt1 | contig 171785 bp, 154 predicted proteins | sample CryGey13umfilter_2_FD_183959 | JGI IMG/M metagenome (GOLD analysis project Ga0210044, IMG submission 183959) | Groundwater microbial communities from aquifer in Utah, USA - Crystal Geyser 4/9/14 3 um filter (SPAdes) (version 2) | ecosystem: Environmental > Aquatic > Deep subsurface >... | reverse complement strand
TTTCAGAAAGACTTTCCGGACATGGTGGAAACGTCCAACAATCTCGCGAAAGTGAACATGAAATCAGGGCAACTCACTATCGATTGCTTGACACGCTCGTCTTCCGAAAAATCGAAATGCGAATTGGCAAATCTCCTGAAAAACACTTTTGAAGCGGTCGGGTTTGAGGTGCAATTTGGCAACGATTACCCGGGCTGGAATCCCGAACCGGAAGCAGAAATTTTACACAAATACATTCAGCTGTATGAAGCTTATCACGGGCAAAAGCCTCACGTTGCTGCCTGCCATGCCGGTTTGGAATGTGGCATTCTCAAAGAAAAACTGCCCGATGTGCAGATGATTTCTTTCGGACCTACTATCATGGGTGCGCATTCTCCTGATGAACGTGTTTGTATCTCATCTGTTCAGAAATTTTGGATGTTGTTGACTCGTTTGCTGGAAGAAATTTAGCTAAACTTAAAGTCCGTTAATCGCGCTGTCCATTCAAGCTAACCGTTTTTTTATCAAATTTTACATAATTGGTTTCATCCAAATGGGTATTGTGATAAATTGTGACCGCATTTGACCCCGATTCGAAAAGTTGATTTCATTTTAATTAAATTCAAAACTCTAAGTTTGATTTTTTAATCGAATTATTTTTATATATAATTTAAAGGCACATTTGCCCTATAAAATTATTTGTCATCCCGACAATGTTTAAAGTACATGAAAAATCCACTTTTCTGATGACATTCTTTTCCAAAAAGTTGCATTTATTACTTGAATTTAAGTTGTATAAAAAAATGAGTGCAAGGATTTATACATCTTTATCTGAGATGGATAATAACCCGAGTTCAATTATTTTTAAATGGATATAAAAACGGTCATCCTATAAATCTGGATGACTGCTTTGAACATAAGAATTTGGGAGAAAAAGTGTATCGAGAATAGGTTATTGAATCCAAAATGCCGGTTTTTCGATTCAATTCAGATTCGCGCCTCATAGGAATCACTCTCCAGAGGCTTCGTGACTGACTCATTTTGGATTAATAGAACTAAGGGTTAATAGATAATCTACATTCTATAGTCATGGCTGCAAGTGAAAAATTAAACCCAATCTATCGGCTTCCCAAGGACTTCGAGCAGTCTTTCTTCTTCGCTTCCTGCTTGCGGATGATGGTCGTACACCCAACGTACGGTAGGCGGCAGGCTCATCAATATACTCTCAACTCTCCCATTTGTCTTCAATCCGAAAAGTGTGCCTTTGTCATGCACCAAGTTAAATTCGACGTAACGCCCGCGGCGTATTTCCTGCCATGTGCGATGCGATTCTTCAAAACCCATATTTTTCCTTCGCTCGACAATTGGCACATACGCATCCAAAAAACTATTGCCGATTTCGGAAACAAAAGCTAACCAATCTTCGATTTTGGTTTCTGCATCCGGACGGCAATAATCAAAAAATAATCCGCCTACACCCCGTGCTTCCTGACGATGCGCGTTCCAAAAATATTCATCGCATTGCTTTTTGAATTTTGGATAGTACTGCGGATTGTGCTTGTCGCAAGCTGTTTTGCAAGTCTGGTGAAAGTGCACGGCATCTTCTTCAAAGAGATAATAAGGTGTGAGGTCTTGGCCACCACCAAACCATCGATCGATGGTTTTCCCGTCCTTGCCGTACATTTCAAAATAGCGCCAATTGGCGTGAACAGTTGGCACAAACGGGTTTTTAGGATGGAGAACCAAACTCAGCCCACAGGCAAAAAAGTTGACTTCACCGACTTTAAAATAAGCCTGCATGGCTTTGGGCAACAAACCGTGAACAGCAGAAATGTTGACACCACCTTTTTCAAAAACAGCCCCGTTTTCAATCACGCGCGTTCTTCCGCCACCGCCTTCTTCGCGAGTCCACAAATCTTGACGGAAAGTTGCTTTCCCGTCTATCGATTCGAGTTTAGCAGTAATTTGGCCTTGAAGGTTTTGGATATAAGCGTAGAATTGTTCTCTCATTGTTTAAATCATTTATTAAAAATGAATCAATCGTTTTTTGAATAACACCCCGTGAGTTAATCAATTGGTTTTTGGATTGGAAAATTAATACTTTTTTAAGTACAGATTTAACAGCTAACCTCCGAATTCAAAATACTAAAAGTTGGATATAGCAAAACGATGTCAGTTTGAAAATCCGTAAGATTTTTAAATCGAAAACTATTTGTTTTGTCTTATCTTATTTATTGCCTTCCACAGGGTGAATAAATTTGCCTATGGATTTATCTAAAATCGCCGGTTAGGATTAAAAGGAGTTAAATCCATCGATAATTTTTTCCCTGAAATAAGTTCGCTGACCAACTTCCCTGTGGCGGGGCCCAAACTCCAACCCATCATGGCGTGGCCAGAGGCGAGGGTGGCATTTTGTAAAGTGGCTATCCGTCCGATGTAAGGCAAACCATCGGGGGAAACCGGCCGCAAACCGCATTTGGCATGCTCCAAATCGAACTTGGAAATTTCCAAACCCGGATAGTATTTTTTGGCAGCTTCCGCAATGGCATTGACCCGTATGTTGCTGATGTTGTGATTCACACCACTCAACTCCATCGTGCCGCTAAAACGCGTAAAACCCTGCATGGGTGTTACCGCTACTCTTGCTTCCGTCAGTATGGCCGGATATTGGATGTTGGTCGCCTGATACACATTAATTGAATAACCTTTTCCCGCCTGAAGCGACAAACGGATGCCAAGTTTTTTCATCAAAAGCAAACTCCACGAGCCGGAGGCCAGAATCACCTCATCGACTTGAAAATTTTTATAGGTGGTATGTACTTTGGTGATTTTATTACCGGAAATTTCAAAGTTGGTGACTTGCTCGTTTCTGTGAATGGTCACACCGACAGTTTCCAAATAACTCATCATGTTTTTCATAAACACATTGGGCGTGGTGTGGGCATCGCATTTATACAAAACCGCCCCCAAAGCATCAAAATCATAATGCGGTTCAAGGGCTTTTAGTTCTGACTGATTCAGTATTTGCACGTCTAAACCTTCGGCTTTGACCCATTCGGCCACTTTGGTTTCATATTCGCCGTATTTTTCGGTTTTAAAAACATTGAGCACCCCCTTCTCCTCCAAGTGAAAATCGAAAACTTTGTCTTGTTTCATTTCCATGTAAAGTGCTTTGCTCAATACGTTGATATCGGCGATAGGCTTGATGCTTTTCCGTACGTTTCTGGCGTTGGCAGATTTGTAAAACTGCCACATCCACTTGATTAAATCTTTGTCTGCACGCGGTTTGATGTAGAACGGACTCGCCGGGTTGAACATCATCCGCAGGCCTTTGCTTACCATGCCCGGTGCGGCCAACGGCACAATGTGGCTCGGGGTCAGGTAACCCGCGTTGACATAAGATGCGCCCGAACTCATATCGGATTGATCGACCAACGTGACTTGATGTCCCTGCCGGTGCAGGAAATAAGCGGTGGACAAGCCAACGATACCGCCGCCGATGATAAGACAGGTTTTCATAGAGAGCATTAAAAAACGACTTTCAAAAGTAAGGTTTTTATGAATATTCGCGAATTTATTATCAGACCTCACGGGTTTTCAAAACAAGACCTCACAGTCCTGAATTATCGGGATTGAAAAACTGTGGGGTCAATGGTATTTCCTTATGGTAAGTTATCTAAATCCTGCCTGCCAATGATTGCCATGATTTCAACTACTTCGTCTTTAACTCTATAAAAAATACTATCCGATCCGCAGATACAATGTCTATAATCTTTTTTTATATAATCTACAGATTGAAATGAATGCGGACTTTGAGCAATAATATCAAAGTATTGAAAAAAGGTTTCGAAGTAATAATCGGCTTGTGCTTTCCCAAATTTTTCAACACCATAATGGTGAATTCTAATCAAATCTTCTTTTGCATTGATGCTTAACTTGTATTTAGCCATTAAGCAACTGCTTTGATTGTTTTAGAATTTGTTCTTTGGTTTCATTGGTAAAACCACTGCTTTCAGCACTTTCTAATTTCGCTCTAATTGAATCAACTTGGGCTTGTTGTTTCCTGGCTTGTCTAATCAAGTCATTGATAAGCTCACTTTTGCTTGTGTATTCTTCACTTGCTATTTGAGCATTTAACCATTCATGATTAGGTTTTGTAAAAGAAATACTTTGTCTGGCCATGATATATTTTTGATGTAAATATACATCAATATCGAACCAATTGCAACCATTTTTTTAGATCTCACAGGTTTCCAAAACAAGACCTCACAGACCCGAATTCTCGAGATCGAAAACCTGCGAGGTCTATGGTAATGGTACTTCAAAAGACCTGAAAGGTTTTAAAAACCTTTCGGGTCTTTAAGATATTGAAACCTTTCGGGGCTAAAAATTACTTCAACCACGCTTTCAAATCCACTGCCGCCGCTATTTTCGTGCGCAATTCGCTGATGGGTAGCCGCTCTTGCTGCATGCTGTCGCGATGGCGGATGGTCACGGTTTGGTCTTCTAAGGTTTGATGATCGACCGTGATGCAAAAGGGCGTTCCGGCAGCATCTTGCCTGCGATAACGCCGCCCGACTGCATCTTTCTCATCATAAGTGACATTGAAATCGAATTTCAACTCATCGATGATTTTTTTGGCAATTTCAGGCAAACCGTCTTTTTTTACCAACGGGAAAACCGCGGCTTTTACAGGTGCTAAAATAGCCGGCAAACGCAATACGGTTCGGGAAGAGCCGTCTTCCAAAGTTTCTTCTTGAAGTGAATTGGAAAAAACCGCCAAAAACATCCGGTCTAAGCCAATAGAGGTTTCGAGCACATACGGCACATAGCTTTCGTTGGTTTCCGGGTCGAAATATTGGAGTTTCCTACCGGAGAATTTTTCGTGGTTGCCCAAATCGAAATCCGTGCGGGAGTGAATGCCTTCCAATTCTTTAAAACCAAACGGGAATTTGAATTCGATATCGCAGGCCGCATCGGCGTAGTGGGCTAATTTTTCGTGGTCGTGGAAACGGTAATTTTCGACACCCAAGCCCAGCGAATGATGCCATTTGAGTCGGGTTTCTTTCCAGTGCTCATACCATTCTTTTTGTGTGCCCGGCTTGATGAAAAACTGCATTTCCATCTGTTCAAATTCGCGCATGCGGAAGATAAACTGCCGCGCCACAATCTCATTTCGAAAAGCCTTACCGGTTTGGGCAATGCCAAACGGAATTTTCATGCGCCCGGATTTTTGCACGTTGAGGAAGTTGACAAATATACCTTGTGCCGTTTCGGGGCGCAGGTACAAATCCATGGCGGATTCGGCGGTTGAACCGATTTTGGTGCCAAACATCAAGTTGAATTGTTTCACCTCAGTCCAGTTGCGGCTACCCGTGTCGGGGTCGGCTATTTCCAATTCTTCAATCAGGGCTTTTACATCGGCTAAATCATTTTTTTCAAGCGATTTACCCAATCTCTTCAAGACGGCTTCGCCTTTTTCTTTGTAATCAATCACGCGGGCATTGGTGGCCAAAAACTGTTCTTTATCGAAGGATTCGCCAAAACGCTTGGCTGCTTTCTCGACTTCTTTGTCAATTTTTCCTTCAATTTTCGCTACGTAATCTTCGACCAACACGTCGGCGCGGTAACGTTTTTTGGAATCTTTGTTGTCAATCAACGGGTCGTTGAACGCATCGACGTGGCCGGAGGCTTTCCATGTGGTCGGATGCATAAAAATAGCGGCATCGATACCCACGATGTTGTCGTTGAGTTGTACCATGGCTTTCCACCAATAGTCGCGAATGTTTTTTTTAAGTTCTGCTCCATTTTGCCCGTAATCATACACGGCACTTAGCCCATCGTATATTTCGGAGGATTGAAATATGTAGCCGTATTCTTTCGCATGGGCTATTACGTTTTTGAAATGATCTTCGGGATGTTGTGCCATATTGATAAAATAAAAAAACCGCTAGTTCGATTGGATAGCGGTTGCAAAAATAAGATTTTTAACGCATTTTAAATGGAATGTAATGAATGGATTTTGTGATTTTTTCGGTTGCGCAAACAATTAATTTATCAGTTCCGAGGCTTCGGGGGAGTAGTCTCGCTAAAGGCGTGGTGTATGGAAATTCTGCTTCCGAAGACTTCTCGATACTTTTTGAATCTGCCCGGCAGATTCAAAAAACTCGAAGTGATAGAAGTGCATTTATTAATCATTGTCAGGTCGAGTAGCGCGGATCGAGACCTCAAGTTTGCGAATTGACCGATTACTTCAATTCGAATGTTTTGGAAGCCAACAACTGCGGGCCATCAAAAATATTTGCGACATACAAACCTTTTTCAAATTTGGCATCGGCAGACGAGGCCAACACATCCACACAAACATCCAGATTCTTTTGGTCGTAATAAGCTTTGGCAGTTGTGCTGAAATAAAGCGTAGCTTCACCGTATTCGATGGCTTTCTTTTCACCCATTAAATTGTTTTTTGGGTCGATAATTTGCACATAATATAATTTATCCCCCGCAGGTGCGATTTTGTTTTCGGCTAAGGTGAAGCAAACATTGAGTTTATCTGCTCTTCGAGCGCGGTCAGTCGGGTCTGTTTTTCCTGAAGAACGCACAATCATGGCTGTACTTTTCAAATTGGAAATCGTGATGACTGATGCAACTTCCACCATTTTTTTGAGATCGTCGTTTTGTACGGTCAATGAGTCGTTGATGACAATTCTATTTTGCAATTCCTGCACGGTGCTGTCTCTTTCAACGGTCAACGAATAATTGGCCGTTTTCAAAGAGTCATTCAGTTTGAACAATTCTTCTCTTTCTTTTTTAAGTTTGAAAACTTCTTGGCGATATCTGGACAAAACTGCTACATCAGCTTTCATGGTTTTTACTGAGTCAATTAATTGCTCTATACGATCTCTGGCGGCAACCATATCATCGTTGATAACACTGTTCTCTTGGAGTGCTTTGTCATAATTGGTTTTCATTTCATTCAACTCAAAAAGAACTTGCTCTTTCTCATTGGTCAATTTATTTTCGGTATCTTGTCCTTGAAAATAAAATTTAAGCGTGAAAATTCCGAGAAGTACGACTAAGGCAATCAGTACTCCTATGGTTGTTTTCAGTTTTTTACTGTCGGTTTCTGTACTCATGGTAGGATAATTTAAATGTGAATGTTTGATGTTAAAAGATTGGTTGTTTGATATTAAATTTTTGTTCTTCCCGGATTATTGCCTGGGATGCAACGATTTATTGATAAAAGAAGAGAAAAAAATTTGTATAGCTTGCCGTCATGACCTACCGATTGTAGATTTAAGTTTAAATAACTCTGATTTTCTCAATTTAGTATTTTATGGAAGACTCTCCTTACAAGAGAGTGCTTCTTTATTTTACTTCAGAAAGTCAGGAAAGGTACAAAATATTGTTCACAATCTAAAATATCACGGCAGAGAAGATGTAGGTAAATTATTGGCTGACTGGTTTGGGTATGAATTATTAGAAGAGAAAAGATTTCAAACCATCGATGCAATCGTACCCGTTCCGCTTCACAAGAAAAAATTGAGGCAACGAGGTTATAATCAACTGACTACTTTCGGATTGCGATTGGCTGAAATCTACCAAAAGCCATATGTGGAAGATGTACTCATCCGAAAATATGCCAATACTTCTCAAACTTTTAAGGATGCATTCAGCCGGTGGATGAACGTGAAAGAAATCTTTGATGTTCAAAATATCGAAAAATTGGCACACAAACATGTGCTTCTAATCGATGATGTTGTCACCACCGGAGCCACTTTGGAAGCATGCGCACTGTCTTTACAAAAGATTCCGGGCGTAAAAATCAGCATCTTGACTATGGCAAAGGCAGAGTGAGCCGTCTGAACACATGAACCCACACAACTTATTTCGAGTCCATACGATTTCAAATAAGTTATTGATAATAGTTGAGACGAAGTGTACGGCTATGCAGACGCTAATAATGGGGGCAAAGAAATGCTGTTGGAATTAAACCGTATTAAGAAATCTGTGTGCGTTGAAAAGTTATTTCGAAAACTTTTGAACTGTCAGAGTTCAACTGCAATTAATACTTTTTGACAATTGTCAATTGTTAGACTACATCGTTTGAATAGCTTTGCACCAAACTGCTTTTAAATTCAAAGGCTATGAATTTTGTTTTAGTAAAATCTTTCTTAGAATTTTTATCCTTCATAGTTTGTTTTAAATAGAAAAAGTGACTAAATATTATTGTTCATCTAACCTAAAAATTAAATCATCATGAAGCATGTAACCTTTTCTATCGTATCGTTATTGGTTTGTTCATTTAGTGCTACAGCACAATGGGAAATGGATAAAGGACACTCCAAAGCTACTTTTATCGCCGTCCATCACCTCATTTCTGATGTCGATGGATATTTCAAATCTATTGATGCCAAAATCACAGCCTCTTCCGACGACTTGTCAGATGCTGTTTTTGAGTTTACTGCACAAACTGCTAGTATTTTCACGGATCTTGAGATGCGTGACAAGGATCTTAAAAGTGAAGGTATGTTCGATGTTGAAAAATTTCCAACGCTTTCATTTAAAAGCACCAAACTGACTAAAATTTCGAGCAATAAATACAAACTTGATGGAGATATAACCATCAAAGGAATTACCAAACCGGTTACTTTCGATTTGGTTATGAACGGTCCGGTTGTAAGCCCAAACCCTAACAACAAAAAGTTGCAATTAGGTTTAAAAGCCACCGGCACTGTTAACAGAAGTGATTTTGGTGTCGGAGGTAAGTTAGCATCTGCAATGGTTAGCGATGAAATTCAATTGCGTTTTACCGGAGAATTTCATAATTAATTTGCTTTTGTGTGCGATATACCGATGGTTCAAAACAAAAGAGGATGGCTTTGTACCATCCTTTATTATTTTATATTTGGATTTATCTGTGTTTTCCCTTTTCCCAGCCATTGGATCCCAGATATTTATTGGCCGTTTCAGCCGCCGTTGCTTCCAACGTTGTCCCCATAGAGTCGTTCCATCGGTTGAGAAATCCGAATAGAGAAATAACCCCAAGCATCTCAATGATTTCTCCTTCATCCCAATGCTGATACAATCGTTTTTTGATGGAATCTTCCACCCCATTGGGATGAGATGCAGCCAAAAGTGCAAAATCAAGTGCTACGCGTTCGGCTTCTGAAAAAGCCGCATGGCTTCTGTATTCCCAAATATGTTCCAATTGTTCTCGGGTTGCGCCGTATCGCTCCGCTGCCAAAATAGTGTGTGCCTGACAGTATCGGCAACCGGCTGCGTTGCTCGCCACCCAGCCAATCATCCGTTTAAGAGCAGCCGTTACCCGCCCGTGGTTTTTCATCACCGCTTTATTCAGGTTGATGAATGCTTGCGCCATTTCCGGCCGGATCTGCATAGTCAACACGCTGTTTGGACAGAAACCGAGTGTTTCGTTAAAAAATTCTGACAGTTGCTTTACTTCTTCATTAGCGTCTGCCGGCAAAGGATTGACAAGTGGCATAAAAACAAGTTTAAATTTTTATGCCAAGGTAAATAATTTTGTTATAATTTTATGGTTCGATTCAATTCTAAATCCCAATTTATTATGGAACTCATTCTGAGAACCTACCCGCTCAAACTCAAACATACTTTTACCATTTCCAGAGAATCACATGACATCCAACCCAGTTTGGTTGTCGAACTTAAACACGAAGGAATCTCCGGTTTTGGCGAAGCAACCACCAATCCGTATTACGGCATCACCTTGGAAAATATGCAAACGGCTCTTCAAAACGCGTCTGTTTTGATGGAAACGGCTGTGCTCTACACCCCCGAAGATTTTTGGGTGAAAGCAGAAAAATTGTTGCACAACAACTATTTCGCACTCTGCGCCTTAGACATGGCTTTCAACGATTGGTACGCGCGTCGGCATGGTAAAAAACTATACGAATTGTGGGATTTGCAAACACATTACAATCCGTTGACCAACTATACCATCGGAATTGATACCCTCGACAAAATGACCGAAAAGTTATTAGAAAAACCGTGGCCTATTTATAAAATCAAGTTGGGGACTAAAAACGACTTAGACATCCTTCGCGAACTCAGAAAGCACACCTCTTCCATTTTTCGTGTCGATGCCAACTGCGGATGGACGGTGGAAGAAACGCTACAAAATGCCCGTGAAATGAAACCCTTGGGTGTGGAATTTATCGAACAACCCCTGCCTGCCGATGACCTGAAAGGAGCTGAAGTAGTCTTCAAAAAAAGTGAACTCCCGATTATAGCCGACGAAAGTTGCATCACAGAAAGTGATGTTGCCAAATGCCACAACCGGTTTCACGGTATCAATGTCAAACTCACGAAGTGTGGTGGGCTCACCCCTGCTCGGCGCATGCTTGCCGAAGCCCGTCAACTCAGAATGAAAACCATGGTGGGCTGTATGACCGAATCGACCGTGGGAATTTCAGCCATCGCACATCTTCTCCCATTGCTTGACTATGTGGATATGGATGGCGCGCTTTTGCTCGAAACAGACATCGCAGACGGCGTGAACATTCGCGATGGGAAGGTCTTTTATGCAAACCAACCCGGCACGGGTGTAACGCTCAAAGAGTAAATGAAGGTTTGCAAATTTCCCGGTAGGATTATTTCCCTGAATGGTAAAACAAAGCTCTATTTCGGTGGGACTTCCTATCTTGGCATGGCTACGTTGCCCGAATTTCAAGAATTATATGCAGGGTATCTAACGAAATGGGGAACCGCCTACGGGAGTTCGCGCAATGCCAATATCAAACTCGACGTATATGACAGCGCCGAACAAAAGTTGGCTAAGTGGGTCGGAACCGAAGCCGCACTGACCGTTTCTTCGGGCACAATCGCCGGATTCATGGCATTGCAATCTTTTGAAACTTCGCACGATTTTTTTCATTTTCCCGGAACGCATCCCGCTATTTTGCATCCGAACAGTAAAGAAATCAATTGGAGTGAGGTCAACAATCCACATCACGAGGGGAAAAAGAAAATACTCTTGATTGGCGAATCCTATCCGAGCAAAAAGGTAAAACCATTGGATTGGAATATTAAAAACCCTTTGAACACTAGTTTGTTAATCGATGACTCTCACGGATTGGGTTTTACCGGAATAGATGGAAGCGGTGTTTCCAAGTCCATCGACAAAACCCGATTTGAAGAAGTTTTGCTGGTTGCTTCCTTGGGAAAAGCACTCGGAATCAACGGCGGCGTTATCGCAGGTAGCCGTTCACGGATTGAGAAAATAAAAAAACTTCCTTCCTTTGCGGGAGCTTCCGGTATGAATCCGGCTGCTTTGGAAACCTTTTTGCAAGCGGATAAATTATATGCCCGTCAAAGGGAAAAATTATACGAAAACATTTCTTATTTCAATCGGAAAGCCAAACTGCCAAGCAAGCATTTTATCTTCGACAAAAACTACCCGGTGGTGTACAGCCAACATCCTGATATCGCGGCTTTTTTACAATCGATAAACATTGTCATCGCGCATTTTGAATATCCCAATCCGGGGCAAACGCTCAACAGAATTGTGTTAACGGCAGCCCACAATTCGGAAGATTTAGATACTTTAGCAATTGCTTTACACAAATTCATACTTCAAAAAACATAGAAAATGACACAGACAATCATCACAACTTGGAAAGAAAATATGGCCTTTGAATCGGAGAATCCCGGTGGAAAATTTATCATCGATGCATCACCTGAGGATGGCGGCGAAGGTTCCGGATTCCGGCCCAAAGCGCTCATGCTATCGGCTTTGGCAGGTTGTTCGGGCTTAGACGTAGCTTCAATGATGAAGAAAATGCGTTTGGCAGTGGATGATTTTGTCATCACCGTTTCGGCCGAGTTGACAGAAGAACATCCGCGGTATTACAACAGCGTACTGGTTGATTATCATTTTACCGGAGAATCTTTGGACAAAGCCAAACTTCAAAAAGCCATCGACTTGTCCGTTGAAAAATACTGCGGCGTGATGGAAATGTTCCGCCGGTTTGCCGAAGTCACGGTTACTGTACGATTTAATTGATATTCTCTGCTAAAAAACTTTTAAAAATGCGCTGGCTGTTAAAACCTAAACCGGATACTACACAGGTCAAACTGTTGGCGGAGCAATTGAATATCACAGGTTCTTTGGCTTACTTGCTGGTGCAGCGTGGTATCTGCACGTTTAAAGATGCAGAAGTCTTTTTCCGACCTTCTTTAACCCACTTGCACAATCCGTTTTTGATGAAAGACATGGATTTGGCAGTGCAACGGATTGAAAAAGCCATCGAAAGCGGCGAAAATATAATGGTTTTTGGCGATTATGACGTGGATGGAACGACCTCGGTCTCATTGGTTTCTTCCTACCTAAAAACCTTGACGGATCAAATTGCTACTTACATTCCCGACCGCTATGAGGAAGGTTACGGTGTTTCTTACCAAGGTATTGATTATGCAGACGACAATGGATTTTCACTCATTATTGCACTTGACTGCGGCATCAAAGCGGTTGATAAAGTAGCTTATGCCCGCACAAAAGGCATTGATTTTATTATCTGTGACCACCACACACCGGGAGTTAAAATTCCGGAAGCAGTTGCCATACTCAATCCCAAACAAATCGACTGTAGCTACCCCTACAAAGAGCTTTGTGGTTGTGGCGTTGGATTCAAATTGGTACAGGCATTGGCTTCGAAAAGAGGTCAACAAGTGGAAGATTTAATGTCTTATTTGGATTTGACAGCAGTGGCAATCGGGGCAGATATTGTGCCGATGACGGGCGAAAACAGAACGCTGATGTATTTTGGATTACAAATACTCAACCAAAAACCGAGGATTGGGTTTAACACACTTTTGCGGCAACTCAAAAAAAAGGTTTATGATGTCAATGAAGTTGTTTTTGTATTAGCTCCGCGCATCAACGCGGCAGGAAGAATGAAACACGGACAGCACGCCGTGGCTTTGCTTACGGAAACCGATGAATCCAAAGCTGAAGTTTTGGGGCAAGAAATAGAAACATTCAATCTCGACCGCAGGCAAACCGACCAAGATATCACAAGGGAAGCACTGCAACTCATTGAAACTTCCGGCGAACAAAAATGTTTCTCGACTGTGGTTTATCAAGAACATTGGCACAAAGGTGTGATTGGAATCGTTGCTTCAAGATTGACGGAAACTTATTATCGGCCAACGGTGGTATTTACAAAAAGTGGCGATAAATTGGCCGCTTCAGCCCGTTCGGTAAGCGGTTTCGATTTGTACCGAGCTTTGGAAAATTGCACCGATTATCTGGAACAATTCGGTGGGCATAAGTTCGCGGCCGGTTTGACCCTGAAAGAATCGCAGTATGAATCTTTTAAAAGCCAATTTGAAAAAGTCGTTTCAGAAAGCATCGAAGAATGGCAAAAAACACCAACCATCAATATTGACATGGAATTAAGCCTACAAGAAATCGACGCTAAATTCTATCGTATCTTGAAACAACTGTCGCCTTTCGGGCCGGAAAACATGAACCCGGTTTTTGTCGCAAGAGGTGTCCGCGATTCGGGATACGGGAAAACGGTTGGGAAAGCGCAAGACCATCTTAGGTTGTCGCTTACGCAAGGTAGTTCTTCGCCAATTGTTGCCATCGGTTTTGGTTTGGGCAACAAACTTGACATCATCAAAAGCGGGAAACCCTTTGATGCGGTTTTTTCCATCGATGAAAACGAGTGGAATGGCCAAGTAAGTTTACAGTTAAAATTACACGACTTACAAGAGGCAGCATTTTAATGAAATTTTCTTGAAACCTACACTTTACGAGTTCAGCCATCAGAGAATCTATCGAAAATAAAAAAGATAGACCTCACAGACATTTTAAAGTTGCGAGGCCTATCTATGAACTAAATAACCAACCAAATCAAATTTTAAATAGAATGCGCCGCTATATCCTACGGCCTGAAATCAGCCTAAATATAATGGCAATTACAGCAATAACAAGCAAGATGTGAATAAGACCTCCTGCGCTGTATCCGAGGTATCCGATTGCCCAAAGAATCACTAAAATGACAGCAATGGTATAAAGTATATTTCCCATGATGCTTAATTAGAATTGTTAACTGTCAAATCTTTAAATGCCTGACCTAGTGCGGACATGTCGTGGCTAAATTCGGTTTTGAAATTTTCCCAATTGTCTTTGCCGGATGCCTGATATTCATCCATCTTCCTTCTCATGTCCGTGTTTTTTTGCTCGAGTTCGGTAATTTTTTTCTCATAATCAGCCTTAGCTTCTGCCTTTTGATTGATGATCCTCAATTTGAAGGCTGCGATGCTTTGTTCGTTGGCCGTGATTTCGGCTGATGTCTGCACCCTGTAGTTTTGTATATCAATTAAATATTGTGCATTGGCTTCATCCAAATCTTTGTTGGCTTGAACGACTTTATCTTCTGCATTCAATACTTTTTCGGCGGGCGTGTTCTCCTTGCAGCTTGCAAAAAATGCAACTGCAATGAAAAGTAATACGATAGTAGTACCCTTTGCTTTTTTCATTTTGTTAGGTTTTAGTGTTATTTTTTTTGTTTTTCTTGTCTTGCTTATTTTTTATTTCAGCAACGAGTGCTTCTATTTCGGCTTTTGTCTTGCTGAGCTTCATTTCTAACCTTCCCATCAAATCGTCCTGATAACCGTTTACCAGTAGCACGTCACTTTCTGTGAGAGAGCTGAATCTTTGTTTCAACTGCTCTTTGATTATATCCCAGTTTTGGTATAACTCTTTGTTTTCCATTGCTTTATCGATTTATTTTTATTTCTTTAAGGGGTTGATTCAAAGGAAGGCAAACCTCAGCAAACCTAAAATTCTATTCAGGTTTTATTTCCAAAATGGTATAATTTTTCAAGTGGCAGATTTTTCTGAACCGTAGAGATAGATCCCCAACCCAACGGCTAACACAACAACTCCAACGATGGGAGACCATTCGAAATCATGATGATCATCGACGGTGATTTGCATCTCGCCGAAATCAACCACCTTCTTTTTGGTCACGAAATTAAATCCGGTGAAAATGGTAATCAGCAAGCCGATTGCCAATATGATGATACCTGCTTTTTTCATCTGTTAATATTTATTTGTTTTTAAAAGGTCAGATGTAATTCGCCAATCAACATTTCGGTTGGTATACAGAATTGTCATGGCTCATTTCATATAAAACTCAATTTGAAATTAAAGTAATAGAATCAAAACCAAAACTATTAACAGTATAGCTCCTATAGAAAGATAAACGCCTCCACCTACTTGTTTCATTTCTTTTTTGGTTGCGCGTACTTCTTTGCGTAAGGCTTTGCGCTCTGAAGATGACAAATCAGATTTGTCCATGGCTTTTATTTCTTCCAATCTGTTGAGCAGGACATTTACCCTGGCTGATTCAACGGTTTCGATTGGGTCTGTTACATTCGCAAACATTTCAGCGGGAGCAAATGCCAACAACATCAATACAATTGATAATCTTAAGGTTAGTTTTTTCATTTTAAATGTGTTTAGTTATGAATTAATTTTCACATGACAAAGTTGGCGAAGCATTCCAAAACTTGTGTTACATAATTTATTTTGAAAGTTATAATATTCACACATTTAGGGAATGTAATTGGGAGAATCGCATAACTTCTTTTTTGGATTGGTGCGTCCTTCGCGATTCAATTATTGCCGTTACCGTGTTTCTTGCCTTTGTTATTTCCTTGCTTATGATTTTCCTTATTATGATTCCCTTTTCCGGGCTTGTTCCCGATGGTATTTTGCGAATTGCCTCGATAGCCTTTAGCATATTTTTTTCGGTGTTCCGGGAAGTAAGTGTAGGGCGTTTTTCCGTGATAATCTGTCATTACAACTTTGTACCCACTATACAAATCATAGTTTCTGTATCTGCGAGGCAGTTGCGACCTGTTTACCCAAGATCCGTTCACATTGTAAATAAACATGGACGATTGAATATCATAATAGGCTTCGACATCTGGTATATAATAATACCGTGCTTCATCATATCCCTGAGGGCCCCATTGGGGAGCTGAACCAATGTGAATATCCAACGATACTTGTGCTTGTGCTACGCCAGTCAGAAAAAAAATTATTCCGAGAATGGCAAGTTTTAATGTTTTCATTGTGCTGAAATTTAAATTATTACTCTGTAATTATAAACAAAGATGGGGCTGTTACCTGCGATTTGTCTTACACAACTTTGCTTAATTTTTACATGATTCACATATTCTATCTATTGCCGGCTCAATCGATATTACAAAAAAAAAGAGCCACTTCGATTTATATCAAAGCGACTCTTTTCAGAAAGTAAAATGAAACTTTATTTGCGCGGGATTATATCAATAATAACCGAACGGTTATAAAAGCGTTCTTCGGGCAAGTTGTTTTCAAAAGGGCTTAAATCTTCATTTTCGCCGAGACCGGTTACTTCAAAAGTAACATCGTTTGTTCCGGCTTTAGCCAAACTTTTTTCGAGAATTGCTCGAACATCGTTGGCTCTATCCAAGGATAATTTTTGGTTGTAGGCATATTCTCCAATGACATCTGTATGACCGTGGATGATGACTTTATCGCCGGCTTTAATTTTTGGTGCTACAACTTTAGCCAAATACTTTTCATATATTTTGATTGCCTCAGCCTCATCAAATTCAAAAATGACGCTAAAACGTTTGGCTTCTATATCGGCTGCTGGTTTCCAAAGCACCATGTGGGTCGTTGTTTCTTTTCTAACGGTTTGCCCGTCTTTGGTCAAGCCAACCATGGTTACCTTGTAATCACCCTCCGGACGCGCTCCTAAAATAGATTTTCCGGGAATACTTGCGCTTTCTCGCGTAAATGGGCCAAAAGATTGCAAAGCCCCTTGTTCATCGCGAATTTCCAATGACCAAGATTTAAAATCTTCGTCTTCCCTAGCTACATCAAAAGTTACATAACTGTCGATGGGAGCTTCTTGTACAACTACAAACTCTACCGGTTTTAAGGGTGCTTTATTTCCAGACCGAAATTCCATCAACAAGCTGGGTGTGTTGCTTTCAATCGTAACCCTGCGGTCTTCATCCAAAAGAAAAACCAATTCGTTCACTGCATCTGGTTTTGTAGAATTTAATTTAGGCACACTTCTGCCTTCTACTGTAATTCTTTTGTCCTCAATACCGAATACATCAATCAAATAAGTTTTAACTGAATTTGCCATTTCCTTGGCTTCTTCCGGATTGTTGGCAGACGAACCTACCAAAGTCACTTGTGATGACGGGTCTTTTTTCATTCGATCGCCGAGTATGTTGATGACATTATAATAAACTGCCATTTCGCGAGCCGAACGCCCCGATTGATTTTTGGGGACAAAAACTTCCAATTGGTCTTCCCTGAAATCTTTCACTTGATTTTTTTGAAGTTTCACATAACGATCTGAAATCGCTGTAGATCCTTCGTCAAAAAACACGTAGTTCAATAGCGGAAAGGTTTCCCTTACTTTTCGGTCGGCCGGAATATTTTCAGGGGCGTTTACGGTAAATTGAACAGCCGGTTCCGGAATCAAAACCACCACTTCTTCTTTTGGCAACTCAACTCTTCGGCCTCTGCCGAATTTGAGAGCAGCGCCGACTCTGAGCGTTGTAACGTTCCAAGTTTCAACCGTTCTGGGATCTTGGCCAAAATAAGGATGGAAAGACACAAATGGAGAAAATACTACTTGTGTATGATGATTCTGTGAAGATAGCGGGATGTCATAGCCTATCCCAATTTGCATAGAAACAACGTCGTAATCCACATCGCCGAAATCAACACTCACATTGCTGTTCGGAAATTGATCTTGTTCGAAAATAAATTTATTTGACAAATTGAAGGCAAATCTAGGACCTCCATACACATACAAATTAGATTTGAAAGGAGCAAAGCGAATACTCGGTTCGACTGTAAAATAGGCTAAGTTTGCGTACAAATCTAAGACACATCCGCAAGGACCGACTTCTTGGTCAAAAGACCCTTCACGGCTATCATAACCTGCTTGAAGCATAAAGCCCAACATCGTATTGGGACGATAATACTCCACAAGCCCCGCTGCGTAAACCCCAACACCATCGCCATCGTGGAAAACAACCGGCAATACGGTGGCTCTGTTTAAGGTTTGGGTAGATCCTCTATAAAAATTGAAATTCGCTCCGGCGGCAGCACCAAACCACCAAGATGGTTTTGTGAATTTAGCTTCTTCTTGCGCCTGGACTGTCATCTGGATGCCCATCAAAAGTACAGCTATCAGAAGAAACATCCTAAAGCTCAAATTATGTAATGGCTGCGCCAAGGATGATTCTCTTTTTGAATTAGTTTTCGTTTTCATTGGATATGTATTTATTGTTTATTTAAATTATTGGAATCTTGATGATTAATGCGCCCGAGGGGTCAACCTAAGGCGGATTAATCAACTATGCTTCCTGTTTTTTTATGGTTTTTCTATGATGTTCGCATTGGTCATTACGACTGAGCCATTTCTGGCAAGCATTCTGCCGACTGCTGTGGCGCCTGAATTCATAGTAATAGATGTTAAGGCCAAAACGTTTCCTTGGAAAATGGTTCCGTCTCCAATGGTAGCCGAACTTCCCACTTGCCAAAAGATGTTTTTGGCTTGGGCACCGCCAATTAGGATTACGCTTCCGCCTGCGCCACCCACGGTAGTGAAGTCAGCTGCAATTTGGAATATCCATACTGCATTTGCATCGCCTTGTGCATCGAGGGTTAAATCACCTGATTGTATCAACAGGGTAGAGGTCGATTTGTAAATTCCGGGTGCTAACGTCAATCCGCCTTGGTCACCTGCTACGGTAGCCGGTGCGGGAGCGGTTGCTCCTTCGGCAAACAGATAGGCATCGGTCAAATCTTGTTTGGCTTGTACCAACATGGCCGCAACAGCAGCGCTGTCATCGGAAGCGAAAATGGCACCATTCACAACGATAGCCGGTGGAAACCCGGTCACAGAGGAACGAACACCCGGGCTAATGCCTACATCCATGTTGCGGATTTCGCTAAAGCCGGCATTGTTACTCACACCTACACCTGCCAGAATACCAAATTGGCCGGCTGATTTAAGATCCACAAATGCCGGACCTGCTGGAGCACCTGTGCTAAATGTCCACACATGATCGGTTGCTATTGCAATTCCTGATGGGTTTTTAGCTCCGGTGGTGATGGTGGCTGTATAAGTTTTACCTGACAGTAGGTCTGCGGAAGGATTAAACGAGGCGGTTGAACCTGAATAGGTAACGATGCCCGTAATCGGGGTAGTCCCATCTGCCAAGGTAAATGTGACATCCGTAATGGTTGCAGGATCCATCGGCTCACTAAAGGTAGCTGTCACGGTTTTGTTGAGCGGTACGCCTGTGGCATTGTCTAACGGATCGGTTGAGATGACTGTGGGCACTGTTGCCACGGTCGTAAACGTCCATACATGATTGGCTGCTATCGGTGTGCCTGATGGGTTTTTAGCTCCCGTGGTGATGGTGGCTGTATAAGTTTTACCCGGCAGAAGATCTGCGGAAGGATTAAACGAGGCGGTTGAACCTGAATAGGTAACGATGCCCGTAATCGGGGTAGTCCCATCTGCCAAGGTAAATGTGACATCCGTAATGGTTGCAGGGTCCATCGGCTCACTAAAGGTAGCTGTCACGGTTTTGTTTAGTGGTACGCCTACGGCATTGTCTAACGGATCGGTCGAGATGACTGTAGGCACTATTACCACCATGGTCGTAAACGTCCATACATGATTGGCTGCTATTGGTGTGCCTGATGGGTTTTTAGCTCCCGTGGTGATGGTAGCCGTATATTCTTTACCCGGCAGAAGATCTGCGGAAGGATTAAACGAGGCGGTTGAACCTGAATAGGTAACGATGCCCGTAATCGGGGTAGTCCCATCTGCCAAGGTAAATGTGACATCCGTAATGGTTGCAGGGTCCATCGGCTCACTAAAGGTAGCTGTCACGGTTTTGTTGAGTGGTACGCCTGTGGCATTGTCTAACGGATCGGTCGAGATGACTGTGGGTGGTATTGTTTCCGTAGTAAATGACCATACGTGATCGGCAGGAATCGCTATGCCCAATGGGTTTTTAGCGCCTGTGGTGATGGTAGCTGTATAAACGGTTCCTAATTCAAGGTCTGCGGAAGGATTAAATGAAGCTGTTGTACCCGAATAGGTTACAACACCCGAAATGGAAGTGGATCCTTGTTTGAGTGTAAAAGTTGTGGCTGAAATCGTGGTCGGATCCATGGATTCGCTAAAGGTAGCTGTCACGGTTTTACCAACTGATACCGCGGTTTCATTATCTAACGGATCGGTTGCTATCACCATAGGTGCAGCAATCATGCGCGTACTAAAAGTCCATACAAACGCTTCTTGAACAAAGTTTCCAACGATGTCCTTAACTTTGGGTAAAGGTAAAAGGGTAGCCGTGTAAATGTTGTTAAAACTTAGTGGATTGGTAGGAACGAAGCTCATCGTGTTAGAAGCGTCATCGTATGTCCTTGTCCCCATAACTTCGATGGGGGAGCCTCCTAAAGTATTTTGACCTACGACGCTAAAGGCTGCTGTGCCAATTGCAATAGGGTTCATCTTTTTATTGAAGGTTAGTGTAACTACCTGATCAAGGGGTACATTTGTTGCTAAATCTACCGGAACTGTTGACTGCACAGTAGGTGCTTGCCCAACAATGGGCGTGAAATCATCACCCTCGCAGCCATTGATTAAAACAACCAACAGGATGGCAAAGGTTGTCAGTAATAGTTTTTTTGTTTTCATTTTAAAAGTGATTATGGATGAATTAAATATCTTGAACAAAGTTGCGTCACTTTTGCCGGGATAGAGTTATACATTTATGGGAAAGAGTTGCACAATTCACACATTTTTAAGACGTTAACAGTAGTTAAAACATGCATACGCTTGTGTTCTGCTTTGGAGTAGTGCATTAAAATCAAATATCCGGCGTTCAAAAAATGAAATCAAGATGGAAACTACTTGGCACTCAACCGTAAGTTGAGAGAAATCTACCCACTGATTCTTTTAGAATTTGCCTAAGCCATGGAGCTTTGATGATTCCGGGAAAAATCGGCATAAGTGTATCAAGACGCTAGCGGAATCAATCTCAAAAGGCAACATATGATGGCGGGAAGTAGAAAGAAGGAAGAAGTTGGAAATTGGAAGCGTTCGCAGATTAACTTAGGTTTATTCGCAAACTGTACGGTATTCGAAATTCGCAATTTCAAAAACCTGATTATCTAAAAAATACTCATTTAACCTAAGCTTATTTGTAAGAAAAAAAGTGGTGGTTTTTGTTACATTTTATTCATGTACCAATTCAATTCCATTTCCATTTTTTTGTACTTAAATATGGTGGGGATGATTTTCTGCAAGCGTATAAAGGCGGTTTCGCTTTTTACAACGTAATCGAAAGCTTGGTGATGCATGCATCTGACGGCTACCTCTATTTTATCTTGTCCGGACAGCATGATGACTGGAATATTTGGGTTTATAGCCAAAATTTTATCTAAGGTGTCAATGCCGTTCATCGCATTTTTGTCAATCCCGTCTAAAAAATAATCCAACACAATCACATCGGGATTGTGCGATAAGTTTTCGATACAAGCCTCGCCGGTTGAAAAGGTCTCAATACTAAAATTAAAATCAGCAAGGCTGATAAACTCAATTTCCAACAATTTTAGAAAAATGACATCGTCATCTACTAAAAAAAGTTTGATTGGGGCAGTCGCAGATAAATTACTTTCATTGCTCATTCTCATTTTTTTTAATTTTATTATATTCCTCTTTTAACTCTATACAAGCTTGGTTGCACACTGTTTCGAGTTGAAGTACCATGTCTTCTAAGCCTCCGGATCGTTGTTGTGCGCCAGCAAATTCCTGAACTTTTTTGGCGATGTTTTCAAAATCGGCGCTGATTCCCATGACTGAAAAAGATGGAATCATTTTATGGGCTGATGCATGCAACAACTGCCAATCTTTATCTTTCAGGCCTTTTTTCAATGATTCAATCAGTGGGGGTGTTTGTTCGAGATAAGCAGCAATCATTTCCATCATCAGCTTTGGATTTGCTTTGGTGCGATGAATCAAATAATCCAAATCGATGCATTTTGATGTCTCCTGTATTTCATTTTCTTTAATTACATTTACGCGCATTGATTTTTTTACCAACCCAATTATCTTACTGTATAATAAGCGTTCATCTACCGGCTTCGCGATGTAATCGTTCATTCCGACAGCCCTGCATTTTGCCAAATCGACCGTGGTTACATCGGCCGTAAGCGCCATAATGGGAATGTCAGATTTTAATTTGTTTCGAATGTAGTCGGTCGCTTCAAACCCATTCATTTCGGGCATCTGCAAATCCATCAACACGATGTCATACTGATTCGACTGCATTTTATCAACGGCTATTTTCCCATTGGCGGCGATATCACAATCAAATCCGAAATCGTCCAACAGTGTTCGCATCAACAATTGGTTGAGCGCAATGTCTTCTGCCACCAAAACCTTTATGTTTTTCATTTCCACATCCAATTCTACTATTTCATCTTCTAACATTGCCTCATCGGTGGTCTTTGGAAAATTTAAGGTAAAGCTAAAAACAGAACCCTCACCCACTTTGCTTTTTACTCGAATGCTACCACCCTGAGGTTCAACTAATTGTTTGACAATGGATAGTCCCAAACCTGTTCCGCCATACAATCGGGATGTGCCGCTGGATGCTTGCTGAAAGTTTTCAAAAATCTTTCCTATTTTATCTTTGGGAATACCGATTCCGGTATCCGCTACCGTAAATTCGATGGTTACTTTTTCTTCGTCTTCACGCAGCATTTGAACGCAAACTTTAATTTCGCCCTTGTTGGTAAATTTTACGGCATTGCTCACCAAATTTAAGATGATTTGATGCAAGCGCACCGAATCGCCAACCAATACTTCGGGGATCCTATCATCATATTCCTTTATCAATTTGAGATTTTTTTCTCTGATTTTCGGCTCAAACAAATGGAGCATTGCGGAGATAGACAATTCCATTTTGAAGGGTGTTTGTTCAAAAGTCATTTTTCCGGCATCTACTTTTGCCAGATCTAATATGTCGTTGATAAGTACAATCAACGCATCTCCACTCATTTTTATGGCGTGTAGGTATTCTTTCTGTTTTGCAGTTAAGTCTGTTTTCAGCAACACTTTGGTAAAGCCGATAATCGCGTTCATCGGGGTTCGGATTTCGTGGCTCATGTTTGACAAAAACTGCTGTTTTGCTTTGACGGCATTTTCGGCTGTCCTGGTTGATTCTTCCGCTTTTCGTTTGGCTTCCTCGGCGATACCAGCTGCCAACTCAGCAAACACGATGGCTTCTGTCAATTCTTTTTCGTTTCTCTTTTGCTCGGCCATATCCCTGGCAACGATGACCGCGCCCAATACTTTTCCGTCATCGTCTTTATAAACCGAGCCATTGAATAAAACATCGGTGAGTTTGCCTTCGTTGTGGCGAAGGGTAAGCGGAAAATCGGCTATAAATCCTTTTTCAAATACTTCTTGATATACCTCACGAGCCTTTTGGGGTTCGGTAAAATATTCAAAAAAATCGGTGTCAGTAAGTCTTTCACGCGTCAGCCCGGTAATGTTGACCGTCGCCTGATTCATGTCCGTGATTTTCCCCGAGGCACTGATGGTAATGAGTGGGTCACGGCTGGCTTCAATGAGGCCCAACGAGTATTTGGCGTATGATTTGAGCGAACGGCTGAGCTCTTCCAACTCCTTGTTTGCAATTTCTCTTTTGGCTTTCTCTTTGTCTTGGAAAACCAGCTCCCGATTGGCGATGATTAATTCGTTTGATCGGTTTTCTTTTTCTTGATTCTGGAATGCAAGTTCGGCATTGGCGAGTACCAATTCTGCCGCGCGGTTTTCTTTTTCTTGATTCTGAAAGATTAGTTCTTTGTTGGCAATGGCCAATTCTGCCGCGCGCATTTCTTTCTCCTTGTTCTGAAAGATTAGCTTTTTATTGGCTAAGATTAAATCTTGCTCAGTTGATTTTTTCATTACCGGAACCTTCTTTTTGTTTTGTTAAATTGTTCAGCCTGCTTCATATATCTTCAATCGGCGTCCGCCTTTTTTCTGTCAATCGTTTAAACTGAGAAGGTGAAAGCCCGGTCATTTTTTTAAATTGGTTGGACAGATGTGCCACACTGCTGTAATTCATCTTCCAAGCTATCTCTGTGATGTTGAGTTCATCGTAAATAATGTACTCTTTTATTCGTTCAATCTTGTGGCTTATCAGGAAATGCTCGATGGTTATGCCCTGTACTTCCGAAAACAAATTGGCCAAATAAGTGTAATCATAATCCAATTTTTCGCTCAAATAATCCGAAAAGTTGGTTTTGATTTGCTCATCTGAGTGATGCACCATTTCGACAACTACATTTTTTACTTTTTCAACCAACACCGCTTTCTTGTCATCCATCAATTCAAGCCCGCAACGGCTAAGCCCTTTTCTGAGCAGGTTGCGTTGCTCTTCGGTTAAATTTTCCATGATATCAACCTCGCCCAAATCTACCATCACAAAATGCAGCCCGAGCTTTTTCAATTCTGCTTTGACCAACATTTTACAACGATTGCTCACCATATATTTGATGTGTAACTTCAACTGAATAATATTTTCGTTAATTTCTTACAGAGTAATAAAATTTCTTACAAAGAAATAAAATTAATTAAATATATCCGTTTAATAATCGGTTAAATTGATACCGAATCCTTTTTTGTTCAATTTTCTTGTCTCGCGATACCTGATTTTCATCATTGCAGTAGATTGCTTAAATTTCGGAAGCAGATTTAATAAGCAAACCCCCAACAGCCGGTTTGCGTTGGGGGTTAGCTTCTTTACAAAATCGCGTTGCCGCGTTAATTTTTATTGTTGGTTGTCAAGTCGCTAAAGGCTTTCCCGATGGCATTCATGTCGCGGTTAAACTCGCGTTTGAAGGTGTCCCAATCTCTGTTTGGGTCGTTTTCGTAGTCAACCATTCTCTTTTTGAGTTCAGCGTTTCTTTCCTCAATATTTAAAATTCTTTTTTGATAATGTGCGTCCGATCTATTCCCCGTCTCTTTCATTTTCACTTTCAATTCTGCAATGAGTGTTTCATTGCTTTTAATTTGTGCTTCCGAATCTAATTTGAATGCTTTCCATTCTTCGGCATTGACTCTTTTTTGCTCTTTTGCATCGATCTTAGCTACTTTCAAATCTTTGTTTGCTTCGATGACGTTCAGGCGTGCGGCCTCATTTTTTTGAGCTGCGGATTTACAACCCACGGCGAAAGTCCCTAAGACCGAAATCGATGCAACCGCGAGTATAAAAATTGATTTTTTCATGATGTTTTTTTTTGATGTTTTTACTAGATAAATTTTGAAACTAATTTTGAAATATGCCTGCGAACCTTTTGTCAAGCCATCCGTAGGCTTGAGATTGGTTCTTTTAAATTGATTCGATAATCTTGCGCAGTTCTTCTTTTGTTTTTCCCAATTTGACTTCGAGCCTGCCCAACATCTCTTCTTTTTTGCCTTCTGCAAACATCAAGTCATTGTCTGTCAGCATGGCAAATTTTTGTTTGAGTATGCCTTTTTGTTCATTCCATTTCCCCTTTGCTTCGGTTGTGTTCATTTTTTTGGTATTAAGTTTCCGCATCCGGCGGAGCCTGAGTGAAATCATCTTCACGCTACAAAGGTGGTTTTGTTTAGTGCGTAAAGTGTTGTATAATATTGCGAAATAGTTGCAAAATTCACACAGTCAAATTTTTTACTTTTTCCGGGAATTGGTAAGATTGGCTTTTCAAAAATTTGCTTCGCGGTTTGCTTGCGGGCATTTCAGTTTCCCCCAACAAAAACCCCCAAGGTTTTAGATAGCTTATTCGATCGAGGATGAGTTTGAGGATAGCGACCAAAGGAATCGAAAGCAACATACCTGAGAGCCCCCACAAGGCTGCACCGGCAATGACAGCAATGACTGAAACCAAGGCATTGAGTTTGACTTTTGAGCCTACAATCTTAGGAACGATGTAGTTGTTGTCAATAAATTGAATAACCGAATAAAGAGCCAGCACATAAAAAACATAAATCGGCGATTGGGTGATAAGGGCAACCGCCATAAACAGCAACAGGGTCACCACACCACCGACGTAAGGAATGACATTGAGAAATGCGCCTAAAATACCAAGCAAAACTGCATACGGAATGCCTAAAATCAACAAACCACCGATGTTTAGAACCGCCAAAATAATAAATTCAAAAAAGAGCCCGATGAGGTAACTTTGGACAATTTCTTTCGTTTCTATGGGTATTTCACCGACTTTACTATCGTTGGAACTTCCGAAAAGCAGATGGATAAACTTAACCAAATGAGATTGATAGTACAACAGCATAAAAACATAAACAGGTGTAAGAAAAGCTGTCGCCAAAAGACCAGAGACAGAATTTAAAGTATCCCCTATAGCCGAATTGCTGTTTGCCAAAAATTCATCCTGTTTGAGATTGATCCACAGGCCTATATCTGCTCGGCTGATACTTGTATAATCGGATACCCAAATGACGGTTTTTTTGAATAATAGCGCAAACCTACCTGAGAGCCTTGGCCATGCCTCACGCAATAAATCCACCTGAGAGATTAACAACAAGACAAATCCGGCAATAATCAAAAAGGAAATCAATAAAACGAACGAGATAGACAGGATGCGATGTATCTTTTTGCGCACCAAAAAACGCACCAATGGACTCAAAAGCACCGCAATAATGGTTGCATAAATCAGCGGGAGTATGATGTCCTGAGCAATGGAAAGCATACTCACAAAAACATATAAACCCACACATAGTAACGACCACCTGATGAGAAAGGGGAATTTGAGTTGCATCAGATAAAAAGGTTTTCTTCTTTCTCAAGCTGATTAACTACTGCATCAACTTGATTCGGTTTTTTCCGGATAATTTTCAAAATACCATCTAGCAAAAAAATGCCGATTTTTGGGTTTTTGGCGATCACATTGGTAACGCCGAAAAGTAGGGCATTGCCAAGTAGTTTTTTCATCGGATTACTTGACAGCCCTACAAATGCGGTTTTAGAAACAAAGCCTGTTGCCAAACCAAATGTGGTGCTTAAAATATTGTTTTTTAGGTCTGTTGATTCGGCGGCTTCTCTGAAAGTACTTTTTATCAAGTTGATGGGTTTCACACTTTCATAAGTCAATCGGAACTGTTGTTTTAATTGTTGGCCTTCTTCAGCTTGTTGTGTTTCAAGTTCTTCAATAGCAGCGTGCAAATCGGCTACGGTGTATCTCTCTCTCATGATTTCAATATTTAAGTGCCTGTGAGATGACGAGGTCAGCGATGGGTTTTTTTATCCATTTGTGCAGAAAAAAATACAACAAGGTTCCGATGAGGAGATAGAATGCCGAAACGATAAAAAATCCGTAATAAATCTCGCCGAGCAATTTTCCCAGCCAAAGTGCAATGCCCAAGTTGAGCACCAATATAAACAAGGAAAAAAACAAAAGGACAACCAAACGCGAAAGCAATATAGTCACCACACCGATGGTGGCATCTATCGATTTTAGTTTAAATAGCTGGAAGGTCGTTTTGCCAAATGTTTCGGCTTTCTCAAACAAGGTTTCTATCAAAGCTGCCTGATTTTCCATGTGAAATATTTAAAATCAGTTTTTTCGATTGGCAGCTTCGTTTAATTCTGCTTCTGCTCCCTCTAACCTGCTTTTTCCTTTTTCGACAAGGCTTACGGCATCTGCTCTTACGGACTCAAATTTATCTGAAATGCTCTCCATAACTTTATCGAATTTAACACCCAATTCTTCCGCATACGCATTACTTTTTTTGGATATTTTCTTTCGGGTAGATGACCCTTTGTCGGGTGCAAATAAAATTCCCAAAACTGCACCGGTAGCGACTCCTGCCAACACTCCTAACAATACTTTACCTGAGCTCATGATTATATTTTTAGATTAATAATTATGCACAAAGGTGTCACTTGATTCCTCAAAAAGTGTTATGGAATTCTTCAAAAGAGTTACATAGTTCACACATAGGAAATCAATCTAAAATCTTTTTTTAAAGTAGTGGGAGATTAAATTACACGACGCATACTTTATTTTCCAAAGCTATGATATATCATTTTCACATCCCCAATGTCACAAAATCGGTTATCGGGATTTCAAAAGTCTTTCCGGAAATATTCACCTTCATCATGCCAATCAGTTTGAACTTCGCCGACTGCGAGGTTAGCCAAGAAAGTTTAGAGCTCATCAGTAAATTAAGATGATTGACTTTTACACTTACAGGCAGCTTTGTTTCAGACATCGCTTTTTGCAATAGGGGTTCTTGCAACTGCCAAGTAGCTATATTTTCATTGCCGGACTCCGGATAAAAACCAAGAGTCATATTCTCCAAAACATAATCGATGGGTAAAGTGTTTTGAATCAAAATTTTCATTTCAAATTCCGATTCATTTAAACCGGTCATCCTAACTATGGAAAAATTTTCCACAGTGAAAGCCTGATTCGCGTTTAGGCTCCTTCTTACCTCATCTTCAAAATAAGATTTGGTGTTTAAACGAATCTCTTGAGCCACTTTGTTGTTAACATACAGTAAAGAAATCCCTATTTTATTGTGACCTCTCAACTCAAAAACTGCGCTGTCTGCGGCGATGAGCTCGGTGTAAAACGAATGCAGCTTATTCAATGACAAGGCGCACTTTACGGGTAATGCTATAGTGTCATTTGCAGATAAAGATACCATTTCACTAATTTTTGCGTTACCCACCCACTGGTTTTTAAAATATACATCGATGGTTGAGGACTTGAGCTTTGTCAGCACTTTGTTCGGGTTAAAAGCTACATAATCTAAATCAAATAGCAACAGACTGTCTTGTATGCCCATGATTTTTGCGTTTTTTATACCTATAAACCGGGGTTCTTTTCCACAAGAATGAAAAATCCAGCTAACTAATAACAGCAAACCTAAAATACTGATGAATTTTCGCATATATTTTTTATAAACTGTCTTTCTTTTTTAATAAAAAGACGATGAGTACATAAAACAGTATATTTAAGCCGAATATGGCCAACAAATTGGCATCCATGCTGTTGAAAAAGTCGCCAACAATCTTTCCTTCTTCTATGAGCTTGGCGTTATACAAATCAAGACTTTCCATCGCTCCCACAGCCATCGTTGTGTCTTCTCCGTTTATGGGTAGCATCGTAAGCAAGCTTTTGATACTTTCTCCCTCCTCGGCTTTGTGGCAACTGTCTTGTATACGTGCCAAACCCTCTGTGCCCCAGCGTCCCAAAGTGAAAAAACTCACCAGCTCAATGGGTAATTTATCTATTTTAGTCATGACACCTGCCAACATAATTTGTGGCATCAAAGCAATGGGAACTACCGTCATTACTTTCTCTGTGGTGCTAAACCAAGATGACAAAAACAAACCCGTGAGCGTTGCTGAAGCTGACACCCAAAACATAAACATCCAAGAAGGCAGAAAACCTCGGAGGTAAATATCTTCAAAATCAGCTGTCGCTTGCCATTTAAAATTCAGATACACTATGGTCGTGAAAACCAGCGTTTGTATGAGCGCAATCAGGGAAAGTACCAACCATTTTGAAAATATATAAGTATGAAGATTCAGGTTAAACATGCGCTCTCTTTTATAAACAGACAATTCACCCACAATCTCTTTGGCGGCGTTGCTCACACCAAACCAAATGGCAGAAATGGCCACCAAAAACAGAACACCCAATTGAAATTGCTTAAACACCAAACAAACCAGACAAGCAATAATAATGGGCTGTGCGAGCAACAACAAAAGGTTTTCTCGGTCATTCAGTTTTATTTTAAAATAACGGTTGGTCAACCAAAACAGTTGTAGCACGAGCGAATCGGGTTTATCTCGCTTTAAATCTGAGGTTTGACTTTTTTCAAAAATTTGATTGGAAGGTTTCTGGTATTTAGTTATTACCTGTTCAATATTGCTCATCTGCGAATACACTTCTACAATATTTTTGGCACCAAAGTGCTGAGTAAGCTTGGTCGCATCTCCTTTGTACACAAGATGCCCCTGCACTCCCAAAAAGATTACTTGATCTACATAATTCAAATCTTCCGGTTTGTGCGTCACCATAATGATGGTTGTTCCCCGCTTAGAAAGCTCACAAAGGCTTAGTAAAAAACTTTCAATGGTTTCCGGATCTAAGGGCGAAGTGGGTTCGTCTAAAAAAAGTATGGTCGGGTCTGTGAGCAACTCAACGGCTATAGAAACCCTTTTGCGTTGCCCGCCGGATAAACTGCCTACTTTTACTTTTCTGATGTTGGTATTGGCATCTTGATCCAACTTGAGGTCTTTGATGACTTTATTGATGCGGTTGTCAATTTCTGTATCTGTGGTATCGTCCGGTAAGCGAAGCTTGGCTGCTAGGTAAAGGGTTTTGTAGACTGAGAGCTCTCTGTGAATAATGTCATCTTGCGGTACATAACCAATTTTCTTTTTCACCAAGTGAAAATTTTTCACTAATGAAAGCCCATGGATCAATACCTCGCCGGATGTGGCCGGATTGTCGCCGTTCAAGCACTTCAAAAGGGTTGATTTTCCACAACCTGAAGGCCCCATCAAGGCAACAAAAGAAGACTTTTCCACATCAACAGTCAAGGTTTGTAAGCCTATTTTTCCGTTGGGATATTTCTTTTGAATACCCACAGCACTGATAGACGCACTTGTTTCGCGCAAATCGGTAACACCCTCTTGCAAATGAATGCGAAAAAAAGAAATGGTGATGCTGTCTGTTTCTTTTATCTTCGTTTTGGAGCGTATTTCCAATCCGTTTACAAAAGTTTTGTTTACCGACCCTGAATCTTCTATCCAAAAACAATTGTTTTCATAGGATAGTACGGCGTGTTTCCTAGAGACAGTCGGGTCGTTGAGTAGGAGTTGATTTTCGGTAGCGCGTCCTATGTGTATCTTGCCGCGCTCCAGAAGTTGCGCATAGAGGGAAAATTTTGGAGATTTTATATTTTTTTTTTCGTTAAATGCTTGCTGTTCATTCGGATCGTGAAGTACAAATTCAAATGATGAAATGGATACTTTGTTGCCACTTTTAAGCAAAACCCAAACCTGAGGTTCGATTTTTTTACCATCGACAAAAGTGCCATTGGAACTCCCCAAATCTTTCACGCTGATTTCAGCGGATGCAGCATCCCATTTGAATGTGGCATGTGAACGAGAAACCGCCGTGTCATTTAATTCTATGTCGGCACCAAAGCCTTTTCTCCCTATGTGCCAAACTTGTTTTTCGGTAAAATCTATGGGTTGATTTTCAAATAGAAGTTGAAGCATTTATCCTTGGTTTATGATATAATCCTTGATACAATTTTCACGGTCTGATGCAAAAGGGTGTGTAGAAGCCAACTTATTGAGCAAAGTTTTGTTTTCGTTTCTGGCCAGTTTTCTAAAAAAATCGGTAAAACGGTACTTGTCATATCCGGCTTTCAGCGCAATTTCAAACCCGAGTTCGTCTGATTCGTATTCGTCTATTTGATCGAAAGGAGCCGACAGTACGCCATTGGTATTTAGCGCAATGTTTGTAAAATTTTCTAGACCCGACATATTGAGCAAATCTGAGGTAATCGTCATTTTGGTAATTTTTCTTCTAGAATGACCGTAACTTATATGGGCAATTTCATGACCTATAATAAAAGCTAATTCGTCATAAGTATCAACAAAACTCAGCAAGCCCTCTGTAACATACAAATAGCCGCCTATCGTAGCAAAAGCATTTACTTGATTGGATATTAATACACTTATAGTAAAATTAAAGTCCGGATTGTTGAGGCCTTGACTTAATTTATTCAACATATTTTGCAAGGTTGGCAATAGAGCATGTGTTGAGTTTATCTCTCCGTTCAAAACCCTTCTTTGGTAAATTTGATAACCAATATCTCCCATTTTTTTTCCGGAAATAGACAAAGCGGCATCCAGACCTGCATTTTCTGCTTGCTTGGCAAAATACGTATAACTGTCCATATAATGCCCGCAACCTAAGATAGCGGTACTTTTGTCAAATTCTTTTTTATGGTTGTCAAAGATTTCTTGCATCTTGGCATCGGATACTTGCCCTATAACTTGGGTGCAAAACAACAATGCAAAAAAATAGGTGAAAATGAATTTCATAGTTAGTTAGTTTTATGTGTTAAATCTATTACAAAAAAATGCTCATTTTGAAAATGTAAATTTCGAAAAATGAAATTGTCAAAAAAATACCTAAATGTTGGTATTTTATTAGTTTAAATTTTTAATAATTTTAATCCCTGTAGCATAAACTAAACAAAACTGCCAAGTATGAAACAGGAAGAATTTCTCAAGCGTTATGAATTTAACATTCGAACCGATAAAGTAGGAGGAGGTAGTTTCGGCACCGTTTACAAGGCATACGATACCGTATTGGACAGAAATGTTGCTATCAAAATTTCGGAAGTGAAACGCCTTGGCAACAAGGAGTTTTCTCTCAGAGAGGAATTTGAAGCCATTTCCAATTTGCCGCCGCACGTCAACATAGCCCATTACGAAAAGGTATTTACTTTCGAGTCTTTTCAGGGTGTTTTTGACTATGCTTTGATGCAGTATTATCAAGAAGGAAATTTAACCGAGTTTATTAGAAACCACCCCAACCTAAATTTTGAGCAGAGAGAAGACATTGCACTACAGTTGTTGAATGGCATTGCGCACCTCCACAAGCACAAAGTTGTTCACCGCGATTTAAAGCCCGGAAACATACTTGTTGTCATCAGAAAAAACGGTCAAATCGTTCCAAAGATAACCGATTTTGGCCTTTCTAAACAGGCTGAGGACGGACAAGGTTCACGTTTTCAAAACAGCTTTGCCGGTGGCACCATACAGTACAGTTCGCCCGAGCAAATTAAAGGAGAGCCTTTAAAACTCAATACAGATTTGTGGAGTTTCGGGGTCATTGCCTATGAAATTTTCACAAGTCTAAAACTCTTCAATGTCAACGGAATAAGCTCGGCTAGCATCGAATGGCAAAATCAAATCACGCAACATATACTCAAAGAAAACATTGAAGAAAAAATTAAAGTTCTGCCTAAAAATTGGCAAGTAACTCTTCTATTATGTCTGCAACGCGATTTGAGCAACAGGGTACAAAACACAGATGAGATTTTAAAAAGTCTCGGCAAAGAATCAGCTACAGTAGTTCAAGAACCGGCAACCCGTGTGACTCCAACTTATGAGGCAACACAGGTTCGTCAGGTAGATACAGAATCTGCCCCAACGCAAGTTTCTTCACCAAAAGCAATTACCAAAAAAACAAATCCCTCTAAAAATCATGCTTTTAAGTATGTTACTTTTGGGCTATTGGGCGTCGCCGCAGTGGCAGCCGGAATAATCTTCTTTCCTTTGGACAAAATAGAAAATCCTGATGAATCTGCAAATGAAAGCCCTGTGCTTTATTTTGAAAAAGACTTAATGGGTTACAAGAAAGGAGACAGTATTGTCATAAAACCCAAATTTATTTCAGCCGGTGCTTTTACAGATGGAAAAGCCTATGTGGTGGATCAGGACAGTTCATACTACATTAATGAAAAAGGAGATTGGTTGGCTTCTGTACAACAATTAAAAAATGACACTTCAAAAAATGACAAACCTTCTTCAAATGGTTTGACAAATAATCAAGCAGATGAAAATCAACCTTTAATAAATAAGACAGATAATCAAAATAAGATTCCCAAAAAAGAAGAGCAACCATCCAATACTAAAAACGCAAGTAACAGCAATTATGAGTTAGGCAAAAAACTTTATGACGAAAACAATTATAAAGATGCCTTTCCCTTGCTGATGCCATCAGCCAAAAGTGGTATGGCAGATGCTCAACACCGTGTAGGCTATATTTATCATTATGGATTGGGGGGGCAAGTCCAAAATTACTCAGAAGCCAAATATTGGTATGAGCAAGCAGCCAAACAGAATTTGGCTGTCTCCATGAACAACTTAGGTATTATGTACGAAAAAGGAAATGGAGTCGTTAAAAATTCAAATCAAGCGATTGCATGGTACACAAAAGCAGCCGATTTAGGCAACGCTCTTTCTATGAGAAATTTAGGATTGACGTACAGAGATGGCAAAGGTGTTGAAAAAAATTACAGCAAAGCTAAAGAGTGGTTTGAAAAAGCTGCCGCCAAAGGTGATGGGGAGGCTATGACCAACCTTGGTTACCTCTACCACAATGGCTATGGAGTTGATAAAGACTACACAAAAGCCAAAACTTGGTATGAGAAGGCAGCCGACAAGGGAAGTTCTTGGGCAATGCGGAATTTAGGTTTGTTGTTTGACGATGGCTCAGGTGTTCCGTACAACTGGGCAGAGGCTGTGAAATGGTATCGAAAAGCATCAGAAAAAGGTGAAAGTATGGCTACCAGACGTCTGGGCGAGTTTTATCTCTTTGGCGCAGGAGGCGTGCCTAAAGATGTCGCTTATGCCAAGCAGCTTTTTCAAAAGGCTGCAAACGACGGTGACCAAATCGCCAAAGAACACTTATTGGTATTGAGTGATATTGAAAAAAAGAACTATTTCAGACCGATAGACTCTCAACTGGGCAATAGTTTATTTTTAACCGTTAGTGAGTTGAACCAAGAAATGGCTCTCTTTCCAGCCTTGGTTGAACAACACGACAACTCGTGGGTTTTTGACGTGAGTTATTCTTTAGGAAAGTCTAAAAGTGCGAGGATTTGGCCTAATGATGCAGATATAAACTATGAGGATGAAATCAGTTTCACCAATTACACATCGTCTCCGCTTTTTACGCAAAGCTCCGGTTCTCATTCGTCTGGCGTAAACATCAAAGGAGGTAGTTATGGCCAACGCACCATCGGATATATTTACTACAGAGCTTATTTCTACAACGACGTAAATGGAAGCGTTTTTGACGAAAAAGTGGTGATAAAAATTCCTTTTGCCGTATGCTGGTTGCCAAGATAGATTCTATTAAACATGAAGGTTTTTAAACATCACCACATCGGCAAGCGTTCCTATCAAGAAGACACCTTTGGTCATCATCAAAATGCGTTTGTCGTCTGTGACGGTGTGGGTGGACATGGCAATGGCGATCTGGCCAGTCAAACCATTTTAGACTTTGTGCTTACGGAATCCTTAGAAAAGACATTTGAAAGCACTCAAGACATCTCCGCTTTGATTGAAAATGCTAATCTGAGGCTCAACGAACTTTTAATGGAGCATCCTGAAAAAGAAGGTATGGGCACCACATTGGCAGGAATTTTCAAAATAGAGAACCAATGGTTTTCAGCACATATAGGCGATAGTAGGGTTTATATAATCAGACCTCAAGAGAAAATCTTTTGGCACACTTGGGATCATTCTTTTGTAGCCAACCTAGTTAAAATGGGAGAAATAAGTCGCGAAACCGCTCGGAATCATCCGCGTTCCAATGAAATCCAAAAAGCCATACTCGCCAATGCGTCCGGAAATATCACAAAACCGGAAATACATTCGTTGGGCTATTTAAAAACCGGAGATCTGATACTTATTTGTTCAGATGGCTTGGCCGAGGCGTGGAGTGACAAAGCGCTTATTGCTTTGCTCTGTGACACATCGGTAAGCACTCCAGAAAAAGCATACACGATGTTTAATCAAAGTAGTACACATGCTGCAGACAATAATACGGCTTATTTGCTTGAAGTAGAACCCGGCGATGTGATTTCGGCAGAAAAAAACCAACCCGACATGTGCTGGCAACCTCTTGATTCGTTAACAACGGTCAATCATAGCCTGCCTATGTTGGATAAGAAAAAACCGTGGTGGAAGTGGTTTTGAAAGTACTGCAAGCTGTTAAAAATAAAAATCAATCGGCCATAAGAAGTCCCTCGGTGTTTTCGAGCAAAGGCATCAATTTGGTGTAGCCCAAAAGACCGTCCTCTGTTACTATTTGATAAATAAATTCAATATTTTCGTTCTCAGTTTCCCAAAGCGTAGCGGTAAGCACTGTGATGTTCGATTCTGGCTTAATCCAGATAAAAGGTTCTAAATTATTGAGGTCGTTAAAAAGCTGAAAAGAATTTTTAACTTTTACGTTTACACCCACAAAATACTCATTCTTGTGCGGGAATTTTCCAAGACTTAAAATGTCATTATTCAGAAAATAGACATCTCTTCTACTCCAAAATCCTTCTCCGTTATCTGTAAAAAGAGTCTCGTCTCCATTTACGGTAATCCAACCTTCCAAATGCCCTAAAAGGCGCAAGCGGTTATCTTGATATCTAAAAATTTCATATTCATAATCATCGCTGGGTCCTGAGGTGAATACGGTAATTTCTTTAAACTGGTCTGTGGTGTCGATGTCTATGATATTGAAACCTTCCATACCAAAGGCCACTTTTTCAGTCAAATCGTTTATCTGCAACGTGTATTTGTAATTCTCGTTTTCAACCAATTGTATATTTTCGGGAATGCCATCGCCATCCAAGTCTTTCACCGCCTTAAACAAGGCTTCTTCTTGAGCGTAACTTTGCAAGTTCATTAGAACTAAAAAAAGGGGAGCGAATCGTTTCATGTTTTATTTATTAGGAATTGCGTGATAGGTTTGTTCTAAACGATGTAACTTTTTGAGTATTAAATCTCTGTTTTTAGCCGATTTGACCCATTGTGGTAAATTAGTAATCATGGAGTATTTATGCCTGCCGTCGTCTTCACGCAAGGAAGCTACTATATAATCTTTTAAATACTGTAAGTGTTTTAAATTGTACAACCATAAAGTATGGTTTTTTACGCCTATTTGCAAGAAGACGTCCAAGCCATAATAGGGTTCTTTTGAGTGGTCATTTTTATACCTAAACCATTGCGGCTGATAGGCTTTTTCTTTTTTGCACACTTCGCAACTTATTGTGAGAAGAGGCGAAGTTTTTTTGAGCGGTTTTGAGGTAAACAACACCCGACTGCCACAATTTCCACAAGGAGTATTAACAAAACCCTGATAAGTACCATACCATTTTTGGTTATTTACCTGCACTAAACCACAATATTTACAACTTAAAACCGACTGACGCTTTGATAATATAGCTTTCGCCTGATTATGAATGGTCGTTTCCACTTTGGCAACGTGTCGGCATTGAGGGCAAATAGCATAAACTAAATCGCTAAAATAAGCCGTTGGATATGCCGGTTGGTCAAATCGTATCATTTTAATTTTTATTTAAATAGGCTTGAAAATCATCAAACGCTACGACGAATCTAAAACCTAAGTCTCCTTGATAATTTTTCATCGAAAAAGGCTTTTGAGAGGTTATTTTAACGTTGTTTGCCTCGTCCATATATCCACCTCCCACTATCGAAGTTTCAAAACCTTTAAGTTGTTGTTGAGTCCACTCCCACACATTTCCGCACATGGCGTATAATCCTATTTCATTTGGCTGCATGCAGCTGATGCAACTTGGGCTATGATTTCTTGCATTTTTAGAGTAAACTACCCATTGGTTGGGAAGTGGGTGGTTGTAGATGAGCTCTTCCGTCTGGAAATTTGCCGCCTTTGCTGCGTACTGCCATTCTTCTACTGTTGGCAGTCTAAAACGCATACCGTATTTCTTTGACAGCCAATTGCAAAAAGACACGGCTTGGTCGTAGGTAACGTTGACTACTGGCATCAATCCGTTGCTCCACGAGGGTTGTGGAGGCATCTCCATCTTGGTTTCCTCACAAAATTGTTCGAAAGTATGCACCATGGTTTCAAAGCGATACATATAAAAAGGAGCTATCTCTTTTGTGTAGTAGCTATCATTTTTATGGGATTCTAAACTGATACTGTTCTCAATAAATGTTCCGCCTTTTACATAGGCAAAGTGAGCGGGAATATTCAACTGTGCCTCGGCTTGCCAACAGCTGAGACCTATAAACAACAAGGCTATTGTATAAAATTTATTTGTCGGCTTCATCCTTAATTAGTTTTATGTATTTCTGCACTTTTTTCAAAGTCTTTTTGGTAAGTTTTATGGGGAATCGGGCAATATAGGGCGAATCGGTAAATTTGAATTTAAAATCTGTATCCTTGTATCTACCTGATTCCCATAGCCCAAAATCTATTTCATAAATACTTTCTTCATTACAATCTTTTTTTAACATTGCAAAACCCAAATAAGTGAGACTGGGTTCAAATCGGTCGGTGGCTCCGAAGGTGAAATTAAAGCTTATCGTTTCTTCAATACATAACAACGGTATGGATTGAACGATTTTTTCAATTGTTACCCCTGTAGCGTTATCGCGATATTTTTGTGTATAGGACAGATAAAGTGTATCCTTTTCTATTCTGACCTCGGGAGAAAAAAAGGTGTAACTAAGCGTGTCCGCAGGCACTTCTTCATTAAATTCGTGGTGTACAAAAATGGTATTGCTGTAAAAGTTTGTTTCTAACAGTTGCTCAAGATTTTCTTCGGACGATAGTCCGTGTTTTTGCGCAATTAGCAAAAAAGGTAATAGGTAAAGTACCGTTGTAAACTTCATAAAAAGCATGATTTAAATTGCATTCTTCAACAAGGAAAGATTCTCGGTTTCTACATTGAGCAGGTGCATCAGGTCAAATACGGAATCTCCCTTTTCTTCTGGCACTTTAAATCCCATGGAAAAATATTCTATGGTTTCTTCATCATCACTAGGGATAGCCAATACACAACAAAAAAACAACTCAGAAGTCTTAACATCATAACTCAAAGCTGTATCACCGGGAATACTTTCCCGAAGAAATACTGTATCCTCTATAAAAATACCGGCATCGTTGGCTTTCGCCTTTTTCTCTCCAAAAATTTGATCTAATAAGTGTTGTACTTTTTGTAATAACACTGCTTTACGAAATTCAACCGCACCAACTGCCACCCGAAAACCTACGTCTTGTCTGCGGGTGTTTTCACGTATAGGCATCAAACTATTGGGTTTTACTTTGGTGGCTTGTTCAAAAAAACTGCCACCTGTCCAAAAAGTTTCTTGTCGAATTACTTCAATCATATTAAAAGTATCCATTTGAACAGTACTTCTCGTAACCCACTCCCACACATTTCCCAAGCCGGCGTAAATTCCCAAAGCATTGGACTGCATACAGCTGACACACTTGGGCTTTTCGTAGCTGTTAGCTACATAGATGACTTGATGTGTGTTGATTTCGTCCGTTTGGCGGGGATCAAAATCACCTGATCGTGTGGCATATTCCCATTCGTCCCACGAGGGCAAATGAAATGGAATGTCGTACTGATTAGACAACCAAGCGCAATAATCAACTACATCGTGGTAGGTAACATTTACTATCGGAAGATTTTGGTCATCCCAACCCCAATCCGGAGCGGGAGACATAGCGCGCTTGTTGGCTTTACAATAGGCTTGAAAATCTTGTACGCTCACTTCGGTGGCGCTGAGATAAAAATCGGAAATTTGTTGTGAGGGATACGTTTTAGTAAGGTTCGTGATGCTGTCATACACTTGCCTATGGTAATAACCTCCTTTGATAAACACAAAACCATCGGGTGGAAGATTTTGACCAAAAAACATAGCTGTTGATAAGCAAAAAACAAAAGCGATAGTGAAAAAGGGGTTTTTATAAACCGGTACTTTTCTGATTTTTGAATGCTGAGCTATCATCTAGGTTTATTTAAGCAGTTGATATTTCTTCCAAAATTTGCTTTCCTTTTTTAGCGGATGAAATAAAACCAAAAAAACTGAGAAAGATAACCCCTGCAAACGATAAAAAATAAAGGATTTTCAGCAAAACAGTCCCTTTTAAAAAACTATACAATATTGCAAAAGGCATTGCAATAATGAGCACCCTACTACTTTCATTCACGTGTTCATAGGTCAGTTTGAGTACACCGACCGCTATCCAAAAAATAAAAATAGATATGAGTCCATATAAAACACACTGTGAAGCCCATGACAACCATTTCTCTCGCGGGTCTGTTTTGGTTTGCATGCGAATGTTAAGTTGTTTTGTGTAGTTGTAAAATGCAACAAGTACGTTAGAATCTGCATCAAACATATTACACGAGAATGCGTAATCACTTTGTTTAAAATTCACCAAATAGTCACCGGAAAAGTTTATTTCAAAACCAATTTCTGCATTGTCTTTTATGGCTATTAAATCGAAATTATAAGAAAGCACTTCAGATTTTACATGATATAAGGTTATCACCCAGTATTGGTTTGCGTATAGCAAAACGGGCTTAAAGTTTTTATTTTCAACTTTTTCTGCATTGACTTTTAAATCTTTGATAGGCAAAACACCTAAAAAGGTAATTTTTAGATGCGACTCCACATCGTTTTTAAGCGAATCTAAAGTAGATTTCGCGCCGAAGTTGCTTGCGGTTTGTTTGATATTGACTGTACGCATGAAGTTGACTAGTATTTAATGTTGTTTTTACCTACTATCTCTCCACTTCTACCTATACTTTGATTGCTACATAGTGGTCAAGCACATGGTCATAAGCTTTATAAACTGTACCAAAACTGCCACCACCTAATTTGTCTTTTCGAAGGTCATAGCGATAGCGGTTGAAAAATTCTATTGAGGTCATTGTGAATTTTTAAAGAGTTAAAATAATTAAAGTGGCCTATCTGATAGCCACAATACCCACGAAGAGTATCCGTGCTTGGTTGTACCTTTATTTCCATTTGAGTAATATCCGCTGATACACCTATAAGATTCATACATAACAGATACTTTACCGCCTTCGGCTGCATTCACATAATTTTCAGGCACTTGAATATAGTATGACCGCGTTTCAGGACTTTTATCCTTGCATTCGGTAATTATTTTACTGATTTGTAAATAGCCATACATGGGTTCGTCTCTATAAGGCGTATTTACTATTACTTTTTTAGCGTTAGTTTCGTTAACCTTGTCAAAACCATTTGTGCTTAAAGCCAATGAGGCACTACTGGTGTACCAATTAAAAAAAGGGTAATCTGTGGGCACTTCATATTCCTTTCCATATTCCCATTTAAAACTACCGTCAGTCGCTTCTATAACAAGCCCTTTCGTGCCTAAGGCCAAGGTTTTATTTGGAACTTTATCATAGAAGTTATATTTAGGCGCTACTGCACAACCAAATAATGAAATACCGATAAGAAGAAACATAATTTTTTTCATTGTTCTAATTTTTAAAAAATTAATTAATAGGTTATTATCATAGACTCTGCTTCGATTTTTTTCCCTCGATAATAATAATATACCTCAGCATTGGGATTTACGTTCTTTAATATAAAACCTGTCTTGTCCTTTAATTTAAGACAGCTAATTTCAGCTGTGTCCCCACCTATTTTTCTATTCTCAGTATCACCATCCAATTTTCTGTTTTCAATATCTCCACCTATTTTTCTATCCTCTACATCCCCACCCAATTTTCGGCTTTCAGTGTCTCCACCTATTTTTCTATCCTCTACATCCCCACCCAATTTTCGGCTTTCAGTGTCCCCTCCCAATTTTCTATTCTCAGTATCACCGCCTAACTTGCGATTTTCGGTGTTTCCGCCTAATTTTCTGTCTTCTATATCTCCGCCCAATTTTCGATTTTCGGTGTCACCTCCAAGTCTTCTGTTTTCTACATCTCCTCCTAATTTTCTGTTTTCCGTATCACCACCCAGTTTCCTATTTTCAGTATCCCCCCCAATTTTTCTGATATCTAAACAGGAAGATGCCGGTAAATAGACTCGATTGGCAATAATTATCAAGGGCACTTCATAAGTTGGTGAAAGTTCTTTTATGGTCGCTTCATCATACCTGCCTAAATCCTTTAAAAAATTTTGAGCTTGTAGATTATTATTTGATAAACAAACAATTACTGAAAGAAAAACAAACCATTTCATACCTATGATTTTTTACATCTTACCATAAAACCCGTTGGTTTTTGCCAAAAACTGAAAAGTGATTTTTTGGTCGTTAAACCAGAAAATACCCATAGCTTGCGGATTGTCTCTTTGAGATGTAATCATGGTGCTTTTTACATTTTCGCTCAGCGGCACAGTCATATAAGTGATTTTAACAGCATAACCTGTATCGTTTCCTTGTTTAGCCAATTGCAAATCGCCATTTTTGTCAATCAAAGCTTCCCAAATAAAAGCTACTCGTTCGTTTCCGGAACGCATTCCTACGCTCCATTCTCCCATACCATCTTCATGAAAAGTCCAATGGCATGCATCACAAACATTGCTCACATACTTGCCGTAAAACTTACCGGGCAGCTCTTGTGAAAACATGTCAGTGCCGTTTAACAGTACAAAAAATGAAAAAAAAATAGTGATTAAGCATTTCGGTTTCATCAGATTACAATTTTATATGTTATTAACTTTTCAAATGTATTTTATAGGTTTCAAAAAAAAATACCTAAAACTTGGTATTTTTAACTATTTTTTACTTCTCAAATTTGCTTTATGACCCAACTCAAGCCTTTTACCCTATTTTTTTTGCTCTTGTTCTTGAACCCAAATTCCTTATTTGCCCAAACCGACACTTTAAAAGTAGCCGGGCCAAACCTAAAAGACCTATCCGAATACATAACCTATTGGGTGGACAGTACTGAAAGTGGAAATTTGGAAACCGCCCTACAACACCTCTCAAAAGACGATTTTAAAAAATGGGCACCTGAGCCTACGCTCAACTTAGGAATCAATCCTTATCCGCTTTGGTGGCAACTTTCTGTTCAAAACACAGATAGCGTTCAGCACGATTTCTGGTGGAGCATTTACACCCAAGCAGACCAAATTTTGGTGTACAGACGGATGGATAGTCTTTGGCAACTCACCGATACACTCACCTATAAAACCCATCTCAATCACAAAAAAATCCGAACGCGTTTCCCGGTTGTGCCAATTACCCTCAGAACTGGAGAATGCCAAAAGTTGTTACTAAAAATTAACAACTTGCACCACACCCAAAATGCCTTTACCGATTTAACCACACCGGCACACAACCTGCTTTGGGAAAAAAGATTCTATTTAAAAATAGGTTTTTTTATCGGTGGTTTCCTCTTGTTTTCACTTTTGAGTTTAATGCTTCACTTGTTTATGAAAATTAAGGCTTTTTTGTTTTTTTCGGGTTATGTGTTTATAGTGGTAATTATGCTGCTTCACGAAGAATTACTGCTTACTGTTGCACCTCCTGAATGGATGTTTGTTTTCATCAAAGACCTGCATCCCTTACCGCTTTCTTTAGTGGCATTGGGCTTTCATTATTTGACCATTGCGTTACTTTTAGATGCAAAGAAATATTCCAAAAAAACCTTGCAATATTCCTTTCTAATTAATGATATCACATTGATTATGGGTAGTATCGCTGTCGTGATGTGCGCCATTTTCACTGAATATTTTTCTTTCCAAAATCCATCTTTTATACTGATTTGGAATCTATGTATCGCCTCGGTATTTATCGCCTTGGGCAATACTTTCCTCATGATTACTTATTTGATGAATCTGAAAAAAAAGATCGTGATGGGTTTTGCTATTGCTTTTTTGCTAATCTATTTTAATACGGCAGGGTATTTTCTAAATTACGCGGGTATTTTAAATTACTATACCATCACCTATCCAAACTACTTTTATTGGATTGTGAGCTTTGAGTTTATTATAATCGGCGTTTTACTGGCTTGGCGATACAACAAAACTATTAGAACTAACATCAAACTTCTAAAGGAAAAAAACCAAATCGAAGAACTCGCTCATTTGAGAACACTTTCGGTGCTGGAAGACGAGCGTAAGCAAATAGCCCGTAATCTTCATGATGATTTGGGAACTACCATCAGTGCAGTAAAGTTGATTGTGAGCAACAATTATAAACAAGACCAACAACTCTCGGAAATGATCAACCGAGCCACTGTAGAAATAAAAGATTTTTACAAAAAAATAGCCGGAATGGGTAACGAACTTCTTACATTAAAGGAAAGTTTGAGCCTAAAGGTTGCCGACGCGGAGAAACTGAGCAATATTAAGATTGAGTACATATTTTCGGGTGATGAACCTGTTTTGGAACCTCCTTTAAAAGATTCATTATTGCGCATTGTTACTGAATTGTTGAGTAATTTGGTCAAACACAGCAAGGCCAAATCGGCTACCCTTCAGCTCATGGTAGAACCCAAACAATTACAATTGCTCATCGAAGATGATGGCATTGGTTTTGACACACGAAAAAACACAAATAGTATGGGCATTTACAATATCTATAGCCGTGCAGAGCGCTGGGGCGGTAACGTATATTTTTCTTCAAACAACAATGGAACCGTTTGTATTGTCAATATTCCATTAAAAAATGCAGTTGTATGACACATACCATAGCCATAGTTGACGATCACAGCCTTTTTGCCGATGGCTTGGAACGGATTTTACAAGAACAGGTCGGTTTTGAAATTGTTGCAAAATGCACCTCTGCCGAGGATTTTGAAGTCGCATTGAACAATAAAATACCTAAATTGGTTTTGTTAGACATCAGGATGAAAGGTCAAAACGGTTTGGAATTCTGCAAGGTATTGAAGCAAAAATTTCCTGCTATAAAAGTCATCATCATATCTATGTTTGAAGCCCTCGAAGTCATAGAAAAAGCCAGACTTGCCGGTGCCGATGGTTATTTGCACAAATCTACCGACGCAGAGTTAATGCGTTCAACCATCTTAGATGTGCTAAACGGACACCAAGTGTTTTTGATGACCTCAACGGTTAAAGAAAATACTGATCAAAACACACTCAGCAAACGTGAGGTAGAAATTCTGGGGCTTATAAAGAAAGGAATGAGCACGCAAGATATTTCCAAAACTTTGTTTATAAGTCAGTACACCGTGGAAACCCACAAGAGAAACATGATGCACAAGCTAGGGGTAAATTCCCAAAGAGAACTTATCGTGTACGCTTTTGAAAATATGTTTTAAAAATAGTTGTGTGTTTTTCTAAAACACGAATTATCTTCCTCTTTAACACCCAATATTTAAAAACGAATTCCTTACTTTTTGATTCATTTTTTCTTCAATCTTGTATCCAATAATCCCATCACCGATCCAAAATGGCTCTGGAAATCACAATTTTTTGAATTTCGGAAGTGCCTTCATATATCTGTGTGTTTTTGGCATCACGCATCAAAAGTTCTACGTGGTAATCTTTGACAAATCCGTTTCCGCAAAAAACATGCACCGCTTCTACGGTTACTTCCATAGCCACTTGTGAAGCGTATAGTTTGGCCATGGCTCCGAACAAGGTGTAGTCTTTTTGTTCGTCTTTGTCCTTAGCCGTCCGATACACCAACATATGCGCGGCTTCGATTTTGGTATGCATGTCTGCCAACTTAATCGCAATTGCTTGATGGTTGCAAATTTCCGTGCCAAAAGCTTTTCGCTCCTTTAAGTAGTCAAGCACCATTTCATAGGCACCCTCAGCAATGACAAGTACTTGGGCAGCGATACCGATGCGATAGCCTGTCTGCGTCTTCATTGAAAACTTAAAACATCTTCGCCAATTCTGTTTTCTTTGGGCACTTTCACATCGTTAAACTGCAAGGAATACGTGTCCGAACCCCTCTTACCGAGTTTGTTCTCCTTAGAACCAATCTGAAAACCCTCCCACCCTTTTTCCACAATAAAAGCGTTGACACCTCTATGTCTTTTTTCGAGATGGGTTTGGACTATCACCAAATAAATACCGGCTGTACCGCCGTTGATAATCCAGTTTTTGATACCGTTCAACAAGTAGCGATTTTCTTGCTCAATGGTCATAATTTTCTGGATAGTGGCACACTACCTACTTCGGATTCGGAAAGACTAAAGGACACCAATTTGTGTGGCGAAAGTGAGTTGCGTGAGGTATTTTTGTTTTTGAGCCTCCGTTCCTTAGGCATCCAATCCCAAGCAAACCAAAGAGTTGTTAACAGACATCAAAACGGAAGCAGATACGTCAATTTTGGAAATTTCTTTCATAACCAAAACATAAGAAAAGGTATCCATACCACCGCCACTATAAGCCGGATTCACCATCATGCCTAAAATTCTAAGACGCCCATAGTTGCAATTTGCTCTTTAGGAAATTGTTGTTTCTCGTCCCGTTCAATCACACCGGGTAAAAGATCATTTTTAGCAAACGCTGCGGCTGTTTGCTTGATGAGTTGCTGTTCTTCAGTAAAATTAAATTCCCTAAAAAATTGTATTTGTTTGCCCACTATAAATACAAAATTCTATGCGTGCATAGTAATTTTACAAACATAATTTTTCCAAAAAAAATAAGCATCAGCACTTTATTAAAAAATATTGAAATTCTTCAAATTGATAATCTCTTGTGGTGTTAGATACCGCCATCTTCCGCGGTCAAGGTCTTTTTTAGTGAGCCCTGCGAAGATGACGCGGTCTAATTTAAGCACTTGGTAGCCCAAGTGTTCAAATAGCAAGCGGACAATGTTGTTTTTGGAAGAACGCAGTTGGATCCCTACTTCATTTTTGGATGCATTCTCGACATAACTGACCTCATCCGGCTTGACAAAACCTTCTTCCAATTTGATGCCGTCTTCCAATTTCTTCAGGTCTTCGGATTTTAGGTTTTTGTCTAAATTGACGTGGTAGATTTTCTTAACCGGCGTTTGGTGATGGGTGAGTTTGGTAATCAACGGGCGGTCATTGGTAAGGAGAATAAGGCCACTCGCGTTTTTATCTAATCTACCTACGGGAAGCAAAACAGATTTAGAGGCTGTTTTAACCAAATCGAAAATAGATTTTATATTGTCAGTTTCTACGTCCGTGGTAAAGTCTTTGGGTTTGTTGAGCAAGACATACACCTTTTTCTCAGGTGTGATGTGCGCTCCGTCAAATTTTACTTCGTCGGTGATTTTTACTTTAAACCCGAGCTCGTTGACGATTTTTCCGTTGACCGTAACATTGCCCGATGCGATGTAAATATCCGCATCCCGCCTTGAGCAAACACCCGAATTGGCGATGTATTTGTTTAAACGGATTTCATCTTCATTTTTTTCGGTTTTGGCAACTGCCGGTTTTGCCGGTTTTTTTGGAAAGCGTTTCGGAATGTATTTTTTATCGGTTTTGTCGGAAGGATAAGATTTTTTTTTCATGGTATTTTTTGTAAGCTACTTTTCTAAATTTAATTTTGATTGTTCCAATCCCACACAACAACTGCCCACTCAACACCGTTTGAAGCGGTGTAACTGAAAATTTCCTGAAACCCGACCCGCCTATGGGCATTCAGTGACCGGGTGTTTTTTGTGGCTATCTCGGTTACTGCTAACTCATATTTGTCTTTGTAGGTTCGTTTATAAAAATCATAATTCCGATCGAACAAACCTTGCCCTCTGAATTTTTTATCGACGCAAACTTGCCCGACTACGATATACCCATAAGACGTTATCGGCTTCACTTTGTAATCGGCTTGATCAAACAGGCTAAACATCGGAATCAAAACCGGAATATCTGCGCGATATGCTTTTGTCATTGCCAAAACATAAGCCACTACTTTACCGCCAACTTTAGCAATCACACGCTTTTCGATACCATTCAACTTGACCAAATCTTCCAATGTGTGTATAACGGTCAGAAACCCTTCTTTTTCTTTTTCTTCAGCAGTCAAAACTGTCAACAGATTGGTTGCCTGTAAATTTAAAATACCCGTCAATTCTTTCTGAGTTTGGGCTGTGGAAATGGAAATCATATCAATTTTATTGAATTAAAACAATCCGCCTTGTTGATTGAATTTTACTCTTCCCAAATGTTTGTAAGCCAACTCTGTAACTTCTCTTCCTCGGGGTGTCCGCATCAAGAAACCTTGTTGGATTAAAAAGGGTTCATACACTTCCTCAATGGTTTCGGCGTTTTCAGAAACTGCCGTCGCGATGGTGGTCAACCCAACCGGGCCGCCTTTAAATTTGTCGATGAGAGTCAGCAATATTTTATTGTCCATTTCATCGAGCCCATATGTATCAACATTCAAAGCTTTTAAGGCAAATCGGGCAATCTCATTGTCGATTTTCCCGTTGCCTTCTATCTGGGCAAAATCTCTCACTCTTCGCAAAAGCGCATTGGCAATACGTGGCGTTCCGCGGCTTCTGCCTGCAATTTCAGTTGCAGCTTCTTTGGAAATAGGAATTTTAAGAATGGATGCACTTCTTTCAAGGATGCCACTCAGGAAATCGGCGGTATAATATTCCAATCTGCTTTGTATGCCAAAACGGGCACGCATCGGTGCCGTCAACAAACCGGAGCGTGTGGTTGCGCCGACCAAGGTGAATGCGTTCAGATTTAATTGGACACTGCGCGCATTGGGCCCGCTTTCTATCATGATGTCAATCTTAAAGTCTTCCATAGCCGAATAGAGGTATTCCTCTACAATCGGGCTTAGCCGGTGTATTTCATCGATAAAGAGCACATCCCGTTCTTCTAAATTGGTCAGCAAGCCAGCCAAATCTCCCGGCTTATCCAATACCGGCCCGGAAGTTATCTTAATCCCTACGCCCAATTCTTCTGAGATGATGTGAGCCAAGGTTGTTTTTCCCAAGCCCGGAGGCCCGTGAAATAAGATGTGATCCAATGCCTCTCCTCTCAAGTTTGCGGCTTTCACAAAAACCCTGAGGTTAGACATTACTTGCTCTTGACCTTTAAAATCGTCAAAAGTAAGCGGGCGCAACTTTTTTTCAGCCTCAAGTTCTTCCGGTTTAAAAGCGTCTTTTTCGGGATTCAAATTGGCATTCATACGTACAAAGGTAAGACAAAAAAAGAGTCTTTCTGACGATTGCAAAAAGACTCTATGGGTATAAAAAAACTTGTACCTAATGGTTGATATCTTCCCCATCTCTCAGCGGTACGGTTTGCGGAATAAAATCTTCATCGCTACCGGGCTTGCTGTAATCGTATGGCCATCTGTGGACTTCAGGAATTTCACCGGGCCAATTGCCATGCATGTGTTTCACGGGGGTTGTCCATTCCATAGAATTGGCACGCCATGGGTTTTGAACGGCTTTTTTTCCGTAGAAAATGCTCGCGAAAAAATTATAAATAAAAACCAATTGAACGGCTCCACCTACCAAAGCAAATACAGTAATCAACACATTGATATCTGCCAAATCATCGAAATACGGGAATGCTGTGTTTGTGTAATACCGTCTCGGAAGGCCTGCCATCCCGATAAAGTGCATGGGAAGAAAGACACCATACGCACAAACTGCCGTGACCCAAAAATGGACATATCCTAAGTTTTTATTCATCATTCTTCCGAACATTTTCGGAAACCAATGATACACGCCAGCAAACATCCCATAGATGGCAGAAACCCCCATCACGAGATGAAAGTGAGCCACTACAAAATACGTGTCGTGAACGTTGATGTCGAGGGTACTGTCACCCAGAATAATCCCGGTAAGTCCTCCGGAAATAAAAGTTGATACAAACCCAATAGAGAATAACATAGCCGGGTTGAGCTGAAGATTTCCTTTCCAAAGTGTGGTAATCCAGTTAAAGGCTTTTATGGCAGACGGAATCGCGATTAGCAGGGTTGTGAAAGTAAATACCGACCCCAAAAACGGGTTCATACCGGAAACAAACATGTGATGCCCCCAAACAATCGTTGAGAGGAAGGCAATCGCCAAAATAGATGCGACCATCGCGCGATAGCCAAAAATAGGTTTTCTCGCATGGGTTGCCATGATTTCTGAAACAATCCCCATAGCCGGGAGGATGACTATATAAACTTCCGGATGGCCTAAAAACCAAAAAAGATGTTCATAAAGTACAGGAGAACCCCCTTGATAATGAAGCACTTCACCTTGAATATAAATGTCGGATAAAAAGAACGATGTTCCAAAAGCCCTGTCCATTACCAACAACAAGGCAGCAGACAACAAAACGGGAAAGGAAACAATACCAATTACTGCAGTGATAAAAAATGCCCAAATGGTCAATGGCAAACGCGTCATCGACATTCCTTTTACGCGAAGATTCAGTACAGTTGCTATATAATTCAATGAGCCCAAAAGAGAAGAGGCGATAAAGATAGCCATGGATACGAGCCAAAGCGTCATACCTGTGCCCGAACCGGGCATGGCTTGTGGCAGCGCGCTCAGAGGCGGGTAAACTGTCCACCCGGCAGATGCAGGTCCTGCTTCCACAAACAACGACAAAACCATGATAATTGTGGATAGAAAAAACAACCAATAAGAAATCATATTCAGAAAACCAGAGGCCATGTCCCTTGCCCCTATCTGCAATGGTATCAAAAGATTGCTAAAGGTTCCGCTCAATCCGGCAGTTAAAACAAAAAACACCATAATGGTACCGTGAATAGTGACCAATGCCAAATATATATTTGGATCCATTACCCCTTCGGGAGCCCATTTCCCCAAAAGTATTTCAAATATCTGAAAACTTTCTTCCGGCCATGCCAATTGCAATCGAAATAACATAGACATCGAAACTCCTATAATCCCCATGAAAATACCAGTAATAAGGTATTGCTTAGAAATCATTTTATGATCCTGTGAAAAAATATATTTAGTGATAAATGTATCTTTATGATGATGCTCGTGCGCGTGTGTGTGATCTTCTATGGTATGAGAGGCTGTTACTGACATAACTATTTTTTTGATTCGTTTCTGATTAAATTATTGTAAAACTTCCGAAATGGTTTTTTGCTGAGATATCCACTGATTAAAATCCTCAGGCGTATCAACAATAATATTTAGCTGCATATTGTAATGAGAAGCGCCACAAATCTTGTTGCATAACAACAAAAAATTAAATTCATACGGATCTAACAACTCTTTTCCTTCGGCAGAAAGTTTCACGTTTTTTTCTTCTCTCAAATTGTTGATGCTTTGAACTTTGCCAATTATTTCTAAATCCTGCCGAGCTTGTTCCGTAGTTTGAATCGGGGTAAAAGAGAACTGTGTAATCATCCCGGGAACAACATTCATTTGAGCTCTAAAGAAGGGCATGAAAGCAGAATGTAAAACATCTTGCGACCGCATTTTGAAAATAACCTTTCGTCCAACAGGCAAACGTAGCTCTTGAGTGACGACAATATCATCTTTTCCGTTTGGATCGGAAATGTCAACACCAATCACATTGGATCCTTCAATAAACCTAACGTTTGCATCTCCAAGCGTGTTATCTGCCCCTGCATATCTGACTTTCCAATTAAATTGTTGCGCATAGAGTTCGATAATAATGGGATCATCATCCTCATTGATTCGCATGATATTTGTCCAAGTCCAAAGGCCATATATAATCAAGCCTGATAATGTGATTACCGGTATTATTGTCCAAAGGAACTCCAATTTATCGTTGTCGGCATAGAATAAGGCCTTCATCCCCTTTTTCCCTCTGTATTTGTAAGCAAAATAATGCAGTAAAACTTGGGTTAAACCCTGAACAAAAAGAATCAGAGCAAAGGTGATGATCATCAATCGGTCAACTTCTTCTCCGTGCTTGGAAGCGGCTAGGGGCAATAATACTTTTCCCCATTTTAGCATACTAAAAATAGTGAGTCCGTAGAGGAAAATCAAGAAACCCATCATCAAAAAACCGTTGATGTGGTTGTCTTTTTCGGTTGCTATCTGGTTGTTTTCCGGCGCATTTACCTGAGATAAGTCGTATATTTTGACGATTTGCCAAACGGCAATTCCAAGGAGTGCTAATGCAATAAGGGTTAAAAAGCCTGTCATTGTTTTATTTCAATTCAAAGGTTAATTTATAATTAATAATGGAAATGCTCGCTTTCGTGAACAAAAGGGTTTCTTTTGACCACAAGTGGTGCTTTGGAAAGTGCCGTAAATACAACCAAAATAAACAATCCGAGAAAAAACAAAACAGCTCCAACTTCAGGCACACCAATAGACCAATTCGTACCCACCGTACCCGGCATTATCATGTTGTAAAAATCGATGTAATGCCCTGCTAAAACAATAACTCCTGCCATGACTACTATCCAAGTTAATTTTTTAAAATCGGCATTCATCAAAATTAATATGGGAAACACAAAATTCATCACAACAGCTCCAAAAAAAGGTAAGTTGTAGTGCTCTATGCGCATAGCAAAATAGGTGATTTCCTCGGGAATGTTTGCATACCAAATCAGCATAAATTGTGAAAACCAAAGATAAGCCCAAAAAATACTGAAGGCGAACATGAATTTAGCCAAATCCTGGATATGGCTTCTATTGACTATCTCCAGATATCCTTTCGACTTCAAATAAAGTGTTATCAGTGCAATGGTTGTGATACCTGAAACGAAGAAACTGGCAAATACATACCACCCGAAAAGAGTGCTAAACCAGTGAGGCTCGACAGACATAATCCAATCCCATGACATAATGGATTCCGTAACAATGAAGAATACCAAGAAGGCTGCTGAGGCTTTAAAATTTCTTTTAAAATTTGTGTTATCTGCTGCTTCGTCTTGTGCAATCGACATTTTTCTTGAAAAATAACGATAAGATACCCATCCCGCGATGAATATCACCCCGCGTATGATAAAACCGGTCAAATTGAGAAAACCTGATTTGCCTTGCAACAATTTATCATGCGCAACTACTTCCGCATCCCGCCAAATAAAAATATGATGCCCGGAAAAGATTGCAATTAGTAAAACGATTACCGTACCCGGTAAAACATAAGCGGTAATTCCTTCCATCACGCGAAGCAAAACAATAGACCAGCCTGCTTGAGAGGCATGTTGAATGCCATAAAAAGCCAATACACCTAACGAAAGTAAGGCAAAAAATAAGGCGGCTACGTAGGTTGCTGCCCAAGGACGGTTTTGCAATTGATGTAATTGATGGGTCAAATGGCCGTCAGAATCATGCCCGGTAGTTGCGTCATGCGATGTAGCCACAACGTGCTCGGTCTGATGTGCTGAATTTAACTTTTTTACATCGTCGATGTTTTTAGGTGCATTGAAAAAACCCAAAGCAATCCCTAAAAAGCCAACAACAATCAGGGCTATTGAAAAAAGTTTTAATTTGTTTGGTAGAATATACATAGTCATTTAATCTTTTGAATCAAAATTATGGCATCAAATCTGCTCTGAGTTTTTCAACGTATTGTGTTACTTCCCAACGCTCGTTAGAGCTAAGCTGTGAAGCATGAGAGCCCATCATATTAAGCCCATAGGTGATGACATGAAAAATACTTCCTTCAGTTATCGGCCTAGTTGAATAATCCGGTACGCCCAAGAATTTTTCGTTTTGCACCAAGATGCCCTTTCCATCTCCTTTGTCACCATGGCAAACCGCACAATAGATGGTAAATAATGCTTTCCCTTTTTCAAGGTTGACTTCATTTTTCTCAAGCGGCGATTTCAAGCTGTCCCGGGCAGCTGCATATCCTTCCGGTGTGTTTGGATAATCATAGGGTACAAAGTCCCGATTGATGGTTCCCGGAACAGGAAGTTGTGCTTCCATCCCGTTTGCAAATGCATCCGATTTGCCATATGCTTCATAGCCAACTGGTGCATACATATTTGGAAAGAACTGATAATTGGGTTTTTGTTTGTCTTGGCATGAAAACAAAACCATCGCCACGGCCAATCCTGCCAATATGTTTTTAAATGCTTTCATATTCATTTTCTTAGTGCTTTTCAATCGTTTTTATTTCTACTGCGCCTGTTTTTTTAAGCAATTTTGCTAATTCTTCTTCATGGGATGAAACAGCAATTTCCAATAAAAAATGGTCATCTGTGGTTCTGATATCAGGATTTTCGGCAGATTTAAACGGCCAAAGTTTGCTTCTCATATAAAAAGTGATGACCATTAAGTGGGCAGCAAAAAAAACAGTCAACTCAAACATAATCGGCACAAATGCCGGCATATTTGAAATATAACTAAAACTTGGTTTGCCACCAATGTCTTGTGGCCAATCTTTAATCATGATGTAATTCATCATAACGATGGCAACGGCGAGGCCGATGCATCCATAGATGAAAGATGCGATGGCAATCCGGGTAGGCTCGATGCCCATGGCTTTATCCAATCCGTGTACGGGAAATGGTGTATAGGCTTCTTCTATATGGTAGTGTGCGGCGCGAATTTCCTTTACGGCTTCCAATAGCACATCGTCGTCGTTGTAGATTGCGTGAATAACTTTATTACTCATGATGCGTTTTTTCGTTTAGTTTTTTATATTTCTCACCCGATGCTTTGAGGATGGTTTTAACCTCTGCTTGTGCAATCACCGGGAAAGTTCTGGCGTATAACAAAAATAAGGTGAAGAAAAACCCGAGTGTCCCGATAAAAATCCCGACATCCACAAAAGTTGGCGAGAACATCGTCCATGATGAGGGTAGATAATCTCTGTGAAGCGAAGTGACGATAATCACGAAACGCTCAAACCACATACCGATGTTTACAACGATTGAGATGATAAAAGAGAACATGATGCTGGTACGTAATTTTTTGAACCACATAAACTGTGGTGAAAACACATTGCAAGTCATCATTGACCAATAAGCCCACCAGTAAGGACCGGTCGCTCTGTTCAAGAATGCATATTGCTCATATTCCACTCCGGAATACCAGGCCATAAACAGCTCTGTTATGTAAGCAACGCCCACGATGGAGCCGGTAATCATGATGACAATATTCATCAACTCGATGTGCTGAACGGTTATATATTCTTCTAGGTGAGACACTTTACGCATGATAATCAACAAAGTATTTACCATTGCAAAACCGGAGAATACCGCACCCGCAACGAAATACGGCGGGAAAATGGTGGTGTGCCAGCCCGGAATGACAGATGTTGCAAAGTCAAAGGATACAATGGTGTGCACAGAAAGTACAAGTGGTGTAGCCAAACCTGCCAAAACCAAAGAAACTTCCTCAAACCTTTGCCAATCTTTCGCACGGCCACTCCAACCAAAACTCAAGATGCTGTAAATTCTTTTTTGAAATGGCTTAACGGCACGATCACGTATCATCGCGAAGTCGGGAAGCAAACCAGTCCACCAGAAAACCAGCGAAACGGAAAGGTAAGTTGAAATTGCAAATACGTCCCAAAGCAACGGGGAGTTAAAGTTTACCCAAAGCGAACCGAATTGATTCGGGATTGGCAATACCCAATAACCCAACCACGGACGACCCATGTGGATAATGGGGAAAAGCCCGGCTTGAATAACGGAGAAGATGGTCATTGCCTCTGCGGAACGGTTGATGGCCATTCTCCATTTTTGGCGAAACAACAACAATACCGCCGAAATAAGTGTTCCGGCATGGCCGATACCGACCCACCAAACGAAGTTGGTGATGTCCCAAGCCCAACCCACCGTTTTATTCAATCCCCAAGTTCCGATACCGGTAGAAATGGTGTAAATGATGCAGCCCAATCCGTATAAAAATGCGGTAAGGGCAATGCTAAAAACAATCCACCACTGTTTGTTGGCAGGGCCTTCCACAGGCGCAGCCACATCTACGGAAACATCGTGATAATTTTTGTCTCCGAGGACTAATGGTTTTCTTATGGGTGCTTCGTAGTGCGACGACATAGTTTCGATTATGATTTCTTAATTATATTTCTGTTGTATTCCTCACTTTGACATGATAGAAAACGTTTGGCTTGGTGCCAACTTCTTCTAACAAGTGATATACCCGATTACTTTCTTTTAATTCAGCAACATGGCTTTCTTTGTCATTGATATCACCGAAAGTCAAAGCTCCATTTGAGCAAGCGTTTGAACAAGCTGTCTGGAATTCACCATCTTTTATGACACGGCCATCGCGTTTGGCATCCAAAATGGTTTTTTGTGTTTTTTGAATACACAAAGAGCATTTTTCCATAACTCCACGTGAACGTACCACTACATCTGGGTTGAGTACCATTTTACCCAAATCGTCATTCATGTTATAGTCAAACTCGTCGTTGTTGCTATATAGAAACCAATTGAACCTCCTTACTTTATAAGGACAGTTGTTGGCACAATAACGCGTACCGACACAACGGTTATAAGCCATTTGGTTTTGGCCTTGTTTCCCGTGTGAAGTAGCTGCGACCGGGCAAACAGTTTCGCAAGGCGCATGGTTACAATGTTGGCACATCACCGGTTGGAACGCTACTTGCGGATTTTCTGAAGCGGATTCGAGTTCACCAAAGCCCGATTTTGACTCCCAAACCCCGGAGAAATTTTCACGTTTTTCGTTGTCTTCTTTAAATGTTTCTTCGGATGAATAGTAACGGTCAATTCGCAACCAATGCATGTCGCGGCTTTTTCTGATTTCAGTTTTGCCCACGACAGGCACATTGTTCTCTGCTTGACAAGCGATTACACATGCTCCACAACCGGTACAGGCATTCAAATCTATTGACAAATTGAAATGATGACCGATAGATCGGTCAAATTCCGTCCAAAGGTCAACCGAAGTCGCGGGCACTTCTTGGTGATCTACCGATACCTGGGCTTTTTCATTCCAAACTTCCGGTTTCTCGTTGTTGTATTTATCAAGAGTCGTTTCTTTGATGATAGAACCACGGCCCATCAGGGTATTTTGAAGTTGCAAACAAGCAAACTCGTGCTCGCCGGCTACTTTTTCTATTGTAACTGATTGTACGTTGTTGAAACCCTGATACAGCGCATAGGCATTGACTCCTACTTGCATTTCTTCTTTCAACCCGCTTTGACGGCCATATCCCAAAGCCAATCCAACCACGCCTTGTGTTTGTCCGGGTTGAATAATAACGGGAACTTTTGGTAAGGTCTTGCCGTTGACTGTGAGTTTGACATAACTTCCGTTCAATCCACCGTTGGCAACATGAAAATTTTCTAAGCCCAATTTTTTGGCATCCGACTTGCAAACAGACAGATAGTTGTCCCATGATACGCGGGTAATCGGGTCGGGCATTTCTTGTAACCACGGGTTGTTGGCTTGCCTGCCATCTCCCAAAGAAGTTTTGGTGTATAATTTTAATTCCATTCCTTCGATGGAATTTTTGGATAGCGAAATTGCACTCGCGTTAAAATCGACCGGCGTTGAAGCGGTTGATTCCTTTTCAGCTTCTTCAGTCGTTTGCGCGACAAATACGCCATCATGCAAAGCTTGATTCCAAGATTGCCCTTTCAAAATCCCGGTTTTCCAAAAGTCTTTTAAGTAATCGTAGTAGGGAGTTTCGTTTCCACCCCATTGAAGCAAAGCATCTTGAAAAGTAATTGAACTGAAAAGCGGGTTGATGGTTGGTTGTATAAGCGAAAAATGATTTTTCTTGATTTCTACATCACCCCATGACTCGAGGTAATGCGACAAGGGCGCAACATATTGAACCAAGGCTGTGGTTTCATCCGGACGGAGTGAAAAGACGACACTATAATCTACTTTTTTGAGTCCGTCGATAAATTCTTGTGCATTTGGCAAAGAATAAACCGGATTCACATTGTTGATAATTAAAGCCTTAATCGTCCCGGCATTCATGTCTTTTATCAATTGATCTACCTCGGCATTGTTTCCCTGACGAATCAATTTTGGATTGGCTGCATCAAACGCTTCACTTTGCAAAGCTTGGTTGATGGCCAAAACCAACAGTTGTGCATTTTTATCTTGTATGCCTGAGACAACGACGGCTTTGCTTCCGTGCTTTTTGAGTTCGGAGGCAACTTCTTTGACCACTTCATCTGCTTTGGTTTCGGCTGTAGAAACTGCATCGTCGGCAATGGCACTGTAAAGTTTGGCCAAAACACGATTCAATTCTGAAGAATTTAAAGGTATTCTTTGGTCTGCATTTGAACCGGAAAGTGTCAAATTTGATTCAAACTGTATGTGTTTGGACATTTTGCCATCCTTTGGAACGCGGGTTAGCGCGTAACCTTTGGCATATCCGCCACCTTGCCAATCTCCCAAAAAATCTGCATCGACGGAAACGATATAATCTGCTTTAGAAAAATCGTAATCGGCCAAAGCCCGTTGGTTATAAACAGCTTGAAAAGCATCCAAGGCTGCTGATTCAGAAACTGCATCATACACAACATGGCGAACATTTATATAAGCTTCTTTAAATGTGTTTATGATTTTGGCAGTAGAGGGGCTGGCTAAAGTTCCTGTCAAAAGGGCAATTTCACCTGCTTCATCCATCAATTCGCTAAACTTAATTACGGCATCCAAATGGAAATCTTCCCATGCAATCGGCTGGCCGTATTTGGTAGGTTCTTTAAGCCTGCCGCTATCATACAATGACAATACAGACGCTTGAACCCGTGCATTGGCAGAAATGACAGAACCCGGCGTGGTATTGTTTTCTATTTTTATCGGCCTTCCTTCACGGGTTTTTACCAACAAATTGGCAAAGTCATAGCCATCTGCTACAGAGGTTGCGTAGTAATTTGCAGTCCCGGGAGTAATTTGTTCCGGTTTGACTACATACGGTATCGACTTGACAATAGGCCCTTCGCAGGCAGCCAATGATGCCGCCGCCGTAGTAAATCCAAGGTATTTCAAGAAATCTCTTCGTGAGGTTGACGATTGTTCTAAATCCGTTTTATTACCCAGAAAATCTGCCGTAGGAATTTGTTCAACAAATTCGTTTTGCCGCAACTTGGCAACAATCGGATTGTTTTCGTCTAATTCTTCGACACTTTTCCAATATTTTTTGCTTGAAGCCATCTTAAAGGAGTATATTAAGCTTAAACTTTACTAATAATGACATTTTGCACATTCCAATCCACCCATTTCTGCAACAGTTGGTTTTTCTAAACCATATTTTTTGGAAAGTGCTTCGTGGATTTTTTCATAATATAGATTGTTGTCCATTTTCACTTCCGTTTGGCGGTGGCAATTGATACACCATCCCATGGTAAGCGGAGAAAACTGACTCATTATTTCCATTTCTTGAACGGGCCCGTGACAGGTTTGACAAGCTACACCTCCCACTGTAACATGTTGGGCGTGATTAAAATAGACGAAATCGGGAAGGTTGTGAATGCGAACCCACTCAACGGGTTGGGTCTCACCTGAATATTGTTGAACCTCAGGATCCCAACCTACAGCTTTGTATAATTTTTGAATTTCTCCGTCATAAAATGCTTTGGAATATTCTGCGGTCGTTTCACCTTTGTATTCGGCTATGCTTTTGTGACAATTCATGCAAACGTTGAGAGAAGGTATTCCGGAAGTTTTACTAACCCGAGCTGAAGAGTGGCAATAATTGCAATCAATCTGATTGGCTCCGGCGTGGATTTTGTGTGAATAATGAATGGGTTGAATCGGTTGGTAGCCTTGATCGACACCCACTTGCATCAAATATCCGTAAGCAAAATAAGCACTACTCAACAACAGGAAAACAACGGTTACCAATACCAAAAATTGGTTTTCGGCGAAAGCTTTCCAAATAGGTTTTCTGCCGGTTGGCGTAATTTCTATGCCGTTAGCCTTGGCTATTTTAGATAGAATCTGACGAACCAAAACAAGCATTACAGTCAGAAGCAACAACACTATGACTAAAGCTGCTAAGACGATTTGATTGATGTTTTGGCTTCCTTCTGCGGGTGCAGCAGTTGTCGAAGCAACCGAAGTATCGACAACTGGTGCAGGAGGTGGTGCTTCTACATAAGCCAAAATGTTATCGATGTCCGCATCCGATAACAATGGGAACGGAGTCATCGGCACTTTGTTAAATTCTTCAAAAATGGCTTTAGCCTGTGCATCGCCACTGTTGATAAGATCCGAACTGTTTCTAATCCACTTTTGCAACCACTCTTTGGTACGTCTCTGCGTGACACCCGCCAACGCGGGCCCTACCAATTTTTGATTGACTCTGTGACAAGCCGCACAATTTGAGTTAAAAAGTTGTTTTCCGGCAACCGGATCGCCCTCTTGAGCAGAAGCAATTTGAGAAAAAACTAACGTAACCATCAACACTGCCAGCAGCATGTAGAGGAAAGAAGAACGCAAGATCACATTTTTCATAAAAAATGAAATTTCAATATGTTTTAAAAACTTTACGAAACCTTAGGCTGGCTCGATGTTTGTAATGTTGAGGGCAAAAATACTACTTCAACTCGATTTTGAAAATATTAACTTAAAATAGAAAGGTAATTTGTATCCGTTCTAAATAGAGTAGCCATATTCAAAAAAAAATTAAATTGTAGATTTGCAAATATAACTATTGAATCATGTTGACAATGCTTTCATTAAAAACTAAAGTGTTAATTTTTACGGCTTTTCCCCTCGGTGTTTTTTTTACTTATGCACAGGATACAACTTTGACCGAAAAAGCTGCTACTAAAGAAATAACCCTTGACAAATTAATGTCTGAACGGGTAACTTTCAACAAAACTGAAAATATTCCGGGCAGATATACCGTTCAATTGTATTCGGGAAATCTTAAAATTGCCCAAGAGGTGTTGACGCAATTCACAGAAAAATTCTCTGAAATTTCTGCTGTTATCCGATTTCAAACCCCCAATTACAAAGTTTGGATACCTAACTTGCGAAACAAATTAGATGCGGAAAAATTGTTTGATTCTGCAAAACCGGACTTTCCAAATATTTTGATGTTTAGAAATAAATAGGAATGGTCAAATTGAAATAAACTATTGACAAGCAACTAATTCCGGCTCTATAATACCAGAAATTAGAATCAGGATTATCTACTTTGCCTTTTCAAGTAAATGTTGCACTACCATTTGTTTTATTCGTATTTTTGCGCAAATTATTGGCTATGTCTGAAGCAATTGTCATCATACCTACTTACAACGAACTTGGCAATATTGAAAAGGTTGTAAGAAGCGTTTTAAGCCTTGAAAACAATTTTCACATCTTGGTAGTCGATGACAATTCTCCAGATGGCACGGCCGATACTGTCAGAAAGCTTGCTCTTGAATTTCCGGGAAAAATATTTTTAGAAGTCCGCACCAAAAAATCAGGTTTAGGAACAGCTTATATACACGGTTTCAAATGGTGCTTGAAGCGAGATTATAATTTCATTTTTGAAATGGATGCAGATTTATCGCACAATCCGTTCGATTTACCTCGGTTGCTCATGGCTTGCCAAAATGGCGCAGACATGGCCATCGGTTCTCGGTATATTTCGGGCGTAAACGTAGTCAACTGGCCTATGAAAAGGGTTTTGTTGTCTTATTTTGCTTCAGTTTACGTGCGATTGATTACGCGAATGAGAATCCAGGACACCACAGCCGGTTTTGTTTGCTACAAAAGAAAAGTACTCGAAACACTTGATTTAGACAGAATTAAATTTATCGGATATGCTTTTCAGATTGAGATGAAATTCAAAACACATTTGAAAAAATTCATCATCGAGGAAGTCCCGGTTATTTTTACCGACCGAAGCAATGGCGTTTCCAAAATGTCAGGCTCTATTTTTAAAGAAGCTATTTTTGGCGTAATCTGGCTGAAATTGAATAGCCTGATTGGTATTTTAAAAGTTTAAAACGGAATTTATAAAAAGATGAAGAGAACCTTGATTAAAAATGCCCGAATTGTGAACGAAGGGACAATCATGGAAGGAGATTTATTGATTGAAGATGCTTTCATTCTGGAGATAGGCCGAGATATCAGTGTAAAAAAACCAAACACACAGGTCATTGATGCCCAAGGGAAATATTTGATTCCGGGGGCGATTGACGATCAAGTCCACTTTCGCGAACCCGGACTTACACACAAAGCGACCATCGAATCGGAATCACGGGCGGCAATAGCCGGTGGAATTACTTCGTTTATCGAGATGCCCAACACCATCCCACAAACTACCACATTGAAACACCTGGATGAAAAATTCGAAATCGCTGCCAAATCATCTTACGCCAACTACTCCTTTATGTTTGGCGGAACAAATGAGAATTTGGAAGCAATCAAAAATTTAAAACCCAATCAGGCAGCGGCTATCAAACTTTTTTTGGGGTCTTCTACCGGAAATATGCTGGTTGACAATCCCAATATCTTGGAGCAAATATTTTCAAATGCCAAGCTGTTGATTGCTGTCCATTGCGAAGATGAGGCAACGATCCGAAAAAACACCGAAAAATACGTCCATCAATACGGAGAGGATATCCCGATAGAATGCCATCCACTCATCCGAAGCGAAGAAGCTTGTTTTCTTTCTACCTCCATGGCAATTGAATTGGCTAAAAAAACAGATGCCCGGCTACACGTTTTTCATCTCTCAACCGCCAAGGAAGCTAAACTTTTCAGCAACAAGATACCGTTGGAAAAGAAGAAAATCACAGCGGAAGCCTGTATTCACCACCTTTGGTTTTCTGATGAAGATTACGCAGAAAAAGGAAGCTTGATAAAATGGAACCCAGCTGTAAAAAAACCAACCGATCGGGAGGGATTGTGGGAAGCCCTTTTAGACAATCGCATCGATGTGATTGCGACAGATCACGCCCCACATACAAGGGATGAAAAAAAACAAAAATACCTCAAATGCCCATCCGGTGGGCCCTTAGTTCAACATGCCTTGCCGGCCATGTTTGAAATGCAGCTACGCGGAAAACTAACAGTCGAAAAACTGGTCGAAAAAATGTGTCACAATCCGGCAAAATTATTTCAGATAGAAAAACGCGGATTTTTGAAGCCCGGATACTATGCCGACCTCGTGCTGGTTGACACAACTTCGCCTTGGACTGTCAACAAAGACAATATATTGTATCAATGCGGGTGGTCTCCTTTTGAAGGTTCCAATTTTAAATCGAGAATAACACATACATTTGTCAATGGCAAATTGATTTATAAAAATTTCGAATTCAAAGAAATTAAAAATGCCATGCCATTAAGTTTTAATCGAATCTAACTGCAGCGAATGAAATACTTGGTTTTAATATTGCTATTTTCTGCTGTGGTTGCCTGCCAAAGCATCGACGACATTAAAAAACCCAAAAACCTGATTGACAAAGAAAAAATGGCAGACATACTGTATGATATTGCACTGTTGAACGCGGGAAGATCATACAGCCCGGTGATGATGCAGGAAAGTGAAATAGACTACAAGGAATATGTTTTTAAAAAACACGGCATAGACAGTTTGCAGTTTGCTCAAAGCAATGCTTATTACACGGACAACCTCGATAAATACCTCGCAATTTTCACCCTCGTCGAGGATCGCATCAAAGCAGAAAAAAGAAAATGGTCGGACACGTTGGTTCTGGAAAAAAAGAGGCGGGATTCAATTCAAGAACTGGAAAGAAAAGCCCGCGACACTGTCAATCGGGCAGAAAGAGTGGTCAAGAAAACATTGCCAAAAACGGGCAATTGATTAGCCGTCTAAAGGCAACGGGCAAGCAGTCATTTTTAGAATACGAATACGTGTGAATTACCATTGCGCCAAGGAAGCATTAAAAATATCTTGGGTGAGCCGTTCAAAAATTTGTTGAAAAGCGGTTTGCTTGACAGTTCCGGCAAAGGCTTCATTGGCACCAAAATCAAAGAAAAACGAAAAGCGTTTCTCAAAATCGGCATCGGGATTTTTGGCGTTAGAAAATCGGACATTTATAGCCATGGTGAGCCTGTTTTGATTGGCAGTCAACTGAGATGTAGCGGTCATCGGCGTGATACGATAGTCAACAATTTCTCCTTCGTAAGTCAAGTCGCCGTTGGCATTGACCAAATCCAGATTCGTTTGGCTCAAAATCAAATCTTGCAAGGCCAAAGTAAAATCACGATCTAAACCGGGCTCTATCAAAGGCGCGTTGTTCTGAAAAAAATTGACCTGAAAAGTGGTTGCGTCAATCTTTCCGGTTCCGGTGAAATTGTAGGTTCCGCATGCTGAAACAACAGACAAAATCAATGCAGCACAAATAATTTTTAATGTTTTCATATAGATTCTTTTCGTTGAGGGTTCACAGTCCCGAAGTTTCGGGATTGAAACCTGTGAGGCCAAAATTTAACTCGTTTACAACTCCAACAGTTTTATTTTTCGATACAAAGTCCGTTCGGAAATACCAAGTTCTTTTGCTGCTAATTTACGCTTTCCGTGGTTTCGTTCCAATGCTTTCTGGATAAGTTCCATTTCCTTTTCTTGCAAAGACAAGGTTTCCTCCTCTTCTATTTCTTCGGCAAATGCGTATTTGTCTTCTTTAGCGCCAATCGGATGTGCAATGGACACCAGCGAAATCTTTTCGGTGGCCATGTCTTCCAGCTCTTCCTCAAAATCGCTGACTTCCGATTTTGACCCGTAAATTTTTGTAATCAAATGTTTATTTTCTTCTTTGACTTTTTGGGCATCGCTCTCCATCAATTTCATCGTGAGTTTTTTCAAATCATTCAAATCGTTTTTCATGTCAAAAAGCACTTTATAGAGAATTTCTCTTTCACTGGAAAAATCGTTTTCGGCCTTTCTACCATTCATCAAAGCAGGTAAATTTCTTTCGTTATTGGGCAGGTATTCTCTTAGTTTTTCGACAGAAATATTCCGATTGGTTTCTAAGATGGATAATTGCTCGGCTATGTTTCTCAATTGGCGGATGTTTCCGTTCCAGCTTTGATCTTCCAACAATGTAACGGCACGGTCTTCCAAACGGATGGTAGGCATTTTGTACTTCTGTGCAAAATCTGCGGCAAATTTCCTGAATAACAAATGAATGTCGCTTTTTCGTTCGCGGAGCGGTGGCAACCAGATTTCAACGGTACTGAGCCGGTAGAACAAGTCTTCACGGAAGCGTTCTTTGCTGATGGCTTCTTGCATATTGAGATTGGTGGCTGCAACAATCCGCACGTTGGTTTTCTGTACTTGTGATGACCCCACGCGGATAAACTCTCCGTTTTCTAAAACCCGCAACAGCCTGACTTGTGTGGTCAGTGGGAGCTCGCCTACTTCATCTAAAAAAATAGTGCCGCCGTCTGCCACTTCAAAATAGCCGCTTCTGGAGGAAGTTGCACCGGTAAAGGATCCTTTTTCGTGGCCAAAAAGCTCACTGTCGATTGTTCCTTCCGGGATAGCTCCACAGTTGACTGCTATGTATTTTCCGTGTTTTCTGTGCGAAAGCTGATGGATGATTTTGGGAATGCTTTCCTTTCCCACGCCACTCTCGCCTATCACCAAAACGGAAATGTCTGTCGGGGCTACCTGCATTGCTTTTTCGATGGCGCGGTTGAGTTTCGGGTCATCGCCGATGATGCCGAATCGCTGTTTGATAACTTGTATGCTTTCCATGATTTTAGAAAATAGCTTATGTCCGGATGAAATCAAATTTTCTATTTATACGGCTTTCCCGATGAGGGTTGCTGAGGTACAACTTTCTACTTTGACCTGAACAAAATCACCTTTCTGATGGTTCTCTTTTGGAAAAACAACTACCGAATTTTGCGCATTTCTTCCCATCCAATGTGCCGGTGATTTTTTAGATTCACCCTCTATCAAAACCTCAAAAGTCTTGCCGACTTGCTGTTGGCTTCGAAACAAACTGTGGTTTCGTTGAAGAGCCACAATTTCCTGAAGCCTTCTTTTCTTAACCGCGTCCGGCACATCGTCTTTCAGCTTTTTGGCAGCAGGAGTGCCGGGTCTTTCGGAGTACGCAAACATATAACCGTAGTCATATTTTACGTATTCCATTAAATCTAAAGTATCTCGATGATCTGCTTCCGTTTCGGTCGGAAATCCGGTAATCATATCATGCGAAATGGCACAATCGGGAATAATTGTCCTGATTTGATCAATCATTTGCATATATTGCTCACGGCTGTGCCGGCGATTCATCTCGAATAGTATGCGGTTGCTTCCAGACTGAACCGGCAAATGGATATATTTGCAGATGTTGTCGTAGCTCGCGATAGTCCGGATGACTTCCAAATCCATGTCTTGCGGGTTGGAGGTAGAGAAACGGATTCTCATTTTGGGTTGGGCTTCAGCCACCAACCGCAATAAATCGGCAAATTTAACAGCTGTCGCTTTCTCAAATTCAGAAGCTTTGATAAAATCTTTTTTGAGCCCGCCGCCGTACCACAAGTAGGAATCTACATTTTGGCCCAAAAGTGTGATTTCTCGGTATCCTTCATTCCACAAATCGTTGACTTCCTGAAGGATGCTTTGCGCGTCTCGGCTTCTTTCGCGTCCGCGTGTGAACGGAACCACACAAAACGTACACATGTTGTCGCATCCGCGTGTGATAGACACAAAAGCGGTCACCCCGTTTGATTGAAGCCTCACGGGAGAAACATCTCCGTAAGTTTCGTCTTTGGAGAGAATCACGTTGACGGCATTTCGCCCGTCGGAAACTTCTTGCAACAGGTTTGGAAGGTCTTTGTAGGCATCCGGGCCAACCACCAAATCCACAATTTTTTCTTCTTCCAAAAATTTACTTTTCAAGCGTTCGGCCATGCATCCCAACACGCCGACTTTCATGCCGGGGTTGATTTTTTTGACCGACTGGAAAAGCTCCAATCGTTTGCGGACGGTTTGTTCGGCTTTCTCACGTATCGAACAAGTATTGACCAATATTAAATCGGCCTCTTCGAGCAATTGGGTCGTTCTGTAACCTAAATCTTTAAGGATGGAAGCGACAATCTCGCTGTCCGAAAAATTCATCGCACAACCATAACTCTCTATGTATAATTTTTTCTCAGCAGCTGAGTTTTCAGGTAAATACAAACATTCTCCCTGCCGCTTTTCTTCAATCAATTTCTCCATAATCAAATGGTTTTAAAGCATGCAAAGATACGTTTAAAATAAATCGTGACAAAGTGTCAGCAATTGTTTTTAAAAGTTAAATTAGATAGAATTCTCTAAGTCGATACATTTTATTTTTACTTTAGCCAATTCAAAAAAAGCAATTGAAAAAAATATTTCTATTCCAGCTTATCTTCCTGTTGAGTTTTTCTGCAGCTAAGGCACAAAATTACCAACATCAACTCAATCTCCAAGTAGATAATGATTTGTATTTTTCGAGAGACCGGGCTTATTCCAACGGCATCATAATTGGGTACAGCAAAAAGCTAGGCAATGATTTTATGTTTGTAAAAGCCAATCCACAAGAAGCCTTGCAACTAGATCTGCAAGTCGGGCATCAAATTTATACACCGGGCGATATCGATGCGCTGAACACGCGTTTTTTTGACAGACCATTTGCCGGGTGGCTCTTTGCCGAAGCTGCTCTGACCAAAGCAACAACGCATAAAATGTATCGCCTTGCATTGGAAGCCGGTGTCACCGGAAACGCATCCTTTGCTGAAGACATACAGGTTTGGTATCACCGACTGTTGGGAATAGACAAAAAACCTTCTTGGTTAGATCAAATTCCCGGTGAACTGATGGTAAACATCAAGCCACAATTTGTTTTCGACAAAACGCTGCGTGATGACTTTTTCCTCAATTTTGTTTCCAACGGAAGTTTGGGCACCAAAGATATTTTCATTGAGCAATTCGCCGGGGTTGTTTTTGGCAATCGGAATTCACTGAGTACTACCAGCGATTTTGGCATGATTGGCATGAGCAGTACCCATGAGTTTTTTGCTTTTGCGCAAGCCGGCTATCGCTATGTTGTACAAAATTCTTTGCTTGAAGGCAGTCTTTTGAATGACAACGCACCATTTACGGTAGATCCGGAGGAATCCATCTTGAAAATTAATTTTGGGGTCGTTTATGCCAAACAAAAAAATGTTTTCCGTGCCGTCTTTCATTTCAACACCAACGAAGCTCCCTTAGAAGACAACCAAATGTATGTGGAATTGAAATATGCTTTCCGTTTTTAAAAAGCAATATTTTTAAGTAAAGGCCGTGAGTTTTTTATAAACTATTACATTTGTAGCGAAAAAAAATACCCATGTCCAAGAATTTAGTCATTGTTGAATCACCGGCAAAAGCCAAAACCATCGAAAAATTTTTAGGAAGCGATTTTAAAGTTGTGTCCAGTTTTGGCCATATTTCCGATTTGCCACTCAGAGATATTGGGGTGGATGTAGAAAAAAACTTCAAGCCAAAATACGTGGTTTCGGATGACAAAAAAGAAATTGTCAAAAAACTCAAAGAGCTTTCAGCAAAGGCAGAAATGATTTGGTTAGCGAGTGATGAAGACCGCGAGGGGGAAGCCATCGCTTGGCATCTCTCGGAAACACTCAAATTAAAGCCTGAAAAAACCAAACGCATTGTTTTCAATCAAATCACCAAGAATGCCATCCTGAGTGCAATTAACAACCCGCGTGAGATAGATTACAATTTGGTAAATGCCCAACAGGCTAGGCGCGTTTTAGACCGCTTAGTCGGGTATGAACTCTCACCCGTTTTGTGGAAAAAAATAAAAACGGGGCTTTCTGCCGGCCGAGTGCAGTCGGTTGCCGTCCGGCTTATTGTTGAACGCGAAAGAGAAATCATCGACTTCAAAACTGTATCGGTCTATCGTGTAGATGCCGTTTTCACCAATAAAGAAGGAAGAATAGTCAAGGCACAACTTGCTAAATCATTTGACACAAAGGAAGCCGCTCTCAAATTCCTTGAAAAACAAATTGGCGCACAATTTAAAGTTACAGACTTAGAAAAAAAACCCGCCAAGAAAACACCTGCGGCACCCTTTACCACATCGACCCTGCAACAGGAAGCAGCTCGAAAATTATCGTTTCCGGTTGCCATCACTATGCGAATTGCGCAACGATTGTATGAAGAAGGGCTCATCACTTACATGCGTACAGACAGCGTGAACCTGTCCAAAGAAGCCATCGAAGAAGCCCAAAATGAAATCAGCAAAAGTTTTGGCAAGCAGTATGCGCACAGTCGGAACTTCAACACCAAAACCAAAGGCGCACAAGAAGCCCACGAAGCTATCCGCCCAACCGACATCTCGAGAAGCCGGATAAATATGGATTCCGATATGAGCAGACTCTATGACCTGATATGGAAAAGGACGATTGCCTCGCAGATGTCAGACGCAGAATTGGAACGGACCTTGGTAAAAATCAGTTCAAACAAATCGGATGAAATTTTTTCTGCTACCGGCGAAGTCATCGTTTTTGACGGATTTCTAAAAGTTTATTTGGAAAGCACCGACGATGAAAAAGAAAACGAAACAGACGATACACAAGCAGGTTTGCTGCCAAATTTGACTGTTGGTGAATTGCTCTCAAATCAAAGCATCACGGCAACTCAGCGATATTCAAGACCACCTTCGAGATATACTGAAGCCTCGTTGGTCAAAAAACTCGAAGAACTCGGCATCGGAAGGCCATCTACCTATGCGCCGACCATTTCTACCATCCAAAACAGGACGTATGTTGAAAAGGGAGTTGATGAAGGGATTGAAAGAGCTTATCAGCAGCTTGTGTTGAAAGATGAAAAAATTGTGGAAAAAAAGCTCAAAGAAACCACTGGTTCAAGCAAGGGAAAATTGGTTCCAACCGACATCGGATACATCGTCAATGACTTTTTGATACACCACTTCACAGATATAGTTGATTACAACTTTACAGCAAAAGTAGAAGAAGATTTTGATGAAATTGCTTCCGGAAATCAAGAATGGACAAAAATGATGGGTACTTTTTATAAAGCCTTTCACCCGAAAGTATTGGATGTAGAAAAAAATGCAGAAAGAGAATCCGGCGAAAGAATTTTGGGTGAAGATCCCGTCTCGGGAAAACAAATCAGTGTCCGTTTGGGCAAATTCGGGCCGATGGCACAGATTGGCAGTATAGACGATGAAGAAAAGAAATTTGCCAGCCTGCGTCCCGAACAAAACATTGGCACCTTGACCATCGAAGAAGCTTTAGATTTGTTCAAACTGCCCCGAACCATCGGCACCTATAAAAGCCATGAATTGGTTGTCAACATTGGCCGTTTCGGGCCTTACGTAAAATTCGATAAAACGTTTGTTTCCATTCCAAAAGAAATTGACCCGCTTGAGATTACGATTCAGGAAGCTATTGGGCTTATCGATCAAAAAATAGCGGAAAATGCACCGGTAGCAAGCTATCAAACCAAACCGGTACAGAAAGGAAAAGGAAGATTCGGACCCTATCTCAAATGGGATAACATTTTCATCAATGTCGGAAAGAAATACGATTTTGACAACCTTTCCCAAGCTGATATTGAAGAACTCATCGAAGATAAAATTCAAAAAAACAAAGATAAAATCATTCAAGAGTGGGAAGAAGAAGGCATCAAACTCGAAAAAGACAGATACGGCAAAGCCATCTTAATCAAAGGAAAAATTAAAAAGACATTGACCGGAAAAACTAAACCCGAAGACCTCACACTTGAAGAAGCCAAAGAGTTGCTCAAGGTAAAAAGTGCCGTTAAAAAAACGAAGCCAACAAAATCTAAAAAATGAATCATCATTTTGAGTTCATTCAGCCCGTGAGTGAAGATGCTTTGAGGTATGTGCAACAACTGCCAAACCAAGCTTTGGGTAAAACCATCCGTTTTCACACGGACAACGAATCCCCATTTGACTTGGATGATATCCGTTTAGCCTTGCTCAGCATAGAAGATCAATACGACGAAAATGCTACAGCAGATTTTTCAAAAATCAGAAAACAATTTTACGGCTTGTACCCCGGAAATTGGGTTCATTCTATCGCCGATTTAGGAACTGTAGTCGCCGCAGAGAATTTTGAACACACCAACTATTTATTGCAAAACACGCTGGAGGTTTTAATCAAAAACAACATTGTTCCTATCATTTTAGGCGGTTCACAAAAATATGTTTACTCAAACTACCGAGCCTACGAAAGTTTGGAACATTTAGTGAATGTGGTCAACATAGATCACCGTTTTGATCTTGGCGACGCTTCTCAACCGCTTGACGGACATTCGTTTGCGGGTAAAATGGTCGTTGAAAAACCCATTCACCTATTTAATTATGCCAATTTGGGCTACCAATCATACCTTAACCCGATAGAAGAGGCCGACCTGATGGAGAGTTTGCATTTCGAAACCTATCGATTGGGCGAAATTAAGTCGGACATTACTTTGGCAGAACCTGTATTGCGTGATGCCGATTTGGTCTGTATCGATTTTAATTGCATCAAAAGCAACGAAGTCGGATTTGCCTCGCTTCACCAACCCAATGGTTTCGAAGGAACAGAAATATGTGCACTATGCAGATATGCAGGTATCAGCGATAAAGTGAGCTCATTCGGCATCTACGAGCTGCAGCCTGCTTCTTTCAACTCAATAAGTGAAAACTTGACAGCACAAATGATCTGGTATTTCATGGAAGGGTTCAATTTCAGATCAAACGATTTTCCCTTCACTACACGCCGTCATTACAAAAAATTTATCGTTCCGCAGGAGAGCGGAGAAATGGTATTTTACCAAAGCCCAAAAAGCGGAAGGTGGTGGATGGAAGTACCATTGAAAGAAATAAATAATAAATGGCAAAGAAACTCGTTAATACCCTGTCAGCACCAAGATTATTTAGATGCCTGCAACAATATTGTCCCAGAAAGATGGTGGCGTGCGTTTAAAAAATTTTAGACAATTAAATTTTTAACCGGATAAAATATTTTTGTTGAAATATTGTTAATAACAAAATAAATAGATAGGTTTACACCCAAAATACTGCTGCTAACATAAACTGTAATATGAAAAAGGTTTTATTAACTACAATGCTTTTGATTTGTGCCGTCGGTTGTAAGAAAAATGACAAGGGCGAATTAGTTGGCGACAAAGGAAAAAAATGGTATCCGGAAAAGCCTTTCGGCATGACCTTGGTACCCGGCGGAGCATTTACGATGGGTAAAGCAAACGAGGATATTTCAGGCGTTTCGGATGCGCCGCTTAAAACTGTAACTGTCCGTTCGTTCTACATGGACGAGACTGAAATTACCAACAGTGAGTACCGCCAGTTTGTAAACAGTGTGAGAGACTCTATTGTTCGTTACAAATTGGCTGTGCTGGTTGATGAATTGGGCTATACTGATGCCAAGGCCAACCCGGTTGCACGGTACGGTTTTGGCGATGTGGACACTACTGATTTATCCGTTTACGAAAAATACCGGCTAAAAAACTATTCCGGTATGGGCGAAACCGGATACGAAGGCAGAAGATTAAATAAAAAGATTGAACTTGACTGGAAAACTTCTGATTATCCGGATGAGCATTATGCTGAAATTATGGATTCTCTTTATTTGCCTGAAGAAGAGATTTTCAATGGCAAAAGAACCATCAATTGGGACAAAATCAGTTATGCTTACACATGGATGGACATAGAAGCTGCTGCCAAAGCCAAAGGCTCCAGAAAAGATTATATCAAAAAAGAAGTTGTCAAAATTTATCCCGACACGACTGTTTGGATTCGAGACTTTAACTTTTCTTACAACGAACCCATGCACAATGACTATTTTTGGCATGATGCATACAGCGATTACCCGGTTGTCGGGGTAACTTGGAAACAAGCCAAAGCATTTGCCGCATGGCGTACCAACAACAAAAACGAATACCAAAGAAGGCGCAGGTTGCCCTTGGTAACAGACTTTCGTCTCCCGACAGAAGCTGAATGGGAATATGCTGCCCGTGGCGGTTTGGATGGAGCCGCTTATCCTTGGGGTGGGCCTTATACCAAAAATGACCGCAACTGTTTTTATGCGAACTTCAAGCCACTCAGAGGAGATTATGCCGCAGACGATGCGCTTTATACCGTGGAAGCAAAATCTTATAAACCAAATGACTACAATCTTTACAATATGGCGGGGAATGTTTCAGAATGGACTAACTCTACTTATGATGAATTTTCGTATGAATTAGTTTCTTCGATGAACCCCAATCTCACTGATTCTTCCAATCCCAGAAAAGTAATTCGCGGAGGATCATGGAAAGACGTTGCCTATTTTCTCCAAGTTAATACCCGTGATTACGAGTATGCCGACTCCGCCCGCAGCTACATCGGATTTAGGACTGTGCAAGACTACAACGGGCAAAGCACCAATGCATTCGGTCCGCAAACCAGAATGCGCAAAAAAGGAAAATAATTTTTCAATCATATTAAAATAACTAATTAACCATCAAATTTTTATTATCATGGCTTTACTTTCAAAACAACAAATGAATTTCGTTTACGGCATGGGTGCCGCTGTGGTTATTCTCGGTGCACTTTTCAAAATCCAACACTTTGAATTTGGATTTTTAACAGGAGGCTTGATGCTTACCTTCGGATTGGTTGTCGAAGCAGGCGTATTTGCACTTTCGGCTATTGATTCTGTTGACGAAGAATACGACTGGTCAATCGTTTACCCAGAATTAGCTAAAACAGGTAAGAAAAGCGATGAGCCTAAAGACGCACAAGGTATGCTTTCTCAAAAATTAGACAAAATCATGAAAGATGCCAACCTCGATTCCAACCTGATAGAGAGTTTGGGAAACAGCATCCGCAACTTTGAAGGTGCGGCAAGGCAAATCGCCCCTACCGCGGATTCTATGAATGCTACCAAGCGATACAGTGAAGAACTTTCTTTGGCTGCCGCGCAAATGGAATCGCTCAACAGCCTGTATAAAGTACAACTCGAAAGTGCCAGCAGACAAGCGGTTATCAACGATGAGGTTGTCGAAAATGCCGACAAACTCAAAAACCAATTGCAATCACTCACGGCCAATCTATCTTCGCTGAATTCTGTTTACGGCGGTATGCTATCGGCTATGAACAGTAAAAATTAAACCATTCCATTAGGGTTTTATTAAATCAATTTATTAAACAAAAAACTAAAGAATGGCATCAGCTAAACTATCACCAAGGCAAAAGATGATTAACCTCATGTATCTGGTTTTCATCGCCATGTTGGCACTCAACGTATCAAAAGAAGTCATTTCGGCTTTTGGCGTGATGAACGAACGACTGGAAGAATCCAATACGGCAACTTCTTCGCGCAACGATATTTTTATGGCCGGATTGGAACTCAAAGCGCAAGAACAACCCGCTAAATACGCAGGTTTAAGAGATAAATCAAAAAAGATAAATGTACTGACAGATGAATTTAACGATTACATTGAAAATCTAAAAATAGCTGCTAAAAAAACGGTCAAAGATCCAAAAGATTATGAGGTGATGGACAAAGCCAACTTTTTGGACGAACGATTCTTTAACGGCGACCGGCTCGAAAAAAAAGGAAAGGAATTCTTACAAAAAATGGCTGACTACAAGAACGGCGTAGCTTCCATATTGGGCGAAAACTATCCGGATATTCAAGCTGATATTAACAAAAAATTTTCTACCGAAACTGTACCAAACAGGGATGGAAAAAAAATCGAATACCTGTCTTATCACTACAAGGGATTTCCTTTGATAGCTTCCATTGCCAAGTTTTCTCAGCTTCAGGCCGATGCCAAAAATGCGGAGTACCAAATCTTGTCAAGAATGTTGCAAGGCGAATTGACAGAGCAAGTCGATTTAAACAACTTTAAAACACTGCTTGACAGCAAAAAATCAGCATACTACCAAGGTGAGACTTTTAATGGTGAAATTGTAGTCGGTAAGATAGATAGTGTTTCTCAACCTGACAGGGTAGAAATTTTGTTAGATGGAAGGCCTTTGGTAAAAGACAGAGACTTTGTTTTAAGAGGGGGTATTGTACAATTGAAAGTTCCATCCGGAAATGCAGGTGACCACAAAATAACCGGCACCTTGTTTTTTCAACAAGATGGAAAAGAGGCTAAAGTTTCAGTTGACCAGATATATTCGGTCATAGAAAAACCAAAAGAAGCGATTATCTCTGCAGACAAAATGAACGTTGTTTACCGTGGGGTTGACAACCCTATGACTATTTCCATAGCCGGGATTGCAGCAAACAAAATTAACGCTAATGCGACAGGTCTCAATCGCGTCAGTGGTTCTGCATACGTCATGCGCCCTGGGGCAGGCAGGGCGGTAACCATCAACGTGGTTGGCGAAATAGACGGTCAAAAAATCCCGACCTCAAAAGAGTTTAGGATCAAAGACATCCCACGCCCAACCGGAACCATCCGAGGCGAGGATGGCAATGTCCAAATGCAACGCAACAGCCTTGAAATTTCAACTATTGGTGCTCAGCTTTTTGACTTTGACTTTGATTTAACCCTCAATGTAACCGGGTTCAAGTTCAAAGTGCCGAGCCAACCTACTATTCAGGTTGCCGGAAACAAACTCGATGCACGCGCTAAAAGTGCTTTGAGCAGAGCCGTTAAAGGCGATATCGTACAAATTTTTGATATACAGGCCAATTTGGCCGGCAACAGTTCATACTTGCTTAAAAAGATTTCGCCTGTATTGATCGAGTTGACAAACTAAAAAACTCATGCCATGAATGTGCTAAAGAAATCGATTTGTTTTTGTTTGCTTCTGCTTTCAGGAAATGCCCTGATTGCGCAAGCTCATCTTCTCAATGCCTACACACCCGAGGAGGCTCAGATGATGCAAGAATTGGATAATATGGAAGATTATAAGCCCCTCGATTTTGGCTACATCGACAACCGCGATGTGCTTTGGTCCAAAACCGTTTGGGAAATTGTCGATTTGGATGAACGTGTAAACTTCCCATACTATTTCCCCGTTGATTCCGTAAACATGGATCCTTCTAGGAAATCCCTCTTCAATGTAATGCTCGATGGCATCAAAGAAGGAACCATTGCCGATGTTTATGTGGACAGTTATTTTAAAGAAAGATTGTCTTACGATGATATTTTGAAAACTTTGACAGCCATTGACACCACCGACTTGGGTAAGGAACAGATTAATGCGGGAGAAGCATTGTCTGCCGAATATATTGACAAAAAAGAGATTACTTCTTACAATATAGAAGAATACCATATCAAAGGAATTTGGTATTTCGACAAACGCTTGGGCGAACTTAAATACAGAATTCTTGGAATTGCACCTGTTTCAGCGGACGTAAATTTTTTGAATGACGATTCGGAAACTTCGTTGGTCGAATTGTTTTGGGTCTGGTACCCGAGTGCACGCGAAACGCTACACCAAGCCAAAGTATTCAATGGTGATAACACCGCCAGCCCGTTTGATTTTGACCGTTTGTTGATTTCTCGAAGATTCAATGGCATTATTTATCGGGAAGATAATATGTATGGGAACAGAAACGTAAAAGACTATGTAACAGACAATGCACTGATGCAACTACTCGAATCGGATCGCATCAAAGAAAGCGTCCGAAACATCGAAATGGATATGTGGAATTATTAGTTCCGCAAAATAAAGACTACCTTTGACCCTTGCCAAAAACGAGGGTTTTTTTATGAAAAAGTTTGACTTTCTAATCGTTGGGCTCGGCCTTTCGGGTATCTCTTTTTGTGAACAATTAGAAGCCGGGGGGCATTCTTTTTTGGTTTATGAAAAAGGAACTGACGCGAGTGCATCGACCGTAGCCGGAGGCCTTTACAACCCTGTCGTGCTAAAAAAATTCACGCCTATTTGGAACGCTACCGAGCAATCAAAAACAGCCCTTACCTTTTACACGCGATTGGAACAGAAATTGCAAACGCAATTGGATTATAAATTGCCCGTACTGAGAAAATTGGCAAACGCTCGAGAGGGAGAGCTTTGGAAAGAAGCCAGTCAAAAAGAAACCCTGAAAGAATTCCTCGATTCAGAAGTGCTTTTAAATGACAATCCGCACATCCTTGCAGAATTTGGTTTTGGAAAAGTGAAACATACCGGACGAATAGACACAGGCAAACTGCTTATAGCCTATGCAGATTATCTGAGGTCAAAACAACTGTTGGTTCAAGAGAAAATCGAATATACCAACATAAAACACACTTCCTATGGCGTTATTTACCATAATAAAGTATATCGGTTTGTCGTGTTTTGCGAAGGCTGCGGTCTGCTCAAAAACCCATTTTTCAATTATCTGCCATTGATAGAAAACAAGGGCGAACTGCTTCAGATATTCGCACCCGGGCTACAACTCGAAAAAATATTGAAAGGTCCGATTTTTATTATCCCAATCAAGAAGGATCGCTATTTGGCAGGAACTACCTACGATCACCAATTCACCAACCGATTGCCTACTGCTGAGTCTAAAAATCTTATCATTTCAAAATTAAAAACAATGGTAGATTGCGAATTTACGGTTGAAGACCACTTTCTCGGTTTCAGGCCTACCGTGCTTGACCGAAGGCCATTACTTGGTAAACATCCGATACAAACCAGATTGGCGTTGTTAAACGGAATGGGTACGCGCGGCGTATTGCTAGCACCATCTATGGCAAAAAACTTGTATTGTTATTTGTTGTTTGATATACCCCTAGACAAAGAAATAGATATCAGAAGATACGAAAAACGACTGAAGCGAGATTAATCTCCCTGGTATTTTATAAATATATTAATCCAAATATTTCTTGAAACCCTTAAAATAAAAGGCAGTAGGACAATCATCCCAACAAAAATTGAAATAAATGAAGTCAATAACGACAAGCCCAATATTAAAAAAGTAATAACAAAAATAGCCGTTGCAATCGCCACGCCAACTGCGTAACTCACATACATAGAACCATAAAAAAAAGAGGGCTCTATCATGTATTTCAAATGACAATGACTACACTTCTTACGCATTTTCAAAGTTTCAGACAAATGATATGGATTGTTGTCCTCATACATCGACTCATTTTGACATTTCGGACAACTTCCTGTTAAAATGCTATTTAGTTTCGTCCCTTTTTTTAACATTTGCAAAAAAATTTAAAATCACGTTTTTCGGTTTGCAAAAATAGTCTTTTTAAAAACCAATCGTGTAACATCAGTCACATAAAATGCTCAACGTACACAACCTGACCGTTTCCTTTTCGGGAACAAACCTTTTTGAGGGAATCACTTTTAAGTTAGATGCCGGAGACCGCGTGGGTTTGGTCGGTAAAAATGGCGCAGGTAAATCGACCCTCCTGAAAGTTTTGGCAGGCGATTTTGCACCCGACGGGGGTGCAATTGCTACCGATAAATCACTCAGAATGGGATTCCTGCGACAAGACATCGATTTTGTTCCCGGAAGAACTGTTCTCGAAGAAGCCTACCAGGCTTTCACGGAAATCAAATCCATCGAACAAAAATTGCACTACATCAATGAGCAGCTCGTCAGTCGAACCGATTATGAAAGTGAAGGATATCATCAGCTAATGGTCGATTTAAGCGATTTTACTCACCGTTTCGACCTCATCGGGGGATATAACTACGAAGGCGATGCCGAACGTATTTTGCTGGGACTGGGTTTCAAACGAACTGATTTCGAAAAAATTACCGACACTTTTTCAGGCGGGTGGCGCATGCGTATAGAGTTGGCCAAACTCTTGCTTCAGAAAAATGATGTACTGCTTTTAGATGAGCCGACCAACCACTTAGACATCGAATCGATTATTTGGTTGGAACAATTTTTGAAAAATTTTTCGGGCGTAGTTGTCATCGTTTCACACGACAAAATGTTTTTGGACAACGTGACCAACCGAACCATCGAAATATCGCTGGGAAGGATTTACGATTACAACAAACCCTATTCGGAATATCTGATCCTGCGACAAGAAATCCGCCAACTACAGCTCAATTCGCAAAAAAATCAAGATAAGCAAATTCAGCAAACGGAGAAATTGATAGAAAAATTCCGAGCCAAAGCTTCCAAAGCTTCTATGGCACAATCGCTGATTAAAAAATTGGATAAAATAGACCGCATCGAGGTGGACGAGGAAGATAACAGTGTGATGAACATTCGGTTTTCGGTATCTGTTCAACCGGGTCGGGTGGTGGTTGAAGCCAATCATGTAGGCAAGAGTTATGGTGATAATCAGGTTTTGGAGGATGTCAGTATCTTGATTGAGCGCGGGAGCAAAACGGCTTTTGTGGGTCAAAACGGCATGGGAAAATCGACTTTTGCCAAGATTATCGTAAATGAAATATCGCACAAAGGCACTTCAAAGCTGGGCCACAATGTACATATCGGGTATTTTGCACAGAATCAAGCAGAATATTTGGATGGCGAAATTACCTTGCTCGAAACCATGGAACATGCCGCAACAGATTCTAATCGGAGCAGGGTGCGCGACATGCTGGGCGCATTTCTCTTCAGAGGCGATGAAGTAGAGAAAAAAGTAAAAGTTCTTTCGGGTGGCGAAAGAAACAGGTTGGCACTGTGCAAGATGCTTCTGCAGCCCATCAATGTGTTGGTGATGGACGAACCCACCAACCACTTGGACATCAAATCGAAAAACGTATTAAAACAAGCGCTACAAAAATTTGACGGTACCTTGATACTCATTTCCCATGACCGCGATTTTTTACAAGGACTGACCAATAAAGTCTATGAATTTAAAGACCTTAAAATCAAAGAATATTTGGGGGATATCAACTTCTTCCTCGAACAACGCAAAGCGGCAGATTTCAGAGAGATAGAACTGAAAAAAGTGGCTGCACCCCAAAAGATAAAATCCATTAAGGCACAGCCTGTCGATTCCGAAGCGCAAAAAGAGCAAAAAAAACAGCAGAAACAGCTGCAAAACATCGAAGGGGAAATTGAACAATTAGAAAATGGAATCGCCTCGTTAAACAAAAAAATTGCTTCGGCGCAAGAACAGGGACGTGCGTTGAACCAGCATGATTTCGAAGAATTGGAGAAAAAACAAACCCGCCTCGCAAGCCTGATGGAGCAATGGGAAGAAATACAAAGTAATCACTAATTTGAAAATGTAACTATTTGAAAATGTAGCGATTTTGAAATGTACTGATTTGAAAATGTGGAAATGTGAATGTGTCAATTTTCAAATTATCTAAACTCCCATCGAAAAAGCCGTCGTGTTTTTAACTTCGCTGATCATAAACGAACTATGTGTGCTGCCAATGTGTTGCAAAGTAGTCAATTTGGTAACCATAAAATTCCGGTATTCTTCCATACTGCCGACACTTATTTTCAAAATATAATCGTAGTCGCCGCTCACGTGGAAACACTCCAAAACCTCATTTAACAAAACCACTTCACTTTCAAATTTTGTCAGGTACTCTTTGGTGTGCTGTACGAGTTTGATGTGGCAAAAAACCACGAAGCCTTTGCTAATTTTTTTCCGGTCTAACAGGGCAACATAACTTGAAATTACCCCTTCCCTTTCTAATTTTTTAATTCTTTCATACACCGCCGTCGAAGACAGTTCTAAACGCATAGAAAGTTCCTTGATCGTTTTTTTTGCATCAGCCTGAAGTAGGTTTAATAACTTTCTGTCGGTGTCATCTAAAATCATAAGTTGTCTCCAATAAATTTTCTAAACTAATCCAAATCAAGAGGCAAATTTAGATTTATTTTCTTATAATATTTACATAATCAATATAATGTTCTACAATATGCATATTTAACAGATTTTAAAACTAAATAATAAGATATTTGACTTGATATTTATCATAAAATCAAACTTCATGAAACCTTTTCATCCTGCCGACAACATTCAAGACCTGCAATATTTCGGTGAATTTGGTGGCGTCAACCCGTCCATCTCCGATTCATCTACCTACACTTTTCTATCCGCCAAAAGCATGTTCGACACTTTTGAAGGAAAAATGGAAGGCTGTTATTTGTACACCCGCCATTCATCGCCGAGTAACCTCTATCTGGGCCAGGCATTAGCAGCCATGGAAGGAACAGAAACTGCGAATGTAACAGCCTCCGGAATGGGTGCTATCACCGGCGTACTGTTGCAACTCTGCCAAGCGGGCGACCACATCGTCTCCAGCCGGACGATTTACGGTGGGACGTACGCTTTTATGAAAAATTTCCTGAGCAAGTTGAACATTCAAACTTCCTTTGTCAATATTTTAGACTTAAAAAAAGTGGAAGCAGCCATCAAACCAAACACCAAGCTACTGTATTGTGAGTCTGTGAGCAATCCGCTGCTGGAAGTGGCAGACCTTGAGTCTTTATCCAAAATCGCCAAAAAACACAAATTGCCTTTGGTAGTTGACAATACTTTTTCACCTTTGAGTATTGCGCCGGCTAAATTTGGCGTGGACGTGGTTCTTCACAGCCTGACTAAATTCATCAACGGAAGCAGCGATGCCGTTGGCGGTGTCACTTGTGCCAGTCAGGCATTTATCGATCAACTGCGGAGCGTCAACGATGGAGCCAATATGCTGTTGGGACCAACAATGGACAGCCTCCGGGCAGCAAGTATCCTCAAAAACTTGCGGACTTTGCACGTTCGGATCAAACAACACGGCCACAACGCTTTTTACTTGGCAAAGAAATTTGAAAAAGACGGGCTCAAAGTCGTCTATCCGGGCTTAGAAAGCCACATGAGCCACCCGACTTTCAAAAAAATGATGAATGAAGAATACGGCTATGGCGGAATGATGACCATCGATGTGAAAACTTCTCAAAAAGCCAACGAACTGATGGAGCTGATGCAAAAACAAAACTTGGGTTACCTCGCGGTAAGTTTGGGCTTTTATAAAACGCTTTTCAGTTCGCCGGGAGCTTCCACCTCTTCCGAAATTCCCGAAGAGGATCAAAAACAGATGGGTCTTTCGGAAGGATTAATACGCTTTTCAATTGGGCTGGACAATGACATCGAAAGAACTTATCAATCGATGAAACGATGCATGAAAGAAGTGGGGGTTTTATAAAACGAGATACGGCATAGCAAAACCTCATTTTGTCACATTGAAAAGGGTGTGTTTTGAAGCTACGCCTACCCCGATAAAATTTTTATATTCAAGGTGACTTCTAAAACAACTATTTAATTGCAACAGATGGAAACTATAAAACTAGATATACAAAGGCCAAATGCTAAAAAATGATGAAGGAACTTGCTGACTTAAATACAATAAAAATCTAAAAAGGATAACAAATCGTAGCCCAAGGCTTAAATCTTGAGCTATGAAAATAGACCACACTTCAAAACTGCCTGAATGGTTTAACATATTGATTTTCATTAGGAAATAAGCCATAACCCCAGGAGGGATGAAATCTTGATTGACGAATTCCAACTGCCCGTCAGGCGAACCTTAACAATAAAAAGAATAAATATCAACAGACAAAGAAAGCCAATCCTTGATGCAACATCAATAGATTAGCTTTTCTGTAAGATTTAGTAAAATCCACGGTAGGATTAAACTTAAAGGATATGATAATCAGGATCTGAATCAATACTCAGAAAAAATATCATGTCTTGGTTTTCTTTTACTTAATTTCTCCACAACCGACTCTTCCGCCGGCATTTCCGGTAGGTTGGGTGGTAAAATCATCGGGGTCAGCGTGTACAATCAGGCCGTGGCCAAGAATATTTTTGGTCGCGTCATCACATCCGATGCACCATTTGTCGGTTTCGAAATCGAGGGTAGCTTTGCCATCCGCATCGGCTGTAAAGTTTCCTATATCTCCGGCATGATGCGCCATTCCTTCCATCCATTTTCCATGGTCAACGTTGGTGGGGTTCCAGTGCCCACCGGCAGATTTTCCATCACCGGATGAACAGTCGGCCACATCGTGAATGTGAATGGCGTGATCGCCGGGAGTCAATCCTTCAAACATCACGTGTAGTTTCACTTTGCCGTCGGCTTCCGCAAAAGTTGCGTGTCCAACCATCGCATTTCCAGTGGTCGGATTGATGTGAACTTCTACTTTTTTGGGTTTTACGGCATCGGGAGTTTCTACCGTGGTGACTTCTTCCGTCTCTCCGGTTTTCTTATCATTTTTGCAGGCAGTTGTCAGCGTTACAAGCAACACAGTACTTAGAAAAATTGCTTTTTTCATTTTTATTAGGTTTTAATTTAGGGCTAAATTATCAATTAAAGTACAGAATAAGAAGGAATCGAAATTAATTTTTGTTTAAGTTAAAATATTTATGAAAACTTTAAGAGCCTTTTATTTGCTTTTTTTAAACACTTTCCGCAAATCGGTATTGATAAAAAGCATCAACCAAATGCGATCAAAGTTACGACCTCTCAAATAGTTTTTTAAATACCCGGATTCAAAGCGGATGTCTTTATTTACTTGATAGCCTAATCCACCAAAAAGTCGGTTTTGATTGAAGGCATCTCCTTGAAGATTAAACATGATTTCATCAAATGAAGTCAAAAACAGGGTGTTCGAAACCATTTCTTTATGATTTATCGGATAACGAAGCCAAAGCCGCGTTCTGAACCGCGATTTAAAGTCGGTATTTCCCGCTCGGTTTATCCAGCGTTGTTCCAAACGAAATCGCTGATTGATTTGCAGCCTTTTTATTTTCTCGTTATAAGAAAATTGTTCGTATATCCGGTTTTCATAGGTCGTTGAAAAATTATCGGGTTTGAAGAATGGTTTGCTTTCAAAATATCCATAACCCGCTGTAACAGTCATTTTTCGACTAATCAAATAATTAATGCCAAACAACCCGAAGGCAATTTGTTCATTCTCTATAAATTCGTGATATCGTTTTTGGAGAATCAAGTTGGTACTGAATTTTTCAGAAATCTGGCTTCTTACATTTAGCAAGAGCCATGTCCCCAATCTGTCTTTGCCAGTTTCTTGAGCAAAGTTAGTATTTGTCCAAAAAAAAAGACTATAATGATTGTTTTTTTCAAAAGGTAAATCGTATTAAAACTTTACAGCAACAGAAAAAAGACTGCGCAAAAATTACAAAAACCACCCCATAAGATGCTTTAGGGATGGTTTTAATAACGTGGTAGTTGGTTTACTCCCGCTTGTTTTTCTTCAATCTTTTTTCTTCTTTCTTTTCTTTGGGTGTTTTCAATGGTTCTTTTTTCACGTTTTTGCGGACATCTTGACCTTTAGCCATAATTTGAATGTTTAGGTTATTTTTTATTGATGATTTGAATTTCTTTAAAAGGCGAAGGTAATTTTTCTTTCACAAAATTTTTGTAATTCACCCAATCGGTTTCAAAAAAAGCATTTGTTTTATCCAATGCTTGGTTGAGTTCGTCTTTGGCCTGATCGATCAATCTTTGTTCGGTTGCCGTCATGGCACCTTCTCGGCTTCTGATGTAGCGGCTCGCACCAAAAATCCGGTTGGTCACGTTGGGTATGGGACTTCGCACAATTCCTTGTCGTTTGTCTTCTTTGCCAAAATACAGATCAAGGAGTCCGTCAATTTTTTTGGTGATTTCCTTGCTCGATTGGATTTCTTCTTTGTATTTTTCTTTGTCCGCTTTGGTGAAATCTTTCTGAAGGTCATCTGCTGTTTGCCTGCTTTCTGCTAATTGTTTAGTTGCTTTGGCGGCAGATTCCAAAAATCCATCGAGCAATTTAGCCGCATCGTATTTACTTTTCAAATCGGCTAAGGAAGGATTCAACCGCGGATCGGATTTCACCTTGACGGTAGTTTCATCCGATTGGCCTTGGTAAGTGATTTTGAGTTTATAAGTGCCGGGCAATACCTCTTGCCCACCAATTTCACGACCGCTTTTACGGATTGTTCTTGAAGGCCTGTCTGCCGATTTTTCATCCAAGCGCCAATAGATGCGTTGCAAACCGTTGTCTTCCGGCACAACTTGCTTGAGGGTTCTTATCAGGCGGTCGCCATCATAGATATCCAACTGAATGGAGTCTTTTTTGGGTTTATTGTCTTTGACTTCTTCTTCCTTTTTTTCGGTTGATTGGGTATCTTTACTTTTAAAAAAATATGCAATCATAGCTCCCGAAGGCCGGTTTTCACCGTTAAATTCGGCATCGGCTCCAAACCGGCTACCGGAAGGTTGCTGATAGGTTGCCAGATACGCCGTTGGTGGTTCAAAAAGTTTGATGTTTCTATTCAATATGCTGTTGTCTTGTGCAATGGCTCGCAAGGGCCGGATATCATCCAAGATATAAAATGCACGCCCAAAAGTTCCGATGGCCAGATCTTGTTCGCGCGGTTGGATGGTCAAATCCATGGCGGTTACGGTTGGAAACCCGGCAGTCCATTTGTTCCAGTTTTTCCCTGCATCAAAACTCACGTACAAACCGTCATCCGCACCTAAAAAAATCAAATTCGGGTTTTCGGTGTCTTCAATAATACTCAACACATAACTTTTGATTTGGTTATCATCCGCTATGCGCTCCCATGTTTTTCCGAAATCTTTGGTACGAAAGGCGTAGGCTGTATAATTGAATCTTCTGTAATCATTGGCTACGAGCAAGGCTTCCCCCGGGTTCTTAATTGAAGCTTTGACTTGCGGAATCCAACTCCCAACCGGAAGCCCTTTGATGTTTTTGGCTACATTGTCCCAAGTGTTGCCTCCGTCTTGGGTAATTTGCACATTGCCGTCATCGGTACCTACCCAAATAACACCTTTTTTTACCTTGGAAGGTTCAATAGCCAAAATGGTGGTATGGTTTTCCGCTCCGGTCGCATCCATAGTCAGTCCGCCGCTTTCCGATTGTTTTTGTTTTGCCGGGTCGTTGGTCGTCAAATCGGGAGAAATGACCGTCCACGTTTTTCCTTTATCGGTGCTTTTGTGAACAAATTGGCTGCCGAAATAAAGGGTGTTGTTGTCAAATGGGTCTTGACTGATGGCCGAGTTCCAATTGAACCGAAGAAGCATTTTCGAGTCGGGATGGGTTGGCTTGATGAACTCGCTTCGGCCTGTTTTTTTGTCATATCGCACTACATTCCCTTGTTGCGACATGGCATAACCGTAACGTGAATCATCTGGGTCGGGCACTACGTCAAAACCATCGCCGAAAGCCAATTCTTGGAAATAAGAATTTCGGATACCTTGTTCTTTCCACACATAGGCCGGACCGCCCCAAGAGCCATTGTCCTGCATGCCGCCATAAATATTGTAAGGGAATTCGTTGTCAACATGGACGTGGTAAAACTGTCCGACCGGTAAGTTGCCGATGAACCGCCAGGTTTTGCCACCATCGCGGGTGATGTTCATCCCACCGTCGTTTCCATCAATCATCAATTGAGGATTGTAGGGGTTAATATAGAAAGCGTGGTGATCCGGATGCACACCGTTGGAAGTCCCATAAGCAGGCATTAAGGCTTTAAATGATTTTCCGCCGTCATCGCTCACGTTGACAAAGGTAAATACTGAGTACAACAGATTCTCATTTCGCGGATTGACATAAATTTCTGAGTAGTAGAAGGGGCGGTCGCCGGCTTCTTCTTTGTCATTCACTTTTCCCCATTTGAATCCGCCGTCTTTCGATTTGTAAAGCCCGTTTTTCTTAGCTTCCACCAGGGCATAAACCACATCGGTATTGCTTGCAGAAATGGCTAAGCCGATTCTGCCCAAATCACCTTCGGGAAGCCCATCTTTGTATGTCCGTTTTTCCCAGTTTTTGCCACCATCGTAAGTTACGTACAAGCCCGAACCGGAGCCACCCGAATTGAAAAACCAAGGTTCGCGTTTGTGTTCCCACATCGCAGCAATCAATTTGTTGGGATTGGTCGGATCCATGATCAGATCGGCAGCACCCGTTTTGTTGTTGACAAAAAGTATTTTATTCCATGTTTTACCTCCATCGGTGGTTTTATAAATCCCTCTTTCAGGGTGTTCTCCCCAAGGTGAGCCGATGGCGGCTACATAGACAACATCCGGATTTGTTGGGTCGACTATGACCCGGTGGATGTGACGGGTTTTCTCAAGACCCATGAGTTTCCATGATTTTCCAGCATCGAGCGATTTGTAGATGCCATAACCGCCGTTGAGGCTGTTTCGCGGATTGCCTTCGCCGGTGCCTACCCATACTACGCTGGGGTTTGATTGCTGAATGGCGACAGCTCCGATGGAAGCGGTTGCCTCTTTTTCAAAAACAGGTTTCCACGCGATACCGCCGTTGTCAGATTTCCACAATCCGCCGGAAGCTGTTCCCGCATAGATAATATCGGGGTCGGCATGAACTGCATCAATGGCGGTCACACGACCGCTCATACCTGCCGGGCCAATGTTTCGCGCTTTGTAATTTTTAAACAATTCCATATCAGCTTTTTGCCCAAAAACAGGTAAGACGGCCAATAGGAAAACGAGTACTCGAAGAAACTTAGTCATAATGAAGGGATTGGTTATTTAGTGATATAAAAATACTTAAATCCTAATCTAAGTTTCTTAAAGAGATGTTAATTCCAAATTAATTGAGTGAATGTTTCTGTTTTCGGATACGTTTGGGGTTGTACCAAAGCCAAAATCCGGTGAAAGAGAGCAAAATCAAACCAACGGAAACACTGGAGGTGTAAAAGAGTTTGACTTCGTCGTTTGGCGTGCCGATATAATAATCGATGATGGAACCGTCGTGCAATTTTTCGATAAAGTCGGATGTCCGGTTGGAAACGGAAAGCACCTCGCCGGTAGCTAAATCTAGTTGCAACTCAGTAAAATGGTTCTCAAACAAAATTTTGACAACCCCTTTTGACGGCCTAATGTCCATTCTGTCGATGCTTGCGTCTTTCTTAAGAACCTCTTTCGAATAATAAGCTGCCCTTTTGTAAATACTGTCTGTATGCAGCCATTTTTCGGAATTCAGGGTTTGCCCGTTATGAGTTTTAGGCAGCAATTGAAGTTGTTTTTTCCAGCCCAAAAGCAAGCCTGTCGTGCCGATGATGAATAAGAATGCAAAAGTCGGTAGCGCAATCCACTTGTGGATATTCCGGTAAGTCCGTGTTGTCTTAGATAAGGGATTCGCAGTTTTTTTCAATAGAAAATGTTTAAATAGTTGTTTAAATTTATATTTCAACTATCGCAAAACGAAAATCAAGCGGATTCAGCTGAGATAAAAGCAACGGAATCGTTTCATCACCTAATTCTAAGTAAAAATCAGAAAAATTTACAGTTCGCTCTTGCAAACCGCCGTTGGGGAAAAGTCCGTCTTTCAATTTTTCTAATCGATTAACTTCATCTTCCAGTTTTCTTTTTTGGGCTTTTAAAAGCCTCTTTTCTAAGTTTTCCAAGCCTTTTGTTTGCTTGGCTTCTTGTGCTTTTACGGCACCAAGAAAAGACGCATCGGTTTGCGTGGCTAATTTGTACAAGGATTCAAACTGACTTTTGAGATGATGCTTTTGGGTCGAAAAATCTATCGGGATAGCTGAAATAGCTTTTATTTTTTTGTTGGTCAATTCGTGTGATGAAAGAAATATATCTTCATAAGAAATTTCAAGATTTTGCAGCTTTTTCGCTTGTTTGTCTGAAACCAGCAAGACCGAATTGCGAAGCATGACGATGGGAAAAGTAACGCCAAATTGCGCAAAAGTACTTTTCAATTGCAGCCAATAAGCAATCTCGCCGCCACCGCCGATGTAGCACAAGTTCGGAAGCAAAGACTCCTGATAAACAGGCCGCATGAGCGCGTTTGGGCTGAATCTTTCCGGGTGCGTATGGAGTTCGGATAATATTTGCGTTTCATCAAACCTAAAATCAGTTCCATCCACGTGGTAATGGCCTTTGGATTCGTCTTTTTCGATTCTCCCGCGATGATTCTCTTGAAGATAAAAAAGATTGATTTTTCGGGGATTGACCTGTATGTGATAGCCGAAAGATTTGAGTTTTACATTGGTTTCAGACAGCTTATCGAATGCGGTGTGCTCGATTAACTCTTTTTCCATCACCGGGACAAACTCTTTTTTGAATTCTGCATTATCCGCATCGATGATGACCAATTCAGTTTCTTTAAAAAGTTCGTTGACGAAATAGCGTGTGGCCTCGGCGAGCTTGTTGTGTTTAAGATATGTTTTTTGGAAAAGAGCGGCTAAAAATCGAGCATTTTTACCTTTCCCCAAGGTTGCTTCAAAAACCTCCGAAACGGCTTGTAAACCTTCGGTCGATAAACTGCCCACCGCACCGCCTGAAGGCCTGTTCCACGATATTTTTTGATTTTGAAAATTAAAATAATTGATTTCTGCAAAATCGTGGTCTTCGGTTGCCATCCAAAAAATCGGGACTACGTGATATTCCGTGTATTTTTCGTTTAACAATCGAGCTAAATTAAGGGTGGTTGCAATTTTATAGACAAAATAAAGCGGGCCGCCAAAAAGGTTGAGTTGATGCCCGGTGGTGACCGTGAAAGTCTTGGAAGATGACAACGACTCGATGTTGGCGGTTGTAGCTTCACTTACTTCAAGCAATTGGTATTGTTTTTTGAGCACGGAAACCAACGTTGCCCGTTGGTTGTTTTGATAGGTTTTCTCTTTGGTTTGAAATTGATTTTTGAAATTATCGACCGAAGGAAAATTGCCGTAAAATTCTTTCAAATCAAGATTCTGAGATAAGTAATCGAGGATTAATGGAGAGAAAAAACCGGTACGTTTGAAGGGAATACAGTCAGCAAGCATGAAGCAGATTTGTTTGTCAAACAAATATAGGATAATCGGGAAGAGTGTTTTGGTAGATTTAACAATTCTTTAGAATTAAAATAGAAAAGGTAGCTTGCGGTTAGAAAAACAAAAATGCGTTTTTCATTTCAAATATTATTGATTTACTTTACGTACATGAAAAACAGGATTCTTCCAATAAAATTAAGTTGCATTCTTTTTGTTGCTTCGTTTTTATTTCAATGTAGTTCAAAGCCGCATTTTGTTCATCAAAAACATTTCAAATCCATGAAAAATATTAATGCCCCGGAATTTTTAAAAAAAGGGGACACCCTGATGATTGTTGCGCCCGCAAGTGTCCTGAAATCGGCCGATGCCATCGCCGGAGGAGTGGAGCTAGCCCAAAATTGGGGGCTTGAAGTGGTGGTCGGGAAACACGTTTTTGATTCTTTGGGTCATTTTGCAGGGCCGGATGATGCGCGTTTGTCTGATTTGCAACTTGCTTTAGACAACCCAGCTGTAAAAGCAATTTGGACGGCACGCGGAGGCTATGGCACCAACCGTATCGTCGATCAAATCAATTTCTCGAAATTTTTAAAAAACCCGAAATGGGTGATTGGCTTTTCAGACATAACCGTTTTGCACAACCATATCCACAACCTAGGTGTTCAGACCATACATGCGAATATGGCAACGGGAATGGACGACCTGCGCGACGAATTGGCGGTAGAATCTTTGCGGAAAGCAATTTTCGGGGAAAGATTGCATTACGAAATCGCAACAACCGAAAAAAACAGAGTCGGGAAAGCTGGCGGTGTGTTGGTGGGTGGAAATTTATCCATTTTAGCAAGTGTGTTGGGCACGCCTTCCAATATTGACACGCATGGCAAAATATTGTTCATCGAAGATGTAGGCGAAGCTCTTTACCGCATCGACCGGATGATAATCAGCCTGAAAAGAAACGGTTATTTTGAACATATCAGCGGTTTGATTGTGGGGGATTTTTCAAACATCACGCCCAATGAACCTGAGTTTGGCAAAAGCCTCGAAGATATTATTTTGGAGGCCGTCGGCGAGCGCGACATCCCAATCCTGTTTAATTTTCCGGCCGGGCATTTACCCAAAAACAATGCCTTGATTTTGGGTAAGAAAATCTCGCTTGATGTCAGTCAAAAAGGCGGAGTTGTGAATTTTCAAAATTAAAAAAAATGGCTTCTCACAACGACTTGGGCAAAAACGGTGAACAATTAGCGGTTGATTTTCTCAAAACCAACGGCTACGAAATCGTCGAACAAAACTATTTTTTTCAAAAAGCCGAGGTCGATATCATCGCCAGAAAACGCGATATTCTGGCCGTCATTGAAGTGAAATCAAGAACCGGCAACGATTATGGCGACCCTGAAACTTTTGTAAGCAAAAAGAAAATCCAATTGCTCGTCAAAGCGATTGACCATTACGTGATTTCCAAAGATTTGGATGTGAAAGTCCGTTTTGACATCATCGCCATCATCTATTCCAAAAGTAAACCACCGGTGATTAACCATCTCGAAGATGCTTTTTATTTCATGCAGTGAATAAATTTTTATCACAGAATGTTATTTTTAACAGTTTATATTGATATTTTGTTTATTTTTGCATGCAAGTTTGCATTTTGCAACTAAATCTGCCAATAACATTGAAAGTTTAACAATTCTATCCGTATTGCCATGAAAACCATTTCATCCGTCGTTGAAGAATACATCAAGAACAAGCCTTTTTTATTGAGTGCATTGTCACAAGGCATCATCAACCTGACTTCGTTGTCTCGCAACATATTACCCGAGTTGGAAGCTGAGTTGGGCAAAGAAGTCAAGCAAGGTGCCGTGGTGATGGCGCTCAAAAGATTGTCGGTCGATTTGGATTTCCGCACCAACCACAAAATCCTGAAAGTGCTGAAAAACATTGGCGAGATTACCGTCCGTTCTTCTTTGACCGATTATACTTTTTTGATTTCGGATTCCATCCTTGCCAAACAAGCAGAACTCATCAAGGAACTCAACAAAAACAAAGAAGCTTTTTACACATCGTCACGCGGCGTGAACGAGACCAATATCGTGGTGAGCAACTCGATGAACCGTTTGGTCGAGTCTATCTTTGTCGGTGAAAAATTGACCCAAAAAACTGAAGGGCTTTCTTCCATCACTGTAAAACTTCCCGAAGAAAACATCATCGTTCCGGGGATTTATTACTTTATTTTTCAGCGGTTGGCTTGGGAAGGGATCGTACTCAACGAGGTGATTTCTACCACCAACGAGTTTACCATCTTGGTGAACGACGAGCAAATCGACTCTGCTTTCCGCATCATCAAAGATTTGAAAACGATGAAGTAAGGTTGAGAGAAGACTCAAGAAGAAAGAATCAAGAGGCAAGACATGAAAATAAGTTAGCCAAAAATTCGACTCCAATGTGTGTTAAGGGAAAATAACGGAATCTAAGATGGTGTTGTTGTAAAATACTGATTAATACGCATTATATCAAAAATATAACACAATTCAAAACTCAACACTTAACACTCAAAACTTATTGATAGGTTGGTCAATTAGTTCTTGTCAAATTTTTAAAAATCCTTGTCAGGTTGAGCGCAGTCGAAACCGTTTTTTGAACTAAAGGAAGCTCCCATTAATAATCGTTTTTGGTTCTTAAAAAGTGATTGTTGTCCGATTAAAACAAAATAATAAACTTGAATCACAATAGATATAGTCCCCCAGGACAGTCCTGTTAGGGACAATGTGTTGGTAGAAAAGAAGTTGCGTTTTAATAAAAAAGTTCCGTAGGAACGAAATATTTTTTAGTCGGACAATAATACTAAAAAGTATATCCGATTCTCAGGTGCAATTCGCCGGTCACGTCACTTTCGTTTTGAGAAAAGCCGAATTGTTTATAATTAGAATATTGATACCCAATTCCAATCCCGACTTCATAGGTGAAGTGCTCGCCGACCAACCTGCGGATTCCCCATTTCGGAATAATCGACAGTGTTTCCACAACACGCAGATTCGATTAACTGCTGATGACAAACCAATCCGGTGTATAAACCATATTGATTGCCAGAAAGTTGCCGCTGTTTTTAGCGATGCTTTTGCCTTTGTTCAAGCGTTTTTGGAGATTGTAATAATAGCGAGGCTCCAATTTGAGGGTAGGTGCGAAGAAGAAAATATCATTTTGAAATGAACCACCGGCATAGCCTGCTTCAAGTCCAATTTCGCTTCTCAATGCGAACTTTGGGGCTAAGCGCGCTTCGTGGTTTTTCCACACACCCAAAAAACCTGTCTGCGCACCGAAAATAGATTTTTCGACTGTGGCTTGTTGGGAAAAAATAAAATTTCCGGAGAGTATAAAAATAAGGCAGATTGAAAGCGTTTTAAAATTCATAATTTTTGTTTAGTGTTAGTTAATTCCAAATCCTGCCGATAAACCAAAAGCCCTGAAAAAATAATATTTTTCTTCATTGACAATGACATTTTTTTGTAGATTTTGCATGGAAAAAGTGAGTTCTATGGTTCCAGCAAATTGCTTAAAAATAGGATAGCGATAGCCCAAACCCGCTCTAAAAATATATCCGGCACCATCCACATCACCCAAATGAATTCCGTAATCGGCGTGTACATAAGCGGCTTTTACCGACTCGTCTGTGTAAGCCCGCAACCCGAAAGTAAGCGGGATATATGAAATGTCAACGGGAGATAGTTTTTCATAGCCGGTTGTTACGCTAATCTGAAAATATGGATCAAGAGCATATTTGGCAACCGCATCAAATCCCCATACCGTATTTATGTCAAACAAATCAGGGTTGGCTTCATCAAAATTTGTTGGGAACAGCAACAAGGATTGAAACTCGATTCCAAAACCTCGCTCAAATGACAAGATTTCTTCTTTTTCAGTTTTGAATTTGGGTGCAATTTTATTAGATTGAGCTAAAGAGAAAAGTGGTATTAAATAAACAATTAGAAGTTGAAAAAAGTATTTTTTAATCATGCATTGAGATGTTAAATTAACAATCAAATTTAGTTAAAAAGCACGGTTATACTTTAAGCCGTCAATTAAATTTCAATTAATATTTGGTATAGATTGCGAACTTGCATCTCAAAACGTTTATCTACTCAAAGTGAAGTGTGCGAGTATCTGATTTAATGAAGTTATTCTTGTCCTTGGTACACTTGAATTTTTAAGATTCTATCAAAGATTAATTTCACCCAACGGGCTAACCTAAATATGATATTTTTGTTTCCAGGTTCCTGATTCCTGATTCCGATTCCAAGCACTAAATTTCACTTTGCAACAATTCCATTTGACCCAACGCCTGCTTGAGGTTTTTCACTTTTTCGATGGTAAGCAGTAGCCGAAGCCCGTTGCGGGTTTGTTTTTCTTGGACGGTCGCGTCGCCCAAACGGTAAAGGTTTTGGAGCAGTTTGCTAAATTCGGTAGTTTGGTAGAAAGGTGAGTCTTGTTCGGCGATAAAATAACCAATCAATCCCCCTTTTTTCATAATCACTTTTTCCAATCCCATCCGCGTAGCAAGCCATTTTATTTTCATGCTCAACAGCAGTTCTTTCGCTTGTTTTGGCAGCGGCCCGAAACGGTCTGCCAATTGAATTTCAAATTGAGCCAAGCCTTCTTCATCTTTGATTTCGGCCAATTGTTGATACAGGTTCACCCGCTCGCTAACGCTGTTGACATATTCGTCTGGAAACAACAGCTCAAAGTCGGTGTCGATTTGCACTTCTTTTACGAAGTCTTTGGCCTGCGCATTTTCTTCCGTTTGAAAGAGTTCTTTATACTCGTTTTCCCGAAGTTCTTCCACCGCTTCCTGCAAGATTTTCTGATAGGTTTCAAACCCCATTTCGTTGATAAAACCACTTTGTTCGGCTCCGAGTAAATCACCCGCACCTCTGATTTCCAAATCTTTCATGGCGATGTTGATGCCCGAACCCAAATCTGAAAACTGCTCCAACGCATTCATCCTTTTTCGCGCCTCGTCCGTCATCATGTGGTGTGGCGGCGTGATGAGGTAGCAAAAAGCTTTTTTGTTGCTTCGCCCCACGCGGCCGCGTATCTGGTGCAAATCGGAAATGCCGAAATGATTGGCGTTGTTCACGATGATGGTGTTGGCATTTGGCACGTCCAATCCGTTTTCGATAATCGATGTCGAGATGAGTACATCAAAATTGCCATTCATAAAGTCGAGCATCAAAGCTTCCAACTTTTTACCGTCCATCTGCCCGTGGCCGATGCCGATTTTTGCATCCGGCACCAAGCGTTGCAGCAATCCGGCAACTTCTTTTATATTTTCGATGCGGTTGTTGACAAAAAAAACCTGTCCGCCCCGCTCCATTTCATAGCGTATCGCATCGCGTATGAGTTCTTCCGAAAAACGGACAACCTGCGTTTCGATAGGATACCGGTTGGGCGGTGGCGTGGTGATGGTCGATAAGTCGCGTGCGCCCATCAACGAAAACTGCAACGTTCGCGGAATCGGCGTAGCGGTCAAGGTAAGTGTATCGACGTTGGCTTTGATGGTTTTCAATTTCTCTTTGACAGACACGCCAAACTTCTGTTCCTCATCGATGATTAACAATCCCAAATCTTTAAAAAAAACCTCTTTACTGATGAGTTGATGGGTTCCGATGACGATGTCCAATTTTCCCGATGCCAAGTCTTCCAAGGTTTTTTTGCGCTCTTTTGCCGTCCGGAACCGGTTCATATAATCCACCGAAACAGGTAGCTCTTTCAACCTTTCGCTAAAGGTTTTGTAGTGTTGAAAAGCCAAAATGGTGGTTGGCACCAACACGGCCACTTGCTTGCTGTTGTCAACGGCTTTGAAAGCCGCGCGGATTGCAATTTCCGTTTTCCCGAAACCGACATCGCCGCAAATAAGCCTGTCCATCGATTGGTCGCTTTCCATATCGGCCTTAACATCTTGTGTAGCTTTAAACTGATCCGGCGTGTCTTCATAGATAAACGAAGCTTCCAATTCGTGCTGCAGGTAACTATCCGGCGCAAAAGAGTGGCCTTTTTGCATTTTTCGTTTGGCATAGAGCGCAATCAAATCAAAAGCCAACTGTTTCAGTCGTGTTTTGGTTTTCTGTTTGAGTGCTTTCCATGCGCCTGAACCGAGTTTATAAATCTTTGGAGGTTTGCCGTCTTTCCCGTTGTATTTGGATATTTTATGCAGCGAGTGTATGCTCAGGTACAAGATGTCGTTGTCGCCGTAAATGAGTTTGATGGCTTCCTGTTTTTGGCCTTCCACCTCTATTTTTTGCAAGCCGCCAAACTTCCCGATGCCGTGGTCGATGTGGGTGACATAATCCCCCACTTGCAACGAGTTGAGCTCTTTCAGGGTGATGGTTTGCTTTTTTGCATAACCGTTTTTGAGGTGGAATTTGTGGTAACGCTCAAAAAATTGGTGATCGGTGAAACAAACGATTTTTAGTTCTTCGTCTATAAAACCTTGATAGGCAGGGAAAACAAAGGCTTGGTAAGAAACATCGGGCGCGATGTCTTCAAATATATCTTCAAATCGGTGTGCCTGCTGCTCGTTGCTGCAAAAAATATAATTGGCAAACCCAGCCTCGCATTTTTCATCCATGAAATCGACGAAAAGTTCAAACTGTTTGTTGAATGAAACTTGCGGTTTGGTGTGAAAATCGAATTGTTTTTCTGCAATTGGATGTGTGGCTTCCGAATAATTCAATTCGAAAGTTTTGAATGCTTCCAATTGATGAACCAGTATTTTCCCGGTACAAAATAGCTCTTCCGGAGCCGCATGCGAAATCGCTGGCGACAGGTTTTTAAAAGCCCCTAAAGCTTTCTGAAAAAGCGCGTCCAACTCATGGCCAATCCGTTCGCGGCTGATTGTAAAAACGACAGTTTCCGAGGGAATATGGCTTAAAAAGTAATCGCGGCTTTCCAAGATGGTTTTGTTCTCGACATTCGGGATTATCTGAATTTTTTTGACCGTTTTCAACGACAATTGATTGGCAATGTCGAAAGTGCGGATGCTTTCCACTTCGTTGCCGAAAAACTCAATCCGATAGGGTTCGTTGTTTGAAAATGAAAAGACATCCAAGATGCCTCCGCGAACAGAAAACTCGCCCGGCTCGCTGACAAAATCGACCCTGTGAAACTTGTATTCAAACAAAACCTCATTCACAAAATCAATCGACAAAGCATCGCCAACCGAAATTTTCAAGGTGTTTTTGTCTAATTCCTTTTTGGTGATGGTTTTTTCAAACAAAGCTTCGGGATAGGTGACCACAACTGCCGGTTTTTTTTTGGAATGAATGTGGTTGATAACTTCTGCGCGAAGCAACACATTGGCATTGTCCGTTTCTTCTATTTGATAAGGCCTTCGATACGAACTCGGAAAAAAAAGCACGTGTTTTTCGCCCAACATTGATTCCAAATCATTGAGGTAAAATGCTGCGGTTTCTTTGTCATCCAGAATGAGCAACGCCGGTTTTCCGGTGTGTTGGAAAATGGCGGCGAGCGCAAAGGAAAGCGCCGAGCCGCTGAGCCCGGTAACAGTGGAGAAACCATTGTTTTTTTCGGAAGAAACATAACCCGACATGGCAACTATCGACGGATGCTGCTTGTAAAGATTGAGGATTGCTTCAAAATTCATCGGTGCAAAGATACATTTTTGTGAATTTCAAACCACAGAAATCCAATCCTAAATTAAGGTAGTTAAAACACCTTATTTTTCCCATAAAATCTTAAATCAAGTTGAAAACAAAAACCGAATTTTCGCTATCTTTGCAATGATTTAAAACGAATTAAATGTCCATATCAGATTTATATTCTACCGGTTTTAGAGAGCGGAATCGCGATCATTTTGCCGCCATCGTCCGTGTAGCACTTTCGGACGGAGCAATCAGCCTAGATGAAAAGGCGTTTTTAGACCGATTGGCTAAAAATTTAGATGTATCAGACGAAGAATACACGGCTGTTTTAAAAAATCCGACCAAATACCCGGTCAATCCCCCGCTGACTTACCTTTCGCGTATCGAACGCCTTTTTGACCTGACCAGAATGGTGTATGTCGATCACATCCCGGATGATGCGCAAGTCCGGTTGTTGCACAGGTTAGGAATCGCATTGGGTTTTTCACCTGCCAATGTCAAATACATCGTTGACAAGGCGTTGGATTTGGTAAGCAGAAAAGTGAGCCTCGAAATTTTTATTGATGAAATCAAGAATATGAATCGGTAGATATCGATTCAATTTGATGGTTTTAACCTGAGTTCGATGAATCCAAAATACGTCAGTTTGAATGAAATTTCGAGAGGAATTCTGTATCGAAAACCAGCATTTTGGATACGAAATCCCATTCTCGATACACTCTTCACCTAAGTTCTGGGAATCAAAGTACTCGAATTGACGGTTTTTGTATCCATTATAAAAATAATAGAACTCAGGTTTTTATTTCGGTAAGCCCGCGTTGATTTCCTGAATTTTTTTCAAGATTTCATCGCGTCCGTAGTTGTTTACGGCAGAGGTGATAAACGTTTCGGGCAACTCTTCCCACATACTTTCGAGCAGTACTTTTTTATAGGCTTCCACGTTGAGGATGGCGCGTTGCGTGCCTACTTTGTCGGCTTTGGTAAACACCATAAAAAAAGGAATTTCATTGACACCAAGCCATTCTAAAAATTCCAAATCTATTTTTTGAGGCTCCAAGCGAATGTCGAGCAACACAAAAGCAGCAACCAACTGTTCACGTTGCAGAAAATAATCGGTGATATATTCTTGAAAAACCGATTTTGATTTTTTGGAAACTTTTGCGTATCCGTAGCCGGGCAAATCGACCAAAAACCAATTTTTGTTGATTAAAAAATGATTGATAAGTTGGGTTTTACCCGGTTTCCCTGAGGTTTTCGCCAAATCCTTCCGGCCGGTAAGCAAGTTGATTAGGGAAGATTTCCCGACGTTCGACCGCCCGATAAAAGCGTATTCCGGCAATCGGTCTTTTGGGCACTTGGCAACTTCAGAATTGCTGACCAAAAATTCTGCCGAACTGATTTTCATGATAGTTAACGAATTTGAAACGCGAAGTCTCGGATTAAGTATATAAAAAAGTAGAGTTAGCTAAAAACCCCGCTTGAGAAACCAACCGTGCATCAACCGGTTGAATTCGTCTGGGTGTTCCATCATCGGGGCATGGCCGCATTCGTCAATCCAAAACAACTCCGAGTCGGGTAACAATTTATCAAAATCGATTGCGACTTCCGGCGGTGTTACCTTGTCGTTCCGGCCCCAGATAATGCAGGTAGGTGTACTCATTTTCGGCAAATCTTTTGCCATGTTATGCCGAATGGCACTTTTGGCAATGGCCAAAGTTTTAATAAGCTTATTGCGGTCGTTTACCGTCGCATAGACTTCATCGACCATCTCTTTAGAAGCTATTTTCGGGTCGAAAAAAACATCTTCACTTTTTTTCTTAATATATTCGTAATCACCGCGTTTAGGATAAGATTCGCCCATGGCGTTTTCATATAAGCCAGAACTTCCGGTGATGATTAACGCCTTTACCTTTTCCGGATACATTTTGGTGAAAAGCAATCCGATATGGCCACCCAATGAATTGCCCAACAGGATTACTTGATTCAATTTCTTATATTTCAAAAAAGCATTCAAGTATTTGGCAAAGCTTCGAACATTTGTGTTGATGAGCATCATAGAATACAAAGGCAATTCGGGGATAATGATGCGGTAATTTTTTTCGGGAAAATAACTAAATACGCCTTCAAAATTACTCAAACCACCCATCAAACCGTGGAGAATAACTATAGGTGTTCCGGAGCCATGTTCAATATATTTGAACTTTCCTTCTTTGATTATTTCTTCTAACATGGGCAGTATTCACTAACTCTGACAAATATAGATATTCTATCCATATATCATCACAATTTTATACATATTGAAAGGAATTTACAGAAGATTAACAACACGATTTGCTCTTTATCAGTTTATTTCTAAAAACTAATTTTACTTTCCTCAAAACAAGTTTGTTAACACCGTAAAGGTTCCAAAGTAGCTTGTTTTACGAGAAATCACCTAAATTTATCAACAATGTGGTATAAAGTGGTAAAATGTGGAAAAAATTTAATTATATTTGAACTTTCAAAACTTACAACTTGACCAATTTTATAGGGACATACGAGTGTAAAGCAGACAGCAAAGGAAGGCTAATGATTCCCAACGCGTTAAAAAAACAGTTGGAGCCCTTGTTAAGCCGGGGATTTGTGTTGAAGCGTGCTGTGTTTCAACCCTGTTTGGAGTTGTACCCGATGGATGAGTGGGATTTGTTGATGCAAAAGGTTAATAAACTGAATCGATTCAACAAAAAGAACAATGATTTTATCAGGAGGTTTACTGCCGGGGTGAAGGTAGTTGAGCCCGATCAAACCGGCCGTTTGCTCATCCCTAAAGATTTGATTTCTTTTTCAGGTATTGACAAAGAATTGGTGCTTTCGTCCGCCATCAATATCATCGAGATTTGGGACAAAGAGCGATACGAAGCGGCTATCAATGATGCTGCCGGGGATTTTGCAAATCTAGCTGAAGAAGTAATGAACGACGGCCATGAATGATGAAAGAAGCTACCACGACCCTGTTTTGTTGTTTGATTCCGTTGATGGGTTAGCCATTAAACCTGATGGCATTTATGTCGATGCCACCTATGGCGGAGGCGGACATTCGGCGGAAATATTAAAAAGGCTTGGTGCCGAAGGTAAACTTTTTGCTTTTGATCAGGATGAAGATGCGGCAGCAAATAAAGCAGTTGACAGCCGTTTGGTGTTTATACAAGAGAATTTTCGATACATAAAAAACCATCTGCGGTTTCACGGTGTGAAAAAAGTAGATAGCATATTGGCCGATTTAGGAGTTTCGTCTCATCAATTTGACCGTCCCGACCGCGGATTTTCAACTCGTTTTGATAGCCTGCTCGATATGCGGATGAGCCAATCCGCAACCTTGACGGCAAGGCAGGTCATCAATGTTTATGAGGAGGAAGCACTAAAAAAAATGTTCTTTGAATATGGAGATTTGACCAATGCAAAAGCTTTGGCGGCAACATTGGCACATGCAAGAAAAGAAAAAGCAATCGAAAGTTCCGTGGAATTAAAAACGGTATTGAAGCGGTTTTTACCTCCGCATCACGAGCATAAGATTTTGGCTAAAATATTTCAGGCCATTCGCATCGAAGTTAACCAAGAAATGGAAGCCTTGAGAGAAATGTTGACACAAACAGTTCAGCTGCTAAATCCGGGCGGAAGATTAGTAGTCATTTCCTATCATTCTTTAGAAGATCGGTTGGTAAAAAGATTCATGAGAAACGGGCTTTTTGAGGGCGAACCACAGCGCGATGTTTTTGGAAATTATGAAGTCCCATTCAAAAAGATAAACGGCTTAATCGTTCCTTCTAAAGATGAAATTAAGAAAAATAACCGCGCACGTAGTGCAAAACTCAGAATAGCAGAGAGATTATGAAATGAGTCATAATGATTTTGGATACCAATCGGAAGGTTGATTGCGAATTCCATCTGACCATTAAAACACAATAAATTTCAACAAATGAAAATGAATATTTATAGTTTACTGAAAGGCAGGTTTTTAACCGAAGAAGACGCTCCGGGTAACTGGAGTTTTATTATTTACTTGTCACTTTTGGCGATGGTTATGATTTCAAGTGCACATAGAGCCGAACAGAAAGTAATGATGATTTCAGCTTTGAATAAGGAAGTAAAATCGTTGCGTTCAGAATACGTAGATGTAAAAAGCAAATTGATGATTCTCAAATTGGAATCGACCATTAAGCCCATTATGCATAAAAGAGGACTTAACCCATCCGAAGACCCACCTGTTAAAATTGTTGTATCTGTACCAAAAAAATAAACCTAACCTGATTTGGAGAAAGATTCTAACATATTGAAAAGATTATACTGGACATCATTTTTTATGTTGTTGATTGCCGTAAGCATTGTTGTGAAAATGACAAACCTACAACTGGCAGGCGGTGACGAATATCGAAAGAAAGCTGAAGCTGCCATGATAAAAAACTTCACCATCGAGCCCAACAGAGGAAGCGTGTTTTCATCTGACGGAAGCCTCTTGGCTGCTTCGGTACCCGAGTTTGAAGTGCGTTTTGATGCAGTCACCGTTTCTGAAAAAGTTTTTTCATCCGATGTAAAACCGCTCGCGGATTCGCTGTCTGTTTTTCTCCGAAAACCCAAAACGGAGATACTCAAAAAACTTCAACGCGCACGGCTCTCGAAAAACAGATATCTCCTGATTGCCCAGCATCTGAGCTATTCAGATTATCTGCAATTAAAAAAATTCCCCATTTTCAAAAAAGGGCCTTACAGGGGCGGATTGATTACCGAACAACAAACCATCCGCGAGCATCCTTTGGGCAATTTGGCCGAAAGAACCATCGGATATGACCAAATCAATTACCAAGGAAACAGGGTTTTGCTAGGAATAGAAGGCGGATATACCGACTATTTAAAAGGGAAACAAGGACAAAGGCTCAAACAAAAAATTGCGGATAACCAATGGAAACCAGTCAACGACAACAACGAAGTCGAGCCTCAAGACGGTTATGATGTGGTGACTACCATCGACTTGACCATACAAGACATCGCGCACCATGCATTGCTCGAACAACTTGAAAAATACGAAGCCGACCACGGTACGGTAGTCGTCATGGAAACAGCAACCGGCGATGTGAAAGCAATTGTCAATCTTGGAAGGAGCAGATCGGGCAGGTATTCGGAAACCATTAACTATGCTGTTGGCGAATCGCACGAACCGGGATCTACTTTCAAGGTGATAGCCATGACAGCCGCTTTGGAAGACAAGGTTATCGACACGAGTTATGTAGTGGATACGGAAAACGGCGTAATCTCCTTTTATGGAAGAAAAGTAAGAGACTCCAACCACAAAGGCTACGGAAAAATAAGTGCCGCCAAAGCCATCGAAGTTTCTTCAAACACTGGAGTTGTCCGAATCATCACGGATAAATATGGCGACAATCCTAAAAAATTTACGGATAGGCTTGCAACAATGGGTATCAATCAAAAATTGGGTTTACCATTGGAAGGTGAAGGAATCCCTAAAATACCAAGCCCAAATAAAAAAGGATGGAATGGGCTTTCGCTCCCCTGGATGGCTTTCGGTTACGGAGTCTCCATGACACCGCTGCAGATTTTGACTTTCTACAACGGAATCGCCAACAATGGTGTTTCTGTCAAACCTCGTTTTGTCAAAGAAATTAAGTTTTGGAATAAAACCGTTGCTACCATCGATACAGAAATCATCAATCCGAAGTTGGCATCTGATGAAACATTAAAAAAAATAAGAAAAATACTTGAAAATACCGTAGAAAGAGGAACGGGCAAATCCTTATATAATCCCGATTTTTCGATGGCGGGCAAAACCGGGACATGCCAGACTGATTATTGGAAAGACGAGGTGAGTTACATTTCAAGTTTTGTAGGATATTTTCCGGCGGTAAATCCAAAGTATTCTTCGATTGTGGTCATCCACAAACCGAATAAAAACATTGGCTATTACGGTGCCGATGTTTCAGGCCCAATTTTCAAGAAAATAGCGCAAAAAGTTTATACTCAATCGGTTAACGTATCAAAAATAAATTTGAATTCCAAATTAAACGATTCACTCAAAAGAGATTACAATCAATATTTTCTGCTTTCAAGAAATCCGCTTGCGCTAATGCCCGACCTTACTGGTTTGTCCGGGATGGATGCCGTCACGCTGCTCGAAAACAATGGCTATAAAACCCGAACGATAGGAAGTGGAAAAGTCGTAAAACAATCTGTAAAACCCGGAGATACATTGCATGTTAAAAATACCATCCTATTGGAATTACTATGATGAATTTGAAAGACATATTATATAAGTTACCTATCGAAGTCGTTTGGGGAAACACCGATTTGTCTATTCGCAACATCACATTTGATTCATCGAAAGTCTCTGAAGGCGATTTGTTTGTAGCAATAAAAGGCACAAATGCAGACGGGCATCGATATATCGAAGACGCAATTAGCAAAGGCGCAAAGGCAGTCGTTTGTGAACAATTGCCTGAAAACCGTCCTGATAAAGTGACATTCATTGGAGTATCAGACAGCAAAAAGGCCGTGGCGCTCATCGCCGCAAATTTTTACGGACATCCTTCCGGAAAGCTCAAACTTGTGGGCGTAACCGGAACCAACGGTAAAACAACCGTGGCAACCTTGCTGTACGAATTGTTTCGCAAACTCAATCACAAGGCAGGATTGTTGTCAACAATCGCTGTCAAAATAAATGGCAATTCAATCGATGCCACGCACACCACGCCTGACTCTATCAGCATCAATCATTATCTGGATGAAATGGTAAAAGCCGGGGTCGAATATTGTTTTATGGAAGTGAGCTCGCACGGCATCCATCAGCAACGCACCTCCGGGTTGAATTTTGCAGGAGGTATTTTTACCAATCTCACCCACGATCATTTGGACTACCACAAAACTTTTGCGGAATACCGTGATGTTAAAAAATCATTTTTTGACCAACTCCCCAAAGATGCATTCGCACTTATCAATGCCGATGATAAAAACGGGGGTTTCATGTTGCAAAATACGCCAGCTCAAAAATATACCTACGCAGTCAAAACCGACGCTGATTTCAAAACAAAACTTTTGGAAAACCAGTTCGATGGATTGGTCTTGAAAATAGACAACAACGAAATTTATACCAAACTGATTGGCCTTTTCAATGCATACAACTTAACCGCTATATATGGTGCAGCCATGATTTTGGGTGCAGAAAAGTTGGAAGTATTGCGCTTGCTGACCGAGTTGGAAACCGTTTCCGGCAGGTTTCAGTTCATTCGCTCTCAACAAAAAATTGTAGCGATTGTTGACTATGCACACACACCCGATGCTTTGAAAAATGTATTGGAAACCATCAACGAAATACGGACACATAACGAGAAATTGATAACCGTGGTGGGTTGTGGCGGCAACCGGGACAAACAAAAAAGGCCGGTGATGGCTGAAGTAGCCTCCAGCATGAGCGATTTGTCAATCTTCACCAGCGACAATCCACGAAACGAAGATCCGGAAACCATCATCCGCGAAATGGAAGTTGGCATCCCACCTCAATACACCAACAAAGTGCTGAGCATAGTCGATCGCAAACAAGCCATCCGGACCGCGTGCTCGTTGGCAAACCCGAACGACATCATTTTGGTAGCCGGAAAAGGGCATGAAAAATACCAAGAAACCAAAGGCGTGCGAACCCACTTTGACGATATGGAAACCGTTGATGAAACACTGCAATCGCTAAACAAATAGAAAAATTATGCTGTATTATTTATTTGATTATTTAAATCGATATTTTGAAATTCCAGGCGCGGGTTTGTTCCAATACATTTCCTTTCGCTCAGGATTTGCAGCTTTACTTTCTCTATTGATTTCAGCATTTTACGGCAAAAAAATCATCTTGTATTTACAGAAAAAGCAAATAGGCGAAACGGTTCGTGAACTCGGGTTGGAAGGGCAATCTCAAAAAGCCGGTACGCCGACCATGGGCGGGATTATCATCATTTTAGCGACGGTGATTCCGGTTTTGTTGCTCTCTAAATTAGACAACATCTACATCATCTTGTTGTTGATTACCACATTTTGGATGGGAGGCATAGGTTTTATAGATGATTATATCAAAGTTTTCAAGAAGGATAAAGAGGGACTCAAAGGCAAGTTTAAAATGGCCGGCCAGCTGGGTTTGGGATTGATTGTGGGCAGCGTTTTGTATTTTCATCCCGGGGTGACCCTCAGAGAAACCAATTTTTCTAATACGAGTTTTTCAGCAGAACAAATGGCCACTGTCAAAAAAGACATCAAGTCAACCAAAACGACTATTCCGTTTTTCAAAAACAACGAACTCAACTATGCAGATTTTATTACTTGGATAGATAAAGATTTGGCATCCTATGCGTGGTTAATATTTATTCCATTGGTAATATTCATCATCATGGCGGTTTCAAACGGCGCTAATCTAACGGATGGAATTGATGGGCTTGCGGCGGGAAGTTCAGCGATTGTAGTACTTACACTTGGTATATTTGCCTGGATTTCAGGTAACATTGTTTTTTCCCAATACCTTCAGGTGATGTACATCCCTAATTCGGGCGAAATGACCATATTCATCGCTGCTTTCACCGGAGCTTTGGTCGGATTTCTTTGGTATAACAGTTATCCAGCACAGATATTCATGGGCGACACGGGAAGTTTGACTATCGGCGGTATTATTGCCGTCATAGCCATCGCAACCCGAAAAGAGTTGTTGATTCCCCTGCTCTGTGGGATTTTTTTGGCAGAAAACCTATCGGTGGTGTTGCAAGTGGGTTATTTCAAATACACCAAAAAGAAATTTGGCGAAGGCAAGCGTATTTTCAAGATGTCGCCCCTTCATCATCACTACCAAAAAAGCGGTTTCCACGAAAGTAAAATCGTCACCCGCTTTTGGATTGTAGGCATCGTATTGGCCATACTGAGCATTGTAACCCTAAAAATCAGATAACATGAAACGATTGGCCATTTTAGGAGCGGGTGAAAGCGGTGTTGGCGCGGCTCTTTTGGGTGTCCGGAAAGGGTATGAAGTGTTTGTGTCCGACCTAGGGAATGTAGCCGAAAAATACCAAGCCGAATTGAATGCATTGGGGGTCGATTGGGAAATGGGCATGCATACGGAATCGAAAATATTGAATGCCGATTGGGTGGTGAAAAGCCCGGGAATACCTAACAAAGCCCCGTTGATTCAGCAACTAAAATCAATGAAAATCCCGGTAGTTTCCGAAATCGAATTTGCCGGCATGCATACCCAAACTACTTGTGTCGGCATCACCGGAAGCAATGGCAAAACCACCACCACGATGCTCACGCACCGCATCCTCAAAGACGGCGGGCTTGATGTAGCTGTTGCCGGAAATATCGGAAGCAGTTTTGCACGCGAAGTGGCTGTGGAAGATTGCCCGTATGCAGTAGTCGAGATCAGTAGTTTTCAGTTGGATGACATCGTCACTTTCGGGCCACATATTGCCATTTTGACCAACATTACCCCCGATCATTTGGATCGGTATGAATACCTATTTGAAAAATACATCGAATCAAAATTCAGAATCACCATGAACCAAACCGAAAAGGATTATTTGATCTATGATGATGACGATGAGATAATTGCCGAATGGTTAAATAAGAATAAAATCCGAGCTCAAAAAATACCCATTTCTATTAAAAAAAAACTCAATTACGGAACCTATATAAATAACCAATCCATCATGATCAGCATCACAGAAGAACGCATCACCATACCGCAAGACGAGTTGGCACTCGAAGGCAAACACAACCTCAAGAATGCCATGGCAGCTTCAACAGCTGCACACTTGCTCAAAATCAGGAAAGAAAGTATCCGCCACAGCCTTTCAAATTTTGAAGGGGTACCGCATCGATTGGAAAAGGTAAAAAAAGTAGATGGTGTGGCTTACATCAACGACTCTAAAGCAACCAATGTCAACGCTACTTTCTACGCCTTAGAATCGGTTCAAACGCAAATAGTTTGGATAGTGGGCGGGCAAGACAAAGGGAACGACTACCACGAACTTTTGCCGATGGTGAATCAAAAAGTGAAGGCCATTATTTGCTTGGGAATAGACAATGCAAAAATCATTGACACTTTTCAAAACACAGTCGAGTTGATGGCGGAAACACACTCCATGCAGGAAGCTGTCAAGATAGCTTATCAATTATCGGAAAGCGGTGACACCGTATTGTTGTCTCCGGCTTGTGCAAGTTTTGATTTGTTCAGAAACTATGAGGATCGCGGAGATCAATTTAAGGATGCAGTAAAAAAATTATAAAATGAACGGATGGTTCAAATATCTGGAAGGTGACAAAACCATTTGGGCGGTAGCCGCACTTTTGGGAATCTTCTCTTTTTTGCCCGTATATAGCGCCAGTAGCAACCTGGTCAATTTATACGGACAAGGAAACACCATTTCGTATTTGTTCAAACACTTGTCTCATTTACTCTTAGGTTTTTTCATCATTTATGGCGTACACAAAATACCCTACAAATACTTTAGCGGATTGTCGGTGATTTTATTTCCCGCGATTATTGCTTTGCTCATTTATACACTCTCACAAGGCAACACAGTAAAAGGAGCAAACGCAAGCCGATGGTTACAAATTCCTTTCATTGGGCTCAGTTTTCAAACTTCTGCTTTTGCCGTAGTGGTTTTACTGGTTTACGTCGCCCGGTATTTATCAAGAAACATCAACAAGGAACTGACTTTCAAAAAGACTTTGCTTACACTTTGGCTTCCGGTTCTAACTGTTTTGATATTCATCTTGCCAGCAAATTTTTCGACTACAGCCATTGCTTTTGTCATGATCCTCATCTTGGTTTTTATCGGAAAACATCCGACCAAATACATCCTCAACATCATCGGGATAGGTCTTGCTACACTGGTTTTGTTCATTCTTTTGGCAAAAGCCTTCCCGGGATTGTTGCCTAACCGGGTGGATACTTGGATGAGTCGCATCGAGAATTTTACTTCCAATGAGGAAAACAGCGATCAGTATCAATCAGATAAAGCAAAAACAGCCATTGCTACCGGGGGTGTATTCGGGTTAGGGCCTGGAAAAAGCATCCAAAAAAACTTTCTACCACAGTCTTCATCCGATTTTATTTACGCCATTATTTCAGAAGAATTCGGTATGATTGGTGCAATGTTTCTACTGCTCTCCTACTTGCTTTTACTCTTCAGGTTTGTCATCGTGTCCAAAAAAGCCCCAACAAATTTTGGTGCTTTGCTGGCTATAGCGATGGGTTTACCAATTGTTTTTCAAGCACTTATAAACATGGGGGTAGCAGTTGGTTTGTTGCCGGTAACCGGTCAAACATTGCCGCTCATCAGCAGTGGCGGAACCTCCATTTGGATGACCTGTGTATCGTTGGGAATCATCTTGAGCGTAAGTGCAGGAAGAGTCCCTACAACCATCGAGAATGAAAACCTTGAGAATATCGATGAAATGGAAAAAGAAATAATTAATCCATTGGAAGTATTAAGTGAAACTTAAAAATAACCGAATGAGCCAATTAAAATTCATCTTATCAGGTGGCGGAACTGGGGGCCATATCTACCCGGCCATTGCTATTGCAGATGAATTAAAAAAACGGCATCCGGATGCGAAAATTCTTTTTGTGGGAGCCAAAGGACGAATGGAAATGGAGAAAGTACCACAAGCCGGATATGCCATTGAAGGACTTTGGATTTCGGGGCTTCAACGCAGTTTGAACCTGTCGAATATGAATTTCCCGTTCAAAGTAATCAAAAGCCTTTTTCAGGCAAGAAAAATCCTCAACCAATTCAAACCCGACGCAGTCATCGGTACGGGTGGGTTTGCCAGCGGTCCATTGCTTTATGCCGCGGCTTCCAAAAACATCCCGGCACTCATACAAGAACAGAACTCATATCCCGGCATCACCAACAAGATTCTTTCCAAAAAAGTAAACACGATTTGTGTAGCCTATCAAAACATGGAACGCTTTTTCCCTAAATCAAAATTATTGCTAACCGGAAATCCGGTTCGAGCAGATTTGACCGGAGAATTGACTAAAAATGAAGTCGCTGTGGGACACTTTGGATTGGATTCAAACAAAATTACCCTACTGGTTTTAGGGGGAAGTTTAGGCGCAAAAAACATCAATACATTGATAGAAAACCACCTGAATTATTTCAAAAGAAAAGAAGTGCAACTTATCTGGCAGACAGGAAAATTCTACTACAATATCTACAAGCGGTATGATGGCCATTCTACCTGTGTAGTACCGTTTATCAACCACATGGATTTTGCCTACCAAGCTGCCGACCTTATCGTGTCGAGATCAGGGGCTTTGTCTGTTTCCGAATTGAGTTTAGTGGGCAAAGCAGTCATTTTTATTCCATCACCCAATGTAGCCGAAGACCACCAAACCAAAAACGCGAGGGCAATAGCCGAACAAGGGGCAGCCGTTTTGTTGGCTGAAAAAGATGCCGAAAAAGATTTTAAATCGATTCTTTCTTTATTATTAGAATCGGAAAATGAAAGAAAGAAATTAGGGGAAGCCTTGGCAAAATTAGGCAGGCCTGATGCCACACAACGAATAGTTGATGAAATTGAAAAATTAATTAGAAAAGCATGAACCTGACAAAAAAACAGCTGGTTTATTTTATCGGCATCGGAGGTATCGGGATGAGTGCTTTGGCTCGATATACCAAACTGAAAGGCAAAAAGGTTGCGGGATACGACAAAACACCCACCCCGCTCACACGCACTTTAATTGAAAACAATATTCCGGTGGTTTATGAAGATGATATCCGATTGATACCGGAGCCATTTAAAAATGCAGCGCATACGTTGGCCGTTTACACGCCTGCCGTGCCGCCCGACAATACCATCTACCGTTATTTTTTAGAACAAGGATTTACGCTGTTGAAACGTTCCGAATTTTTAGGAAAAATAACAGAAAACGAATACTGTCTGGCCGTAGCGGGAACGCATGGAAAGACCACTACTTCCACCCTGTTGGCACATTTGCTCAAACACAGCGGGAGGAATATTACCGCTTTTTTGGGTGGAATTAGCCAAAACTACCACTCCAATCTGATACTCGATGGAAATGAAGCCATAGTAGTAGAAGCCGATGAATTTGACCGCTCGTTTTTAAGGCTCAAACCCTATTTTTCCGCGATCACCTCGATGGATGCAGACCATTTGGATATTTATGAAAACAAGCATAATCTGCAGGAAGCATACTGCGCTTTTGTTGCCAATACGCAAAGCGGCGGTAAAGTTTTCATACACGAATCGCTGCCTTTAGAAGGCATTCGGTATGGTTTTGGCACACAAGCCGAGTACCGTTTGTTGAATGTAAAGACCATCAAAGGCGTGTATCACTTTGATATTCAAAACCAAAATACAATTTATAAAGATTTCGAGTTTTCCCTGCCCGGTGAACACAATTTGCTCAACGCGACGCTCGCGTTTGCGATGGCTAAAGAGTGGGGTGTGGAAGTCAATCAGTTAAAATCGGGCTTAAAGTCGTTTGAAGGAGTAGAGCGACGATTTACCTATCACATCAAAACCGATGTGTTGGTGCTGATTGACGATTATGCCCATCATCCAACCGAAATTGCGGCTGCATTTGAAGCCGTAAAAGCATTTTATCCAAACAAGAAAAAAACAGTGATTTTTCAGCCGCATTTGTTCAGTCGGACGAAAGATTTTGCTATGGGATTTGCGACCGAATTGGCAAGATTTGACGAGGTAATCTTGTTGGAAATTTATCCCGCCCGCGAAAAACCAATCGCCGGAATTGATTCAAATTGGTTGTTGAGTTTGATTGACAACCCTAACAAAAAATTGGTTTCAAAGGAAAATTTGGTAAAAACCGTACAAAATTCAAAACCCGAAGTGGTCATCACCTTGGGGGCTGGCGATATTTCAGATTGGGTTGAACCTTTAAAAAAAGCATTAAGCAATGAAAATTAACTGGTTACTGATAAAAAACACGATGCTGGCCGGCTTCACGATTTTTTTGGTCAGCTTCACCAATAAGCGATTTGATATTCGTAAACCCGAGCACATCAACCTTGTTTTTGAAGGTGAAAGCACGCTTTTCATGACCGATTCGATGGTTAATAAATTGTTAATACAAAAAAACCGGAACATTTTAAGTTTTTCCTATTCTGAAGTAGATTTGAATGGGATAGAACACCGCCTCAAAAACAATCCTTACGTTCGGGATGCACAAGTTTATTTGACTATTAATAAGACCCTTGAAGTTTCGGTAACTCAAAAAACACCCATCGCGCGCGTATCGGCGGATAGGCCTTTTTATTTGGATGAAGCGGGTGATAAGATGCCTCTTTCGCCTCATTTTTCGGCAAGAGTGATTTTGATAGACGGAATGATAGACAAAAAAAATGAAGCAAGTGTGTATGCGATAGTTCGAGAAATAAACAACGATCCATTTCTGAAGCAAATTTTCATAGGTATCCGTTGTTTGGAAAATAAAAGATTTTTATTGATTCCGAGGAAATTTGATTATAAGGTTTATTTTGGAAATGCAGTCGATATTAAACAGAAATTAAAAAATTACAAGACATTTTTTCAATATTCAGAGATGAAAAATCTGCACAATCAATATGATAAAATCAATTTACAGTTCAAGAATCAAATCGTTTGTACAAAAAAAGTAAAGTCATGAAGCACAAAAACATCGCCGTAGGATTGGACATTGGTACGACTAAAATCGTCGCCATGATTGGAGCCGAGAATGAATACGGAAAATTGGATATACTCGGTGTTGGCAAAGCAAAAAGCTTGGGCGTACATCGTGGCGTGGTTAACAATATTACCCAAACCATTCAATCTATTCAAGCAGCCGTGATGGATGCCGAATCGCAAACGAATATGAAAATTAAAGAGGTGGTAGTCGGTATAGCAGGGCAACACATCCGTAGTCTGCAACACAGCGACTACATCACCCGCAGCAATCCCGAATCGGTAATTGATGAAAACGACATCGATCGGCTTGTGAATCAGGTTTACAAATTAGCCATGCTTCCTGGTGAAGAGATTATTCACGTTTTGCCGCAGGAATACAAAGTGGACGGCCAACCTGAAATCAAAGAGCCGGTAGGCATGTATGGCGGACGTTTGGAAGCTAATTTTCATGTGGTAGTCGGGCAGGTTTCCTCCATACGGAATGTTGCCCGATGCATAAAAAGCGCGGGGTTGGAACTCGCAGGCATCACTTTGGAACCTTTGGCATCAGCAAACGCCGTTTTGAGCCAGGAAGAAAAAGAAGCCGGCGTGGCACTCATCGATATAGGTGGCGGTACGACTGATTTGGCGATTTTTAAAGACGGTATTATCAGGCATACAGCCGTCATTCCATTTGGCGGAAATGTCATTACCGAAGACATCAAAGAAGGATGCTCTATCATCGAAAAGCAAGCCGAATTGCTCAAACTTAAATTTGGGTCAGCTTGGCCGGGCGAAAACAAAGACAACGAAATCGTATCCATTCCCGGGCTCCGAGGACGAGACCCGAAAGAAATTACACTCAAAAACCTGTCAAAAATTATTCATGCCCGCGTGGTGGAAATCATCGAGCAGGTTTATCTCGAAATCAAAAACTACGGGCACGAAGAGCAAAAGAAAAAACTGATTGCAGGAATTGTACTTACAGGGGGTGGAGCACAACTCAAGCACCTCAAGCAATTGGTAGAATACATCACCGGAATGGATACACGCATCGGATTTCCGAACGAACATCTGGCTGGCGATTCAGACAGTGAAACCACCAGCCCAATTTATGCAACCGCGGTCGGCTTGTTAATGAATGCCTTGGAACGAAACAACAATTTTGTTGAAATCCCCGGTGAGAAAAAGGCAAAAGAGGAAGAAAAAAACATCGAAGAACCTGTTCAACAGATTCTTAAAACAGAACCCAAACCACAGAGAAAATCAATCATCGAAAAGTGGTCAGACAAATTGAAAGACTTTTTAGACAACGCAGAATAACTATAAAAAAACACAACATGAGCAACTCAGATTTTGGCAACATCTCGTTTGACCTTCCCAAAAACCAATCAAACGTAATTAAAGTAATCGGTGTCGGAGGCGGAGGAAGCAACGCCGTCAACCACATGTATCAACTGGGAATAAAAGGAGTCGATTTTGTCATTTGCAACACCGATGCACAAGCATTAGAAAACAGTCCTGTTCCCAATAAAATTCAGTTGGGTGTCGGGCTGACAGAAGGTTTGGGAGCCGGTGCCAACCCGGAAGTAGGAGAGAAAGCAGCACTCGAAAGTTTTGAAGATATCAAGGGCTTGTTGCAACATCAAACCAAAATGCTGTTTATCACCGCGGGTATGGGAGGCGGTACCGGGACAGGTGCTGCTCCCGTGATTGCAAAAATGGCAAAAGAACTCAATATACTGACCGTCGGGATTGTAACCATGCCATTTGGTTTTGAGGGAAAACTCCGAAACGAGCAAGCGACAAAAGGATTAGAAAATCTCAGAAGGAATGTCGATTCGTTGGTCGTTATCAACAACAACAAACTGCGCGAGGTCTATGGCAATTTAGGGTTCAAAGCCGGTTTCTCAAAAGCTGACGAAGTGTTGTCAACCGCGGCGCGGGGAATCGCCGAAGTCATTACTCACCACTATACCCAAAATATCGACTTGCACGATGCCAAAACCGTTTTGTCAAACAGCGGTACCGCCATCATGGGCTCTGCCAAAGCCAGTGGCGAAAAGAGGGCGCAAATTGCCATCAGCAAAGCATTAGATTCACCTCTTTTGAACGACAATAAAATTACCGGAGCCAAAAATGTCTTGTTGCTCATCGTTTTTGGATCATCTGAAATAACTTTGGATGAAATCGGCGAAATCAACGACCATATTCAGAGTGAAGCCGGGCACGGAGCTAACATCATCATGGGTGTGGGTGAAGATTCATCGTTGGAAGATGCCATCGCAGTAACCATTATCGCCACCGGATTCAATGCCGATTTGCAAAGTGAAATAGTCCATACAGAACCTAAAAAAATCATTCATACACTGGAAGACGAACAAAGAGCAGAGCAAAATCTGACTCCAAAAGCTACCTTTTCTACGCAACCATTGGATTTTGAAATGCCCATTAAGAGAAACGCCGAAACAGTGGTGGAAGAAGCCTCGGTTATTAAATTACCAAAAGAAAACGATTTGCTTGCAACCAATGATTTCATCAGGAGTATTCAGGTATTAGATTTTGAAGAAATCAATGTTAGAGCAACTGAAAATTTCATCATTCACGAAAAGATTGATAAAATAACGGAAGAGAAAGAACCGGAATTTTGCCACAATATATACGAAGAAAAACAGGTGACTTTAACTTTTGATTTGCCTAAAGATTCCACAGACAAACAGAAATCATCGGAAGAGATAAGAGAGATAGAAGTCAACGCTGCCAAAGAATTTATTCCGTTTTCAGAATCATCTTCGGAAGGAATCAAAAGATATAGTTTAGAAGATTACATGGAAATGGAGTCGATGCTGCTCAACTCAAAAGCCCCTGAGAAGAAAGAGCCGGAAAAGCTTGTCGAGGCCGATGCCTTGTTTGATTTCAAAACCAACGTGAAGGAGAAATCAATACCGGTAGAACCAAAAAGAGAAGAATCACACCTTGACCCGTTTGATAACCCGATTAGTGAAATACTGAAAGCCCGAGCAGATGAACGCCGCAAAAAAATGAAAGCATTCAACTACAAATTTACCGGACACATGGAAAATGTAGATGAGATAGAGAGACAACCTGCCTACAAACGGATGGGCATCGAAGTGGACAACAAACCCGTTTCATCTGAAAATAAAATATCGAGGACTACCCTGGAAATTAACGGTGAAAACGAATTTACTTTCAGGTCAAACAATTCCTTCTTACACGACAATGTAGATTGATAAAACTTTCATTTTTTTAAACAAAAACAAAGTTGAAATCAAACAATATTTTGTAAATTTGCATTCCTTAAAAAGAAGCCACATGAGTTTAGAGTCACAAGTAATGGAAGCGATGAAAGTTGCCATGAAAGCAAAAGACACAGTTACTTTGGAAGCACTTCGTGCGGTCAAATCTGCTATTTTGTTGGCCAAAACATCCGGCAGTGAAGGTGATTTGAAAGAAGCAGATGAAATGTCACTTTTGCAGAGATTGGTCAAACAACGCAGGGATAGTGCCGCTATTTATCAGCAACAGCAACGCGCAGATTTGGCAGACCCTGAATTGGCTCAGGTAGCTGTAATCGAACAATTTCTTCCAAAACAACTTTCAGAAGTTGAAGTGGAGGCTGCCATTAAACCAATTGTTGCAAGATTGGGTGCAAGCAGCATAAAAGATATGGGCAAAGTGATGGGGGAAGCTTCAAAGGAATTGGCTGGAAAAACAGATGGAAAAACCATTTCGCTAATCGTTAAGAAATTGCTTTCTTAAACAGCGTTTCAAGACTGTTGTTTACTAAAATAGTAGGGCCTCGTAGTTCAACTGAATAGAATATCAGATTTCGGCTCTGAGGGTTGGGGGTTTGAATCCCTCCGAGGTCACTTTAAAAAGAGGTTTTGTGAGAGCAAAGCCTTTTTTTTTGTAATTTATCAGCATGTATTACGTTCATTCTTCACCGTTCACCTCAATCCAATAGCCGTCGGGATCTTGAAAATAGATTTGCCTGACACCATCGACCCGAATTTTTATTTGATGCGGCTCGCCTTCCCAGTTGAAATAACTTATATTTTTTACTTCAAGTGATTGAATAAAGTTGTCAAATCCACTAACTGCCATGGCAAAATGAACTTCATTACCGACAGCTGATTTACCTAAGGGAGAAGTGGCTGCAATCAGGTGTAACTCTTTGTCTCCCCCTAAAGACAACCATCTTCGTCCCGCTTTTTCGGTGCGATTGGTGATTTCCTTTAGGTGTAAGGTGTTTTTGTAGAAGTCCGCTGAACGATTGATGTCTTTCACAGCCAGTGCGACGTGATTGAAAGTTGCTGAAAATGATGTTGAATCTTGTGCGTTTGCAGACAAGGTAAAGATCAAAAGCAAGAATGATAAAGCCGGGTTTTTCATTTTTAGAATTTAATAACAAAAAATTATTGGGAATCTCGTATCGTTTGTATCGTCTGAATGACGTGCTTTACGTTCTTTTCAAGCGAAGCAAAATCTTTGTTGGCCAAAATATCTTTGGATATCAATTGCGACCCCATGCCGACACAGGTAACACCAGCATCAAACCATGCGGATAAATTTTCGCGGGTGGGAGAGACTCCTCCGGTTGGCATGATGCTCGTCCAGGGTTGCGGCCCTCTGACGGCTTTTACAAACTGTGGGCCGTAAATTTCTCCCGGGAACAATTTGACGATTTCGCATCCCAATTCCTCTGCTTTGGCAATTTCGGCCAGAGTCCCGCAACCCGCCGACCACAATACTTTACGGCGGTTACACACCATCACTATGTCTTCCCGCAACACGGGTGTAACAATAAAATTTGCCCCCAAAGCCATGTATAAGGACGCGGCAGCTCCGTCGGTGACAGACCCGACGCCCATCACCATCCCGGGTAATTCACGAATGGCATATTTTGTCAACTCACCAAAAACCTCGTGTGCGAAATCTCCGCGTGACGTAAATTCCATCAAGCGGGCTCCGCCCTTGTGACAGGCTTTCAATACCTGTTTGCTTAGTTCGAGGTCGTTACTGAAAAATAAGGGGACCAATCCGGTTTCTTTCATTGCGGTTGCTACTTCTATTCTTGTATATTGTGCCATTTTTTACTGTTTTTTATTTAATATTTTATTAAAATCGTATTCCAATGGGTTTTCTAAATACTTCTTGGCAGCCTCGTAATCACTTTCATCCAAATAATGCAAATTCTGAAAACACAGCCTTGAAAACTCGGAATCTATATCTACCAACCGGGGTTGTATTTTGCCTTGTTCATCCTGCAGATCGGATAAATATAACGGGGTTATTTCCCCACGGGAATTGGCCGAGACCAAACACCCGCTTTTGCCTTCATCAAATAATTTTTTAACCCCCAATCCCAACAGGGTACATAAAGTTAAATCGAATCCTATTGGCCTGCAACATCTAAGTTCATAACCTAATTCTACCGGCCGGCTTTTAATGTCAATTCCCAGCTCCTTCAATTTATTTTGAAGCAGCATATTCAAAATATGCGATTTACTTACATTTCCCAGTTCAGGATGACCGTGGGCATCATAGGTGAACTGAATGCCTATTTTATCCAATTCCGATTTTGGCATAATGTGGAAAATCCCTTCACTTATCATGGCAACCCCGTACTGGATGTTTTCTATTTTTCTTTTTACGATTGATGAAATTATCAAACGGACGACTTTATCCAGGGTTATATTGGTTTTTCCGAACATTTCAGGGATAACCATCATTGGAAAATGACAGCTGGTTGCAATCCCAAAAGCCAAATGTCCCGCAGACCTTCCCATGGCAGACATCACAAACCAGTTTTGACTGGTCCGGGCGTCTTCATAGGTAGTATTTCCTATGCGAACCCCTTCATCCTTTGCGGAATGAAATCCAAAAGTGGGGTTCCGATCCGGCAAAGGCAAGTCGTTATCAATCGTTTTCGGAACATGGATATTGGAAATAAAAATGTGTTCCTGTTGCAAATATGATGTAATCCTGTTGGCGGTCGAGGCGGTATCATCTCCCCCAATACTTACCAGTAATTTTACATTATTTTCTAAAAAAAGTTTTGTGTTCAGCTTTTCGGCACCGGGTTTAAACCTGCTCATGATAAGGGTGGAACCTCCCCTGCTGAAAATTGTATCTGCCAGAGCAAAATCGATCTCCTTTATTTCCGGCTCCTCACTAAACAATCCCTTAAATCCTTCATGTAAACCCAAAACCCTATAGCCATCTTTTAAAAATACTTTCGCAACAGTGCTTATCACTGAATTGATCCCGGGGGCAGGGCCTCCTCCGCATATAATTAAGATGGTTTTTTTTACTGACATTTTTTAATTGTTTCCGATTATCTCGCAACCCTACCGGAGGAATCTCCTCCCATTAATTTTTGAACTTCATCAACCGTTACCAGGTTTGCATCGCCTTTAATCGTGTGTTTTAAACAAGATGCCGCTACCGCGAAATTAAGGGCATTTTGATAGTCTTCAGGATATTGCAACAATCCGTAGATTAAGCCTCCCATAAATGAATCTCCACCACCAACTCTATCAACAATATCTGTGATTTGGTATTGTGCAGATTGGAACATTGTTTTTCCATCGTATAAAACCCCCGCCCAGGTATTGTGGGACGCAGATATTGAACCTCTCAATGTGGTGATCACTTTTTTGGCCCTTGGGAATTTCTCCATCATTTGCTGACAAACCGATAAGAAAGCTTCGGCTTTTACATCGTGTCTCTGGGTTGTAATATCCAAACCTTCAGGTTTGATTCCGAAGTGTTTTTCAGCATCTTCTTCATTTCCCAAAATAACATCACAGTAGGATGTCAATTCGGTCATAATGGCTTCCGGCTCGACTCCGTATTTCCAGAGTTTTGCGCGGTAATTCAAATCGGTGGAAATGGTAATTCCCAATTGACTCGCCACTTTTACCGCTTCAAGACATGCATCGGCGGCTCCTTGTGAAATGGCAGGCGTGATGCCAGTCCAATGAAACCATTGCGCGCCCTTAAAAACCACTTTCCAGTCAATCATACCCGGTTTGATTTCTGCCATCGATGAGTGCGCGCGATCATAAACAACCTTGCTTCCCCTTGCCACTGCGCCGGTTTCTAAAAAATAGATTCCCAAACGGTCGCCGCCATACACGATGTGGTCAACTCCAACACCCCTTTTGCGCATTTCCATCATCGCGCATTCCCCAATATCATTTTTTGGCAAACGCGTTACAAAATCAACCGGCACCCCATAGTTTGCAAGGGATACCGCCACGTTCGATTCGCCGCCGCCATAGACGACATCAAAACGGTCTGTTTGCGAGAATCTTAAAAATCCGGGAGGCGACAATCGGAGCATAATTTCACCAAAGGTTACTACTTTTTTCATGCTGGCTATATTTTATAAATTGAATAGATTCGGTAAAAACATGGATATTTCCGGTATATAACTCACCAAGAGCAAGACAGCTATCATCACTGCCAGAAAGGGGAGCAAAGGCTTGATAACCTGTGAGACCGATATTTTGGCCACCCCACTGCCCACGAAAAGCACTGTACCCACAGGAGGTGTGCACAAACCGATGCACAAGTTTAGTACCATCACGATACCAAAATGTACGGGATCCATACCCAAAGAAGTTGCAACGGGTAAAAAAATGGGTGTAAATATCAAAACGGCCGGTGTGATGTCCATAAATGTTCCTACCAGTAACAGTACCATATTAATAATCAAAAGTATGACAAATTTATTACTGAATTGTTCCAACAAGAAACCACTGATTAATTCGGGGATGCTTTCAAATGAAAACAACCAGGACATGGCCATGGAAGTACAAATCAGGAACATGACTACCGCAGTGGTTTTGGCGCTTGTAAGCAAAATATCGGAGAAATTTTTTGCGTTAATACCACCGTAAATCAATGCCAACACAGCAGCGTAAAGAACGGCAATTGCCGATGCTTCGGTCGCGGTAAAAATACCTGCAACGATTCCACCAACGACGATTATCAGTAAAAGCAAACTGAAAAATGCTTTTCGAAAATAGGTCCAGATTTCAATCATCGGGGTTTTCACCCCTTTGGCAAACCCCTTTTTGTAAGCAACAAAAGCAATATAAGCCATCAGGGCAAGCCCCAATAATATCCCCGGCAAGTAACCCGCGATGAACAAAGCCGCTACCGATGCCGTCCCGCCGCTTGCCAATGCATACACGATGAGGATGTTGCTGGGCGGAATGATTAAGCCGGTGGTCGAAGAGGTGATGTTTACCGATGCGCTGAACGATCTTGGATAACCCTCTTCTTCCATGCGGTCGGTCATAATACTCCCGATAGCCGAAGTTGCAGCAATGGCAGAACCCGAAATGGCGCCAAACAGCATAGCGGCCAGCACATTCACATAAGCCAACCCGCCGGGCAGGCTTGCCACCAAAGATTTGGCAAAGTCAATTAGCCGGTTTGCCATACCGCCCCGTTTCATAATTTCTCCGGCCAGTACAAAAAATGGAATAGCCAAGAGGGCAAAACTGTCTATCCCGGTGGTCATCCGCTGGGCGATGGTGGTCAATGCAGGAAGCCTGTCAATGTTTAACAATAAACTGAGGGTTGTCGCGATTCCGATACTGTAAGCCACTGGCACTTTCAGCATCAACAGTGCGAAAAAGCTCACAAACAACACAACGATACTGACAACTTCGATACTCATCTTTAGAGGCTTATTTGATTTTTATAAATTTTTGAAATGTGGTAAACGGAAAAGCACATGATGAGCAAGCCGCTAAAGGGTAGTATCGCGTAAATGTATCCCAAAGGAACACGCAAAGTGCCTGACAATTGTTCCAAATGTAAGGTGATATAAACCAAATTAAACCCGCCGGCAACCATTACCGCCAGAGCAAATAAGAAAATCAACAGTTCGATGAGGATGGAAATCTTCCTTTGGTTTTTTGCGGATAATTTTCGATACAAAAAATCCATCGATAAATGTTCCCTTTTGGCATTGAGATAGGCAGCTCCCAAAATCGACAACCAAATCAGCAAGAACCGGGCGAGTTCTTCGGTGAATGAAAACGATGCGTTGAGAAAATAGCGCGATAAAACCTGTAGCAATACATCCAAAAACAACAACAGGAGAATCACTACCAAACAGATTTCCATCAGCCTGCAAGTTTTGATAAAAACGACATCTATTATTTTCATCTTTATTTGGCTTTAATTTGATTAATCAACGGCACCATCCTCGGATATTCCTTTAAAAAAATTTCCAAAACGGTTTTGGATTGATCCGCAAACAGCGATTTGTCCGGATAAATTACTTCCACGCCAAATTCCCTGACTGTTTTTAAGGATGCTTCATCTGCTTCTCGCCAATATATTTTTTGGACATCCGATGATTCATCAGCGGCTTCCTGCAACCATTTTTTTTCTTGGTCGGACAATTTATTCCAATATTTTGTGCTGACAATCAACACGTCGGGGACTGCGGAATGTTCGTCCATCGTCAGATATTTGCACACTTCATAATGTTGGGTGGAGACAAACGAAGGCAGGTTGTTTTCGGCGCCGTCCACCACACCTTGTTGGAGAGCTGTGTAGAGTTCGCCCAAAGCCATTGGTGTTGCCGAACCGCCCATGGCGTTGACCATATCGATTGACATGCGATTGTTCATCACCCGGATTTTCATATTTTTTAAATCTTCCGGTCTGCGGATGGGTTTTGTTTTGGTGTAAAAATTCCGGCTTCCGGCATCGTAAAAACACAAACCACGCAACCAAAATTTACTGCCTTTTTCGAGTATGGATTTGCCGATTTTACCTTCCAACACATTTGTCAGGTGTGCTTTGTCCCGAAACAAATAGGGGACGCCTAATACCTGATATTCAGGGACGAAGTTTGCCAGAGTGGCAGCGCTCACCTTGGTTATGGCGATCGTTCCGATTTGCAACAATTCCAACACTTCCCGTTCCGAACCCAACTGCCCGTCCGAAAATATTTTGATTGTCAGTTTAGCTCCCGATTTTTTTGACAATGCTTTTTGAAAGGCCAAAAAACCTTTGTGCACGGGATGTGATTGTGGTAAATTATGCGCCAAATAAAGCACCTTCGTGTTGGATTCCTTCTTGCAGGAATACAACCCAAACAACAACAAAAGGAGAAAGATTTTTTTTGCCATGACAATCATTTAAAATCAAAATAATTAGCGGCGTTGTGGTAGCAGATATCCTGAATCATTTTCCCTAAGAATGCAAGATCGTTTGGCACCAATCCTTGCTTGATATCTTCGGCAATCAGGTTGCACAAAATCCTTCTGAAATACTCATGTCTCGGAAATGACAAAAAACTGCGGCTGTCGGTCAGCATGCCTACAAAACGGCTGAGCAATCCGATGTTTGAAAGGGCATTCAACTGTTTTTCCATTCCGTCTTTTTGGTCTAAATACCACCAGCCCGAACCGTACTGCATTTTTCCGGGCGTGCCGCCGTTGAAATTACCCATCATGGCGGCAAACACTTCATTTTGGGCGGGATTCAAATTGTAGGTGATGGTCTTGGCCAATTGATTGGTTTCATCTAATCGGTTCAATAATTTCGACAGAAAATCTGCCATTGGATAATCGCCGATAGAATCACAGCCCACATCATCGCCCAATTGTTTTTGTAGTCGGCTGTTGTTGTTTCTAATTGCACCCAGATGATATTGTTGTACCCAGCCTTTTTCGCGGTATTTTCTTCCCAAGTGAATAAAAAGACCCGACTTGTATTGGTCAATCTCCAAGGGTGTCAGCGCTTGCCCTTTCCGGTATTTATCAAAAATAGCGGCTGATTCTTCAAATGTAAAATCCACTATCGCATGTGCTCCGCCGATGCCAAAATCGGACAGCCGGCAACCATTTTGATGGAAAAACTCGATTCTACCATCGATAGCTCGTAGTAGATTTTTGTGGTTGTCAATGGGAAATCCGACAGCGGATTCTAATTTCTTTAAATATGCCGGAAATGTTTCCTGATCAATCAAAAATAAATTATCCGAACGGAAAGCTGGATAAACTTTGGTGTAATAATTTTCCCGGGCGATTTGTCGGTGGTAATTGAGATTGTCAATAGGGTCGTCTGTGGTACAAACCACTTTCACGTTCATTTGTTCCAAGAGTTGCATCGGTGTTTTGGAAGCCAAAACAGCATTTGCCGTCTCATAGATTTTTATGGCTGTATTGGGTTGCAGAATCGCATCGATGTCAAAGTAGCGTTTCAGTTCAAGTTGTGTCCAATGAAATAAAGGGTTTCTCAGAGTGTAGGGGGCAGTTTCCGCCCATTTCACAAATTTTTCTTCGGAAGTTGCATTTCCCGTGATAAAATATTCATCGATTCCGTTGGCACGCATCCCGCGCCATTTGTAGTGGTCACCGCGCAGCCAAGCATCCGTGAGGTTTCCAATCGGTTTGTTTTCTGCCATTTGTTGGACCGACAGATGGCAGTGATAGTCAATAATCGGCATGTGTTTCGCGAAATCGTGATACAAAGTTTCCGCCTCTCGGGAATTCAATAAAAAATTATCGGTAATAAATGGTTTTGAGTTTATTTCCATCATGGTAATAAGCTTTTAGAAATTCCGAGTTCCAATCCTCTCAATTCGGCCAATCCCCTCAACCTGCCGATTGCGGAATAGCCCGGGTTTGTTTTTTTGTGTAAGTCATCCAACATCCGGTGACCGTGGTCGGGACGCATGGGCATTCGCAAATCTTTTCTTCCGGCATTCTTTCTTTTGACTTGTTCTTTTATCAATGCTTTCATCACGCCATACATGTCCACATCGCCTTCGAGGTGGTTGGCTTCGTGAAAATTACCAAATTCATCTCTTTGCGTACTTCTCAAATGGATAAAATGAATCCGGTCGCCCAAACGTTTCACCATGCCGGGCAAGTCGTTGTCGGGGCGGACACCAAACGAACCGGTGCAAAAAGTCAGTCCGTTGTTGGGGCTGTCCACAGCTTTGTACAAATCTAAAATATCCTGTTCGGTACTCACCACTCTCGGAAGGCCCAGTATCGGGTAGGGTGGGTCATCGGGATGGATACACATCCGGATACCCGCTTTTTCGGCACTTGGAATGATTTGCCCCAAAAAATAAAAGAGGTTTTCCTTTAATTCTTTTTCGCCGATGTTGTTGTAGGTTGCCAACACGGCATTAAATTCCTCCAAGGTGTAGCCTTCTTCTGCACCGGGCAATCCGGCGATGATGTTTTTGGTGAGTTTTTGCAGTTCGGCAGTACTCATTTTGTCAAATCGCGTTTTGGCTCGATTGATTTGTTCGTTGGTGTAATTTTTTTCGGCTTCCGGCCTTTTCAACAAAAACAATTCAAAAGCGGCGAATTCGGCAGCATCAAAACGCAGCGCTTTCGAGCCGTCTGCCACTTCGTAATCCAAATCGGTACGCGTCCAGTCTAAGACGGGCATAAAGTTGTAGCAAACCGTGTCGATGCCGCATGTGCCTAAATTCAGCAGGGTTTGTTTGTAATTTTCGATAAATCGTTTAAAGTCGCCCGAGCGTGTTTTGATGTTTTCGTGAATGGGCACACTTTCCACGACAGACCAGGTGAGTCCGACCTGTTCGATAGTTTCTTTGCGTTTTTTTATTTCCGACACCGGCCAAACATCCCCATTCGGGATATGGTGCAACGCGGTAACGATTCCGGTAGCCCCGGCTTGCTTGATGTCTGAGAGTGAGACGGGGTCATTGGGACCATACCACCGCCATGTTTTTTCTAAAAATAAACTCATATTTACTATATTTTAAACACCGCTAAATGCGCTGAATCCGCCGTCAATCGGGATGACAACCCCGGTAACAAATGCCGAGCCTTCGCCACACAACCACAGCGTAGTGCCGATAAGGTCTTCCGGCTCGCCAAACCTGCCCATAGGGGTCTGTGACAAAATCGTCTTTCCGCGCGGTGTTAAATCGCCGTTTTCGGTTGTGAGCAACGACCTATTTTGATCGGTCAGAAAAAAACCCGGAGCCAATGCGTTGACACGAATGCCGATTTTGGAAAAATGTACCGCCAGCCATTGTGTGAAATTGGAAACGGCAGCTTTGGCAGCACTGTAAGCCGGAATTTTGGTCAGCGGTGTAAAGGCATTCATGGAAGAAATATTTAAAATAGAGCAGCCTTCTTTTCCAATCATGTCTTTTGCAAAAACCTGTGTAGGCAATAAAGTTCCAACAAAATTCAGGTCAAACACAAATTTAATCCCTTCGATATCTAAATCAAAAAATGTTTTAAAACCTTCTGTTTTTTGGATGAGATCTTCCTCCAATAAAAATGGATTCGTGGTCGTTCCCAACGGATGATTTCCGCCGGCTCCGTTAATCAAAATATCGCAACTACCCAATTGGTCGTTGACTTCTTTTTTGGCTTTTTCCAAGGATATCTTTTCTAGGACATTGGCCGTGATGCCGATGGCAATTCCGCCTGTTGCATGAATCTCTTTGGCTACTGATTCGGCGGCTTCAATTCGCAAATCCAGCAGGGCTATTTTGTTTCCGGCTTTTGCCAATGCTTTTGCAAGCGTGCTGCACAAAACCCCTCCGGCACCGGTGATGACGATTACTTTACTCATTTTTAGTTACTTTCTGATTTTTTAGTCTTTAAAAACCGTAAAAACTCGATGCGGTTTTGTGAACAATTTCGTTATGATACATGGCATCCAATCCCATTTGTACGCAGACGGCTGTATTGGCGCCGGTGACGACATTGGATATGGGTTTGGTGTTTGTTCGGATGCTGTCCCTGAAGTCCAACAAGGCTTGCTTGCTCGGGTCGGCGTGATGCACCTCAATCGGGATTCCTTTTCCCTGCTCCCATTTTTTGGTAGCGCCTGAAACCCCATCCACATTGCCGATTTCCCGATCGTAATTCCCCTCGGGGTAAAACCAAGCTTTTTGATAATCCAAAATAATGGTTCCTTTGTCCCCCATTACTTTGATTTTGTAGTCATCCAACGCGTTGCTGGTCAGGCAGGTGAAGCTCGCTTTGACACCGTTTGGATAACTGTAAATAAGGTGAATGTTGTCATAGGTCTCACGGCCGTCTTTCCAATAATCGATACCGCCGATGCCCATGACGTTATCGGGCATTTCACCCAATAACCAATTCACAAAGTCAATTTGATGCGAACACAATTCGGAGACCAAACCGCCGGAGTATTCGCGGTACATCCGCCAATTGACAGCTCTTTCCAATTCCGGGCTTGGCACGGGCCTTCTCCAGTTACCATTGCGGTTCCATTGACATTGGAAAGCCGTTATTTTCCCTATTTTTCCTTGTTTGATCAAATCGGCTACGTGGACGTAGAGGCGCGAGCTGTGATACTGGTGGCCGGTTTGAAAAATGTGTGAAGATTGGTCGGCTTTTTTTACCAAAGCATCGATTCCTGCATATCCTTTTGCCAGTGTTTTTTCACCATACACGTGCTTTCCGGCATCCAGCGCATCTATCCCGATTTTTGAATGTAAATAGAAAGGTGTAGTAATCAAAACGGCATCGATGTCTTTATTGTCCAATAATTTACGGTAATCCGTGTAGCCTTTAGCCTTGTTGGCGGTTTTGGACAATCCTGCTTCTAATCTGAAAGGCAAGATGTCGCAACATGCGGCCACATTGACACCCTCTACTTCATTCAAAAAGGGAATAAGCCCGCCTCCGCGGTCGCCTGTCCCAATAATACCTATATTTAGGGTATCATTTGCACCTAAACGGCTGATGGAGCCAATGGCCGAAACACTTGCCAAAACGCCCGCAGACAACAATCCACTCTTCACAATAAATTCTTTTCTTTTCATTTTTTAATTATTGAGGTCGGTATCTAACCACATATTATTTCTCTATGTGTAATATTATCTGCCTTTACCATTATTTGATTAAATTGTTAAATATTATGTCTTTGCTTTGAGAGCGATTAATTCGATAGCAAAACTCATCAAAATACCTATTAATATTGTTTTCGCTTACCCAAGAATAAGTGGTTCTTATCCAAGATTTAACTTGATGAATCATTACATGCAAGGCTTTAAAGTTTGCCCTTTTATCACTTAATATTTGTGTTAAATCATAATCCTTAGCAATAGGATTGTAACCTTTCCACTTATCAGTAGTGATTTTTGCCTTTTTATCAATGTGCTTATCGAACATTTTTCGCAATGATTTAGCTGAATAATCCGGGATTTGAAAGGTGTAAAAACGTTTCACTTTTTCCGTTATCAGTAAGTTCCACAGCACATACCGCTTTTTTCTTTGAACTGTTGTACTTCTGCCAGGCTTACCTTCTTCGTAGCCACCAACAACGTATTCATCAACATTTACGATGCCTTTCATAGGGAAATCTTCACTAGATTTCATGGCTTCACGAACTTTTTGCATAAACAGTCTTGCTGTCTTTTCTTGAACTCCAAAGCGAACTGCGGTTTGAGATGCAGAAAGGCTTTTTGTGGTCGTATCCATTTCAAAGCATATGAAAAATGCTTTTTTTAGCCCAAATTTCACTTTATGGAATAAAGTATTTGCCGTCGCGGATTCGGTATCGCTACAAATATTGCAAGTTCTCGCAAAATCTTTACGTATTTGACTCTTTGTATGGTTACATTTTCTGCAAATATATTGCTCCGACCACTTGATTTTTGAGAGATATTCCCTGCAATCTTGGTCGGTTTTGAAGCGTTCAGCAAACTCTATGAGGTTTTGACCCTTGAAAATTTCCATTTTTTCTATGTTTTATGTGGCTTTAATGATATGAAATTAAATACCGACCTCAATTTAATTATTTCATCTTGGAAAAAATGTGCATTACAATTTTGGTTCCCAGCCGTTTTCGTAAGTTCTTGACCACAGTTTCATGGCATCTCGGTCGTAGATGATACCGTTTTCACTGTCAATATCAAATCCTTTTCCGATGCGGTAAGCAATGTTGGCGTAATGCACCATTGCCATGCTGATGGAAGCATCATCAATAGGGGCATTCAATTTTGCTTTGCCCCGGATGGTATCAAAAAAGTTCAACACATGAGCCGTAGTCATATCACCACCACCACCCAACACGTTGCCTGCTTCTTGTGAAGTAGCTTGGCTGTTTTTGACTATTTTGCCGCTCCGGTCGGTGAGGATATATTTTCCGCGATCGACAAAAACCGCGCCTTCACTGCCGTAAATAATGGTGCCGCGACCGCCTCCGTAAGTGTCGTACCCATTGCGGCTTTTGCCATCCCATTGGATGATTTTATGGTCTTTGAATCGAAAAGTGGCCTGCATGGTGTCGTACATTTCCCAACCATCGCCGGAGAAATGCCGTTTGGCTGCTTCCACCTCCGCATACTGTGGAAAGTCAACCTGCAAAGCCCAACGTGCCACATCCAGTTCGTGGGTGCCGTTGTTACCTGCTTCGGCAGTACCATAATCCCAGCCGTACCAATGCCAGTTGTAATTCCAGGTTTCTTCGGTATATTCTCTTCGTGGTGCAGGTCCCTGGAACAAATCCCAATCTAAACCTTGCGGGATTGGCGTTTTTTTCTGTGTTGGTACTTCCCCCCTATGATTGGTGTAAAAAGCGACTGCTTTGTAAGGCGTTCCAATGATACCGTTGTGGATTCCCTTGATGATTTCGATGGTATGATCGGACGAACGTTGCTGGTTGCCCATTTGCACCACTTTGTTGTATTGTTTGGCGGCCTTCACCAATAATTCATTTTCATGCAAATTGTGGCTGCATGGTTTTTCGACATAGACATTTTTCCCGGCTTTCATCGCTAGGATAGAACCCGGCGTATGCCAGTGATCGGGGGTGGCGTTGAACAAGACATCCACTTTGGGGTCATCGATGACTTTGCGGATATCGTTTTCCAATTTGGGTTTGTAGTCAATGTAGGGCGAAAAACTTTCTAATGCTTTTGTGCGTTGGCTTTCCATGACATCGCACAAATACATCAAATGCACATTCGACTCTTTTTTGGCAATAGGTTCGTAATAGGCGCCCAATCTTCGTCCCAGTCCTGCGATGGCCACGTTCAACCGGTCGTTGGCACCGATGATGCGCCGGTAACTACTTGCCGACATACTCATGGCAGTAGTTCCCACTGCCATTGCGGCACTTCCCAAAACTGTCTTTGTGATAAAATTTCTTCTGGTAGTCATGCGTTAGTAGGTTTTAATTTTTACATTTCTAAACGAGACCCGGTTGCCGTGATCTTGCAACAGGATGAGGCCTTTATCGGCTTCACCGAATTTAGGCCAATCAACGTATTTACTTTCCGAAACCAATTTTCGGAATTCGAGGCTTTTACGCTCGTATTCGAGGACTTTCATGCCGTTCAACCAATGTTCGACGTGGTTGTTTTTTGAGATGATAGTTGTGGTATTCCATTGACCGATTGGATAGATGGGTTTAATTGGATTGGCTTTGATGAGATCGTACAGGGAGGCAACCGTTCTGCTTCCCTCATGGTTGCCGAGTTTGGCATCGGGATGATTTTCATCATCCAAAATTTGGTATTCCAACCCGATGGCAGAGCCTTCTCCCTTGTTGAGGCCGGTGTCCACATAATATTTGATGCCGCTGTTGGCTCCTTTGGTAATTTTAAAATCTACTTTGAGTTCGAAATCACCGTATAATTCGGTGGTCACGATATCGCCCCCTGCCGCGGCTTCGGCTCCATCAGAAGCCAAAACTGTGAGTTCGCCATTTTCAATTTGCCATCCTTGTTCAGGGAATTTATCTAATTTGGCACCGCGCCAACCGTCCGTTGTTTTCCCGTCCCAGAGGAGTTTCCAACCTTTTTTTTCTTCATCGATGGTGAGTTTATTTTTGGTAGTAACGGGTGTCAAAGGCGATTTTTGGGTGTATTTGGAAAGGTTGTCCGTGAGGATTTTAACATCTTTCCAAACGATTTGAGTACCTTCTTTTTGTCCTTCCCGCACACTGTGCACTTGCAATGCGATAAATCCGGAAGCCGTTTTGTCATCAATGAGATAGGCTGCCGGCACGTTGTTAATCCATGTCTTGATGGTATCGCCGATAGCTTCGATGCGGTAGTGGTTCCAGTCATTTTGTTTAAAAGCTTTTTGCGCAGCAGGATTATCTTCCAGATTACACAACCATCCTCTTCTTTGTTCGTCATAAATACCTGCACTCCAAGCCCGTTTCGATGGATCAATCTCTATTTGATAGCCATGTACAACCCCATCCCTGTAATAAGGAAAACTGTTGCTTCGGATTTGAATCCCGGAATTCATGGTCGAGTCAACTTTGTAATCGAGTTCTAGGATAAAATCACCGTACATTTTGTTGGTAGTCAAAAAGGTGTTGGGCGAATCGGACACAGAGGACCCAATGATGACACCCTCCTTAATTTCATAGTTCGCATGCCCTCCTTTGATGACCCAGCCGCTGAGCGTTTGCCCGTCGAACAAATCGACCCAAGGGGTGGTGTCTTTTATGGTTTCTGCACAGCTTGAAAGCATCAGGACAAATAGAACCGGAATGAATTGGGGTGAAAAGACTTTTGTTGTTGATTTCATTAGAAATGGGTTTATGATTTAAATATTAATTTCGTACCTTTTAGGTTTAAAAATTTCACACTAAATATAGCGTACTCTTTTTGCTTTGAAAAATAATAGGACAAATTTCATTAATTTGACAGTATTTGTGTTTAAAACAATCTAGTTTATTTAAGATATTGAATTAAAAACCCCTTCCCACTTCGTTGGATAAAATAAAAAGGGGTATTAAACAAAAATCAAATCAATCAATATCCCGGGTTTTGTGGAAAATCCGTAGAAGTTCTGTCTATTTGTGTAAGCGGAATAGGTCTTAACATGTGAAAATCCTGAATGTTCGGAGCTCCTTGGGGATTGTGTAATCTGACACGCTCCACTAGTTTACCGGTTCTAACCAAATCGAACCAACGTTTGCCTTCCTGCGCTAATTCTTTGGCTCTTTCTTCTAAGATTACATCGATAGTTACAGAGGATATTGGAGGAAGGGAGGAAACATTATCAACACCATAGGCTCTCATCCGGACTTCATTGAGATATTCAAGTGCCTTTATTTGATTTGGAGCCGGTTTAAGTGCATTTGCTTCAGATGCAATTAGATAAACCTCAGCCAATCGCCACGCAATAAAATCCCTGCCACCTGACGTTTCATTAACAGAGACACGATTTGGTTGCACCCATTTTTTTGTAGCTGGATATGTTTTTTCGGTGTATTCCTCTTGATTAAAGATGTTAACACCAAACGGGCGGCTATCCTTTTCGGCTTGTGTTAAAGTTTTTCTTGGTAGCCAAACTGCCGTATCGCCTACTTGTACTCCGGGAGGAGCAGATTTTGGGTTGTTTGCAAGCCATACGGTTTTAAAAGTTCCGTCATATCTTTGATCTTCTAAATCATATAGATTCAGCAGATAATTGGTTGGTTTGAATCTTTTCCAAGGCCTGCCATTTACGACATCCCTCACCATACCCGGTAATTTGTCATATTCCATTAGAAAAAACAAATGTGCAGGATTTCCCCCGTTGTCAAACTCTGTATTGTCTGCGAACTGAGCAGACAAAATGACTTCCGGATTATTTTCATTATCCAATTTCCATAAATTCGCAAATGGTTTTACCAAACTAAAAGGGCCGTTGTTAATTACTTCCTCGGCATATTGCGCAGCCTTGTCGTAGTTTTTCAAGGTGAGATAGATGTCAGCCAAGGCAGTCTTAGCAGCCCATGATGTAGCTCTACCAAAATCATTTTGGGAAGCAGGTAAATTTTGTTCTGCAAACTCCATATCTTCAATAATCTTAGGGTACAATTGATCCAATGGCATTCTTGTCGCTTCTGTCTCGACACCTATTGTTTCCTGATCCGTATAATGAACAGGCCCCCAGATACGTGCCAACCAGAAGTAATAATAGCCTCTTAAAAAATGAGCTTGCCCTAAAATGTTTTTTAATTTTTCGGGATCGGAAATCACATCCGGAGTCCGTCCGATAACCGCGTTAGCCGAGTTTATTCCTTTGTAGAAATCTTCCCAAGGCTCTTTAACAACCACTGAGCTAGCATTTAAATCCGTATTATAGGTGTTAAAAGATTTAAAATTTCCATCCGAACCGTTCGTATAAGTGTCTGTTCCCATCGCAATTAAAGTCCATCCGGTTTCGCGATTGCCACTGTTTCCACTGCCAACGAAAGATGTGAAAGCGGAATAGGCTCCGTTGAGCGCCAAGCCAATTCCTTCTTCATCGGTAAATACACCCTCTGCCGTTAGATCGCCTGTAATTTTTTCGGATAAATTGTCAGCTACGCAGGATGATAGAAGTATCAATAATACGAGAATTATTTTTAGTTTTTTCATATCTGAATATTAGTAAATTAATATATTAAAATGATACGTTGATGCCATACAAAAACGTTTTTGGACTGGGTAAAAAATTGGAACTTGCTCCAACTTCAGGATCAAAGCCATCCAGATCTTCCGCAGTAAAAAGAAAAGGATTTTGAGCGGTGGCATAAAGTCTTAGGTTTTCTAATTTAAGATAATTAGCCACTTTGCTGTTGCTTTTGAAAGTATAACCAAGTGTAATGTCGCGTATTCTTGTAAAAGACGCATCTACAAAATTCAACACCTGGGAATCCAAAGGCCGCTCTTGATTGGAATTTGGTCTCGGAAACTTGTTACTCGGGTTTTCAGGAGTCCAGAAATTCACATTGAGGTTGTTAAATCTTCCAAACAAAGTATTGGCATTTTGCAACAGTCTTGATCGTGTGACATTGCCTTGACTGGTCAGCACAACTACCGTTAAATCAAAACCTTTATATTCCATCTTGCTGGTAAGCCCTCCGGTCCACTTAGGATCTCGTTGACCTATTATCCTTCTATCGTCATCATTGATAACGCCGTCGTTGTTTAAATCCTTCAATTTTATATCTCCGGGTCTTCTGCCAAAACTGGCGGCTTCCGCTACTTCGTCTAACTGCCAGATACCGTCGAAAACGCGATCGAAAAACACGCTCAAAGGTTTCCCGATAAATCGCTGATCCCCAACGTCGTCTAGTTTTCCCCTTGAAAGTTCGACAATCGTATTACTGTTTACAGAGTAATTGAAGTCTGTAGTCCATTTGAAGTCCCCCGTGTTTATAATTATAGTGCTTAGTGTAACATCTACACCTTCACCGTCTGTTTCACCTATATTTTGTAAAATAGATTGAAATCCGGAGGTTGCCGGCAAAAGCCTGTTTAATAAAAGATCGGTTGTTGTATTATTATAATAATCAATGGAACCTGAAATTCTGTTTTGCATCAAAGCAAAGTCTATTGCTACGTTAAACGTTTTTGTTTTTTCCCATTTTAAGTTGGGGTTTGCTATTTCAAGGGGTGTAAACCCAAAGGCTGCATTACCTCCAAAGGATCCTTCAGTCCGGCCAAGGCTACCGAAAGACGTAAAAGGACTAATTGGGTTTCGGCCCACTTGGCCGTATCCAAACCTAAGTTTTAAATCGGAGACGAGAGTTTGATTTTTAAAAAAATCTTCCTCTGATATTTTCCAGGCCACTGAAGCGGAAGGAAAAAATCCCCATTTATTACCTTGTGATAGTTTAGAAGAACCGTCATATCGCCCGGTAAGGGTTAAAAGGTATTTGCCTTTATATGCGTAATTGAATCTGGCCATAAAAGATGTCCAATCTTCCGTATCTAAAAAACTGTCTCTAAAATCGACCACTTCCCCATCGCTAAGATTGTTGAATGTTTGTGAATCGGAAGCAAGACCACTTACACCAACCGTAGTGAAATCTCTTTCTGAATTCTGGAAACTATAAAGGAATGTTGCGTCGAGGGAGTGGACTTCATTAAAGACTTTTTTATAATCCAATACATTTTCTATGACAAAGGATGTGTTAATAGAAATGTCTTTGCTTGCTTTATTTCGAACACCCCGGCCAAACGCACTCAATTTGCCATCGAAGGTTGTCCTCCTGAGCGTTTCAAATTGCGGTTGGACACTGAATGTGTATTTTAGGTCGCTAAAAATTTTGTACGAAGCAAAAATGTTGGCAAAATACCTGAAGTTCTTTGTCCGATCAATTTTATTGTCTGTATCTAAGTTATTAAGCGGGTTCCAAACAAGCCCATCTGACAACGGATCTGTTGTTGGTGTGCCATCTTCATTGAAGGGGGGGGTTAGGGGGCTGTTTTGCACAATAGCACTTATAGGATCAGTATCGCCTCTTAGGCCGAATCCGACTTGTTGGGAAATACCGATTTTCAACTTTTTAGTCAAATCAAAGTCGAGATTGGTTCGAAAGGAATATCTCTCGAATTGAGCCGGACCAAGAATACCTTCCTGTTTAAAATAATTAGCAGAGAGTGCATATCGCAATTTTTCCGTTCCGCCGGTTACGCCGAGTTGATGGTTTATTTGCAAACCGCTTTGAAAAGCCAAACCTTGAAAGTCTGTATCTACACCTGCCTGAAAGGCTTGTAACTGTAGGGGTTCTAACGCGCTTTCAATGGAAGGGATTGGATTTGTCCCAACCGGAACGCCTTGTTTTTGGTCTTTGGCGGCTCTTACAGCCTCCAACCTCATGGCTACCCATTGCTCGGAATTCAGAAGGTCAAAATCCTCACCCGGATTAGAAATGGCATAATAGGTACTGTAGTTAAAGCTTGGTTTCCCGGATTTACCCCTCTTTGTTGTAATCAAAATAACGCCGTTTGCGCCTCTGGCACCGTAAATTGCGGCTGAAGATGCATCTTTTAACACCTCAATTGAGGCTATGTCAGACGAATTAACATCTGAAAGATTGCCTTCCAAAGGAATTCCGTCAATAACTAATAGAGGCTCGTTTGAAAAGTTTAAGGAGCTTCTCCCTCTCACCAGGATGCTTGGCGAACTTCCGGGGTTGTTATTCGTAACGCTTATTTGAACCCCAGCTGCTTTGCCCGCAAGTGCATTCAACGCATTACTTTCACTGGTTTCGTTTAAGGCTTTGCCGGATACCGATGTAATGGCGCCCGTAACATCACTTTTCTTTTGAGTACCATATCCCACCACAACAACCTCATCGAGTGCGGCAGCACTGGCCACCAATGATATTGTGAAGTTGGTTTGACCATTAACCAGAACCTCCTGAGTTGTAAATCCAATAAAGGAAATGGTTAGTGTGGCGTTCAAGTCACTGACAGTTAATGAAAATTTACCATCAAAATCTGTCTGGGTGCCATTAACTGTACCCTTTTGGAAAACGTTCGCTCCGGGTAGGGGCTGGCCTTGGTCATCCAGAATAGTCCCTGAAATTTTAACGTCTTGCGAATATGCTTGCGCAAAGAATAAGCATAGTAAAGTCACTAATAGTAATTTAAATTTTTTAAGCTTCATATTACTTTGGTTTTAAATTGGTTTTGTTCGTGTGCGCACACGTAATTGAATTACAAAAAAACATTAGATAGGCTATATTAATAGATTGATGTGATAAATTATTCCGTGGGCGCACACAAATGTAAAAAATATTTTTAAATAAAGTAACTTTAATTTAATTTAATTTTGATAATTAATTTTCATTTCCTTAATGTGAAATTAAGCGAATCCCTTAACCCCTTTAAATTATAGGCTTTGGCGGTGATGTAACTGTTTTGGATTTCTATTTGAGATTTAGCTTTAGTGTTAAATTTAACATTTCACGCAAGTTCGAAATGTTAAATTTTTGGAAATAGAGTTTCAAAGACATAGTCATATCGATTATACTTTAAATAAGAATTTTATCTGATATGGAGAAATTAGTTTTTTTATTTCGGGTTTATAAAGGTTTTATATTTGATTTTTCCCGTGTGCGCCAACTATCCATTTTAAATTTATCTATATTTACCCGACACAAACAATAATCCTTTGAAAACAATTAAAGACATTGCTGAAGAAGCACAAGTATCGCCGGGTACGATTGACCGGGTCCTTCACAACCGGGGCGGCGTTTCCAAAAAAACAGAAGAAAAAGTAAGGCAGCTCCTTAAAAAAAACAACTTTAAGATCAACCGGGTGGCACGGTCGCTCGCAATGAATAAGTACCTCAAAATCGCCACGCTCATACCCGAATATGACGAGGAAAATACTTTTTGGCGGGCACCGCTGATGGGAATTCAAAGCGCGCAGGAAGAATTAGAGGTGTTTGGGGTAAAAGTGATAAACTTTGCTTTTGACCAGTTTAAGGCATCCTCTTATGTCAATCAATTTAACGCTTTGATGGATGCGCAGCCGGACGGCGTAATCATCGTGCCTACTTTCCAAAAGGAAACAAAACGAATGGTAGCCGGATTGGAAGAAAAGAACACCCCTTACATGTTTATCAACATTGACTTGGATGGATTTAGAAACATATCTTTTATTGGTCAAGATGCCTACATGAGCGGGAGGCTAGCAGGAAAACTCATGCATTTGTGCCTACAGGAAACCTGCGATGTTTTGATTGTACAAACGCGTCCGAACATCGATATCAATCATGCTATTTTTAAACGAATCAATGGTTTTACCGATTATTTGGACGAAAACCGTATTCCGATACGCTGTGTGAATGTAGATGTGTCAAACTTGAATAATTCCAGTATATTGATGGATGAACTCCGGTCTGTTTTAGATGAAAATGCATCCATCAAAGGCGTTTTTGTACCGAACAGCCGGGTTGCTCTGTTCGCTGATTGCTTAGAAAAACTCAAGACACGTAAATTGGCGTTGATAGGTTATGATGGGACTGATCCAAATATTCAATGCCTGAAGGAAGGGAAAGTAGATTTTTTAATTTCTCAGAAACCCTTTAAGCAAGGATATAACGCTATTAAGCTGATAACAGACTTCCTGATTGACAAAAAACAACCCGAAGCAAAAATATATTCGCCCATCGAGATTCTGACAAAGGAAAACGTCTTCCAACGCGAGATAAATTCGAATGAATAGCGAGCACATAATGGTTTATACTGATGAATATCAACTAAAAATAGCTGACTATTTTCATCCATTTAGCTCATTTCGATTTCGTTTGATAAAGTGCCGCAAGTCCGATAATCGGACCGATGGCCAAAACCGTGTAAATATAGGTTTCATCAAAAGATTCTTTCAACATATTGAGAAGTTGAATGCTGACAATGGTAATCGCAAAACCGATGCTGTTGATGATGGTGAGCGCAGTTCCTTTGATTTCCGGAGAAGCATTTTCTGCCACGAGAGCCGAAAACAAAGGTGAATCGGCAATGACAAATAAACTCCAAAAAATCAGAAACCCGATGAGCAACACTTCTGATTCTATGTGAAATACGAAAGGAGAAATCAAACAACAAAAACAGGAAATGCCCAAGGCTGTGGCAGCGGTTTTTTGAATCCCGAATTTCCCGGAAACGTATCCTCCCAACACACAAGCCGGACCGCCCAAAGCGATGATTAAAAAAGAAATCATCGGAATATTTAATTGCGCTCCGGGATGCCGGTTGAGATAGGTTGTCAACATCAGCGGGACAAACGACCAAAACGCGTACAATTCCCACATGTGGCCAAAATAGCCGAAAGCCGCAGATCGAAAATTTTTATTTTTGAAAACTTTAAAAAATGCTTTAAAATCCGGTTTTTGTCCGGGTTTCCGATACGGGCCGTCCGGCACCAAAACAAGCATCAAAAATCCGCCGATTAGCGCGATTCCTGAGGTAAATAGCAGTACCATTCGCCAAGGTAAGGCATCGGTCATTCCTTTGAGCAGATGCGGAAATGCCGTACCGATTACCAATGCGCCTACCAAAAATCCGAGTGATTTGCCCAAGCCTTTTTGGAAATAATCGGCGGCAATTTTCATCCCAACCGGATAAATGCCCGCCAACGAAAACCCGGTTAGAAATCGGAACACAATCAAAAGTGCTAAACTGTTGTTTTCCAAAATGATACCGAGATTGAAAACACTTCCCGCGATGGCACTGAAAAAGAACACACGCGAAGGTGAAAACCGGTCGGCAAGAGTGAGCAAGGAAAAAATCAAGGTGCCAATGATAAAACCGAATTGCACTGCCGAAGTAAGGTTTGCTAAAGCATCCGAATTGAGGTGGAATGCGCTGGAAAGGTCATTCATCACGCCGTTTCCGGCAAACCAGAGGGAAGTACAACAAAACTGGGCGAAGACGATTGTGGGTAAAACGCGGTTGGTGCTTTTTGTCATGAAAAACGACGAAATAGTAGATGGGAAAACAAAGTTGGCGGGCGATTCATTTTTCGTTTATCAACCGATAAATCAACAAAGCGGCACGTTTCATAAAGTCCTTATAAGAAGCCAAATCCATGGTTTCGCCTAAGGTGTGCGCGCCATTTCCATCCACACCCAAACCGTCTAAGGCATCGACATAATCTGCAACGAAAGAAATATCTCCCGCCCCTCGCCTACCCGGATCGAAAGCTAAAACTTCACCTTGTCCCAAATCTTGGCTGATTTGACTGAGTGTAGCCAAAACTTTTAGATTACCCTCAGTCGGCGGCATGGAGGGATAGCCAGAGGCGAAGGTGAATTTTGCGGTTGTATTAGGTAGGTTTTGAGATACGATTTCTTCCATTTTTGCTTGGGCTTTCTTCATCTGTTCGGCTGTGAGAAAACGCAAATCACCTTTAACAAATGCGTTTGGGGAAACCACATTGGTTTTGCCTTCGGCTACACCGCGCGATTCATCGTCCGCGACTTCAACGGTCGATCCGCCAAGCATCAAACCCGGGTTGAAAGTCAGATATTCTTCTTGTAAATTTTCATAGAATGCATTCAATATCCGGGCAGCTTCATAGATGGCTCCTGCGCCGGTATTTTTTGAAAAAACACCCGCCGAATGCGCTCTTTTTCCAAAAGTTTCGAGTGTCCAAGAAGCTGTACCTCTCCGCGCGACCGTGGCATAGTTAAATCCTGTAGCGCCTTCAAAACCCAAAGCCACATCACTTCGTTTGGCTGCATCTACCAGTGATTGGCGGCTCACTTCCATCGGGTGGCCTGTCTTTTCTTCATCACCGGTCATGGCAACGATTATTTGCGCATTTTTCAAAACGCCGGCTTCTTTTAAAGCTCTCAAGGCGAAGAGGATAATCACATCACCGCCTTTCATGTCGCCCGCACCGGGCCCAAAGATTGTGTCTCCCGTGCGACGGAAATCTTGAAAAGGACTATCTTTTTCAAAAACAGTATCGAGGTGGCCAATCAGCAACAATTTTTTACCCTTGGGTTTCCCATTGCTAAATTCCGAAAACAGATGGTCGCCACGTTTCATACTTTCCGGCAGTGGGAGTAGTTTGCTGTCAAATCCGATTTCTGAAAAGGCATCAGCAAAGAGGTTGCCTACTTTTTTAACACCTTCCACGTTGAGTGACCCACTGTTGATGTTGACGGCTTTTTCCAAAAACAAAAGGGATTCTTCATAATTGGCTTCGATGCGGTCTAATATATTTTTTTCGGTTTTGCTCAGTTGGGCAAAGGCGGGGGAAACAGCGATAAACGCAAGTACTAAAATCAGTTGAATGTGTTTCATGTCGTTGATGTTGGTTTATAAAGCTAATTTTTGGGTATTCTAATAAGCAGGAAAAATGAGATTAATAGGTTTTGGTCATGTTTTCGGGAATTGCGATGATAAAATCTGCTATATTCTTGAATGAATGTTCTAAAGTACGAATATTTTCTTGTTCAACGGTAGTAATCGTTATCAACTTGATTGACGGTTTTTTTTGTCTAACATACCAAACGATGCCTTCATGATTTTTAGAATGAAAAGAGCCGTTGAAATGAATAAAAAGACTTCCTGACATGAAATTATTAAAGATGAAATGTGCCATCGTAGCGTCTTTGGAGGCTTGCGATTCAGCCATAAAGTTTCCGCCGTGGTTTACCATTTTTTTAATTTCTGCGTAGGAAGAAAGATCAGCCTCAAATTGAATTGGTAAAGGAGCAATCCAACTTTTTTCGGTATTGGAAAGTGAGTCAAGGCTTGAAAAGCCCTTCTTAAAAATCAGGCTTGCATATTTTCGGGGAATGTTGGTGGCAACAAACTGTATTTGGTGTTTTTTGGCAAAATCAACCAAAGGTTTATAATCCGTTTCATAGTTGTTCCAAAGCCGTGCACTTTCCTTGAATTTTTTTTCATCTATAACACTTGATAAAAAATCGTTGAGGATTTCCTGGTTGTCCGATTCAAACATTTCGGCTCCCAAAATGAGGGTTCTTTTTTCTTGTAAGTACTTGATAGCCTCGAGTTGCAACCAATGTGCGATTGGATTGTTGTGTTGTTCACCAAAAAAAATCAAATCAGCTTTTTCGAGCTGATTCATCATTTTTTTAAAAGTAGTTTTAGAACCATTTGCGGTGTATATTTGATGAGATTTTGGATTTTGAGCATAGGTAGAAACAGAAATTTGACAGAGGACGGCTATACATAATATGAATTTTTGCATAATTGAAAGAAATTAGTTAGTGCATCAAAGATATTCAAAAGCACAACTGTCAACAGTAAATTTGAATCAATTTTTGGTTTTGTTGGTAGTTATAAGTCTTGAGACTCAAAAAAATAATCATAAATCTTAACTTTGAACTAGCTCACTTATCCATAAAACAAATCAAAAACTTACCTTTGTCCGATTCAAAAAAATACATTCTACTAAATGATACTATTTATCCAGATTATTCAGTTTGTGCTCATCATTTCAATCTTGGTTATTCTTCACGAATTGGGCCACTTCATACCGGCCAAATTATTCAAAACCAAAGTCGAAAAGTTCTTTTTGTTTTTTGATGTGAAGTTTGCCATTTTTCAGAAAAAAATAGGTGAAACAGTCTATGGCATTGGGTGGCTACCATTGGGTGGCTACGTGAAAATCGCCGGAATGATTGATGAGAGCATGGACAAAGAGCAGATGAAACAGCCGGCACAACCTTGGGAATTCCGTTCCAAACCAACTTGGCAAAGGCTTATCATCATGGTTGGCGGTGTAACTGTTAATTTTCTCTTGGCATGGCTGATTTACAGCGCATTGTTGTTTAAAAATGGGGAAACATACATTCCTTCCGAGAGCCTGAAATACGGTATCTATGTTGACTCAATCGGCGAACAATTGGGCTTGAGGACCGGCGATAAAATCTTGGCAGTTGACGGGAAAAAAGCCAAAAAATTTAATGAAGCGGTTTTGAACATCATACTAGGAAATGAAGTAACGGTAAACAGGGATGGCAAAACCATAACTTTCCCGCTGTCTGATGCAGGAAAAGAAACCGTTTTCCGAACGCAGGGAAAAAACTTTTTGAGTTATCGCATGAAACCGATTATTGCTGAAGTTGCAAAAAATTCGGTAGCTGAGCAGGCAGGCATACAAGCCGGTGATCAAATCGCGCAAATCAATGAGCAAAAAATCGAATTTTGGGATGAATTTACTGATAAAATCAAATCCTCAGCCAATCATCAATTGGATGTACAAGTCTTGCGAAACGGTGAACTTCAAAATATTACGCTCACTGTGCCGGATGAAGACGCTATCGGCGTCCGTTTAGATGCCAAAAATCTGAGTGTGACGGACAACTATGGTATTTTTGCTTCCATTCCGGCCGGCTTCAATCGTACCATCCAAGTATTGACCGATCAAATCAAGCAGTTTAAAGTAATTTTCAACACCAAAACCGGCGCATACAAACAAGTAAAAGGACCCATCGGCATCGTCGAGATGATGCCCGAATCGTGGGATTGGAGTTTCTTTTGGGGATTCATGGCGATGTTTTCAGTTTGGCTTGCATTCCTTAACATTTTGCCAATACCCGCATTGGATGGGGGCCATGTGATGTTTTTGTTATACGAAATGATTTCCGGCAAAAAACCGAGTGAAAAAGTATTGGAAACCGGACAAATTATCGGTTTTGTATTGCTTATGGGCTTGATGGCAATCGTTTTTGGCAACGACATTTGGAACATCATCAAACGTTTTATTTGAGGTGAACCCTTTCGGGGTTTGAAACCCCGAAAGGGTTGGTTTTGCTATTGCCATACTTTCACATAGTCGATTTTGTACTTGGAGGGATAAATACTCTCATCTACTTCCGGACCGCCAAAGTTGCCACCAACAGCCAAGTTAATCAAAATGAAAAAAGGTTGATCAAACGGCCAAGTTGCTTCCGTTTTATCGGTTGGCGCGTAGGTATAAGATAAAGTATCATCTATAAAGAAATCGATTTTTTCGGCCGTCCAATCGATGGCATAGGTATGAAAACCTTCCTCTACCTCATCAAAAATAGCTTTGGCATTGTTGATGGTGTTGCCGTGGCTTGATTGGGTGTGAATGGAGTTGTAAATGGTTTTGGGGAGTTTACCTACATATTCCATGATGTCAATTTCACCGCTTTTGGGCCAACCCACTTCTTTGATATTGCTGCCCAACATCCAAAAGGCCGGCCAGATTCCTTTTCCCGTTGGTATGTCGAGCCTTGCTTCAATCCGTCCATATTGAAATTCCTTTTTACCCTTGGTGGTGATTCGGGTAGAGGTCACCCGATTGTTGTCTTTTTTTGCAGTGATGATAAGATACCCGTTTTCCAAACGATGGTTTTCAATTGTGTAGAATTGACGTTCATTGTTTCCCCAGCCACATACATTTGGGCATCCGTTGCCCAATTCGAAATTCCAAACAGCCGGATTGAGTTCGTTGCCGTTAAAGTTTTCCTCCCAAACAAGAATTCTTTCATTCTGTTGGGAGAAAGCAATTACAGTTGAGAAAAGAAAAAAATTAAAGAATAATTTCATTTTTATTGTTATTATATCTAAAATCTGCCTCCAAATCTGCCTGCGAACTTCCACCTACAAACACTTTAAAATCACCGGGTTCGACAATCCATTTCCCCTCATTGTCATAAAATCCGATGGTTTTTTCATCGATGGTAAACACCAAGGTTTTGGTTTCACCGGGCTGCAATTCGATTTGTTGAAAGTCTTTCAATTCTCTGACAGGGCGTGTTACGGAAGCGTACAAATCGTGAATGTAGAGTTGAACAGTTTCTTTTCCGGCATAGTTTCCGGTATTTGACAAATCAACAGAGACCTTGATATTTCCCCCTTTTGCAAACAAATCGCTGTTAAGTTTGAGGTTTGAATAGGCAAAAGTGGTATAGCTCAAACCATAACCGAAAACAAATTGGGGTTCGTTGGGTGCATCCATGTAGTGCGACCAAAAAACAATATCACCTCCCGGATTGTCCGGCCTTCCGGTATTTTTGTGGTTGTAATAAATCGGCACTTGCCCGATTGTTTTCGGAAAGCTCATCGGCAATTTTCCGCTTGGGTTGTAGTCTCCGTATAATACTTGAGCGATGGCGTTTCCACTTTCTGTACCCAAATGCCATGCTTCTACAATGGCTGGGATGTGGTCGGCTGCCCAATCGATGACCAACGGCCTTCCGTTCATCATCACCAAGACGATATTTGGGTTGATTTTGTAAACTTCTTCCAACAGTTCTTGTTGCAAACCGGGCAAATCGAGTTGCGTACGGCTACGGCCTTCGCCCGATTGGAAACCGTGCTCGCCAAATACCATAATCACTACATCGGCACGGCGGGCTTCTGCTTTTGCAGCTTCAAAACCAGTACGGTCGGTGGTATTGATTTTTGTTTCTTTAATAAAAACCGAGGTTTCATCCGTCAACCGAACACCTTGTTCGAAACGAAGTGTATTGCCGGTATATTTCTGTAACCCTTCCAAAACCGAAACAGCCGAATTGCTTTCAGCCAAGGCTCTCCAACTGCCTAAAGGGCTGTCTTTGTCGGAAGCTAATTGCCCAATTAAGGCGATTTTGACTCCTTCTTTTTTTAATGGTAAAAGTTGATGGTCGTTTTTTAACAAAACAATCGATTTTTTGGCTATATCAAGAACCGCTTCGTGAAAAGCTGGTTTTCCGGTTTCTTCTTTTTCACGCGCATCATCGCAGTATTTATAAGGATCCTCGAACAAGCCCAACTCGTATTTCACGGTCAAAATTCTGCGTACAGCATCGTCAATTACCGATTCCTTAACTTTTCCTTCTTTGACTAAGGCAGCTAAATGTTCGACGTACAACCTCGATTCCATATCCATATCCGAACCTGCATTGGCGGCTAATTCGGCGGCTTGTTTGCCGTCTTTGGCAAAGCCATGTGGGATCATTTCACCTATCGAACCCCAATCGGAAACGACGAAGCCTTTGTAATTCCACTTGCCCTTGAGAAGTTCTCTTTGCAAAAATGAATTGCCAGTTGCAGGAATACCGTTGAGCACATTAAAAGAATTCATAAAGGTTTTGACATCGGCATCGACAGTTGCTTCGAAAGGAGGAAACACATCATTGTAGAGTGTGGCAGTTCCGATGTCCACGGTGTTGTAATCGCGGCCAGATTCGGCAAAACCGTAAGCGGCAAAATGTTTGGCAGTCGCTGCGATGGTGTTGATGGCAGCTAAATCGTCGCCTTGAAAACCTTTGACGCGGGCAAAGGCAATTTTACTGCCAAGATAAGGGTCTTCCCCGGCTCCTTCCATCACGCGACCCCAACGGGCATCACGGGTGATATCGACCATAGGTGCGAAAGTCCAATTGATCCCGGCGGCGGCGGCTTCGGCAGCGGCTACTGCCGATGATTTCCTGATGGCCTCCAAATCCCAACTGGCTGATTCTGCAAGTGGAATTGGGCTAAGGGTTTTATAGCCATGAATGACATCATAGCCAATGATGAGCGGAATGCCCAAGCGGGTTTCTTCAACCGCTATTTTCTGAACGGCACGAACGTTTTCAACGCCATTTACATTTAGCATGGAACCGACCAATCCCTTGCGGAGTTGCTCGTATTTAACAGCTGCGTCGCCGCCTTCAGGTGCCGGGCCGGTAACTTCCCAAAAACCATTGTATTGGTTCATTTGCCCAATTTTTTCTTCCAAGGTCATCAAAGACAAAATGGAATCAACTTTTTGGTCAAATTTAGGGTTGAGTGAAGTTTTTATCGATGTTGGATTTTGGTTGCAACTGAAGAGTACAATCGACAGTAAAAACAGTTGTGGCAGTAAGTAAGGTTTCATTTTGGTAGGGTGTAAAATAAATTTTTTGTAAAGTTATAAAATATAGTGCATTATCTAATTATTTCGGTTCGTTTCTTGTCAACTTTATATTTTTTTAACAAAAAGGTCAGCATAAAGCCAACCTTTTAAAATCAAATGAGAAACAATTAGTGAATTTATTGATATACTTTGACGTAATCAATTTCATAGGTTGATTGTGTAAAAGCTCCGTCAACTGCTCCACCAAAATTTCCTCCCATGGCAAAATTGATTAACAGGAAGAAGTTTTTGTTGAAGGGCACAGAAGGTGAATTTGTAAAGGTGTGGTAGAGTTGATTGTCCACAAAAAATTTAATTTGTGTTTCAGTCCATTCGGCAGAATAAACATGAAAATCATTAGAAGCACCTGCAATCACAGTAGATTGAGATATACCGTCCCCACCTGAGTTACCGGGAAAATGGAGCGTGCTGAAAATTTTATCTTGTTGGTTGCCAACATGTTCCATAAAATCTATTTCGCCTGAACCGGGCCAAGGATTGGTGTCGATATCGGCTCCAAGTGCCCAGAAAGCAGGCCAAGTACCACCACCGGTTGGGAGTTTTGCACGCATTTCAATTCGACCGTATTTGAAATCAAATTTTCCTTTTGAATTAATTCGGGAAGAAGTAAAGTTGCTGCCGCTAAAGTTTTCACGTTTGGCAGTTATTTTTAAGAGTCCTCCTTGAACAACAATATTTTCAGGCCTGTCGGTGTAGTATTGGAGTTCATTATTTCCCCAACCGTTTACACCGGTTCCGGTATCAAAATTCCAATTTTGACTATTAATAGCACCATCAACGTCAAACTCGTCAGACCAAATGAGGTTATTGAATTGAGAGGGTGGTTGGACACCGCCTTCAGGGACAAAGGTAAAATACCAAGCCAATTGGCCTCCACCAAATTGGCTTCGGACATTTTGAACGCCTCTAACACTTAATTTATTTGCAGTGAGCTCCAAAATTTGAAATACGGTAATTCCTGCATCGTAGGAAAGTACGCTATTATCAATGGTGAGTGTTTGCGCATTAGACACAGCATCAGCAATTACTGAGAATGCAGTGTTTGTTCTGATAAATTCGTCAATGGGCCTGCATTCATCTACAAATTGTTGCACTGGGGCATCGGGGAAAAATTTGGTGACTTCTGTCCAATTCATAAAAGTTAGGCCTTTGGTGTCAATCTGATACGTCAGATTTTGTTGCGCGTCAAAACTAAATGTCAAGACATCGTCATACAAACAAGGGTTTAGTGAATTGGGGGCAGCAGAGAAGAAACCCGGAAAATCGGTATTCACATCTCCCACGCCGAAATGTCCGGCTACTGTTTGATCCCAAACCCATTTTTTGGAACCATCTCCCGCTAAAAATTGGAGTACCTGTGGGTCTATTTGGACTTTCACATCCAGTTCGACTTCAATGGATTTTGAAGTTGCACTACCTCCGGTTCCAAAAGCCACTACTGTGATTATCGCGGTAAACTGTCCGGCTCTGGTGAATCGAAAAGTTGCTTGTTCGCCCGGTAAAACCAAAACCGGTGTGCTTTGTGGTGTAAAAACAACTTGAAAGCTCAGCGCGTTGTCAGCAGTCGGTGTTATGGTAACCAAACCGGATTGATCATCGGCAACCAAAGCAGTTACTTGCAAATTGGAGGGTGTTAGAATTTCACCGAAACTGGCATTGTCGTCTGGGGCGCAATTGAGCATTGAAATGCTTGCGATGACGATTGAAATAAGGATTTTTATTTTTTTCATTTTATCTTATTTTATATACTGAGAAGTTTTTCGATTTGTTATTTTTATTGGCCACTAAATCGAATGTTGTCGATGTAAACCACATTGTCCTGAGTCCTGCCCGATAAATCAAAATCTGGGAAAATGATAATTTGATCTATAATACCTGTGATGCCTTTGCCAATGCTTCCTGAAAGGTCAAAGGTTAGTTCTTCCCATTGGTTGATTTTGGTATTGGCCACCTTCACTTCAGGTTGCGCTTCTCCATTAACTTCGGCAAATTTCAAACCCACATCGCTAATCACAGATTTCCATACCATGATTCTCACAATTTTGTTGGTTTGATCGAAGGTAAACGAGCCGATATCTGCACCGTGTTTAGATTCAAAACCAACCCAAGGTTGACCCACTTGCAAAGCGGTAGCTTTAAGTACAGTTGCAGAGGTGTTAATTCCTGAAGCATCCGGATTTGCAACAATCTGAATAGGAGGATTTGATCCATTTTCAAAAACAGTCCATGTCCAATTGGCACCAAATCCTCCTGCTTCAAAATCAATTGGGTTTAAAGGCGGTGTTCCTGAACCACCACCTGTGCCTCCGCCTGTGCCACCACCGCCACCGGAAGTTCCACCTGCGGTTGAGGCTAAAATAATGTCATCAAAATGATAAACCGTTCCGTCTCCGTTGTTTCCAAAATCAAAGAAAATAACAAATCTTACGTAATTGGCAGCAGGAGCTCCACTAAAATCATAAGAAAGTTCTTCCCACGTGCTTGCTTTGGTGTTGGTAACGTCAACTTCGTGGGTTAAACTGCCATCTGCGTTTTCAATTTTTACCTTGATTACAATACCGCTTTTGGGGCTGAGAACCTTCACTCTGATAAAAGGTAGCATAGCAACATCGATTACTTTATTCTCAATAAATGAACCGGCCCAAACTTCAGAACCTTGCTCTTTGACCAATTCCGCTACCATACTGCTGGTGTTGATACCTGAAGAACTTGGATTGTTTACCACCGCGGAGGTTGGAATGTTACCAAAAGAGGTAAATACGGGTGCTACACCCTCGAAATCCTCAATCAGATTAGGAGGGTTATTACTACCTCCACCACCTTGATTGGGAGTTGATAACTGAATATCATCAAAATAGAATGATTCTCCATTTCCTCCATTTCCGAAATCGGGGAACAGGATAACCCTGTCATACGAATTAGCTGAACTGAATGCGCTGGATGAATTCAGGTCAAAGGAAAGCTCTTGCCACGCATTAGCTACTGTTGAAGTTGCTTGAACTTCGACAAAAACGGTTGGATTGCCATTGCCATCAAGCGGAGAGCCGGAGTCTTCTATCTTAAACAAAATAGGGGTTCCCACACGTGGCGACCAAACTTTGACTATCACCGTCGTGCTTGAGGCAAAATTAATGGGGCCACTTAAATTCAAACTCGCACCTGCCCAAACTTGGGCTCCACCTAATTTTTGAATTTCCACTACGCGTGAACTGGTATTGATGCCGGATGCATCCGGGTTGTTGACTACCGCTGCGGGAATCGGTCCAAAACTTGGGCTACCAAACCCAATCCAATCGAAAGTTATTGCTGTAGATTCAAAGTCCAATGGCAATGAAATAGTCGGTGTGTTGGCACTAACTTGAGCTATATCATCAAAATAGAATGATTCTCCATTTCCTCCATTTCCGAAATCAGGGAATAGGATAACCCTGTCATACGAATTAGCTGAACTGAATGCACTAGAAGAAGTCAAGTCAAAGGAAAGCTCTTGCCACGCATTAGCTACCGTTGAAGTTGCTTCAACTTCGACAAAAACGGTTGGATTGCCATTGCCATCAAGCGGAGAGCCGGAGTCTTCTATCTTAAACAAAATACGGGTTCCCACACGTGGCGACCAAACCTTTACATTGACAGTAGTTCCCAAATCAAAATTGATGGGATTGGATAGTTTTAAACTGGCTCCCGCCCATACTTGTGCACCTGCTGCTTTATTGATTTCCAGAACTTTTGAGCTTGTATTGATTCCCGAAACATCCGGGTTGTTGACTACCGCTGCGGGAATCGGACCAAAACTTGAGCTGCCGAATCCAATCCAATCAAAGGTAAGTGTGGACGATTCGAAAGTAAGCGGCAATGCGATGGGTTCAGGACTGGCGTTGGTTTGTTCGATTTCATCAAAGAAATAGGTCGCACCATCACCTCCATTTTCAAAATCAAAGAAGAAAATCAGTTTGGACAATTGTTTTCCGTCTGTCAAAGTTCCAAAATCAAAAATCAATTCTTCCCATTGGTTTGCAATGGTATTTCTAACATCCAGTTCTGTTGAAACATTTGGATCAGTGGCATTTTCTAATTTTAGTTTAACAATGATGCCACTTTTTGGAGACCAAACTTTAAGTTTTATCTTTTTCAATTGGCTGAAATCAATAGGTTGATCTAAAGTCAAGATACTTCCTGCAAAGAATTGAGCTCCTTGATTTTTCAAAAATTGAACTACTTTGGTAGTCGAGTTTGCTCCAGATGGATCTGGATTGTCTATTACAGTTGTGACGGCACCTTCAAAATCTATAAAATTGTAATTGAGTGTAGTCGATTCAAAATTAACCGGTAATAAAAGCGGGTTGGTGATGGTAACAACCTGAGTAAACTCGGCGGTTGCTTCTCCACCACTCAGTGCAACAACGCGGACGGTATAATCACCGATGGCCGGGTACTTGTGATTGACAATTGTACCTTCATTGAACATGGTTGGTGTTTCGTTTTCTACATCTCCAAAAAACACTTCAAAAAAGGTTTCTAAATCAGCGGTAGCACTGACGTTGATGCCAAAATTATCGGTTGGGTCTTTTTCGATGGTGACTTCTAAATTTTCAGGTGCTTTAAAAGACACGGTTAAGGGTTGGCTTATTTCAGTCATTAAACCGTTCACAGATGTAGCTTGTATTTTAACGTCAAAAACACCCTCTGTATAGGTGTGTTGTGTGTTTTCGCCGGGCAATAGGATGGCTGGAGCTGAGCCATCTCCAAAAATAACGGTAAACGAATTGGCTCCTTCACCGTTTGGGGTTATGGTTACCAATCCCGTGTTGTCCTGTGTGATGGTAAATAGGGCAGAAACGTTGGCAGGAGCTAAGGTGTCATTGATGAAATCGACACTTCCGTCTTCATTATCCGAGCAAGAAAAGGTGAAGAGAAGGAAGAAGAAGCTTAAGAAAAGGTTTATATTTTTCATGGGAAAATAGGATTATAGGATTAATAACCGGGGTTTTGAGTCCAACGGTTGCCGGCTAATTCAATTTCGATGGATGGTATCGGGAATAATTCATGCTTTCCGGCTACAAATCCCGGAATTTTTGAAGCGGCTTCACCGGTTCGAACTAAATCGAAAAAGCGCTGGCCTTCGCCCATGAGTTCCAACCTTCTTTCGTCCCAAATAGCTTGAGTCAATGAGCTTCCGGAAAGACTGATGTCGCTGAGCCCGGCTCTCTGCCTGACGCGATTGAGATACAAGCGCGCTTTCACATCTCCAGAACCGGAACGGCTAAATGCCTCGGCGGCCATAAGCAACACATCGGCAAAGCGGATGGATCGGTAGTTGTTTGGGTTGGTCAAGTTGGCATCGCCGGTGTTCAAATCACCTTGTCTGGCAATGTATTTACGATTGTAAAAACCGGTGTGTTCGAATCCTTCTACGAAGGTTGCGCCGGTTTGATCTGCCCAAGTGTTAATATCTAAAATGGCAACATCTCTCCGAATGTCTGCTGGGTCGTAAGCATCAAAGGCTTCTTGAGTAGGTACATTGAAACTAAACCCTGAGTCAAACAAAGGGCCGGAATAATTTCTGATTCCATTGAATCCGACAGCTACATTTCCTTCACTGCATTGCAAACAACCAAATCCTGCACCTTCTAAGTCTGAGTATTGAATTTCAAATACTGACTCGATATTATTTTCTCCCACCGATTCGAAAATGCTATTGTAGTCAGTGACCAAATCATAGGGACCATCGTTTATAACTTCTTCTAAAACGGTTGATGCTTCCCCAAATTTATTTTGAAAAAGCAAGACTTTTCCAAGCAAAGCCAAGGCAGCACCTTTGGTGATTCTTCCTTTTTGAGCTTGTGTATAAGGAAGGTTATCGGCTGCAAAACGAAGGTCGCGCTCGATTAGATTATAAACCTCTGAAACGGGAGCCCGGTCGATTGAAGTTTCTTGTCCAAATTGAATTCTTTTGTCTTCAGAAAGAGGAACATCTCCAAAAAATTTGACCAATTCAAAATAGTAATAAGCTCTGAGGAATCTGTTTTGAGCAAGTATTTGGTTTTTATTCGGAAAATCTACTTTGTCTTTAAATTCCATTATGAAGTTGGTACGGTTGATACCCGCGTACATCCAATTCCAAAGATCTCTCAATTGTTGGTTGACGGGTGTATGCGTCATGTCATCAACTTCTTGAAAACCGGGAACGTCAACGGCGCTTTCGCCTCCAGCTAAGGTATTGTCTGATGCAATCTCCCCTATCATCACGTTTACATAGGTTGCCTGCAGCAAATCATAGGAACCTATAAGAGCTTCTTGGAAGTCTGACTCAGAGTTGAAAAAACTTTCTGAGTCTATGACGAAAGCCGGGTCTTCTTGGACAAAATTATCAGAGCAAGACGACAATGACAGGCCGAGAAATGCAACTGCTATGTATAGATTAATTTTTAATTTCATGGTTGTAGCTATTAAAAGTTCAAGTTAATTCCGAAAATATAAGAACGGGGTGTTGGGAAGAATCCCGGATCGATGCCACCCCCGATAGGTGCACCGCTTGAAATGGATGGGTCAAATCCTGAATAATCTGTAAACGTGTACAGGTTGTTGACTTGGGCATACAATCGCAGGTTGTTTATTTTTGCTTTTTGCGTGATTGATTTGGGAATGGTATAACCCAATTGAATGGTTTGAATTCTCAAAAAATCACCATCTTCCACGAAGAAATCCGAGAAGAGTGTGGAGCTTGTTGCACCGGTAGTTACCAATGGTTGCGAATTGGAAGTGCCCGGACCTGTCCATCGATTAAGAAATGAGCGATTTTTATTGGTCAAAGGCTGGTTTCTTTCAAAATTTCTGACAATTTCATTTCCGGCTTGGCCAAAAGCACTTGCCGAAAAGTCGAAATTTTTATAGTCTAAAGACAAATTAAAATTGAAGGTCACGTCCGGTATTGGGCTTCCTATATCCGTACGGTCATTGTTGTTGATGACTCCATCTTGATTGGTGTCAACAAATCGAATTTCTCCCGGCCTTGCATTGGGTTGTGTCGCATGTGCATCCACTTCTTGTTGGTTTTGGAAAATGCCATCGGTTTTAAGTCCGAAAAAGTATCCCAAGGGTTTTCCGGCTTCCATCCGCGAAGGAGCTTCTTGACCCACTCCAAAGTTTCCTCCGGTAACAAAGCCCACGTCGTTGTTGACAGAAAGCACTTCGTTTTCGAGTGCGGTAAAATTACCGCCCACCGTTAATTTCAAATCTTTGGTTAGTTTGGTTTTGTAGTTGACACTAAACTCGACCCCTCGGTTACGGACTGAACCTGCATTGATGAAAGGTGGTGCGCTACCTGGAGCTGACGATCCGATAATTCCTGACACGGGTGCTTCGAGTAGCAAGTCGCGGGTGGTTTTTCTAAAGAAATCTGTCGTTATTTCAAAGTTTTTGAGCAGTGTCAAATCAAAACCGATGTTGAGTTGGTCTTGTTCTTCCCAACGGATATTCGGGTTAGGAATTCTACCGACCGCTTTCCCGTTGATCAATTGATCGTCAAACACTGCAGTCGCTTCGCCCGACAATAGAGAGCGGAAAGTGTTTGCAACGATGCGGTCGTTACCCAAGACTCCGAAACTTCCGCGCAATTTTAGGAAATTGACGATATCGTTGTCCTCCAAAAAAGACTCTTCCGTTACTACCCAACCAATCGAACCGGAAGGAAAGTAAGCGACACTTTCATTAGGCCCAAAATTGCTTGAAGCATCGCGGCGAAGTGAAAATGAAAATAGATATTTACTGCTGTAATTGTATTGAAATCTGCCAAAATACGAAACCAGACGTTCTTCAAATTGACCGTTACCGAAATTTTCATCAGCTAAATTGTTGTTTGTCAAAGATAAATCTGCAAACTTGTAACTGTTGTTTGGAACATCAAATCCTGTCGCGTTAAAGAAGTCGCCGTGGTTTTTGAAAACGGTTGTTCCAACAGTTACTTCTACATTGTGGTCTTCGAAGAAAGTATTTTTGTAATTGACAAAAGCATCCCAAGTGTAATCGTTGAAATCATCTTTAATCTCGGTCACACTGCTTCTTGAATTATTAAAGACTTTACCGGATCCAAAAAAAGCAATCGGGCTAAAAAACTTTGCTTTAGCTAAGGAATAGTTGAATCCCAATCGGGTTTCTGCACTCCAGTGATCATCTAATTTGAATTTTAATCCGGCCGTACCGTTTATCTTGTTGGTATTGCTTTCGTTGAAAGTGTTGGCAATTTGAGCCAACGGATTGATGACTTCATTTCCGAGGCCTTCTGCCAAAGTGAAATCGCCGTTTACATCCCTCACAGGAAGTAGCGGGGACATATTTAGTGCATTGAAAAGCACCGATCCCAAACCACTTTCATTAATGGTTTTCCTTTTGGTGTTGGTATAGAAGAGTGAAGTGTTAAAAGTGAAATATTTAGAAAGTTCTGTTGTAAAACTCAAACGTGAGGTAAACCGGTCGAAGTTTGATTTGTCTCTGGCTACAATCCCGTCTTGAGAAAGATACCCTGCCCCTAAAGAATAGGTTGATTTCTCGCCCCCACCGGAAACAGAAATATCTTGGTTGAAAACGGGTGCAGTTTCAAAGACTTTGTCTTGAAAATCAGTTCCTTTTCCGAAAGCTGAAACATCATTAAAGAGTGGTGTTTGTCCGGCATTAGTGCGGGCTTCGTTGATTAGAAGCGCGTATTCTGTGGCATTCAGAACTGGCAGTTTACGTGGAGTTTCTTGGAAAGCTACATAAGAATTTACGGCAAAAGTGGCAGCTGTATTTTTCTTGCCTGTTTTGGTAGTAATCAGAATAACACCGTTTGCAGCCCGCGTTCCGTAGATGGCTGCAGATGCATCTTTAAGGGTCGTGATGCTTTCGATGTCGCTCGGATTGAGATTAGTCAGTGCGTCTTCGGTGATGTTTCCATCGACTACTATCAAGGGACGGTTGTTTCCGTTACTGCTAATACCCCTGATACGAATATTTAAAGGGCTACCAGGTGAACCCGATGAAGGGATGATTTGGACACCGGTACTTTGACCTTGCAATGCATCTTCAAAACGAAGTGGTTTGAGTGCCGCAATAGTTTCGGCACTGACTAAGTTGACTGCACCGGTTACTTCTTTTTTGGCTTGCGTTCCATAACCGATGACAACCACTTCAGACAATGCTTGGGTGTCGTCTTCCAGCTGCACATTGATTATGTTTGAGGAAACGGTGACTTCGATTGTTTTGAATCCCAAGTAAGAAAACACCAAAACATCTCCTTGCTTGACATTGTCTAAGATGAAGTTTCCATCAAAGTCCGAATTGGTTCCATTGGTGGTGTTTTTAACCACAATGTTCACACCCGGGAGCGGAGTTCCACCTGTGACAGCAATGACGTTGCCGGTGACGCGTCCATTTTGGGAGTGAGCTGTTAGGCCTCCGAATAAGAGAACGAGAATCAATAATACATTTTTTTTCATTCGATTTGAATTTTTAAAATCAATAGATAGGTTGCCAAATAGACTTACAGTTTTTCAGCGCATTGAACGCAAACGAAAATGAGGCCTGTCTGAAAATGTAAATCTATTGTGTTCGGGAGAAAGTAATTAAAAATGAACCTCAACAAAAAATATACACAACTGATGTTGTGTTAAATTTGCAACTATTAATACTATATTAACTTAGCATTAACAAGGCTTTAGCATTGATAAAAAAAGTGAAATGAAATTGTCGTATGAGGTGAGTTTTAACATCGAAAACGTTTTAGGTGAGTAAATGTTGAGGTGTTTTTAACAAATGTTGAGGTGCGACTAAATGCTTAGAATGTATGAACTGAGGCTTTCATCATGTTCTAAATCTAATTTTTTGCGCAAACGATACCTTTTTATTTCCATGCTGCGTACCGAAATGTTGAGTAGCGGTGCAATCTCTTTTGAAGAAAGGTTTAGCCTCAAATAGGAACAAAGGCGCAAGTCGTTGGCGGTAAGGTTTGGATGCTTTGCTTTAAGGTTATTTAAAAAATCTTGCTCAGATCGGTTAAATACGGATTCAAATACTTCCCAATCTTCATTCTCATTCTGATTTTTTTCGATGAATTTTAAGAGCGAATTTACTTCATTTGTACGGTTGACTTTTTTTATTTCTTTTTTAAGATTGTTGAGCAATTCATTTTTTCTAATCAAATTGACCGTGGTGTTTTCAAGTTCCTTATTTTTTTGTTCGACCAGTTGATTTAATTGGTCATTTTTTAACTTGAAAATTTGTTGCTCGTTGATTTTTTTGATTTCCTCGATTTGATTTCTTTTCTCTTGAATCAATTGCTGTTGTTTTTTGTGATAATGATTTTTGTAAGACTTATGAACCAAATAAATCATTAATGTAATCGCAAGTAAGTACAAGAGGATACTGATGTTAGAAAAATACCAAGGCCTGTTGATTGTAAATTCATAGTTTATGGTATTGGATGAAATCAATTCACCAATTTTCGCCCTTGCATGTAAGCGGTATTTACCAAAGCCCAACTTGCTTATATTAAAATTGTTGTTTGCAGTCCATTCCGACCATGCCTCCGAATCATTGAGCTTGTATTGATAAAGCGTTTTGTGTGTAGGGCTCAAGTTGGGCACACTGAAATGAAAACTGATGTTGATAAAGTCGAAATTGACGATAAAACCGTCTTTCAACGATTGTTTAATTGTTTGGTTGTTTTTGGAAGTACTGCTAACACCGGTTAAATAGATATTGAAATCATCGGGGTTTGTCTGTGCTTTTGGCAGAATAATGTATCCGGTTGAGTTGCCAATGATGTAGTTATCATCGTCTAATTTATCGATGTTTTCAAAACCGCTCATGGTTTTTCTAACCTCTTGTGGTAAGTCATATTTTTTTATATATAGATTACCTGACAGAAAGTCGGACGATAGAACTGCTACATCTTGGTTGTTGAAAAGCCACAATTCGCGGTCATCAATTGAAATAAGCTTTCCGGATTGATAATTTGTAGAATCTGACAATTGGCTGTAGTGCTTGTTAAAAACAAATTTTTGCGCGGTATAATCGTACTTATAAATACCCGAATAGTCGGCATAGATAATATCCTTTTTAAACTTTATCAAACCCGAATTTTTCTGTTTGCGGTTTTTGAAATTGTTTTCAACCAGTTTAGCCTGATAGAATCCCTCATCTATTTTCAATTGATAAACTCCTTTGTACTCGTGATTTATCCAAATGTTTTTCAAGGAATCCATTGCAACAAAACGCGCGGAGATATCAAATCCTTTGATGTTGTTTCTGAATCTCCAATCTTGTCCGATTTTTTCGAAAACACCCAAACCTTTGTAAGTGCCTACCATCAATAAGCCCGGTTTGTCCGGAATTTTTTCAAAAGTCCAAACTCCGGTTTCTTTATATAAGAGTTTTGCATCCTCGCCTTCAATTATAAAACATCCCAAATTGTGTCCACAGAATAGTTTGCCATCGTATTCGAATAAATTCCAAACTTGGCCTTTTGAATTTTTTACAAGATGAAAAAAGTCTATCGTATGAAGGTCTTTAAAATACAAACCCTGATTGGTACCGATATACAGTTTATTGTTAAACACTTTGGTCGCATAGACCGTCCCCAAAATACCATCTATATCATTGTAATACAATATATTAGATTGATAATTCACTGTGTTTATTCCGATGTCCAATCCCAACCAAATATTATTTCTGTTGTCTTCAAAAACTGATAGAACGGTGTTGTTTGAAAGACCGTTGTTGATGTTCAGATTTTCTTTGATTGTCCCTTTGCTGTCAAGAATAAGAAACCCGTTTGCAATCAAACCCAAAGCGAAATTTCCGTTGCGCAACGCGATACTTTTATAGACCGTTGTCTTCTTGAGAAACGAATCGGCAGGGATTGTCCATTTCTTAAGTTTATTCTCCGAATAAATGTAAAATCCGTCCTTTTGCGTAAGGATGAGCCATTGATTGTTGCTATAAAACAAGTTTTCTATCCGGTTATCTTCGGCTAATGGAATCTTAACAAGTTGTTTTGGTTTGCCCTGCTCGAGGAAATAGATAGATCCATCGGCGGTATGATAGTACAGGTTTTTGTTAATCAGATGAGATTTTTCTATCGGTTCATTGACGGTAATAATATCAAAGTGTTCTGTTGAAATATTAAAGAGAAAGAACTGGTTTAGTGATTGAAAAACAATGAAATTATCGAAAGAATCTATTCGCCAAAACTGCTCATCTTCCATGATGCTTTCTTGAATATTTTGGGTCATTGAATGGTAGATTAAATAACCAAAATCATCTCTTTGCCAATAGCCGAATTCCATGTAGAATCCGGTGTAAATCTTATCGCCTATTGCCTTGGCCGACCGCATAATGGTGTTGTTTGGCGTTGGGTAAGTTTTCCAAGTAACACCGTTAAATTCTAATAATCCGAAGTTGTTGGCTACATAGATAAATCCGTTTTTGTCTTGCGTAATTTCCCAGTTTTGTGTTTCGCCCCGATAGGTATCCGGACTGTATTGAAATACTTTCGGTATTTCCTGAGCGAGAGAACAACTGAAGGACAATATGAAAAAAAGTTTTCTTAACAAGCGAAAATATTTGAAAAATTATGACTCTGTATGCTGTAAAAATAGAAATAACCTTTGATGAAATAAAGAAAAAGAAAAATAAGTTTGCGGCAATTATAGCTTTTCAAAAAATTTAAAACAAAAACAAATTTTGAATATGTCTAAAAAATCTGTTTTACCTTTGAAAAAAATATTTCCAACCTTAACAAAGATAGATGAATCGCTATTTGCTATTGATATTTGCCCGCAATCCAATCTTGGGGAAGGTAAAAACACGCCTTGCCAAATCGATTGGAGATGAAAACGCACTCGAAATCTATCAACAACTTTTGAAACACACGGTTTCAGTAACCAAAAACTTGCCTGTCGATAAACGCGTATGTTATTCGGAGAGTTTGGTTGAAAATGATATTTGGCCGGATAATGTTTTTCAAAAACAACTGCAAAAAGGAGACGACTTAGGACTGAGGATGCAACACGCTTTTCATACCGCTTTTGAAGAAGGATACCAAAAAGTAGTCATCATCGGTACCGACTTGCTCGAACTCCAACAAGCACATCTCGAAAAGGCATTTCAAAAACTCGACACCTGCGATTTTGTCTTCGGGCCGGCAGATGACGGCGGATATTATTTAATGGGGATGTGTGCGCTCAAACCGCCTTTATTTGTTCATAAGAAATGGGGGACAAACTCGGTGTTGGAGGACAGTATGAAAGATTTATTTGGTGAAAAAATCTGCCTTTTAGAAACGTTGAACGACATCGATGTGGTGGAAGATATAATAGAAATAGAAGCCTTTAAAAAGTATTTAAAATAAAATTGAAACATAATTATTGAATTGATTACCCGCTGAACTATGAAAAAAAACCTAAACGAAACCATTAAATATCTAAAAAACAAAGGATTCGGACAAGCTGAAGTCGGGATTGTATTGGGAACCGGTCTCGGAAAATTGGTCGATAGCATTGAAGTCGAACACGAAGCGCATTACAACAACATTCCGTTTTTTCCGCAAGCTACGGTAGAGTTTCATTCCGGTAAATTAATTTATGGCACTTTGGAAGGCAAGCAAGTGATTGTCATGTCCGGGCGATTCCATTATTATGAAGGCTACAACATGCAAGAAGTTACTTACGGCATTCGCGTCATGCATCTTTTGGGCATTAAAACTTTGCTCATTTCTAATGCTGCCGGAGCCATTAACCAAAATTTCAACAAAGGAAACCTGATGCTCATCGATGACCACATCAACCTGCAGGGCGATTCACCACTTGCTTTTAAAGGAGTTGATGCTTTTGGGCCTCGATTTACCGATATGTCTGCACCTTATGACAAAAAATTGAATGGTTTGCTCAGAGATCTTGCCAACAAATTGAATGTAACGCTACATGAAGGCGTTTACGCGGCGGTGGTTGGCCCTCAATTGGAAACCCGCGCAGAATACCGGTATCTGAAAATCATCGGAGCTGATGCCGTTGGGATGAGTACAGTACCTGAAGCAATCGTGGCAAATCATTTGTGTTTACCTTGTGCCGCCATCTCTGTGCTGACCGACGAATGCGATCCGGACAATCTGTTGCCGGTCAAAATACAAGACATCATCTCGACGGCAAATTTTGCCGAACCCAATTTGGTGCGCTTGTTTAGAGAATTGCTTAAAAACTTATAAACCGATGGATAAGTATCTCGAAATCATCATCAAATCGTACAAAGGATATTACAACTACCTCGTGCATGAAATTTCACACCCCTCGTGGCACAACTATTTTTATTGGCTGATTGGGGTTTCGCTCTTGTTTTGGCTCTTGGAAATCATGCACCCGTGGCGGAAAAACCAACCGGTCATCCGAAAAGATTTTTGGCTGGATGCTTTCTATATGTTTTTCAACTTTTTCCTATTTTCTTTGATTGGTTACAACGCTTTGTCCAATGTGGCGGTTACTTTTTTCCATGAATGCCTCTTGAAAATCGGAATCGACAATCTGGCAATTTTCAACGCAGCTAATTTGAGCGTCTTTTCGCAGCTTTTTATCTTGTTTGTCGTGCGCGATTTCATACAATACCTCATCCACCGTTTGTTGCATTTCAGCCCGTTTTTGTGGAACTTTCACAAAGTACATCACTCTGTCAAACAGATGGGATTTGCGGCTCAAATGCGCTACCATTGGATGGAAAACGTGGTCTATCGTTCCTTGCAATACATCCCGTTGGCACTAATCGGTTTTGGCATTCAAGATTACATCATCGTCTATTTGTTCGCGTTTGCGATAGGCCATTTCAACCACGCCAACATCAAGGTCCCGTTGGGCCCGCTCAAATATATTTTCAACAACCCGCAGATGCACATCTGGCACCACGCCAAAAAATTGCCCAACAAATACGGAGTCAATTTCGGCCTGACGCTCAGCCTGTGGGACTATCTTTTCAAAACCGATTACATCCCTTCCGATGGCCGCGACATCTCTTTGGGTTTCGACCACGATGAGGTTTTCCCAGATAATTTCCTCGGCCAGGCAGTTTATCCGGCGAACAAAAAAGATTGAGGATTTCCACCTTAGGTTGAATTCAATATCAGTATTTTTTAGGGCGTGCCCCTTCAGTTGTTCGTGCCTCACAACTTCGGGTCGGGCTTTTCGTTCCCGCTTTTTTTATTTGGCGAACAAAAATCGCCAAATAAAAAAGAGCTCCACTACAATCCCTCACGCAGCTTCTATAACCAAACCTTCAGTAAGCCAATCAATGGCTATAAATCATAGAATACAGTGCTATCATTTATAGGTGAAGCCGAAAATTAATTTTTCATCATCAATCGTTATCTTGACTCGGAAACTCGTTTTCGTTTCCTAATTTTGCAACAAACTAACTACAACACTTTCATCCATGAGAAGCCTACTCTTTTTTTTCGCATTCGTATTTTCAACTCAATTCAGCCTGAGCACCAATCTCGATTGGGGCAAAACCGGGCATCGCGTGGTGGGCGAACTTGCCGAGCAAAATCTCAGCAAACGCGCACAGAGAAAAATCGACAAAATACTCAACGGCCAAAGTTTGGCTTTCGTTTCTACCTATGCCGATGACATCAAATCGGATCGACGGTATAAAAAATATGATGTTTTGCACTATGTCAATTTTCCCTTAGACAAGAATTATTCAGACCAGCCCGCCAATGAAAATGGCGACATCATCAAAGGTATTCAGGAATGTATTGCCATTTTGAAAAACCCGAATACAACGGAAAGCGACCAAACTTTCTATCTGAAATTGTTGATACACTTCATCGGAGACTTACACCAACCAATGCACATCGGGCAAGCTGAAGACAAAGGCGGAAACAACATACAAGTTCAATGGTTTGGCAAAGGCTCCAACCTACATAGGGTGTGGGACAGCGAAATGATAGACGGTTACAACATGAGTTATACCGAATTGACAGAAAATTTACCGGCGATTTCTAAAGAAGGAAAAAAACAAATCATGCAGTCCGACCTGATAGACTGGGTGGCGGAAACCCGAGAAGTCACCAAAAAAATCTACGCAAGCGTCCATAGTGGCGACAAGTTGGGATACAACTATTCCTATGATTATTTTGATACAGTACGGATTCAACTTCAAAAAGCAGGTCTGCGGCTGGCCAAAATCTTGAATGAGATTTACCTTTAGTTCACCCGTAAAGACGATTAATAATTGTTTTTTTAATATCAGATAAGGGATTTGTTTTAAACCGAAAAAAATCTGCTCTTGACCAAGCCTTTCAACTTTTACAAGCTGAAAAGTGTTTTAATTGAAAGAAATCTATCGGTTGAATGAAATATTTTTATACTTTCGAACCCTACCAATTTCACTTTCAACCATGACCAAAAAACTTATTCACCTTCTGACTTTCATTGTTGCCCTACACGTATCGGCACAAGATACTTTTTTGCATTGCGGTAAACTCATCGACACCAAAAACGGTAAAGTACTCAAAGAAAAAACCATAGTTATTTCGGGAGACCGAATCACCAAAGTAGCGGATGGTTACTTGACTCCGCCCAATCCTTCGGATAAGGTTATCGATTTGAAAAACAAAACCGTTTTGCCCGGCTTGATTGACATGCACGTTCATGTGGAAGGCGAAACCAATCCCAACCAGTATTTGGAACGCTTTACACTGAATGATGCCGATGTAGCTTTGCGCGCTACAACTTTTTTGAAAACCACACTCATGGCAGGCTTCACCACCGTGAGAGACATGGGCGGTTCGGGAGTCAATGTGTCGCTTCGCAATGCCGTCAACAAGGGTTATATTTATGGCCCGCGAATCTTTACGGCAGAAAAATCATTGGCAACTACCGGCGGCCATGCCGACCCGACCAATGGCACCAAAAGCGAGTTGATGGGCAATCCGGGCTCGAAAGAAGGCGTGGTCAACAGCGCGGAAGATGGCAAAAAGGCAGTACGCCAACGATACAAAAACGGCGCAGATTGGATAAAAATCACGGCTACGGGCGGCGTACTTAGTGTAGCTAAAAATGGGCAAAACCCACAGTTTACCGTAGACGAAATAAAAGCCATCACCGAAACCGCCAAAGATTACGGCATGTTTGTAGCCGCTCACGCACACGGCGATGAAGGCATGCAACGTGCCATTTTGGGTGGCGTGAAAACCATCGAACACGGCACGCTGATGAGCGAAGCAACGATGGATTTGATGGTCAAACACGATGTTTATTTAGTTCCTACTATCATCGCCGGAAAAGAAGTGGGCAAAAATGCGCGTATTCCAGGTTACTTTCCGGCCATCATAGTACCCAAAGCTTTAGCTGTTGAAAGTAAAATGACCGAAACTTTTGCCAAAGCCTACAAAAAAGGCGTAAAAATTGCCTTCGGAACAGATGCCGGCGTTTTCCCTCATGGCATCAACGCCCAAGAGTTTGGCTACATGGTTGCCGCCGGCATGCCGATCATGGAAGCCATCCAATCGGCTACGGTGACACCTGCTTTTTTGCTCAACCAAACTGAAAACATCGGCAGCATCGAAGCCGGGAAATTGGCAGACATCATCGCGACGGATGAAGACCCGGTGCAAAACGTGAAAACATTAGAAAATGTGGCTTTTGTGATGAAAGAAGGGAAAATTTATAAAAATTAAAAGAACACATTTCAAAGCCTCAAAATTGAAAACCTCAAAGGTTTTGTATGATTCGCCTTCATTTTATTCCTTAAACCACCCGGCGTATTTTACGTAATTTTCGGCAATCCGGTTAATTTCTCCCGCTTGCAATTCGGCACTGATGTCTTTGATTTTTTTGGCGGGAACACCCGCGTAAATACTCCCCGACTCGATTCGCGTGTGTTGCGTGACAACGGCTCCTGCTGCTACTATGCTGTTGCTTTCCACCACACAGCCATCCATCACGATGGCACCCATACCAATCAGTACATTGTCGTGCAAAGTGCATCCATGAACCAATGCATTGTGCCCGATGGAGACATTGTTGCCGATGTTGGTCGGAAATCTTTGATAGGTACAATGAATCACAGCGCCGTCTTGCACATTCACACGGTTTCCCATTTTGACGTAATGCACGTCGCCCCGGATGACGGCATTAAACCAAACACTGCATTCATCGCCCATGCTTACTTCGCCCACGATGGTGGCGTTTTCGGCTATAAAACAGTTTTCGCCGAATTCAGGTGACTTCCCGTTGATTGTTTTTATCAGCATGATTTGTAAAAGTTATTTGTTGTAATCGATTCACTCTTCTATTTTTACTTAAAAGGCAACTATTTACCCACAAAAAAATTGTTTCATCAATCAAATGCTAAATTGACACATTGTTAAATTGTTCAATTGTTTTATTGTTACACTTCCCAATCAATACGCCGAATTGCAATGGCAGTCATAAGGTTTTTCGCGTTTCATAAATTCGTATCCGATGGTAATTTGGTGAAAGCCGCCGTTGTCAAATTTCACATCGCCGACTTGTGAAATGTAGGTATAGCCAAACATGAAATCTTTGTAGTTAACCCCAACCAGTCCGGTGATGTAGTTGAGGTTTTGGGTTTGAATATTACCGCCGGGTGTGACAAACTCAGCATTGTCAAGGCTTCTTCGTGCTGATATGCCCGCCCAAACCTGCCCAAATTCCATCTTTCGATAGACTTTTGTATTCAAATCGATGCTGCTTTCTTGTGTTTGTTCTTTGATTTGAAACAAAACAGAAGGCTCCCAATAAGTCCTTCTTCGATAGTTGGTAAACTCGTAGCCCAATGTCAACAAATAGTTTCGCTGACTGCGTGGTTCAAGACCGGTAAAAATCTGCCGGTCGCGCGACAGCAGGTTTTTGATTGTGAAATAGGAATAAAACTCCCAAAAGTGATAGGCTATGCCCACATCAATATTGAAAAAATTATCTTCCTGCACCGAACCTGAAATAATCGGGTCAAAATCGCGTAGGTCGAAAGATGTTTCATCCAATTGATTTTGAAAAAACCCAAAACTCATCCCGAAAGAAAGCATGTTCAAATCGAGTTCATCTCTCGAAAAAAGCAAGTGATACGCGTAAGTCGCCTGTACGCCTTTTTGTGAGCTGAATCCGTTTTCATCGTTGTAAAGAATCAATCCGAGTCCTGTTTTTTCGCCAAACCGAGAGTGGACACTCAACGTTTGAAGATTGGGAGCGTTGTCTTGCCCGACCCATTGAGTACCTGCTGTCAGCCTGAGTTTGGCAGCAAAACCCATTCCCGCCTGTGCAGGATGAAGCAGGTAGTAATTATCGGTCAGGTAATCATACAAAACCGGAACGCCGTCTTGCGCTTTTGCAGTAGAAAGCAACAAAAAACAAAAAGGGAAAACCAGAAAATATTTTAACCGCATCAAAGAATTTTTTGGGCAACTAATATAATCCAATTTATATCATTAAAAGAAGTTGATTTTAAATTTAACGAATCTAAAAACACCGAAATCTGCGTGTGAAGAGTATGATTTTGTACTTTTGTAAAAAAATATAACCATGACTTCTTTTCAACTTACCATAAAACACACTACGCATCCTGAAATCATCAAATTTGAGAGCAATCGATTTTTGACCGATCACAACAGCCGCGAATACAACAACATCGATGAAGCCAAGGATTCGCCGCTGGCGCAACAATTATTTTTTCTGCCATTTGTAAAAGCCGTTTACATCACCCCTTCTTTTGTGGCGGTTGCCCGCTATCCGATGGTTACTTGGGAAGAGGTACAAGATGAACTTTTGACGCAAATAGAAGACTATCTGAACGAAGGGGGCATGGTAATCGAATCGGCGGAAAAAGCCAAAGCGACTCCGATTACCGTCTATGCAGAAAACACGCCCAACCTCGCAGCCATGCGCTACGTGGCCAACAAAATATTGGTTGCTGGATTGCGAGAATTTAAATCCGCCGAAACCGCTGAGTCCAACACTTTAGTTGCCAAATTGTTTGCTTTTCCGTATGTGAAGGAAGTGTTTGTGAGCGACAATTATTTGTCTGTTACCAAACACGAATCAGCCGATTGGGACGAAATCACACAAGAAGTACGCCAGTTTATTTTGGATGAGTTGACAGCCGGGACACAGGCTGTGTTGAACGGCCAAGGAGAAAAAGCAAGCTCGGCCAGCTCTGAAGACAGCCATGCCGAATCGGACGATGTGATTTCAGCAGAAATCAAAAGAATCTTGGATGAATACGTAAAACCTGCAGTCGCTTCCGATGGAGGTCACATCCGGTTTGAAGCTTACAGCCCGAATACCAAAACTGTCACCGTGACCTTGCAAGGCGCGTGCAGCGGTTGCCCTTCGTCTATCTACACTCTGAAGAACGGCATCGAAAATATGTTCCGCCAAATGATGGGCGAACACGTGCAGCACATCGAGGCGGTGAATGGGTGATGATAGTTGGTCAACTTTTTCATTTTAAAACGTAAAGACCCTACTCTTTCCTCCCATCCACACTATATTTCCCGGCTCCAAAAACCGCTATCACAACAAAGCCAATCAGATAAAGTAACGGATGTTCTTTGTTGGCCATCGGGTCGTGCAAGTGAACAACACAAGCGGCTGTCAACATAGTCAATATTGGCAGCACAGTCGCCCAGCGGGTTTTATAACCAGCAATCAAGAACAACGGGCACACAAATTCGGCTAAAACAGCCAGTACAAGTGTCGGCGTTTCGCCCAACCCAACCGGGTCGGCAAATTGGAAATTGCCTTTCAGAAGATTCAGGAATTTGTCTGTGCCATGCGTAAGCATCAAACCCGAAAAGCCAATCCTGAGCAAGGCTAAAGCAGCGTTTTGAGAAAAGGTAAAAGACATAAGTTTTTCGTTTTTGGGTTGTGTTGAATTAAAAACAATCCAAAGTTAATTTTTTTTAGCAGAATTCAATCTGTTCGGAAAAGCTACAACTTCCACTTTACCCCAAGTAACACATAACGAGGCTGCACAATATAGCGGTTGGTGCTGATGATAAAATCGTCGAAACTGTCGTTGTTGGTGGATGTGGTGTTGGAACTCAGACCTGTTTTGCCGATGCTTCGGTAGAAATCATCAAAGTGCGCGGGTTTGGATATAAATTGGTGTATTGAGGATTTACCTGTAAATATTTTTAAAAAATACGCTCGTTCTTCATACCCCGCTTTAGATATCATCCTCCGTTGGCATAAGCTCAATTTGACTTGACCCTTAAAGTACAAAGTAACGCACGAGAAATCTAAGTTTTGGGATGTAGTCACCTTTGACGATTTGTGCTTTACTTAGCCTAAAAATTTACAAAAAAAAACGCGGTTGTGCTTTTTTCTATAAAAACTACAATAGTGTGTTGAGTAGATAGGTGATCCACTTCATTTTAGTTTGTTGGGATAGGAATACTATCAAAAAAAGTCGATAATTCTTTATCCTCTGACTGTTTTTCAATGTTTAAAATAAGGAAATCTTTTTGCACCACTAAAAGAAAATATTCAAAACACTACAATTCAAACTTGATTCCCTGCGCTAAAGGCAATTCCGTAGAGTAGTTGATGGTGTTGGTTTGCCTGCGCATATAGACTTTCCAAGCATCCGATCCACTTTCCCTGCCGCCACCGGTTTCTTTTTCCCCTCCAAATGCACCGCCGATTTCCGCACCGCTCGTACCGATGTTTACATTGGCAATCCCGCAATCTGAACCGGTTTGTGATAAAAATAATTCGGCTTCTCGCAAATTGTTGGTCATGATAGAAGACGACAAGCCTTGTACAACTCTGTTTTGAATATCAATTGCGTTTTGCAAAGAGCCTGTATATTTCAACAAATACAATATGGGCGCAAAAGTTTCTTTTTGAACTATTTCATAATCGGGATTCGCTTCCGCGATGGCTGGTTTCACGTAACAACCACTTTCGTAACCCTCCCCTTCCAAAACACCTCCGGGAACAAGCAATTTTCCGCCTTCGGCCGCTACTTTTTGCAGTGCATTTTGATACTGTGCAACGGCTTGTTTGTCAATCAGCGGACCGACATGGTTGTTTGTGTCCAAAGGGTTTCCGATACGCAATTGCCGATACGCCTTAACCAAAGCATCCACCACTTGCCCATAAATACTTTCATGGATGATGAGGCGGCGGGTTGAGGTGCATCTTTGCCCACATGTACCTACCGCACCAAACACACTGCCTACAACTGTCATCTTGATATCTGCATCCGGTGTGACGATAATCGCATTGTTACCACCCAATTCCAATAAAGATTTACCCAAACGTACGGCTACGTTTTGTGCCACTTTCTTACCCATCGCAGTTGATCCGGTTGCCGAAATTAGCGGTATTCGCGTATCTTTTGTCAACAGTTCGCCGATTCGGTAGTCGCCGGTGACCAAACAGGAAATTCCTTCAGGGAGTTGGTTCTCTGCCAATACTTCTGCTATCAGTTTTTGACAAGCAATTCCGCACAAAGGTGTTTTTTCGGAAGGTTTCCAAATGCAAACATCACCACAAATCCAAGCCAAAGCTGTGTTCCAACTCCAAACGGCTACCGGAAAATTGAAGGCAGAAATAATTCCGACTATGCCCAGCGGATGATATTGTTCGTACATGCGGTGATTGGGTCTTTCGGAATGCATGGTGAGCCCATGCAACTGGCGGGAAAGCCCAACGGCAAAATCGCAGATGTCAATCATTTCTTGCACCTCTCCCCAACCTTCCTGCAATGATTTGCCCATTTCATAAGACACCAATTTGCCTAAATTGTCTTTGTTTTCCCTTAATTTTTCTCCAAATTGACGGACAATTTCACCCCGAAAAGGGGCGGGTTTGGTACGCCATAATTTAAAAGCTTCCGAAGCTGTCGCTACCACTTTTTCATAATTTTTTTCATTGGTCATCGTCACAGAGGCAATAATTTTGCCATCAACCGGCGAGACAGAATCGATGGTTTCGGCAGTTTCAAACCAAATGTTTCCGGTAGAAGTCCCCTGATTTTTGGAGTTGATTTGCAACGCTTTGAGTACGCTTTCTATACGGAAGGAAGATTGATGAGCCATGATTTATAACGTTATAATCGGAGTTTGTGATAATTTTTTACGAAGGTATGAAAATCCCAGCATTTTTTTGACTTTAGATTTGTAAGGTTTACGAAAAAATCGACTAAATTTGCCGATAATTCAATCTCTTTTAAGATTTATTCAACTTACAGAATTTTCTCATTAAAACATGAAACTGTTACCATTAGATAGAATTGACTACATCGATAAGGAAGATTTTAAAAGGTTGTACTTTCTTCCTCAAAAGCCCTTGGTTTTCAAGAGTTTTTCGCAAGATTGGAAAGCCCGGAATCTTTGGACTTACGATTTTTTCAAAAAAGATGCCGGTGATGTGCCGGTCGATGTCTTTGGAAGTTGGACAAAAAACCACCCGACCAAAATCACACGTACACCGCAAAAAGTGATGCCCTTTGGGGAATATTTGAGGCTTTTAGAAGACGGACCAACGGAATACCGCCTCTTTTTGTTCGATTTATTTAAGCACAAACCTGAATACAGAAAACACTTTGACTTTCCCGGCTTTGCGCCCGCTTGGGTCAAAACGCACCCGTTTTTGTTTTTTGGCGGCGAAGGATCGGATGTCCGGTTGCATTTTGATTTGGATTTATCAAATGTCTTTTTGACACAGTTTGCCGGTAAAAAACGCGTGGTTTTGTTTGCTCCCGATCAATCCGAATTGCTTTACAAACAACCATTCAGCTCACACAGCAATATAGATATGCGAAATCCCGATGAATCTAAATTTCCGGCTATCAAAAACTTGGTTGGCTATGAATGTGAATTGACCCATGGCGATACTTTATTTATGCCTTCCGGATATTGGCATTACATTCAATATACAACCAGTGGCTTTTCGATGGCATTGCGCTGTCTAAACACTTCTTACACCCAAAAAGCCCGTGCGGCATACAACGTTTTGGTAATGAAAACAGTCGATGATTTGTTGAGTAAAATGGCCGATCAACGTTGGTCTGCTTACAAGCTCCGAAAGGCCAAAGAAATTGCGGAACGCACACTCCAGCTAAATTAAATTTCTATACTTACCACAAAACCTTCGTGGTTTCTGACATTGAATACAATGCCGTTTTCAAACAGCAGGTATTGACCGCGGATTCCAGTGAGCCGGCCTTTGAAAGTAGATGTTTTCTCAAGGTTCAATGAACTTACTTTGCTCGGGTATGCCATAACAGGATAGGTGATTTGGTGGGATTTCATCTTTTTTTCATCAAAATACATCAAGACTTCATCGGGCAGGTGTGGCTTCATAGAAAAAGCTATTTCCGATAAATTCTCATTGGAATCCCTATTTTGCAACATCAGCCGCCAATTGGTTTTGTCGGACAAATGTTCTTTAAGGACAACCTCGGTTACACCTGCCAAATAGCGATTAGGCACTTCCAAAAATACCAAAGCTGAAGAAGCTCCTTGGTCAATCCACCGGGTTGGGACTTGTGTTTTTCGCGTAACACCTACTTTGAGGCCGCCGGACAATGCTAAATATACAATATGTGGTTGTAACTGTACTTTGGTTTCGTAGGCCAAATCACGGTCTTCAATTTCTAAATGCGCTTTGCTGAGTTCGGGCCTGAAAATCCAATCGCCGGCTTCGGGGATTTTTTGATAGCAATCATAACAAAAACCCTGTCTGAAAATTTTTTTTGGCAGTCCGCAAGACAAACATTCATATCCTTCAAAATTGATAGAAAGTTCATGCCCAATCAATTGATTGAGCGCAACAAACTCGTCCTCAAAAACTTGATAATATTTTACAGGCGTTGCCCATTCTGTTTTCATTTTATGAAGCGTACCGATAATCTTCATTCCGTTTGTTTTTGATTAAAATTTGTTTAAATTTGAATAGGTTTAATTTTGATAAATTTATAAAAATTTGATCATATAAGCCGAATAGTTGAAAACGAGATAATCAAACCATAGTTGGTTTTAGAATCTGACAATAATTAATACAAAGAAAGCCTATACGAAATCGATTGCATCAACAGTAACCAACTAAACCAACCTCCATGTCATTTTTGATTGTCAATTCGATAGCTTCGTGGTTTCTCAAAAAGAGATTCCACCAGATGGAATTGTTTCTAAAATACCCTGCAGAAGTACAGAATGAGTTGCTCCTAGGTTTAATAGAAAAGGCTAAAGACACTGCATGTGGAAAAATAAATCATTTTTCCGAAATCAACACCTACGAAAAATTTGCACGTCAAGTGCCTGTTTGCCGTTATGAAGAAATCGAGCCAACCATCGAACGGGCACGCATGGGTGAGAGCAATATTTTTTGGCCTACCCCTATCCGGTGGTTTGCCAAATCAAGTGGCACTTCCAATGCCAAGAGCAAATTTATCCCGGTGAGCGAGCAATCGCTCGAAGATTGCCATTATGCTGCGGCTAAAGATTTGCTGTGTATCTATTTGAACAACAATCCGGAATCCCAACTTTTCACAGGCAAGAGCCTTCGTTTGGGAGGCAGCAAACAATTGTATCGCGAAAACGGCACTACTTTTGGTGATTTGTCGGCTATTTTAATCGACAATATGCCAATTTGGGCTACCCTAAGCAGCACCCCTACCAGCAAAGTTTCATTAATGAACGATTGGGAAACTAAACTTCAGGCTATCGTAAATGAATCCATCAAAGAGAATGTGACCAGCATGGCCGGTGTCCCATCCTGGATGATGGTCTTGTTGCATCAAGTTTTGGAAACCACGGGCAAACAAAACCTTTTGCAAGTTTGGGAGAACTTGGAAGTCTATTTTCATGGCGGGGTGAGTTTCGACCCGTATGTTGACCAATACAAGAAATTAATCCCTAAAAGCAATTTTAAATACTACGAAATTTATAACGCTTCTGAAGGATTCTTCGCAATACAGGATTCAAACCACTCTAAAGACCTATTGTTGATGTTGGACTATGGCGTTTTCTATGAATTCATTCCCATGGAAACATATGGCAAATCAACCGAAAAGGCCATTCCGCTTTGGGAAGTCGAAATCGGAAAAAACTACGCCATTGTCATCACTACCAACGCGGGCTTGTGGCGCTATCTCATCGGCGACACAGTGCGCTTCACTAGTTTAAGTCCGTACCGGATCAAAATAACAGGCCGTACCAAACACCATATCAATGTATTCGGTGAAGAGTTAATCATCGAAAATGCCGAAGATGCTTTGCGCAGAGTTTGCGAGCTCACCTCTGCCGAAATTGTGGATTACACCGCCGGGCCGGTTTTTATGAAAGGTAACAAAAAAGGAGCTCACGAATGGATTATCGAATTCAAAACACCACCGAAAGATTTTAGAAAATTTGAAGCACTTTTAGATCATACCCTCAAAGAACTCAACTCGGACTACGAAGCCAAACGAAATGGCAACATGACCTTAACCAAGCCGCTGATTCACTTAGCAAGAGCGCGTCTTTTCTACGATTGGCTCAAGCGGCACAACAAACTCGGCGGGCAACACAAAGTTCCGCGCCTTTCCAACAGCCGCGATTATTTAGACGAGTTGCTCATGATGAATGGAGGTCTCGGGGTTTGAGAACGCGCTGTAACGATTTCAGATTAAATATTGAGCGGTTTTAAAAATGAAACCCGAATGACCATTTGATAGAAAACGGTCTTGCATCGGGAAGATCCAGATAATTGCCTCGAAAGCTGAAATCAAACCGCATCAGCCTGAAAACATTGTCGATTGCAAACCCGTATTCGTAATAGATGTGCTCATCCGGTGCTCGCAATATCACGTTTGTATCATTTATTGCAATATTTTTATCTGACAAACCGCCATAGACCCCTCTCCAGAAAACCACCTCTCGAAGATTGTATTTTCTAATATAAGGTACACGTGAGAAAAGCCGCCCGTTGAAATTGTGTTCGAGGTGGAGCGATACATATTTGTCAACTACAAATTCGTAGTAATCCATATTTCCAAACGTATTGAAGGTATTGAAGAACGCCTGATTGGCCGGAACGGGAAATTGCAACGCCAGGGGAACAGTCCCAAAAAGCCTTCCCACTTCTATTATAGACTGAAATCTGCCAAAACCACCAATATTAATGGGTTGTTTATAGAAAAACTGTAGCTTTTCA
>Ga0210044_10000042_pt1 | contig 171994 bp, 145 predicted proteins | sample CryGey13umfilter_2_FD_183959 | JGI IMG/M metagenome (GOLD analysis project Ga0210044, IMG submission 183959) | Groundwater microbial communities from aquifer in Utah, USA - Crystal Geyser 4/9/14 3 um filter (SPAdes) (version 2) | ecosystem: Environmental > Aquatic > Deep subsurface >... | reverse complement strand
GGAATAGCCGTCTCTGCTAATGGAGGCACTGTAAGACCAAAAGGCGGACGTAAGTCGGTTTTGGGGCATGAGCCTGTGAAGTTAGAAGCTAACACTGTAATCTTCGATTCAGTGTGAGTAGTTCACTCTCATTTTCATCCATTAATCACTTTTAAAAGTTAGCTTATTTAGATAGTCAATTAAATAAAATAATTAATACATTAGTATTTAATCTCTGGAAATATGACACAAAAAGACTGGTTAGTAGATAATAACGGACAGTGTTTTGCTTATGACGTTGTTATGTCAGCAAAAGAGTTTTCTACTAAACCTTATCGACTTTACCGATTTTTAACAGACTTAGAAGATACTTTGGATTCTATAAATGATGATCTTTTAAGATTACAAGCTATTATTCCATTAGTGCGCCGATTATTAAAAGACTGTTTTTGGCTTCAACTTTCTATGATTGAGCCTCATCCTGAAACTGGTTGGGAAGTTCTAATGTTATATGATGAGCCATCATTTCCCTTGACAATACAATTAGTTGCTTGGGCCCCTGGTACAGTTTCCCCCATTCATAATCATGGTTGTTGGGGATTAGTGGCTTTATTAAGTGGATTAGAAAAAAACACTTTTTGGCAACGCACTCCTGACTTATCTACTAAAATTGAAACGGTGGGAGAACAACTATTAACTTCGGGAGATATTCTTTGTTTAATGCCCGATACTATCCATCAAATCAAGGCTCTGGGTCATCAACCAACCATCAGCTTTAATTTATATGGTGAAACTAATTTTGACGCACGATTTGAGTTTGATCCTATTAAACACATCGCCAAGAATTTTTGATGATCAATTACTTAAATCGTTACAAAAAATTTATTAATGAGGAGAAATAGAATGAATTTACTTCACCGTTTTTCTCAATTCCACAAAGTTTCTTTTTCTTCTCTTCAATTTCGCTTGACTTTAGAGTTAGTCTCTTTATCGATTTTAGGATTAAGTAGCGTTGCTTTTTGGGCAGGGTGGCAGATGGAAAAAAATTTAGTTGCCGCGCACAAACAAACCTTAGAATATATTGCTAGGAGTTTTCCTGAACAATTACAGTTTTATACTCAAGAAAATTCCCTAGAAACTGGATTAGAAAAAATTATTGATAAAGTTGCAACCCCCGAGTTAATCGTCTGGGTTAAAAATTCTCAAGGGGAACTTTTAGCACAATCTTCTACAAATCATTTTCTACCTGAATTTCAAGCCGTAGAATCTTTTTTTCAAGTGCCAGAAAAACCTCAAGTGATCAAATTCAATAATCGTGATATTGTTTTATGTGGAACTCCTTTAATGATCAATCAAAATTTTATTGGAAAGCTATACTTATCACAAGATATTACATCTGACCAACAAAAATTAAATTTAAGTATTTGGCGATTATCGTTGATTAGTATTGGTACGATTACGATTCTAATTATGGTTATTTGTTATCGTATTGGGGAAAGTTTGCGCCCTCTTAAGCAAATGAGTGAAGTTGCTAGGGTTATATCGGCCGATGATTTAAGCGGGTCAAAATTAGGACTTAATCAAGCGCCACAAGAGATTTTAGGATTAGCTCAAGCCTTTAACGAAATGTTATTGAGACTTTCAGGCTCTTGGGAACAACAACGACAATTTGTCGGTAATGTTTCTCATGAACTACGCACCCCCCTGACTATTATTGCAGGTTATTTGCAAAGCGTCTTGAGAAGAAGTGATAATTTAAGTACTCATCAAATACAGGCATTGGAAACTGCAACTAATGAAACAGAAAAAACCATTCGTATGTTGCAAGATTTACTCGACTTAGCCAGAGCAGATAGTGGACATTTACATTTTCGATGTCATCCTATTATGTTAAATACTCTAATCATAGAAGTTGCTCAAATGAGTCAAAAAGTAACTCAACGAAAAATAAATTTGACTTTAACGGATGAAGATGTTATTACCTGTGCAGATCAAGATCGTTTACAACAGGTTTTAATTAATTTAGTGGATAATGCCCTTAAATATTCTTCCCCACCCCACCCCATAGATATTATTTTAGCCAAAACAACGGATTCAGCTCTTATTCATGTACAAGATTATGGCGTGGGAATTACTTTGACTCACCAAAAGCGTATTTTTGAACGATTTTACCGAGTAGATGAATCCAGAAATCGCTCTCAAAATGGTACTGGCTTAGGACTTGCCATCGCCAAAAGTCTAACAGAGGCAATGGAAGGAAGTATTACAGTTCGCTCTTCTCCCGAAGAAGGTAGTATTTTTACCGTTACTTTACCAATATGGAGGACATCATGATAAATCATATTCTCATCGTAGAAGATGATCCTAAAATTGCTGAATTAATATCTTTAGAATTGACTTTAGAAGGTTATAAAGTTACAGTCTCATGGGATGGTATGGAAGCCCTAGCAGTAGCGAGAGAATCTTCACCAGATTTGATTATCTTAGACTGGATGTTACCAAGAATTTCTGGATTAGATGTGTGTTTACGACTGAGAAAAACAGGTATGAAAACACCAATTATCATGTTAACCGCCAAAGACGAAATACCAGATCGAATCACGGGTTTAAATGCAGGAGCGGATGATTATGTTATAAAACCTTTCAATATGAAAGAACTTTTAGCAAGAGTTAAAGCCCGTTTACGCCGTGTCAATGCAGAATATTCAGAGGTATTAACCTTTGAAGATTTAACCTTGAATCTTTTAACCAGAGAAGTTTATCGAGGAAAACAACTAATTGAATTAACCACTAAAGAATTTGATCTTTTAGAGTATTTCTTACATCATCCCCGTCAAGTTTTAAGCCGAAACCAAATTATTGAAAATGTCTGGAGTTATGATTTTATCGGTGAGTCAAACATTATCGAGGTTTATATTCGTGCTTTACGTTTAAAGTTAGAAGTTAATCAATGTTCCCGTTTAATATATACTATTCGAGGCATCGGCTATGTTTTAAAAAAACAAATTTAACATTATATTTAAGATTTTGAGAATATTTTTTACTGATAAATTGAACTTTTTTTTGATTAATAATTAAATATTTATTATTAAATACAAGCAGAAATAATTAATTAAGAACCTTAAATTATCATCACAATTATTTAATATTAGACTTATAAAAAGTATCTGTGGTAAAATAGGTAAAATAATCCTTTTAAATGTCTTCAGCGAATGAACTCTAATCTCGATTTTCTCAATCATCTTAACCTGTGTCAACGTCAATCCGTAGAACATTTTTGCGGACCTTTATTAGTAGTCGCAGGAGCAGGTTCGGGAAAAACTAGAGCTTTAACCTATCGTATTGCTAATTTAATTTTAACCCATAATGTCCCTCCTGAAAATATTTTAGCTGTTACTTTTACTAATAAAGCAGCCAAGGAGATGAAAGAAAGAATTGAATTAATTTTCGCCCAAAAAATAGCTACAGAAAAACACGGGCAAAGATGGGATTTATTATCTGAATTAGAGCAAAAAAAAATAAAATCTAACGTTTATCGCAACACAATTAAACCTCTTTGGGTTGGTACTTTTCACAGTTTATGTGCTAAAATTTTGCGCTTTGATATAAATAAATATCAGGATGAAAAAGGAAGAGTTTGGCAAAGAAATTTTACTATTTTAGATGAGTCTGATGTTCAAAGTTTAGTTAAACAAATTGTTACTAAAAAACTCAATCTTGATGATAAAAAATTTGAACCTCGTAAAATGCGCTATAGCATTAGCAATATTAAAAATTTAGGCTTATCTCCACAACAATATGCCGAAGAAAATCCAGATTATAAAGGTAGGGTTATCGCAGAAATTTATGAAGAATATCAAAGTCAATTAGCAGCAAATAATGCCTTAGATTTTGATGATTTATTACTGATTCCCGTGCGAATTTTTCAACAAAATGAATCAGTTTTAGGTTATTGGCATCAACAATTTAAACATATTTTAGTGGATGAATATCAGGACACAAATCAAATTCAATATGAATTAATTAGACTTTTATCTACTAATAATGAGACGAATAAAAAACAATGGAATTGGCAAAATAGATCGGTTTTTGTAGTGGGTGATGCAGATCAATCTATCTACTCTTTCCGCATGGCAGATTTTACAATTCTGTTGAATTTTCAAGCGGATTTTGGAGATAATTTACCCGATGAAAATACTCAAACTATGGTAAAATTAGAAGAAAATTATCGCTCCAGAGAAAACATTTTACAAGTAGCAAATCATCTCATTGAAAAGAATACTCAACGCATTGATAAAGTCTTAAAAGCAACTCGTGGACAAGGTGAAACTATCTATACTTATCGGGCAGATAATGAAAGGGAAGAAGCTAGTTTTGTTTGTCGAAAAATTATGCAATTAGTGCAAGAAAATCCTGAATTAAACTGGGGTGATTTCGCCGTTTTATATCGCATTAACTCTCAATCTCGTGCCTTTGAAGATGAGTTAATTAATAAAAATATTCCCTATAATATTGTAGGAGGTTTAAAGTTTTATGAGCGTAAAGAAATTAAAGACGCTTTAGCCTATTTGCGCTTAATAATTAACCCTGCTGATACTGTTAGTTTATTGCGAATTATTAATACTCCTAGACGAGGAATTGGTAAGACAACTATTGATAATTTATTGAATGCTTCTCAACAATTAAATATACCTTTATGGGAAATTATTAATGATGAAACTTCTGTTAATACTATTGCGGGAAAAGCGGCAAAAAAAGTTAATCAATTTGCACAAATGATTGCTGATTGTCAAGATAAAATAATCGAAAAACCAGCTTCAGAAATTCTCAATCAAATTCTCAATTCTTCTGGTTATTTAGATGATTTAAAAGAACAAGGTACAGATGAAGCAGAAAATAGGACAGAAAACCTCAATGAGTTAGTTAATGCTATGCTTCAATTTCAAGAAGATAACGAAGATTCTAGTTTAGAAGGTTTCTTGAGTAGCGCTGCTTTAGCCTCTGATTTAGATAATCTTCAAGAAGGAGAAAAAGCCGTTTCTTTGATGACTTTACATTCGGCTAAAGGTTTAGAGTTTCCCATTGTTTTCTTGGTTGGTTTTGAGCAAGGTTTGTTGCCACATAATCGTAGTTTACGAGATCCTATGGATTTAGAAGAAGAAAGACGGCTGTGTTATGTGGGTATAACAAGGGCAAAAGAGCAATTATTTATCACCTATGCCAGAGAAAGATATTCTTGGGGAAATGTTGATTATTCCCCCCCCTCTCAGTTTTTGGAGGAATTACCTCAAGATTTAATTACCAGTAATTTGCGCTCTCGTCAATCTATTTCTAAAAAAGCCAAGGAAGAATCTGAATCTTTATCTCCCTCTCAATCCCATGATTGGCAACAAGGCGATCGCCTGTATCATCCTCTTTTTGGCACGGGAATTGTAACTAATTTACTCGGATTAGGAAAGAAAAATACTATAGTTGTACAATTTGAAGTAGGGAAAAAAATTATTAATCCTAACCATACAAAACTAGAAAAAATTTAGTTTACTAATTAATAGTTAAAAATGATGTAAAATCATCATAAATATGTCACTTTTGAGAAATTAGTATTTTTATCGAAGAAATAAAAAGAGAGTTTTATGCACTTTTACGAATTAATAAAATTCCTTGAATATTTACAAAAAAATGCTATATAAAATTATATTGATGATAAGTATTAAGTTTTTAAAAAATGAAAATATTAATAGTAGAAGATAATCAAGAAATTGCCTCAGCAACAGCAGAAATTTTAAAAAATAATCACTATTTAGTGGAAACAGCTTTTGATGGCAAAATAGGTTGGGAATTAGCTCAAACTATGACTTATGATTTAATTATTTTAGATTTAATGTTGCCTAAAATAGACGGTATTACTATCTGTCAAAAGTTAAGAAAAATTCATTGTCAATCTTTAATTTTAATGTTAACAGCTAAAGACACCAATTTAGATCAAGTCATCGGTTTAGATGCAGGAGCTGATGATTACATTGTGAAACCTTTTGACTTAAAATTGTTATTAGCAAGAATTAGAGCATTATTAAGAAGAAATCAAGCTAATTTACCCCCCATTTTAACATGGGAAAACCTTAGTTTAGATCCTAGTAAATGTGAAGTAAAATATCAAGATAAATTGCTACATTTAACTCCTAAAGAATATCATTTATTAGAGCTTTTTTTATGTAATGGCGATCGCATTTTAACCAAATCGATGATAGTTGAAAGATTGTGGTCATTAGAAGAAATACCATTAGAAGAAACGGTAAAAGTACACATAAAAGCCTTAAGAAATAAGTTAAAATCAGTAGGAGGAAACCCTAATTTAATAGAGAATATATATGGCTTGGGTTATAGACTTAATCCCAATTTCTAAAGGGAAATTTCAAGATTTAAAAGCGAAACTAATCTTCTCTTATTTATCGGTAATGATCACAATTTTTTCCTTATCAGGATTAGTGGTTTACCAAATTATAGCACATCATTTATATAAACAATTTGAAGAACATATGACTCGATGGGCTGAAAATGCTAGTAAAATATTAGACTTAGTTAAACATGAGCATAAAGAATATTATCAAGAAACAGTTTCATCTTTAACATTAACGGATTTAATTAATAAAGCAGAATCAAAGAATCAAGTAACTTCTAAAAATTTATTTGCAGAAAAAAATCAATCAATACAGTGGTTTAATGAAAAACATCAACTATTAATTCAAGAAGGAAATCTATCTAATAATTGGCTAACATTTCCTACTAATAAACAAACTCAAAATTACGATAAAGAAAAGCATCTTTTCTCCTTGATATTACCTGTTTATAGTAATAATAAACCTAACACATTAATCGGATATATTAAAGTAACAGAATCAACTTTAACCTTAGAAAAAAATTTAAAGTTATTGCAATGGAGTTTAATTTTTACAGGTATTTTTACTTTAGCATTAAGTACCATTGGAGGAATTTTTCTTACCCAAAAATCTTTAAAACCCATCAAAGCTAGTTTTGAAGAATTAAAACAATTTACCGCCGACGCATCTCACGAATTACGCACCCCTTTAACCGTAATTTCAACATCGACAGATGTAATCTTATCTCATCCAGAAAAAATTGACGCTTTAGACTTAAATAAAATTAAAGCCATTACCAGCGCAACTCAACAAATGACAATTTTAGTGAGTGACTTATTATTACTAGCAAGAATGGATAATCATGAGAAAAAACAAGAAAAAGAATTAATTAATATCCCTATTGATGAAATGTGGGAAGATTTGCTAGATTTTGCTCAAATAAAAGCTGAAGAGAAAAAAATTACCTTAGAATCTCATTTAATCAATCATGTTTTTGTCAAGGGAAATATCAGTCATTTACAACGGTTATTTAGCAATATTCTCAATAATGCCATTCAATATACTGATGAAGGAGGAAAAGTTATCGTTACCATGGAGAAAAATTACCCCAACGTTTTGATAAAAATCAAAGACACTGGTATTGGTATTAAAGAAACAGAATTAAAACACATTTTTCAACGTTTTTGGAGAGGAGAAGAAGGAAGAAATCATCGGCAAGAAGGTAGCGGATTAGGGTTAGCGATTGCCGAGAAAATTACCCTTAATTATGGTGGTAAAATCACCGTTTCTAGTGAATTAGGAAAAGGAAGTCTTTTTTGTATTTATTTGCCTCTTAGTTTTTGTGATGAGGCGAAAAATTAGAAAATAAAGGAAAATAATTCATTAGACTTTATCTATACAAAAGACAAAAGACAAAAGACAAAAGACAAAAAGTAACAAAAATTATTAGTTATTCTTCTTAATTTAAAATGTACAATCTTTAAATGCTTTACTACTTAGTCAATTACAGTTAATGTCTATTATTGATTATTGATTATTGATTATTGATTATTCACTATTCACTATTCATTGTTTATTATCTATATTGTGCTGATCAATTTCTTATCTTCCCTAAATCTTAACTTTTATTCTTTACAATTCGTAATTAAGTAACAAGAAGATTAACTGGAGATAGATTTATGGATACCAAAACCTTAAGAAAATTACATCGCAAATTTGCGCCGATAGTATTTTTACCCGTGTTTCTTACCGCATTCACAGGAGTATTTTATCGAGTGGCGAGAAGTTGGTTTGGCGCTTCTGAGGAATTAGGAGACTTTATCATGTTTATTCATCAAGGAGAATTTTTAGGAAAAGACTTAAGAGTTTTTTATGTGCTTCTTAATGGTTTAGGATTAATTGCTATGGTAGCTACTGGAATTATCATGACAGGAATTTTTCGTAGCAAAAAAGTCAAAAAAGTAGATGAAAATTAAAGATTATTTATCTTCTGTTAGCTTTATCTTTAAATATTTTATGTAAGTCAGTCAGTATTCGAGAAATTTAACTTACATTTTTGATTAAACTCCCTTTGTGTTGTCGGTTAGATGCAAATCAATTTATCAAAGTATTATTTAATTCTTTTTTCTCGAAAACTAGAGATGAGACTTATACACCACATGGAGTTAAAATAAACTAAACAATAAATTATTGACGATGAAAGTTAAAGCCGCCGTTGCCTTAGAAGCAGGAAAACCTCTCACTATCGAAGTCGTTGACTTACAACCTCCTCAAGCAGGAGAAGTGTTAGTAGAAATAAAAGCTACAGGAGTTTGTCATACTGATGCTTATACTTTATCAGGAAAAGATCCAGAAGGTTTATTTCCTAGTATTTTAGGTCATGAAGGTGCAGGAATTGTGGTAGAAGTAGGTAAAGACGTTAAAAGTCTTAAAGTTGGCGATCATGTGATACCTTTATATATACCAGAATGCCGACAATGCGAATATTGTCTTAGTTTTAAAACAAACCTTTGTCAAGCCATTCGAGTTACTCAAGGTAAAGGTTTAATGCCAGATGGTAGTAGTCGTTTTTCCCTCCATGGTAAACCTTTATACCATTATATGGGTACTTCTACCTTTGCTAATTATACCGTTGTGCCAGAAATTGCCTTAGCCAAAATTCGCCAAGATGTACCTTTTGAAAAAGTTTGTTATATTGGTTGTGGTGTTACCACTGGTATTGGTGCGGTAATTAATACTGCAAAAGTAGAAGTTGGCGCCAATGTAGTAGTTTTCGGCTTAGGTGGTATTGGTTTAAATGTCATTCAAGGCTGTCGAATGGTAGGCGCAAATATGATTATCGGTGTCGATATTAATCCTAGCAAAAAAGCCATCGCTGAAAAATTTGGGATGACACATTTTGTTAACCCTCAAGAAATAGAAGGAGATTTAGTTGCTTATCTCGTTGACTTAACCAAAGGAGGCGCAGATTATAGTTTTGAATGTATCGGTAACACCAAAGTTATGCGTCAAGCCTTAGAATGTTGTCATAAAGGTTGGGGAGTTTCTACTATTATAGGCGTTGCTGGAGGTGGAGAAGAAATAACTACAAAACCTTTTCAGTTAGTTACAGGTAGAATTTGGAAAGGAAGCGCCTTTGGGGGTGCAAAAGGAAGAACTGATGTACCAAAAATTGTTGATTGGTATAAAGAAGGGAAAATTAATATTGATGATTTAATTACCCATATTATGCCTTTAGAAGATATTAACACCGCTTTTGATTTGATGCACAAAGGAGAATCTATCCGCAGTGTCATAACATTTTAAGTAAAAAAAATAATTATTAATTTTTCATAACAATTAGAAAACGATTATTATTTCATTATTGATTATTAATTGTTAACATTGATACTGTTAAAAGAAATAAAGAGTTTTATTAATGAATTTGAGATTATCTAGTTTAGATTAATAGTTTTTAAAATTCATCTCAAGATGTAAAATTTTATGCTTAATAATTATTTAAACTTGATATATCATTTATCTAGTAATCAAAGTTAACCGATGGTAAAGCTAGAAAAATTCTTAAAATGTTGATATTTTCAGGGGATTAATAGGAGTAAAACTGATGAATTTTAGTCATATCCAATTTTGTAGCGATAAAACGAAAATAGATTTAGTACAATTATTAGAGTTATATAAAAATACTGCTTTTTGGGCGCAAAATCGTACTTTAGAAGACGTTAAAATTGCTATTATTAATAGTAATCCTGTAGTTTCCATTTGGGATAATCAACGGTTAATCGGTAGCGCCAGAGCAACATCTGATGGAATTTATCGTGCTACAATCTGGGATGTAGTAATTCACCCTGATTATCAAGGTTATGGTTTAGGTAGTAAATTAGTAGAAACTTTAATCACTCATCCTCATCTTAATCGAGTAGAAAGAATTTATTTAACTACGACTCACCAACAAAAGTTTTATCAAAAAATTGGTTTTACAGAAAACCCCACGACTACTATGGTTTTATATAACCGTTATCCCACTACTAATGATTTTCTTAAAGAATCACAACAGTTAATAATTGATAATTAATTCTTCTTCCACAAAAATTTTTAAACTAACCATTAAACATCTCCAAAAATTAAACATAAAATCAGTTTAAGATAAGAAATTATCAACTTTAACTATGATTGCTTTTTTCAATTAACAGGAAGAAATATCTGCCATTGTGTAGCGTTATTATTATCTTTATCAGAATTAATTACTAACTTACCTCCCATCATTTCTAATAAAGTTTCTCCTAACATAATTTTCATGCCATTAGAAAATTGAGGCATCTTATTTAACTGTTTCAACTCTTCCATCGGAGGTTTAATTAAGTCTATATTTTCACTAATAGTTAAATGTTGAGAAGGAAAGTTAATCTTGATTATCACTTGATTAGTCTCTTCTTTACTAACCACTTTTAAGATTATTTCTCCTATTTCACTATAATCAATAACTACCTCAAGCAAGAAAAAAAGAATATTGGTTAATTTTTCTCTATCAACATTTACGATTATATTATCATTATCTTCTATCTTCTCTAACTTTAACTTCAGGTTACGATTCGCCGCCTGTAAACTCATTATTTCTTGGATGTCTTCTAATAATTCTGATAAATTAACTTTTTGTATTTCTAAATTTAGCCTACCTACTTCTATTTTAGATACTTCTGTTAATTGATCAATAATCCTCATTAATTTTTTAGCGTATTTATAAGCCTCTTCTATAAATTCCCTTTCTTCTTCCTTACTTTCACACAAATCATTAATAATTAATTGATGTAATCCCATTAAACTACTTAAAGGTGAGCGAATTTCATGGGAGATTCTACCAAGAAAACCAGCTTTAAATTGACTATTTTGTAAGGATTCTTGATAAGCAAGTTTAGTTTTAGTTAATTCTTCCGTAAGATTTTTTATCTCTGTCATGGGGATTGAATTTAATATTTTTTTGTGTAATGTTGTAATGGTATTTATCAACTCAAATTCTGATTAACTCTTAACTTATTTATTCTTGATTAATTCTTGAGTCAAAATAAGCTATCTTTCTTTCATAACTAATAAACAAAACAATGATTAAATGGATTAAGAATAAAACTCCTCTGATAAGTAAGTAGGCAAAATTAATTGTATGTTTACTTGATAAAAGGTAAAAGGCAAAAAAGATGATTAGTTATTTTTACTAATTTTAAAATATATAATCCCTAAATGCTTTAATACTTAAAGAATCAAAAGTAGAAGCCTTTACTAAAAGCCAGAAAACAATCTTTTAAAAAAAGTCTAATTACTAATTCCCTTTTTCCTAATTAATTCCTATGTCTTCACCATCAAATAAACCTTATCAAAGTCGATTATTTAATTTTATCAACAGACATTATATCAAGTTTAATAGTCAAATTAATGTTAAATTCCGTGAATTAAGGTATGTAGCCACAACAGGTTTACAAACTCTAATTTTTCCTTTCTTTTGGCTATGGGAAAACACACAAAAAATTAATAATACCTTTTCTGCTTCTTCTTCCTCTGTCTCTTCTTCTTTAAAAGATTCTTCCTCACAAAAAAAATTATTTTCAGGGGATGATGTAATTATCAATGTTAATGAGGCTATTAATCTTCATCCTCAATTAACATCTTTTCCTCTTAAAAATTTTCAAGGTTTTGCTAGTCGTATCAACGATAAACATATTATTTGTATTTTAGATAATAATAAATTTATAGATGTTATACCTCTGAATAAACAAGAAGAAGTTAGTAATATTATCCATAATATAACCGATAAACTCACTGATATTCAACTTTTACCACCAACTTCACCATCAAACTTTTTTTCTCGATTTTTACACTGGTTTAATCTTTCGGGAAAGTCAAAAATTGACATTAACATTTCTCAAGATATTAATCATCTCCAAGAATCAGATTTAGTCATACATAATCAATTACCTTCCACATCCCCAAAAAATAAAATTATTCTATTCATTGACAGTTGTTTCGCTAGGTTAGAAAAGATAACATTTTTAAGAAATCCTATAGACAATGATGAAAATAATTTAGATAGTCAAAGTAAAATTACTAATGGGAAAAATCAAGATAATAATATGACTAATTATTCCCAAACATTAAATCCAGAAGACAAAGAAAAGTTATGGATTTTTATGTTAATTAAAGAAGCTATTAACTACTTTTTTAAGAAAGGGAATAATCAAGCTAGTCTCACCGAAAATAATTCTAATATTAACGATAAACTATCTTCTAAGGATAACAATAAACTAAGTTTATCAGAGGAAAATATCACTAATAATAACGCTATTCAAAATATAATTATTCAAGTTCAAGATAATTTAGAAAATATTATCCCTTTTGTAAAAAATACCAGTGAGCAGATAATTAGTCAAGGTTTTACTCAACTAAATATTGCTAAAAATAATTTGCAAAATAAACTCAATAATCCCGATGATCCTTTTCAAGTTAAGATATTAATTTGGGCTGCTATTGACTACTTTTTCAATCATAAAAATAAGCCTAAAAATCTATCATCTAACAGTAGTTTTTCAGAAACAGAAATTATAGTTATCAATGAAGAAGTTGCAGATCCTTGGTTATTATGGGAAGATTTATATGGTTATAATGCCTTACCCTATTCTTCCATTAATGATCATAATTCTCTTACCATTAATCAGGGTGAAGAAAATATAGAATTAGCAGTTTTAGATGTTGAAATTGATTACAAAAAAAATAACACCATCGTAGAAACAAAAAGCAATTTAAACAATATAATTATTCAAGAAGAAGAAGAAAAAAAAGAAATAGATGTAAACGTTATCGAGATAAAATACGAAAAACATTTATTAGAAATTATCTTAGAAAAACTAGATCAAATTATCCTATGGTTAGAGGAAATTCTTGTTACAATAATCAATAGAATAAAATTATTAACTCAAAAATAGTCTTAACTGTTAATTGTTAGTATATATAGTCCAAATAACTAAAATATATTGAAATAATTTATTATTAGAAAGGAATATTATCTAGTTTATTAGGATTAATAGCATCATCATCTAAATCATCAGATTTATAGTCATTTAAACTGACAACTTTATTGTGAGGGGGATTACTGTTATTATTACCACCAAGAGGATAAATATGAGAAATCGTCATTTCCGCAATTTTTTCTTTATATCCTTGTCTTTCAACTAAATCCATTTTTAAACGCCCAGTTAATACAACTTGATTACCTTCAGAGTATTTTTGCTCAATCTCCGTAGCCAAATTACCCCAAGCAACGGCTTTAAGAGTAAAAGGAGGATTATTAGGAGAAGGATTTTCAAACTCCACCATCATCTCAGTAACTGCCAATTGACTATCTTGAGTGTATCTTAATTGAGGATTACGAACGATTTTTGCCATTAAAACGCAACTATTCATAATTTTAACTTCTTACTTAACTATAATATAAGGTCATGATTTTTAACTATCTACTATTTTGCCACAATCAAACAAAAATAGTAGTTTAAAAATACTAATTTTTTTTCATATCATGAAAATTACGAGATTTTCGGGGTTGACAAGGATTTCCCCATGCCATAGTTTCGGCAGGAATACTTTTAAAAACGCTACTTCTACCACCAATTACCGTATTAGCACCAATCTTAACACCTTGAGCCACAAAACAATCCGCCGCAATCCAAACTCCGTTACCAATAATGATAGGCGCAATAATCAGAGGAAAATTAACATGATTTGCATCATGACTACCTGTACAAAAATAGCATTTTTGCGATATAATAGAATTAGACCCAATTTTAATTTTGTCTAAACTATATAAATAAACTTGATCACCAATCCAACTATAATCCCCAATTTCCACTTTCCAAGGAAAATATATCTTAACACTGGGGCGGATAACAACATTTTTACCAATTTTTGCACCAAAAAGTCTTAATAAAGCACATCGAAAACTATTAAGATTATGAGGAGTAATGGGAAAAATAATTGCTTCAATTAACCACCATAAAAGAATAAACCATTGAGGCTTACCTCGATTAAAGGAAGAATTATATTGACTTAAATCAAACCAAGATTTACTATCTAAAATAGGCTCTAATTCTGGTGTCATTGGGTTTTCATTATTCATAAGAATATTAATGTATAAAAAATTTAATAATTAATAGAAATAGTTTAACAGTAAAGTTAGTATTTTATTAGATAATTAAATAGAAATAATAGTTAACATTTTAAAAAATATAAAAACTCCGATGAGATTTATATAGTATAAAATTATAATTTTTATTTGGGGTTTTATGGACTAAACATCAAAAAAAACTTAATAATTACTAACTCTAAAATATCCAAAATTTTATGGAAAATTCTAACATAATTTTAGTCACAGGTGCAGCAAATTCAGGGAAAAGTGAATGGGGAGAATATTTAGTAAATAATAGTCAAAAACCAGTAATTTATATAGCAACAGCTCAAAAAATTGATAATGATGAAGAATGGATGCTAAAAATAAAACAACATCAACAAAGAAGGCCAAAAAAATGGCAAACATGGGAAATTCCTTTCGATTTACCTTTAGCAATTGAGCAAATTTCTGAGGATAATTGTATCTTAATAGATTCTCTTGGTACATGGGTAGCTAACTTTTTAGAAGAGGATGAATTTAATTGGCAAATGCAAGTAGAAAAATTAATTTTTAGTTTAGAAAATACTTCTAATTATATAATTTTAGTAGCAGAAGAAACAGGTTGGGGTGTAATTCCTGCTTATCCCCAAGGGCGCTTATTTCGTAACCGTTTAGGTAAACTTATTCGTTTAGTAGGAAGCATTGCAAACACTGTTTATTTAATAGTGGGAGGTTACGCCGTTGATGTGAGTAAAATTGGTGTCAAATTAGATAATTTACCTATGTTGGAAGCATTATAATTTGATAAATAAATTTAAAGATGATGATAATAGAGACTATATTTTATTATTATTTATAATGAACAATATCAATAACAAAAATAACGAGTTTATTCCCCATATTTTTTTTATATAAACATAAGTTATTCCTTCATCTTTTTTTTTAAAATCCTATTTATATATAATTTTAATGGTAATAAATTAAGCTAAATTAACTATAAATAAATGTCATAATCTATAAAAAATTAACTATTATTACATTAACATTTGACTACCGATTAACTTCCGATAACGTCTTTCTAACTCATCTTTTAAAGAAGGAGTATCTTTTAAATATTTGTGTTGTAATAAAATCTTTTCAGCCGCTTCCCTAGCTAATACTAACACTTCTTGATCTTCCACTAAACTCGCTAAAGCAAAATCTGGTAAACCTGATTGACGACTACCTAATACTTCACCCGGTCCACGCAACCTCAAATCCATTTCGGAAATAAAGAAACCGTCTTGTGATTGCTCTAAAACACTTAATCTCTCCATAGCATCACCAGTTTTACTGCTACTGAGTAATAAACAATAAGATTTATGACTACCACGTCCTACCCTCCCCCTTAACTGATGTAATTGAGATAAGCCAAAACGTTCGGCATTTTCAATTAACATAACCGTAGCGTTAGGTACGTCAACCCCTACCTCAATAACCGTCGTCGAGACAATTATCTGAGTTTTATTATCCCGAAAAGCATTTAATGCCGCTTCTTTTTCCGCCGATGATAATCGCCCATGTAACAAGCCAATGTTAAAATCAGGGAAGATTTTTTCTTTAAATTTTTCATATTCTGCCACTGCGGCTTTTACGTCTAACTTTTCTGATTCTTCAATCATGGGAAAAATCACATAAGCCTGTCTTCCTTGCGCTACTTCTCGCTTAATTAAATCATAGGCGTTTTGTCGTTGTCTTCCCGTTAATGCCGTTGTCTGAATTGCTTGTCTGCCAGGGGGTAATTCGTCAATTTGACTGACATCTAAGTCACCGTGAAGGGTTAAAGCTAGAGTGCGCGGAATTGGTGTTGCTGTCATACTCAATACATGAGGTGCTTTTCCTTTCGCTAATAATCTTCCTCGTTGTTGCACCCCAAATCTATGTTGCTCATCAATTACAACTAACCCTAGATTACAAAAGTTTACAGGATCTTGAATTAAAGCATGAGTGCCGATTAAAAGGGGTAATTCGCCGCTTTGTAGTTGTGAATGAATCCCCCGCCGCTTAGCCATTTTGGTTGAACCTGTAAGCAATTCTACGGGCAAATACAAGAGGTTAAACCACTCCACTATCTTGCGATAATGTTGCTCTGCTAATACTTCCGTTGGCGCCATCAAAGCGGCTTGATAACCTGATTGTAAGGCAGCTAATATAGCAAAAACCGCTACAATTGTTTTACCAGATCCCACATCTCCTTGTACTAAACGATTCATGGGAGAATCTGACTGTAAATCTGTTTCAATTTCGTTGATAACCCTTCGTTGAGCATTGGTTAATTTAAAAGGTAAAATGTGGTTAAATTCCTCAATTAGTTTTCCTTGAGGAGTAAATACTACTGCTTTACGGCTTTCTTTTTCTTGTTGTTTACGATGTAAAAAGCCTAACTGAAGATAGAAAAATTCATCGAAAATTAGTCTGCGTCTAGCTTGGCTTAGTTTATCTTGACTTTCTGGATAATGTATTTGGGCGATCGCAGTTTGTAAGTCAATTAAATTATATTGTTGTTTAAGAATAACAGGTAAAGGGTCATTAATTTCTTGTAATGCGGGGATAGCTTCCACAACACTTTTACGAATAACATCGGCGGGGATACCTTCGGTAAGAGGATAAACAGGCAATAAACGCCCAATTTTGAGGGAATTAAGATTACCACCTTGAGAGTCTAAAACCTCAAATTCAGGGTTATCAAGGGTAATGCCGTATTTATTTTCCTTCACCAAGCCAGAAGCAGCCAATAACGCTTCCACAGGATACATCCGCTTCAATTTTTCCTGCCAACCTCGATTACTAGAAAAATTACCAGCGAAAAAACGACTAATTTTTAATTCCCCAGTGGTATCTTGAAGAATAATGTTGAGTATAGTCAACTTTTTATTTTTTGGACTGCTAAAACAATCACATTTTTTAACTTTACCGATAACCGTAACGGTTTCTCCTGCCTCCAAATCAGCAATATTAATTTGACGAGCATAATCAATGTGATCTCTGGGATAATAAAAAAGTAAATCTCGAACTGTATAAATACTTAACTTAGCTAATAACTCCTTTTGACGATAACTAATTGTACTTAAATCCGTGACAGGTTGATCTAAGGTGATTTTTTTCGGGGTTGTCGCAGGAATAACAGGGGTAAGATTTGCCGTTTTTAGAGGATAACTAGGAGAATTATCTTCGGTGTCATAAAAATTGAGGTTACTTGCTTGTAATTCTTGAACTTCGGTTATTAATGCTTCGGTATAGCTAATTAAATCAGCTCTTTGCTGTATATTTAACTGATGATAAATAGTATATTGTTGTGCTATTTTTTGCCAACGAAAAGCAATTAACAAATTATTGACAGGAGGAATTTTCGCAAAAGTTATACACAGAAATTCATGAAAGCGATATTGTTTCCCTTGCAAATTTGAATAACCATATTCTTTTTCTACGGTTAAGGCTTTCTCGATTCTTTGCCAATCAAAGCTATTATCCTTATTGTTATTCATTGTCTGTGATAAATAAACCCATAATAGATTAGGAGATAAGAGTTAGGAGTTAGGAGATGGAAAGGAAACGGGGAGTTAGGAGTTAGGAGTTAGGAGATGGAAAGGAAACGGGGAGTTAGGAGAGAGAAAGGAAACAGGGAAGAATATTGAATAATCTATAAACTCATTATTTTAAACCTGAAACCTGATACTTTTTAACCAAGAATTTTAAGGACAAAATCTCTCAATAAGTGCATTTGAGCTGGTATAATTTCATGGGCGATGTTAAACTCATGATATTCAACATTAACTCCCACTGCTTCCAATTTTTGTTTAGTTTCTTGGGCAGTTTTTATCGGTACAACAGTATCTAATATACCATGAGAAATAAAAGTAGGGGGAAAAGGATTTCTCTCAGCAGTAGGTTGAAAATGTAAATAACCACTAAGACTAACCACCCCAGCCACAGGTAACTGTAAACCGACATCTAAACTCATCGCACCACCTTGAGAAAAACCACCAATAATAGTTTTAGAAAGAGGAATTTCTGTGGTGTCTTCTAAGGATAACAACCATTGATAAAGTTGATCTAAACTAGCCTCAATTCCTTCATTGTCATTTTCTAAAGCATACCATGATCTACCACCAGATACTTGATAATGAGGGTAGGGTGCATTAGGAAATAAATATAAACAAGAAGGTAAATTTAACATAGATGTAAGAGCAGTTAAATCATGATAATTTGCTCCCCAACCATGTAATAAAACAAAGATAAATTCTGGTTTTTGCCCGTTAACTAAAGGGCTAGAAATTACATCTAAAGCCATTTTTTCCTCCATAAATATTAGGTAAAATAGTTGATTCAGATTATGAATTATTCATCAAAAAGATTACTAAGGCGCTCAACTTCATTTTGAGTTGTGTACATAGGTGTACCAGCTAAGATACCCGTAACATTACGGAAAGGATGTCCAATGTGCATACCATTGTGATCAATCGTAAATTCTCGAATATCTTTATCATGCATTGAGCCTCGCATTTTTAATACAGTTATACCTCGACGCATTTCGCCGTACATTTCTACATAACGCAGTAAAATAATTGAGTCGGTAATAGTAGAAATATGTGCTTCTGTAATAGATGAGCCTCCTAATAAAGTAGGGGTTGTTGAAGTAAATAAACCGCCTATTTCCTGTTGTTTGATAAAGGAAGTTAAACCAATAATAAATTCTCGGAAACCCTTAAGGTTAGAAACCCTTTCCAAAGCGGAAAGACTATCTACTGCTACTCGATTAGGTTTAAATTCTTTGATAGTTTGTTTCATGTTGATTAAATGATTTTCTAAACCAGTAGTTTCAGGATAACGACAAACAACTTTTAATTTGCCTTCTTTCTCCATTTTTTGAAAATCAACACCCCAACCGGTGGCATTTCTGAACAATTGTTCTCTACTTTCTTCAAAAGCAAACACTAAACAACGCTCATTATTTTGTACTCCTCCTGCCATAAATTCTGTTACCATCAAAGTTTTTCCTGTGCCTGTTGCACCCGATACCAAAATAATCGAATCACGGAAAAAGCCTCCACCACACATTTTATCTAATTGATCACTACCTGAAGTTATACGAATGTTAGAAGAATGTTGCTCTAATTCAATAGCCGATAAAGGTATAATTACCATACCTTGACCCGGAATAATTGTAAAAGGATATTCCCCTTTTTGATGATTAGTACCACGATATTTAAGAATTTCAATAGTGCGACGACGTTTCTCATCATTTAAGACGTTACGCAAAATAACCACATTATCAGCTACAAATTCTTCTACCCCATAACGACTAATCTCACCATATTCTTGAGTACGTTCAGCCGTCATAATCGCTGTTACACCCAGCTCCCTTAACGCCGAAGCCAATCTAAATAAATCATTTCTCACCTGTGCGCTATCCGCTAAATGGCTAAAAATCGCCCCTAAAGAATCTAAGGATACTCGCTTTGCAGAATATTTCCGAATGGCATATTCAATTCTCGCAATTAAAGCGCCTAAATCATATTCTCCTGTAACCATCGGTCTTTCACCCGGTTGAGGAGAAGCATCTACAAAAGCCCATTGTCTGTTTTCTTCCCATTCTCTTATTTTCCACCCAAAACCTGACATATTGCGTCTAATGGCTTTAGGTGGTTCTTCAAAAGTTACAAATACACCATTTTCTCCCCTTTTAATTCCCTCTACTAAAAATTGCGAAGCAAATACAGTTTTAGAACTTCCTGCCGTGCCTGAAACGAGAGTTGCCCTACCTTTTGGTAATCCACCTTCAGCTAAAAAGTCAAATCCGGGTATTCCCGTTTCTAGTTTTTCTATATAGTCAATATCTAATTCTGCTTCTTGACTCATTCATTTTCTCTCTATAATTCGCACCAACAATATTATATTATCTAGTGTTATTTCTGGCGATGCAAGTTTATTCTTTATTAGGAGATAGGAGAGAGAAGTAATGAGTAATGAGTAATTCTTCAAGGATAGGAGATAAAAGGAAACGGGGAGATAGAAATTTATTTATCTTTGCCCTTTAATAGAAATTAGAAAGAAAACGAAGAGTTATCAACTATAAGGAAATGGGGAGTTAGAAATTTATTTATCTTTCTTTGCCCTTTAATAGAAATTAGAAAGAAAACGAGGAGTTATCAATTATGATGAAAAATCCCATCAAAGGACTTTTGTTAGGTACAGCCGTAGGTGATTCTGTGGGTTTACCCGCCGAAGGAATATCGAGAAGACGTAATCAAAAGATTTTTCGAGGAAAATGGCATCAAAGATTAATCTTCGGTTATGGAATGATTAGCGATGATACAGAGCATACTATATTTGTCGCTCAATGTCTTATTGCCTGTGGTGATAGGGAAGATATTTTTGTCAAAAGATTTTCTTGGTGTCTCAAATGGTGGTTATTATCATTACCTGCTGGAGTTGGTTTAGCTACTTTAAAATCTATTATTCGATTATGGTTAGGGTTTTCTCCTGATAAAAGTGGGGTATATTCCGCAGGAAATGGTGCAGCCATGCGTTGTGCCGTTATAGGTGCTTATTTTGCCCATAATTTGCCTAAATTAGACATTTTTCTCACATTATCCACTAAAATAACCCACAGTGATCCTCGTGCTTTAATTGGTGCAAAAGCGATCGCCTATATTACAGCATGGATTGTTAGAGAAGATTTAAAGGAATGTCCAGATATTGACGAATTAGAAGTAATTTTAAGATTAGTTGAGGATAAAGAAGAAGAATGGCTAAATTTAACTAATCAATTGCTTTATGCCTTAAAACAAGGGTTATCCGTAGCAGAATTTGCCGAATTAATGGGACAAGAAAAAGGTATTTCTGGTTATGTATATACAACAGTTTCTATAGCAATTTATGCTTGGTATCAACATTTTGGCAATTTTAGAGATGCTTTAGAAGCAGTTTTTAATTGTGGTGGTGATACAGATACCACAGGAGCAATTACAGGAGCTTTATGTGGTGCAACCACTGGAGAATTAAATATTCCGCAACCATGGCTGAAAAAAATCTCTGATTTTCCTCGAAATAGCGAACTATTAATCAAAATTGCTGATAAATTAACAGAAAATATTAATAATCAATATCAAAAAAACACTCCCGTTAGTTATGGTTGGTGGTGGATATTGCCAAGAAATTTCGTCTTTTTAATAGTAGTTTTAATTCATGGATTTCGGCGTTTATTACCGCCTTTTTAATCATTTTCTACAAATAAATTTTACCATCTGGCATAGTTACACCATCTAAAATAGCTTCGGATAAATTTACTCCCGATAAATCCGCATCTCGCAGACTTGCACCCGTTAAGTTTGTGTTTTTCAAAATTGCACCATTAAGACAAGCACCCCATAAATAAGCACCATGTAAGTTTGCATCGGTTAAATCCGCCCCCGTCAGATTTGCTAAATTCAAATTAGAAAAGCTCAAATCCGCTCCTCTCAAATCAGTTTCAGTTAGATTACTTTTCATGAAATTTCCTTGAATAATCTGCGCCCCTCTCATTTGTACTTGTTGTAACTGAGCGTTATTCAAATTAGCTTTAGTTAAAATACTTCGACGTAATATCGCATTACTTAAATTACTACCTGAAAGATTACTATTTTGTAATTTTGCACCGCTCATTTTAGCTTCTGTTAAATCTAAAGCACTAAAGTTACAACCTTGTAAATCTAAACCGTTAAGAAATGCACCTTTCAACTTAATACCTTGTAATTTTGCCCCTTGTAAGTTTGCACCGCTTAATCTAGCATGGTTTAAATTAGTCCAGTTTAAGTTTGCACCCTGTAAATTTGCCCCTCTTAAATTGATACCATCTAAATTTGCACCACAAAGATTAACATTGGGTAAATTCGCCATATATAAGCTAACCCATGTCAAAATTGCACCGCTTAAAGTTGCACCTTCAAGATTAACTTTATGTAATTGCGCACCATGTAAATCTGCTTTCGTTAAATCCGCTTCCATTAATAAAGATTCTTTTAACTTAACAAAACTTAAATTTGCACCATATAAAAAAGCTCCTCGTAAATCGGATTTTATCAGAAAACATCGCTCTAAATTTGACCATGCTAAATGTGCATCCGTTAGTTTAGAATCTGATAAATTTGAGTTACTTAATTTCATGCCACTTAAGTTACTTTTACTGAGATTACTATGACGAAAATCTCTATCCCCTTGTCTATATCGTTTCAGTATATCATTGATTATCATGATCTTTAATCCTAAAAATTTATTAAAAATTAACTAATTACTATTAACAATTTATGGTTAAAAAAAATTATATTTCTATATTATATTTCTTATTTTTCTTCTTTTTACTAAAACTTAATAAATTATTAATAAATGTATTTAAAATTTATGTTTGTTCATATAAATATATATTCTTTCTCTCCTAATTACCTATGACAGATTTAGTTTTTATTGGTGGTGGTCATAGTCATGCGATCGCCTTAAAGTTATGGGGCAAAAAACCATTATTAGGTATAAATATAACCTTGATTAGTAATGTTAAAAATACTCCTTATTCGGGAATGTTACCAGCTTATTTAGCAGGTTATTATAGTTATCAAGAAAGCCATATTAATTTAGAAAAACTATGTCAATTTGCCAGAATAAATTTAATTATTGATGAAGTAATAAATATAGATTGTCAAAACAAAAAAATAATGTGTAAATCGGGGGAAAAAGTTAACTTTGATTTACTCTCTATTGATATTGGTAGTAATCCTAAAATTAGTAATATTGAAGGAGCAAATTTATACGGAATACCAGCGAAACCAGTTCCGTTTTTATTAGAAAAATGGCAAGAAATTATTAAAAATAGTCAAGAAAATAACTTAGAGAATTTAATTTTAACATTTATAGGAGGAGGAGCAGGAGGAGTAGAATTAGCTATTAATACCCACAAAAGATTAACTAAGATTTTATCTCCAGAAAAATTAACTATTAATTTAATACATAAAGGAAATAGAATTTTAGGAAATCATAATGAATGGGTAAGTTATAAATTAATGGACATTCTTATAAACAAAAATATTAATATTTATCTAAATTCCACAGTTAAAACTATCAAAAAAGAAGAAGTAATTTTAACATCAGGAAAACAAATTATCTCAAACTATCATTTTTTAGTGACAGAAGCATCCGCACCTTTATGGTTAAAAAATAGCTCAATTATGACAGATGAAAATGGTTTTATTTTAATTAAAAATACCTTACAAAGTATCAATTATGATTTTATTTTTGCCACTGGAGATATTGCTAATATGATTAATTATCCTCACCCAAAAGCAGGAGTTTTTGCCGTAAAACAAGGATTACCTTTATATGAAAATATCTGTAATTTATTAAACCATAAATCATTAAAATGTCATTATCCCCAAAAATATTATCTAAATCTGATTGGTATTAGTGACGAAACCGCCGTTGCTAGTTGGGGTTATTTTAGCTGGGAATCCCCATTATTATGGTACTTTAAAAAATACTTAGACACTGCATTTATGAAACAATTTACTGAACTATAAAGGTGAATTAGGAAAAAATTAAAAGATTGAATCCCCTTTAATTAAGCTAGAATTAAAACCATATATTAGCTAACTAATAATAGTCTTTAATACTAAGTAAAAATACTTAACTTAAATTTGCGTAAACCATCAGAGGTAAGATTAGATGACTCAGACTTCACCACAACAACCAAACCAAGAAAAAAATATCGACATTAAAAACAATAATTCATCGAGTATGAATGGAGTGGCGAATAACTCTCAAAAATCATTTCCGAATAATAACGGTAAACCATCCGTAAAAAAAGATCAAGAGACAGGTGTTATTCCTTGGTGGCAAAATAAAAGTCTGAGGTTTAAAATGACTACCACCGCCATTACTTTAGGTGTAGTACCGATTATTGTGGTAGGTACAATTATATCTATTGCCGTTAATAGTTCTTTCCGTGCCAAAATTGAAAAAAGTGAAAGAGGAGAAACAAGATTTATCTCTGACACAATGGTATCAAAACTTAATGAGACTTACTTAGATGTAAAAAGCATGGCTGAGTCTTTTCCCGAATCGGCAGATTTTCTCAATAGAAATACCGTAAAATTAACAGAACAACTTAACGTTATCAAAAATACTTATCAGTTTTATGATAGCGTGGCATTATTTGATAGTCAAGGAAATGTCATTGCTCAAACCGAAGGAAAACCTTTAGAAAATCATTTAAACCGTAGTTATTTTCAAGAAGCCATCAAAAATAACGGTATCAGTATTAGTCAACCTCTTATCTCTAAAGTTGATAATGTTTTTTCTATTTATGTTGTCTCCATTATTCAAAATCCCCAGACAAAAGAAAGATTAGGTTTTTTACGTTTGCGGATACCTGTAGCTAAATTAGGACAAGTTTTGACAGATGCTTATAAAGGGGAAGGAAAATCAGTTTATCTAACCGATGGTGAGAATAAATTATTCTTTTCCACTCAAGGAGAATTTCAAAACGGAAAATTAACCAGTGGAGAAAAAGCAAATACTGAAACCATTAAATCTGTCAACATCAATGAAGTTTTTAAAAACCTAAAATGGGAAAAAGAAACAGAAGAAGCACAAAGTTTTATTGATTATAATCAAGTACAGAAAAAACAACAATTAATCGCTTATCAACCAGTTAAAACCGAATTAGATAAAATTAACTTAGGTTGGACTGTACTTATATCTGAAGATGTAGATATAGCATTAGCACCCGTTAACCGCATTTTAAGTTACATTTTCTTCGGTATCGTAGTTTCAGGTGCAGTGGTAGGTTATATCGCTTATCTTTTAGCACAACAACTCATCAATCCCCTAGAAAAAACCGCTAAAACCATTAAAAAAATTAGTGAAGGAGATTTAGACGTAGAAGTAGAAGTCATTGGTAACGATGAAATTGCCGTTTTAGGTAAAAATATCAACGAAATGACAACCCAATTAAGAAGCCTTGTTATTGAGCAACAATTATTTGCCAGTCAATCTACTTTATTAAAAAATATTACCTTAGAAATGACTAAGGCTTTTAACGTCAATCAAGTATTTGAAATCGCCGTCACCGAAATTCGACAAGCCTTACAATCAGATCGAGTCATAGTCTATAGTTTTGATGAAACTTGGAAGGGTACAGTTATCGCCGAATCTGTCGATAGAAACTACCCGAAAGCCCTAGGTGCCCAAATTCTTGATCCTTGTTTCGCAGGTAACTATGTCGATAAATATGTAAAAGGTAGAGTACAAGCAACCCCTGACATCTATAAAGCAGGGTTAACCGACTGTCATTTACAACAATTAGAGCCTTTTGCCGTCAAAGCGAATTTAGTCGCACCAGTTATTGTAGAGGGTAAACTACTTGGTTTATTAATCGCCCATCAATGTTCATCTCCTCGTAACTGGCAAAGTGGAGAAATTGACTTTTTCATGCAAACTGCCACCCAAATGGGGCCAGCCTTAGAAAGAGTAATCTTGTTACAAAATCAGCAGTTAGATAGTTTCTTATCAGGAAAACTAAAAGATATAAGTTTCAAAATTGCCGAATCTTTAACTCAAGAGAAAATTTTTGAAGTAGCCACAGAAATGGCTAGGGAAGCATTAAGATCTAGTCGAGTAATCATCTATCAGTTTGACGAAGATTGGAAAGGTACTATTATTGTTGAATCTGTAGATCCTCAATATCCTAAAGCATTAGGAGCAAATATCAAAGATCCTTGTTTTGCTGATAAATATGTGGACAAATATAAACAAGGTAGAGTACAAGCGACTAATAACATTTATACCGCAGGATTAACTAGCTGTCATATACAACAATTAGAGCCTTTTGCCGTTAAAGCTAATTTAGTTACTCCTATTATTGTGGAAAATAATTTATTAGGATTACTTATCTCTCATCAATGTGACGCACCCCGACAATGGACAGAATCTGAATGTACTTTCTTATCTCAACTTGCCACCCAAATTGGCCCAGCCTTAGAAAGAATACAACTATTGAGCAAACAACAAGCATCGGAGTTAGAGCAAAGAAAAGCAAAAGAAACCATCCAACAACGAGCCTTAGAATTATTGATGCAAGTTGATCCTGTTTCGAGCGGTGATTTAACTATTCGAGCCAGTGTCACAGAAGATGAAATAGGTACTATTGCTGACTCTTACAATGCGACTATCGAAAGTTTAAGAAAAATTGTAACCCAAGTACAAGGCGGTACAAGAGCTGTAACTGAAGTTATTATTGAGCAAGAAGGTTTTGTCGATAATTTAGCTACAGAGGTTATTCGTCAAGCGGAAGACATCAATGTCGCCCTTGAAAAGATACAAACTTTAGCCTTTAGTGCGCGTACTGTCTTAGATAATGCAGAAGAAGCAGAACAAGCAGTAAAACGAGCTAATCAAAGTGTAGAAGAAGGAGAAGTAGCCATGAATCGTACGGTGGACGGTATTCTTGCTATTCGAGAAACCGTAGCCGAAACAGCGAAAAAAGTTAAACGATTAGGAGAATCAACTCAGAAAATTTCTAAAGTAGTTAACCTCATTGGTAGTTTTGCCGATCAAACGAACCTTTTAGCGTTAAATGCTTCCATTGAGGCGGCTCACGCAGGAGAAGAAGGACGAGGTTTTGCGGTGGTAGCCGAAGAAGTTAGATCCCTTGCCCGTCAATCAGCCGACGCAACGGCGGAAATTGAAAAAGTGGTAGCTGAAATTCAGGAAGAAACTAACGAGGTAGTTAAAGCGATGGAATCTGGTACAGAGCAAGTTGTAGAAGGTACAAGATTGGTAGAAGAAACCCGCGCCTCTTTGACTAATATTACCGCCGCTTCTGCTCAAATTAACCAGTTAGTTGCAGCGATCGCCACCGCCGCCGCCGAGCAGTCTCAAACCTCTGATGACATTACTGAAACTATGTCCGATGTAGCAGGAATCTCTAACGATACTTCTAACACTGTACAAAAAGTATCTCGTAGTTTCAGAAAACTATTAAAAGTATCCGAAAACTTAGAACAAAGTGTTAGTAAATTTAAAGTCAATTAAACATCCTTATAGCCTCCAATTTTGGGGAATAAAAAGGAGATTCGCCCCCAGCCCCCAATTTTGGGGAATAAAAAGGGAGATTCGCCCCCCAGCCCCCAAGTTTGGGGAGTAAAAAGGGAGATTCGCCCCCCAGCCCCCAATTTTGGGGAATAAAAAGGAGATTCGCCCCCCAGCCCCCAAGTTTGGGGGAGTCAATTTTAAAGATCCCATTATTGAGGATTTAGGAACAAAATTACTAATTACTAATTATCATTTATTACCATGACACAAGCACCAGAAAAACCAAAACTAAACCTTTCGCAAAATTCTTATGTAGAACAACCTTCTCTTAATATAGAGGAAGAAAAACAGAATACCCCACAACAACTTCCAACAGTTACATGGTTTTATAACCTTTCTATACGCAAAAAACAACTCGTAGTATTATTAACGGCTCAAACTATCTCCATTGTTGCATTATTAGCAGTAGGGGTAAATCAGGTTATTCAAGGCGGTAGGGAGCAACTTATTAACCAATCCGCTTCAGAATTAGAAGCCACAAAAACTAACTACAGCATCAAAGTTAATCAGATGGGGTTCGGTTTTCGTGGTCAATCTGATAATATTGCCATCATTAACGCTGCCTTAACTAAATTTAATGGTGGTACTTTAACACCTCAACAACGAGGCATTGTTAGACAAATTCTGCAAAACGAAATTAAAGCCCGTGATATTGAATATTCTACTTTAGTGGGTAGAGATAAAAAAATTATTGTTAATAGTAATCGAGATCGCACAGGAGAATTTTTTGATCCTCAAGGTTTAGTATCTGAAGTGATTAATAATCCTGAACAAATAAAAATCACAGAAATCTTGCCATGGGATGATTTAAAACGAGAATCACCGCCGATTTTACCGAAATTACCTAAAGGACAACCTGTCCTCATTCGTTATACTTTTACTCCCGTATTTAATCCTGATACCCAAGAAGTGATCGGGGTTTTAGTTTCTGGAGATGTAGTCAATCAAAAATATACCATCGTTGAACAAACTGCTAAAGAATTTGGTGGGGGTTATACCGCTATTTATAAAGTGTTAGGAGATAAATTTATTGTCGCTTCTTCTTTACACGAAACTGACGACGCTACTAACGAAGCCTTAACCGATGAAAGTCTTTTAAAACAAGCAGTTAAAAATTCAGGGAAAATTGTTTCAACTCGAGCTAAAGTTCATGATGCCATTTATACCCTGACGGCTCAAACTATTAATAACTTTAACAATGAACCCATCGCTATTCTAGTGCGCGGTACATCAGAGGCAAAACTCAATGAAATTATCTCTCGTAGTTTAACTGCTCAAGGACAAACCGCTGTTATAGTATTGATTGTCAATATATTTTTAATTTTAGTTTTAGGGAAAGTCATTGCGACTCCCATTGAATCTTTACAAATTACCGCAGAAAAATTTGCCCAAGGAAATTATCGTCTTCGTTCTAATATTAGAGGAAAAGATGAAATTGGTAAATTAGCTGATACTTTTAACTATTTAGCCGAAAATATTGAACAAACCGAATCCATTTTAACCTTAGATTCAACTAAAATCAGTCTTTTTCAAGATATTACAGGTACAACTACTCTTGATGAGAATGACGTTAATAAAGTTTTTGATCGAGCATTACCCAAAGCTAAAGAAATTTTAGAAGTTGATCGCCTTGTGATTTACCGTTTTAAACCAGACTGGAGTGGTTATATTAGCAACGAAGCAGGAGATTTAGATTTACCTAGTGCTTTGAATGAAAATATCAACGATCCCTGTATTCCTTCAGAATTAAGACAGGCTTATATTAACGGGCGAGTTGTACCCACAGAAAACGTTTATACCGCAGGATTTGCTCCCGAACATGAAGACTTAATGCACCGTTTGAAAATTAAATCCAATTTAGTCGTCCCTATTGTAACTCAAGGACAATTATTTGCATTATTAATCGCCCATCATTGCCGTCGCCATCATCAATGGGAAGAAAAAGAAATTGCCTTTTTAGGTCAAATTGCCTTACGTTTTGGGGTAATTTTAGATAGGGTAAATATCCTTAAAGAGCAAATGTCAGCGGCCACAAGGGCTGAACAACTCAAAGAAATTACCCTTTCCCTAGCCGCTAGTTTAAATCGACAACAAGTATTAGATTCCGCCGTGACAGAAATTCGTTCCGCTTTAAAATGCGATCGCACTATTGTCTATGAGTTTGATGAAAATTGGAAAGGTACTATTATTGCTGAATCTGTAGCGTTAAATTGTCCTAAAGCTATCGGTGCAACCATTGCAGATCCTTGTTTTGCTGATAGATATGTAGAAAAATATACACAAGGTAGAGTTCAAGCTACTCCCGATATTTATAAAGCTGGTTTAACACCATGTCATCTTAAACAATTAGAACCTTTTGCCGTTAGAGCGAATTTAGTAGCACCAATTTTGGTTAACCGTAAACTTATCGGCTTGTTAATCTGTCATCAATGTTATGATGTGCGTAACTGGGATGCCAAAGAAATTGAATTATTTAGTCAATTATCTACCCAAGTCGGTTTAAGTATTGAAAGGGTAAAACTTCTTGAGCTACAACTAAACTCCGAACAAGTGCAACGAGAAGGAAAAGAATTACTCCAAAGACGAGCATTAGAACTATTGATGCAAGTTGATCCAGTATCTAGTGGTGATTTAACCATTCGTGCTACGGTAACAGAAGATGAAATTGGTACTATTGCTGACTCTTATAATGCCACCATTGAAAGTTTAAGAAAAATCGTATCTCAAGTACAAATCGCCGCTTTAGAAGTAGCTCAAACCACCATTACTAACGAAAATGATGTCAAAGTTTTACAAACAGAAATTCAAGAACAAGTAACTAATATTTCTGAAGCAATTTTAACCGTTAAGCAGATGAGTCGTTCTAGTAACCTTGTAGCCGAAAATGCAGAATTAGCAGAAGAAGCCCTCCAAAAAGCTCAAGAAAGCGTGGAAACAGGCGACTCAGCCATGAATCGTACAGTAAAATCTATCATGGAAATTCGTTCTACCGTACAACAAGCCTCTGGGCAAGTTAAAAAGTTAGGAGAAACGACTCAAAATATTTCCACCGTAGTGGGACTTATCAGCAGATTTGCCGCTCAAACTCACCTTTTAGCGTTAAAAGCCTCCATTGAAGCAGCACGAGCAGGAGAACAAGGTACTGGTTTTGCGGTAATTGCAGAAGAGGTAAGGGCTTTAGCAACCCAATCCGCTCAAGCAACTGGTGACATTGAAAAACTGGTTAATGAAATTTTGAACGAAACTAAAGTTGTTGTCATAGCAATGGAAGAAGGTAGCGAACAAGTAATTGAGGGTAGTAAATTAGTGGAAGAAACTCGTCAAAGTTTAAACCAAATTGCGGCAGCTACTACTCAAATTAATGAATTAGTAGAAGCCATTGCTGCTGCTGCTTTTGAGCAATCAGAAAATTCTCAAGAAGTAACGGTTAAAATGGCAGATGTAGCTAAAATTGCTGAAAAAACTACCGCCTCCGTAGCACAATTATCTGATTCTTTTGTCGAATTACAACAAGTAGCTCGTACTTTAGAATCTAACGTTGCTCAGTTTAAAGTAAGTTAATCTTTTAAGCCTCAACCTTGGGGCTTTTAACAGTTAACAAAAAGTTACTTAAATCTTCTTAAACTTACTCATTTATTAAGCTATACTCTAGTAATGAGTAAATTATCTATTTCTGAAGCCGCTTTTAATTTCATATCCTATAACTTTCTGAGGTTCGAGTGAACTCTCAAAATCTTTAAAAATCAACGAACAAAATTGTATATATTTTCTAATCCATTCTTGATAAAATTTCAACTGAGAATAATTAATTGTTTTTGTTGAATTTTCTTCAACAGTAATTAATCCTTGACTATTAATTTTAAATACATTAAGATAATGATTATTAAAAGGACGAAAAAGTTCAATGTACTTCGTAGAAATAGTATTACCTAAATAATGACTAGCAATTTTCACGACATAATTGAAACTGTCTAAAATTTCCATTATTGTTATCTCTAAACTTTTTTTCATTCCCCATTCTTCAGGGTGAAAATTAAGATCAAATAAAGTCTGAATATCATACTCAGCATCTTTGAAAGACGTTTTGTTTAATGTAGTTGCCACAAGAGATGCCGAGCATAAAGTTGCTTCATCTAAAATAGTTTCCGTTAAATTACTCCTTGTTAAACATGCATTAGTTAAATTAGCTTTTTTCAAATTAGCATAACTTAAATCGCTTTGATTAAAAGAAGTTCCTATTAAATTAGCATTGCTTAAATTAGCCTTGATTAAATTTGTATTAGTTAAATGTCCGTGAGAAAGATTACTTTTTTTAAAATTAGCTTTTTTACAGTTAGAATTACTAAGATTTGCACTAGTTAAATCTGCTAAATCAAAGATTACCCCAGTTAAATTACATCCTTTTAAATGAGCTCCCTTTAGTTTACATTTGCTCAAATTACTTTCTCTTAAATCTACATTTATCATAGTGACACAACTTAAATCAGATCCTGATAAATCTAAATTTGTGAGGATTGCGCCTTTTAGATTAACATGAGCTAAATTAGCATGTAAAAAACTTCTTTGCCCTGAAGTATATTCTTTTAATATATTAAGACTTTTTTTCATGATTTTTACCTTCTCAGCTTAACTACCACAAAATTAACACAATTTTCTCAACATATCAACATATATGTATTGTCTAATACACATAAGGAATAAAATATAATTGTTACCTATGACAACGAAATTGATGCAATTTACTTCAAACTATCTGATCATAAAATTAATAGTACCGAACCCGAAACTGATAGAATTATTATTGATTACGATAAAGATAATAATAAAGATTGGTGTTCCAAAAATGAAGGACATTGAGTAAAAAAAACAGAAAATGCAGCTAACAAGGCATCTTTTATTTAATATATTTGTTCCTGTTCTCTTGTCGAGAAGCTCATTTCTCCTATAACCTCCCCTAATTAGATAACTGTGAGTTTATCACCATACCACATAGATTCTATTTCTTCGATGATTAATTTGCCTGTTTGATAGGTTTTTTCTGGACTATTTTCCGTTAATAATACCGTTACATGACCAAGTTTTCTACCTATACGAGATTCAGATTTCCCATACCAATGAACAAATGTACCTAAATTTTCAATGTGTTGTCGTTTCTCCAGATAATCAGAATTTGCCGATTCATAGCCTAGTAAGTTAATCATGACGGCGCCAGAAGTTTTTAAGTCGATATTCCCCAAAGGTTTTCCCGTGACTGCCTGTAACTGTAAAGCAAATTGAGAGGTATTACAAGCATCAATAGTATAGTGTCCTGAATTATGGGTGCGAGGTGCAGTTTCGTTAACTAGAATTTCCCCATTTTTCGTTAAAAATAATTCAATGGCTAACACTCCCACATAATCTAAGGCAATCAATAGTTTTTCTGTTATATACTCAATTTCCTTAATTTTATCCGCACTTAACAAAGCTGGGGCGATTACCCAACGGCAAACTTGATGATGTTGATAAGTTTCCACCACAGGATAAATTTTAATTTCACCTTTAACACTACGAGCGGCGACAATAGCTAATTCTCGTTCAAAAGGGATAAATTCTTCTATTAATAAGGGAATATCCTCAAATTTAGGCAAAATATCGGTTAATTCTCCTTGAGAATGAATGATAATCGTACCTTGTCCATCATAACCATGACGACGAGCTTTTAACACCAAAGGAAAAGAAAAAGAATCAAAATCTGAAATAGAGTTATACTCCCGAAAATGAGGCACGGAAAAATTATTATTTCTCAAAAAACATCTTTGCTCATATTTATCTAATAACGGCGATAAACTAGAAAGACGAGGATAAAAACAAACTCCTTCATCCGCTAATTTTTGTAACTCATCTAAATTAACAAATTCATTTTCAAAGGTAATAATATCAGAATGTTTAGCTAATTTTGCTGTAGCCATAAAATCATTGATAGGAGCAAAAATTACTTTTGTAGCTAAATTAACGGCAGAATCAGAAGGGCTAGGAGTTTGTACTAAAATATCAATATCTTCTGAGGGTGCTACTTGTGCCATCATCCAAGCCAATTGCCCTCCGCCTATCACTCCTATTTTTTTTCTCATTCTTTCACTGTATCTTCTGTGACTATTTCAGTGGTTATCTTAGCAGATTCTGGAGTTTTTTGTAGATTTAATTTAATTTTCCATAAAATATTTTAAAAAACAAAATTTTACTCTAAAGTAAAAACAAATTTAACCTTAGAGTAAACTTAATTTAAACGAATAATATGATCTTTTTATTTAATCTCATTAACCATTAATTAATCACAAAGTCTTTATCTAAAATTACATTAAAATTAGAGTTAGGTTGGACTACTAATAAATCTACTTTATTTAATCCTAAAAATTGAGGAATTAAAGTGGCTAATAATCCCGCACCCGTACCAATTAATAACTCTTCCGTGGCGATCGCCTTATCTCCTGTCACCGCAGAAATAGCCGCCGCCGCCGCAGTACCCAAAGCAGCATTTTTCAAAAGATTATTAAAATTAGTACTTTTAGAAATAGTTTCAGTTTTAGTAATAACTTGAGAAGAAGCACTAATATTATAAGTTTTACCCTTAGCTACTTGGACTTTTTGAGCAAAAAATCTTGTACCCTTACCAGAGGGACGCAATTCTCCTATAATTTTACTATTCCGAGGAATTATCACTACACCATTATTAGCGACATCACTAGCAACTATTAAAGTCAAAGGTACAGTTTCATCTTTAGTTAATAAGATCTTTTGTTCTTCATATTTAACAGGAATATTAGTGCCATCAGCCAGACGAGATTTATTAACAGTAGGAGTTAAACCGACAATATAATTAGAATTAATAGCCTGTAATTGTCCTTGAGAAACTAAAGCCTGATAAATAAAAGCGGCAACTTCTGCACGGGTAGCATTATTAACAGGATTTAATTGTTGTAAAGTAGGGTGATTAACCACCAGTTTATTTTCTGTGGCAGCAGCTACGGGTAAACGAGCAAAATTAGAAATATTATTAGCATCGTTATAGAAGTTGAGAATACTATTAACATCCTGATTAGAGCGATAATTTAACCCATTAGCTAAGGATACCAGAACTTGCTCCCTAGGAATATTTTGTTCAGGACGGAAAATTTGTCCGGGATAACCCGAAAGAAATCCCATAGCGTAAGCATTATTAATAGCATTATTTGCCCAATAATTAGTTGATACATCAGAAAATTTAAGGGGAGATCTTACTTGATTTTTTCTGATCGCTTTTTGTAGCATAGCCGCAAACTGAGCTCTTGTAACGGGTGCGTCAGGTTTGAATGTTCCGTCAGGGAAACCAGCTATAACCCCTTCTCTTACTAAAGGATTAATAAATTGTGCTGCCCAATAATTAGAAGAAACATCCTGAAATTGGGAATTTTGTGCCATTACAGCAACAGGATTGAATAAAGATGTAGCGAAAGGAAGACTTGTACTTACTCCCAAGGTAACAGTAAGAAGTAAAGCAGTCGTGGTTTTTGATTTATTTATTTTATTCATAGTAATACCTTAACATAAACATTTATTTTCAAGACCATATTTAGACCAAATAAGTTCCTAGAAGAAAATCAAAAGGTTTACTTAATAATCTTAATTAGTCTCTTTATTTTTTACTTAATTTTGTTTAGTTAAAAGTATTAAAAATTATTTTTTGACTTATGTTTTAGATTTGAGGATATTTTCTATTCCAGACCCACTGTAAAATTATGATCTGGAACAGATAATATATTATGCTTTGCGAGAGTAGAACTCAATAATAAGTAATTCGTTGATATTTAAAGCAACCCATTCTCTTTCAATAACACCGTTAACTTTACCTACGAGGTTATCTTTATCATATTCTAAATGACTGGGAAGGTTAGCCAAACCGGGGTTAAGTAGATTATTTTTAACAATATTAACAGAACGATCTCTCTTTCTAACGCTGACAACATCACCAGGGCGACACTGATAACTAGCAATATCAACTACTTGATCATTAACCATAATATGACCATGATTCACCAATTGACGAGCACCCGGAATAGTAGGGGCCATGCCAAGACGAAAAACAGTATTATCAAGACGCATTTCTAATAATTGTAATAATACTTGACCAGTAGATCCGCCTACTCGACGAGCTTTTTTTACATAACGAATTAATTGAGTTTCACTCAAGCCATAGTTGTAACGAAGTTTTTGTTTTTCTTCGAGACGAACGGCATATTCAGAGCGTTTACGGCGATTTTGTCCGTGTTGTCCGGGTGGATATTGACGACGAGCATTTTTACGAGTTAAGCCGGGTAAATCTCCCAAACGACGCACTACCCTCAAACGAGGTCCTGTATATCGGGACATACTTACTAATTTCTCCTTAGATATTTTTTATATTTAGACCCAAACATACTATCATATATCAAAAATTGCAAATCGGAAATAGGTCAACAACTAAAATTACCTCAGTGAAGTATAAAATTTTGTTGAGGGAAGAAGATAGGATTAATAAAATAGGAGATTTTACTCATAATTGATTTAAACATTAGTTAAATTGATTTTCAAGGATTATTTACTAAAGTTAATTTTTGAGAGGTTGATCAAATTTGGAAAAGCCACTACTGTTAAACCTTTATTTTTGATCAAGAATATAACTATCGTAAGTATTTTGTAATAAGATAGCTATAGTCATTGGACCTACTCCACCCGGTACTGGAGTAATATAACTAGCGATTTCTTTAACTTCATTAAAAGCCACATCTCCCACTAACCTTCCTTTTCCGTCAGGAGTTTCTAAGCGATTAATGCCTACGTCAATAACTACGGCGTTAGGTTTTACCATATCCGCAGTTATCATTTCAGGTTTTCCCACCGCCGCAATTAAAATATCTGCTTCTTTAGTTACTTCGGGTAAATTAAGAGTTTTAGAATGAGCAATAGTCACGGTGGCATTTTTTTCGAGTAACATTAAGGCAAGAGGTTTCCCTACTAAAATACTTCTACCGACAACGACAACTTTTTTCCCTACTAAATCAATGTTATATTCTGTCAAAATTTCCATAACACCAGCAGGAGTACAACTTCTTAAGCCTTTTTCCCCTCTAACTAATTTGCCTAAGTTAATAGGGTGAAGTCCATCAACATCTTTTTCAGGGGCGATAGTATGTAATAATGCCACAGAATCGAAGTGATCAGGTAAAGGTAATTGTACTAAAATTCCATCTACAGAAGTATCATTATTTAATTCCTCGATGACGGCTTCTAATTCTTCTTGAGTAATATCCGAGGGAAAATGTTTGCCAAAGGATTTCATCCCAATTTTTTGACAAGATTTTTCTTTATTTCTGACATAAACCGCACTAGCAGGATTATCTCCTATCATTAACACCGCTAATCCGGGAGGGCGTTTTTTTTCTGCTATTTTTTCTTGAATAGCTATTTGTAAACGAGATTGAATTTTTTTTGCTAAATTTTTACCGTCTAAAATCTTAGCGACCATGTTATTATTAGTTATTAAAAATCAAATTTAACATATACTTCAAACGATTATAAAAGCAAGTAGTGGCAAAATATCGTTTATTTAATTAATTTTTATGAAGTTATCAGCTAAATCTCTCAGTTTACTTTCACTATCTTTTTTTTTTGGGGAATCATTGGTTGTACCAATTTAATTAATTTTGGTTTAGCCTCCCCTGACACCACTAAAATTGAAGAAATCAAAAATCATCCAGATTTAAAAACAACCATTAAAGTAAAAGGAACAATCAAAAAAATTATTCCCTTACTAGGGCGTAAAGCCTATGAAATAAGTGATCAAACAGGTTCAGTATGGGTTATAACTGAGCAGAAAATTCCTGCTGTTGGTGAAGTTGTTTCTATAGAAGGTATTTTGAAATATCAAGATATTCTCATTGATGGGGAAAATCTGAAGGAGTTTTATCTTCAACAGGTAGAAAACCCTCAAAACAATAATTCTCATCAAGATTCTAAGCTAGAAGAAGAACAAATACTCGACTCAACTCCTGAGAAAGAAGAAAATAAGTTATAACACAGAAGAAAATCCCTAGAAAAAAGGAAGAACTTTAATGAGTATTCCCTATAGAATATTTAATACCCTATACCTGATTCGTAATTTCTAATCACTTTTGCCAAAAAATTATCATAATAGTAGATATTGATTAATAGGATTATAAAAATAATCTACTCCTATTAAATAGTAAACTATTAAATTTAAGATTTTAAATCTAATTAACATTTACCAAAAACAGTTATAATATAGTACAATTAAGGCAATTTGTGGATGAAAAACGGAAAAATACGAATATACGATTTATCAAAAGAGCTTGTATTAGATAATAAAGACGTATTAGAAATATGTTCTAAGTTATCCATTGAGGTAAAAAATCATAGCAGTACTATTACTGAATCTCAAGCCGAGAATATAAAAGAAGCAGCCAAAACCTATCATATGACATCTGCCAATAACCAAGTTAAAAAAAACACTACTAACCACCATAAAGAATCAAAAAATACCCCAACTTCAGACTTGAAACCAAAAAATAAAAAGCAAGAAATCCTTGCCATATACGCTAATAGCGATCAAGAATCTCCTGTTACCGATAACTCAAAAGACTCTCCGGTGCTTTTAACTCCCCCTCGCCCACAAATGTCTTCTTCGGAAACGGATCAAAGTATTACGACAAAACCTAAAGAATCAGTAGTTACCCCTGATTTGAGTTTAAAAGCGCAACCGCCACGTCCTCAAGTTAGTCCTAATAAACCCGTCAATAAACCAATAATTCCCATTACTTTATCTAATAAATCGGAGTTACCCAACAAAAGTAGTGATCATGAATTAGCACAAGTATCAGGGGATCAAGAGACAACACCTAAGCCAAAGATTAATAAAATCAAAACAGGTACCCCACCACGTCGGTCTAAAAATAATCAGCGTCGTCGAGAATCTATAGAGGTTTTAGAAATAGATCCTTCTGATAAAGATGCGGCAGTTAAACCCATTAAAAAATCTCCTAATCTTAAAGAAGAAGGTAGTTTCGATACAGCGCCAAATAAACCGAATGCACCTAAGCCAAAACTACAACGACCCCCTCAACGACCAGTAGTGGTTGCCTCACCAGATTTAGATCTCGATGAAGATGTAGATGAAAACTCTCTCAATGTGGTTGATGATGATTTTGAAAGAGAACCTCTCCTTCTCGAAAAACCCACAAGGGCGAAACAAAAACCGAAAAAACCTTTAGGTAAAGGAGAAGAGCCTACTTGGGAAGATGATGAGGATAGTTCTAAAGAAGGTAAAAAAACCGTTAAAAAACGCCGTTCTTTAGTAATTGATGATGACGACGATGATTTAACAGATTATCTGGATGAGGATGATCTTGATGGCGAAATGCTTAATTTAGCTTTAGCACGTCCAGAAAAACAAGTTAGTGATCAACAACCTAAGCCACCAGAAAAAAATCGCTCACCAAGAAGACAAAAACCAAAATTAGATAGAACTGAACTTAAAGTAGATAAAAAATTAAAATCTGATAAACAACAATTACCTGAATTTATTACACTGAAGAAAAATCCGACTTTAAGAGAATTAGCAGAATTACTTAATACTCCCGATACAGAGATTATTAAACAACTTTTCTTTAAAGGTATTGCAGTTAATATTACCGAAACTCTAGATTTAGAGATAGCTCAAATGGTTGCAGCAGAGTTAGGAGTTGAAGTTATTACCGAAGAAGAAAAAGCTAATGCTACTAAAACGGAAATGCTCACAGAGACAGATCTTGATAACCTTCAAACTCGTCCTCCAGTAGTTACTATTATGGGTCATGTGGATCATGGTAAAACAACTTTATTAGATTCTATCAGAAGTACAAAGGTCGTACAAGGAGAAGCAGGAGGTATTACTCAGCATATTGGTGCTTATCATGTGGATGTAGAGCATGAAGGTAAAACTCAGCAAGTTGTATTTCTTGATACTCCGGGTCACGAAGCCTTTACGGCAATGAGGGCAAGGGGTGCAAAAGTAACAGATATAGCAATTTTAGTTGTAGCAGCAGATGATGGTGTAAGACCACAAACCAAAGAAGCCATTAGCCATGCTAGAGCGGCTAAAGTACCTATTATTGTGGCAATTAACAAAATTGATAAGCCAGACGCTAATCCAGATCGTGTTAAACAAGAATTAGTTGATTTACAGTTAGTACCTGAAGATTGGGGCGGTGATACTGTGATGGTACCTGTTAGCGCTTTAAATGGTCAAAACTTAGATACTTTGTTGGAAATGATTGTCTTAGTGTCAGAAATGGAAGAACTTTCTGCGAATCCTGATCGTATGGCAAAAGGTACAGTTATTGAAGCACACTTAGATCGTGCTAAAGGACCTGTAGCTACTTTATTAGTACAAAATGGAACTTTACGAGTGGGGGATATTATCGTGGCTGGTTCTGTGGCGGGTAAAATCCGAGCGATGATTGATGATCGTGGAGATAAAGTAGAGGCTGCAACTCCTTCTTTTGCTGTAGAAATTCTCGGTTTAAATGAAGTTCCAGCCGCCGGAGATGAGTTTGAAGTTTACAAAAATGATAAAGAAGCTAAAGCGATCGCCCAAAGTCGTGCTTCTGCTCAAAGGGATGACCGTTTACAACAAGCTATGTCTTCCCGTCGAGTTACTTTAAGTACTTTGTCTGCTCAAGCACAACAAGGAGAATTAAAAGAACTTAATTTAATTATTAAAGCTGATGTTCAAGGATCTGTGGAGGCTATTTTAGGATCGTTAAAACAGTTACCCCAAAAAGAAGTTCAAATTCGAGTTTTGCTTTCTAATGCTGGAGAAATTACAGAAACTGATGTTGATTTAGCGGCCGCTAGTGGCGCCATTATACTTGGTTTTAACACAAGTTTAGCTCCTAATGCCAGACAAGCAGCAGAACAAGAAGGAGTTGATATTCGGGAATATAACGTAATCTATAAATTGCTTGATGAAATTGAAGGAGCAATGGAAGGATTATTAGATCCTGAAGAAATCGAGGAAAGTTTAGGGACTGCTCAAGTAAGGCTCGTATTCTCCGTAGGTAAAGGGGCTGTAGCTGGTTGTTATGTTCAATCTGGAAAAGTTCTCAGAAATCGCTTTATTCGAGTTTTACGCAACAATCAAGTGGTTTATAGCGGTAATTTAGATTCCTTACGTCGGGTAAAAGATGATGTTAAAGAAGTTGCCGCAGGTTTTGAGTGTGGTATCGGTGTTAATAAATTTACTGACTGGCGAGAAGGAGATATCATTGAAGCCTATGAAATGGTATTCAAACGTCGTACTCTTTCTCAGTAATTTTACTCACTAGATTTTAAAATAAGATAAGCTGTGAATCTTTCTAATTTATTGGGAATGTATTTTCAGCTTATTTTTTATATTTGGTTTATGATTAATGATCATAAGTAATTGCTGAATATGTGATAATGTTACGAATTAACAATAATTCTTTTTATGTCTGGATAATTGCTTATATTATTGGTTTATTATTAACAGGATTTTTCTCCTTATCTCAAGGACTTTTTTTCACTATTACTGTTTTAATTCTTACTCTTATTAGCAGTTTTTTACTCCCTAAATGGCGAAAGTTAAAGTTAAATCTTGTTACTTGTTTTATCGCTGGTTTAATGGTTATTAGCGGATTTTATTATCTACATTGGCGCACTCCAATCCCTGATAATCTCGATATTAGTCATCAAATAAATTCATCATCACAAAATTTTAATTCTTCTATCACCGTCACGGGAATAATTTTAAATACTCCTCGATTAAATCAAAATAATAACGCTAGATTTGTCTTTCAAACACAAAAAATTGATAATAACGGGCAGGTTGAAAAAGTAACTGGAAAAGTTTATGTTACCGCACCTTTATTGCAAGTTACTGGTTTATATCCTTCTCAAATATTAACCTTACAAGGAAGATTATATGCACCATTACCACCTTTAAATCCTGGAGGTTTTGATTTCGGTGGTTATTTAAAACGAGAAGGAATTTTTGCAGGATTCTCGGCTAATTCAGTAGAAATAACAAAAGAAGGTAATTGGTGGGGGAGGAATTTAGCTAATTTTCGTCAACGCATAATTCAAACCCATGTTCGTTTTTTAAAAGTACCTTATGGGAATTTAGTTAGTTCGATGGTAATAGGTAGTCGAGCGGTAGATTTAGACTTAGATTTACAAAACGCTTTTCGTACTGCTGGGTTAGCTCATACCTTAGCCGCATCAGGATTTCACGTTTCTTTATTATTAGGTTGTATTTTATATTTAACTCGCTCTTATTCTCCCCGTGTACAGTTGATTATTGGTTTATCAAGTCTTTTAATTTACACTACTTTAACGGGTTTCTTCCCCTCAATTTTACGAGCTTCTTTGATGGGAGTTGCGGTTTTAATCGCCATAATTAATGATCGCTCAGTTAAAACTTATGGTAGCCTATTATTAGCCGCACTAATATTACTATTAGTCAATCCTTTGTGGATTTTTGATTTAGGTTTTCAACTCAGTTTTTTAGCTACTTGGGGTTTAATCGTCACTTTACCCGCCATTGTCAAAAAGTTAGATTTTTTACCGCCAACTATTGCCAATTTAATTGCTGTGCCTCTTGCTGCTACCATTTGGACTTTACCCCTTGTTTGTTATGCTTTTAATCGTATTCCCGTGTATGGAATTTTGACAAATGTTTTAGCAACTCCTTTGGTTATTCTTCTCACTTTAGGAGGAATTTTTACGGCAGTTATTGGTGTGTTTATTCCTATTCTTGGAAGTGCAATTAGTTATCTTTTATTTATCCCGATTTTGTTATTAATTAATTTAGTAGAAATAAGTAACAAATTACCTTTTAGTTCGTTAGCAGTGGGAGAAGTAAATATTTTTATCGTAATTACTGGCTACCTTCTTTTACTGATGATTACTTTTAATAAATGGACTCAAAAAAAATGGCAAATAATTATAATATCAGGGTTAATTTTATTTATTCTTCCCTTAATTTATCAAAAACTAAATTTAGTACAAATAACGGTAATGGCTAGTAGAAAACAACCAGTTATAATTGTCCAAAATCAAACTAATCATGCCGTCATTAATCTTAATGATAAAAATAATGTTAGATTTAATATTGTCGCTTTTCTAAGAAATCAAGGGATAAATTCATTAGATTTAGTTTTAATTCCTTATGATGCTAGTAATAAAAATGCGTTAAATTTGTTAAGAGAATATATCAATGTTAAAAATATTAGTTGGCTAGAAAAAAACACCGTTAAAACTATTCAAATGATTGCTAAAACTCCTAATTATTTTCAGTTTAAATTTGCTGATAAAATTTGGTTATTAGTTATCAACAATCAAGATATTGATTTATCAAATATAGTCGATACAGATATTCTTATTTGGGATGGAAAAACCCTTAATATTCAACAATTAAAACAAATTAAGATGAAGAAAGCGATCGCCAATAGAGATAAAATAAATCAAGAAATATTAGCCTATTTAGAAAGTAATAATATAGAGATATTTCCCTTAGAAAAAGGAGCAATTCAATGGCAACCAAACACAGGATTTAAAATTTTTAATAATGATTCTTAAGATAATAAATCTTACAATTACAATTCAAAAAAAGCTGAATCAATCACAGTAAGGATTTTACTTGATTTTTAAGAAGTCTTTTTTTAATCCCCTTGCTATGTGCATAATTTATGTGCATAATAGAAAATATAGAAATAAATAAAACTATGGCTAGTATTAATATTTATATCAATGATGATTTAAAAGAAGAAATGGCTTTGGTGGAGGCGAATTGGTCTGAAGTTTGTCGTCAAGCTATCAACCTTGAAATTACTAAGAGTAGGACAGGTGAAATTACTTATGAGCCAAAAAACTTTGACCAAGGGAATTGGGATTATTCTTCTTTTGAGGAAAATTTTAATAATGATAATGTAATCATTAAACCTTATATAGATCATACAAATCCTAAATTACGCAATACCGTTAAAGTTGCTTCTCAATGGTTAGAAGAAATTAAACGAGAATTAGCGATGGCTAGATTAGACGGCAATTCCTTAGGAGAGTTTTTTCAAGGTGTCAGAAAAATTGAAGTTTTAGAACCGGGGAAACCATGGAAAACAGGTTATTTGAAAATTAATTATCACATTGATTTTTACTTTCAAGACGATAATGTTACAGACACCATTGAAGGAGAAATTATTGATGTCGTAAATGCTCAAATTTCATCATCAGTGGCGACAAAAATAAACACCATCGAAACCATAGATCAATCAATTAGGTTAACGGAATTAGAACATTTAGGAATCATTAGTGTTGATTTAGAACCGTTACCATCTAATTTGAAAGAAATACCAATGATGTATCCAGAATTATATAAACCGTTAAAAAAAGCCTTGGAGGAGAGTTTTTCTTTTAATAAATCAAATTTATCTAGTAAAAAAGTGAAGCAATGGTGGAAAGAATGGTATGACCATGAGTTATTAACTACTTCTGGAGATCTTGATCTAAAAACTTTTTTAGAAGATGAAGACGAAAGAGAAAACGATATTTCAGGTTATATAGATTCTGAATATTTTGTACTAAGAACCGAATTTTTGGAAGATTTAGAGTGTAATTGCGAAGAAGTGGGTTTTTTACATTATGACTTTGTTTATTTTTCTAGTTTCATTTTTGATTTATTTTACTTTACAAAAGAAGAAGATTTTAAAGATTTAAACTTAGAAAGTTTTGCCGAAATTGATTTTATCAATAAAGATGAATTACCTCATAAATCAGGGTTATATTTTGTGGTAGAAGATAACAACATTTATGCTTTTGGATTTACAAAAAATCTTTATTATCATTGGGATAATCATAAACTTAACAAAAAAATAAATAGTGAAAATAACATTAAAATCTTGTTTATTCTGGTTGAATCTAATACTTATTTGCATAACATGGCTAATAACTTATTCCATACTTATCTTCAAAAGATTAACTTAGAAAACAATCCATATTTACACAATTAAAAAGAGAGTAAAACAATGAAATTTATTTTTCAATTATTAGGTATTGGTTTGATGCTTTTAGGAGTTTATTTATTAGGTAAAAATATTTTCTTTACCACTAATGCTAGTCCTTATTTTTGGCGTGGCATTGCCGCAGATGTTTCTGTTTTCTCCTTAACTGCTGGGGTTATTGGCTTATTTATGTTTCCTAGAACTGCTAAATTTTTTAGTTGGATTTTAATTGGTTTTGGGGTAGTTTTTGTTATTTATAGTAGTCGAGCTATTTTAAATCCTACCAGTTTATGGCAATTTTTTCTATCGATTATGTCAATGGTAGGGGGTTTTAAACTATTGACAGATACACAGTTTGGTGGTTAAGAAAAAATCTCATTGTACTTAGTTAATATCAACAATTTTTTACTAAGTACATACACAAAAGTAAATAATATTTAGTAATTATTAAGGAGTAAAATAATGTTAGAAGAAAAAATGCAAACAATAAAAAGTTTAGTTAATTCATTACAGAATTTTTTTTGTGAAGATCAAGAAGCTAAAAAACAAGTCTATTTTGAGAAATTAGAACAGACATTAAATTTAACCATTAAAGTTTTTCAAAAGTATGATAAAAAAATAACTCATGTTTATGAATTTTATGATAAGAATCAAACATTATATAATTATTTATATTTAGAAGAAGATGAAGCTAAATGGGAAATTAAAACCAGAAATAATGCCGTTATATATGTTGATCATATAACCACCAAAGAATTAGTACAATACTGTTGGGAAAATCAAATGGATATAAAGCAATTTATAGAAAAACTTTTTGAATATCTAAATCAATTTTTTACAAAAAAACAACAAATAGTGACAGCAGAAAAAAATAAATATAACACTGAAATAAGTTGTTTAGATGAGGCAATTAATAACTTAGAAGAATTAATTAATGTTGATATTTCTGAAGATATAAAAAATAAATAGTCAATTTTTCTGGTTAATATTTACCTCCATTCGATGGTTTAAATATTTCATGAGACAGGTTTCAGGTTTAATTCCCCGCCCCCAATTTAAGGACAAAAACCAAACCAATAACCTTTACCGTAAAGAGTATGAATTAAAATAGGCTCATTTTCTGTTTCTATTTTACGCCGCAGTAAACGAACCATAGCGGCTACAACATTACTACTGGGTGCTTCTTCTTGTGACCAAAGATATTCAAAAATTTGTTCTTGAGTTACTAATTCATTGATATGTAGGCTAAAAAACTGTAATAATTTTATTTCTTTTTCTGATAATTTAATTAATCTACCGTTACGATAAGCTATTTGATTATCAATTTCTAATTCTAGGTCAATAACTTTTAATTTATGGCTATTTTGCTGATTTTTCGATTTTAAACTAACAAAACGTCTTAATAACGCTCTGACTCTCGCTAATAATTCCCTTAACTCAAAAGGTTTAATTAAGTAGTCATCTGCACCAGCATCTAATCCTAATACTCTATCATCAAGGGTATCTTTTGCCGTGAGAAATAATACGGGCGTACTGGCAAATATGGGATCAGAATGCGATCGCAAATATTGACAAATTTCTAAACCACTTTTTTGCGGTAACATCCAATCAAGAATCAGTAAATTATACTGACATTCTAAGGCTAATTTTAAGCCTGTATCACCTTCATGACAAATAGTTACATGATAACCCTCTTGAGTGAGAATATGACGTAAACTTTGTGCTAATTCGATTTCATCTTCTACTAATAATATCTTCATTGACAGAATCTACCTTTAACTGATAATTAATAAATAACTTTAAAAATACCCATAATTATGTTAACTATCGCACTACCAAAAGGCGCGTTATTAAAAGATAGTATCGAACTTTGTCAAAAAGTAGGTCTTGATTTTAGTTTATTTCTTTCCTCTAGCAACCGTCAACTACAAATTGAAGATTCTCAAGGATTAGCAAAAGCATTATTAGTCAGAGCTCAAGATGTACCAGTATATGTGGAATACGGTCAAGCACATTTAGGGGTTGTTGGTTATGATGTTTTAAAAGAAAAAAAAGCCAATATCGCTAATGTTGCTAATTTAGGTTTTGGTTATTGTCGAATGTCTGTAGCTGTACCAGAGAATAGTCCTTATCGTAGTTCTATAGAATTACCAGCTCATGGTATCGTTGCTTCTAAATTTGTTAATTGTGCTAAAGAGTATTTTCGCACTCTTGATTTACCTGTGGAAATTGTACCTCTTTATGGTTCAGTTGAATTAGGACCTATTACAGGAATGTCAGAAGCTATCGTAGATTTAGTTTCTACGGGAAAAACTTTACGAGAAAATGGCTTAATTGAAATTGATGTTTTATTTGAAAGTAGTGCCTATTTAGTGGCTAATCCTTTAACTTATCGTCTCAATACTTATAACCTTAACCATTGGGTAAAAAAACTAATTGAAAAAGTTAATTAAAGAAACTACATTTATGTTAACCCGTGACGGGGTTAAGTTAACTGCCGATATTTATCGCCCTGTCACCTCTGAAAAACTACCAGTATTGTTGATGAGGCAACCCTACGGAAAAGCCATCGCTTCCACGGTAGTTTATGCACATCCAAAATGGTATGCGCGTCAAGGTTATATTGTGGTTATTCAAGATGTTAGGGGTAGAGGGGAATCTGAAGGGGAATTTAGCCTCTTTGAGTCGGAAATTGAAGACGGTTACGATACTCTTGGTTGGGTAGCAAATCTTCAAGGATGCAATGGCAAAATCGGAATGTATGGATTTTCCTATCAAGGCATGACTCAATTATATTGCGCTATTAGTCAACATCCTGCCTTAAAAACTATTTGTCCTGCTATGATTGCCTATGATTTATACTCTGATTGGGCTTATGAAAATGATGCTTTTTGTTATGAGTTAAATTTGGCATGGGCGATACAATTAGCGGCTGAAACTGCAAGATTAAAAGGTGATTTTAAGGCTTATCAAATTCTTTATTTAGCTAGTCGCAATTTACCTTATCATGACATTTCTATTATTTTAGAAGAAGTTTTAAGAAAATATTGTCCTAGTAATTTTTACTATCAATGGTTATCTCATCCTAAAAATAGCGATTATTGGCGTAATTTATCTCCAAAAACTTATTTTAATGATGTTGATTTGCCTATGCTTCATATTGGCGGTTGGTTTGATACTTATTTACGAGGTACTTTAAATTTGTATCAAGAAATGACTAAAAAAAGCTCTTTTCAACAAAGTTTAATTATTGGTGCTTGGAGTCATCTTCCCTGGGGTAATACTTTAGGTGATCGCCATTATACCCAAGAGGCAAATAATAATATTAATGAGTTGCAAATACATTGGTTTAATAAATATTTAAAAGGTATTGAAACTTATAATTTATCTTTAAATAATATTCAATTATTCCAAATTGGTAGTAATCAATGGATTAATGTTGATAACTATCAAAGCAATAAACAAATTAGATTTTACTTAAAAAGTACTGGTTTAGCTAATATTAAAGATGATGATGGTAAATTAACTATTAATAATTATCAAAATATTGAACCTCAAGAAGATATAATTATTCATGATTTTTGGCGATCGCCTTCAAGTTTAGGATCTCATGCTAGTATCTTAGCAGGAAGTTTTGAAAGAAGTAAATTAGATAATCGTAGCGATGTTATTACCTATACATCAGATATTTTAACAGAAGATTTAGAAATAATTGGGGATGTAGAATTAATAGTTTATGCTAATGCAGATAACGAAAATTTTGATTTATCCGCCGTAATTTCTCAAGTTTTCCCAGATGGAAAAGTTTATAATTTTAGTCAAGGATATATAAAAGTTATGGAAAATAAACCTGAAAAACCAATTAATTTTAAATTGCAATCCACTTGTATAAAAATAGAAAAAAATACCTGCATTAGATTAAGTATTAGTTGTGCCAATTTCCCAGCTTATTCAATAAACTATGGTAAAATTAAACCTGAATTATCCCATTTAACTCCCATAACCATAAGTATTTTTTCTGGAAACCTTACCCCTTCTCAACTTATTCTTAATATCTCGAAAAATTAATCATCAATCTCTAAAAATCTTTTGAATAAAATAAAAAAATAACTTGCACATTTTCTTTTTTTTTGTTATAATTAAAGTATAAGAATAACAGCCACCTTTTCTTGACCCGTTGCGGTCGGGGAGGGGTGGCTGTTGCGTATTTTTATGGGTTAAATTAGGGGTTAGAAAGTGAAAATTATCACAATTAATTAATTTTGCTACTTACTCAGTTGATTTAATAGTTGAGCTATATCTGTTGCTGGTTCAAAACATGACATTTTATCACAAACAATACCAACACTATTAACAGGTAAATGAGGAGTTATTTTATAGGTAGTAACAGGTAAATATTTTTGCTGTAATTGTTGTTTAATTTCTGGGGTAGTTTTGACACTTTTACCATGAAAATACCAGTTTAATGCACTAAATAAACTCGGACAACTAACAGAGGATTTTTCCATAATTTCCTGAAAAAGTTTTAAGGTTTTTTCTGCTTTTTTTAAATACTCTAAATTGTCTGTTAATAAACTCAAACGTACTAAATTAGCGATGGCTATACCATTAGGGGAAGGAGTAGCATTATCAAGATAACTTTTTTCTCGAATTAATAAGTCAGCAATATTATCTTCTGCATTATTATAATAACCGCCTTTGTCATGATCATAACAATAGAGATCAAATTCTTGTTGTACTTTAATAGCATTGTTTAAATAAAATTCACTATGAGAGGGAGAATTTTCGGCTAAATCTAATAAAGCCTTAAGGAAAAAACTATAATCTTCAGCTTGGGCTAAGATACTAATATTACCATCATAATTAAGACGATATAAACGATTATTTTTCCATTGATGATTAAGAATAAAATTAGTCGCTTTTTCTGCTAAATTTAAGTACTCTTCATTGCCGAAAACTCCATAACATCTAGCTAAACCTGAAATCATTAAACTATTCCATGCTAGAATCATTTTTGTATCCGTAACTGGGGGAATACGTCCTGCCCAATTAATACTTTTAGCTTCTTCATTATTTCTAGCTGGTTTAAATTGACTTAAAATAGATGATTTTTCACCATAACGAATAGTAAATAATTTTTCTAAAGCATTTTTAACATTATCATTAATAGATTTATCTGGGTGTTTTTGCAATACATTTTTACCTTCAAAATTACCTATTTCAGTAATCATAAATGTATCACTAATAGCTGTTAATTCTTCAGAAGAAAGAATTGTTTTTAAATCTAAATAATGCCAGATATAAAAATCCCCTTCTTCAGGCTCAATATCATTAATATTAGTAAAATTATCAGCATCTTGAGAAGCATAAAAATAACCTTGATTACTCGTCATTTCTCGTTTTAACCAATTTAAAGTACCTTCACAAGCAATTTTAAATTGAGGGTTTTTTTCTTCATTACTACTCCATAAATTAGCCAAAAATTCGATAATTAAACCATTATCATAAAGCATTTTTTCAAAATGAGGTACTGTCCATGTAGCATCAACAGTATAACGATGAAAACCACCGCCAACATGATCATAAATACCACCGTTGGCTAAGTCTATACCTCTTTGGATGGCTAAGGAATGATTTTGAACATCAATAATACTACTTTGTAACGTAATATTAGCATAAGGAATCATGGGAAAACGAGGGGAATTATAGTCATTTCTGGCAATGATTTTGCTTATATTTTCGATACCTTGATTCAACAATGTTAAAGTTAACTCAGAATCATCGGAAGGAGAAGTTACCCCATTATTTTGTAAATTCTTGAAAATTTCGGTTTTTAACGCCTCCAAATTATCTTTTTTCTGATGATAAAAGTCGTTGATAGATTCGAGAATTTGTTTAAAACCAACTCTTCCGTAACTTGGTTGTATAGGGAAGTAAGTCCCACCATAAAAAGGAATTAAATCATCAGGTGACAAAAATATATTTAAGGGCCATCCTCCTTGACCAGTCATCATCTGCAAGGCTATCATATATATACTATCAAGATCAGGTCGTTCCTCTCGATCTACTTTAATGGCGACAAAATGTTCATTTAAGTAATCGGCGATGGTAGAATCAGAAAAAGCCTCACCTTCCATAACAGTACACCAATGGCAGCTAGAATAACCAATAGAAAGAAAAATAGGTTTATCTTGAGTTTTAGCTTTGTTTAAGGCTTCTTCTCCCCAAGAATACCAATTAATAGGGTTATAAGCGTGTTTACGGAGATATAAACTTTGAGTATTAAGTAAATTATTTGCCATAGAATATTTGATGAGGAATTACCACCTCAGTTATTGATTAATAGGGAATGTTTCATGGTATTTTTTTTATAGCTATCAGCAATCAAATAGCCTTACACTTATGATATTTAGCCATCAATGTTGACTCGTTGAGTAATCATTCTTAAACCATCCGCACGAATTAAGATGACAGAGTACCAATGATCTTCAGGGGTTAAAGGTAATTTAACTCGTTTAAAAATACCTCCAGCGGATAAAGTGTCTAATTCCAAACTAGAAGGTTTTAGATATAAAGAAGAATCAATTTTTTCCTCTAAAGCAGCACCTAAAATTAAGTCAGAACCGACAGGATCTTGTAAAATAACATCAAAGTCAAATTCTTGTCCCGGTTTTGCTTTTTTAGGTAAATTAAAGGTAACAACGGGAGGTTTTTCTCCTGAAGTAATCTCATTTTTTTCCTCTAAAATATTGTATTTTATCAGTTGATTATTAACAAAATATTGTTCTGCTTTTATCTCAGAATTTAGGATAAATTTTTGATTATTAATTATATAGCTACCTTCAATATTAGTAACAGTTGTAGCTACTAATTCATTGTTATTTTCTGTCCAAGATTCTATCTTCGTGGTGTATTTTAAGTTATCATATTTTGACCAAAATTTTTCTAAAGATGAGATAAACTTTTCATAGTTTAAACCATCACTATTAGTAAAGGAAGGAGAAATATTTTCCTTTGTGGATTTTAAATCTTTATTATTAGCAGCTAAATCTATTTTATTTACTAATTCTAAAAGTTCTTTTGGTGTATTATTATTTGATTGAGCTAAAGCAATATTTAATTTAGTAGCGGTAAAAGACAAACTTAAAAGTACTAAAAATAAAAAATTACAAGTTTTTTTCATGGTTTAATCAGAGAAAATAATTATTTGATTTATATTTTACTAACATTTTGCGATAATTATAGAATTTACCTGAATTGATAATAAGACTTAATTCTTTACACCTAATTGATAAACTCTTCCTTTCCATTTTCCTCCTTTTCCTTGCCAATATCTTACGGCAGAATCTATGGTCATAAAACTATATAATAAAGCAATAATAGGCAAAATGAAGGAATAAAAGAAGGGTAATTGATAAAATTTAACCGTAGGAAAATAACTTAACGTCATTAAAAATAAAGTAATAATTGACAATAAAATTATTAATAAATTACCAGTAAACAAACCGAAAAATAAAGTAAAAAATGGAACAAAATAAGTAATAAACATTCCTAAAATTGTGCCGATTAATAACCATAAAGAATAATTTAATTGAGTAAAAGCAGTACGAGCAACCATGTCCCAAATTGGGGTTAAACTATTATAAGATCTTAAACTGGTGGTAGTGTCACTTAAACCTAGCCAAATGCCATGATTGATGGGTAAAGTTTTTTTCACTAAACTAGCTAAAGTACAATCATCAATTAAAGCCTCTTTTAATGACTCAATACCACCGATTCTGGTTAAAGCAGATTCCCGAATTAAAATACAACCACCTGCTGCCGCCGCTATTTTTTCATGGGGATTATTAACTAGAGAAAAAGGATATAATTTTTGAAAAAAGAAAATAAAAGCAGGAATTAATAATTTTTCCCAGAAACTTTCACACCGTAATTTAACCATTAAAGAAACTAAATCAAGGTTATTTTTTTCTGCCTTTGCTAATAATTGATTTAAGTTATTTGCCGAGTGTTTTATATCGCCATCAGTGAAAAGAAAATAATCATTTTTTAAGTGTTTTTTTGCCCAAGCAACTCCTTGAGACATCGCCCATAATTTACCACTCCAACCAGCAGGTAAATTCTCCCCTTTTATAATTATTAATTGATTTTCTTTACCTTTTTTGACTGCTATTTTTTCCGCTATTTCCGCAGTCTTATCTTGACTTTGATCATCAACTAAAATAATATTGAAAATGCCTTGATAATTTTGATTAAATAATGATTCAACACAAATAGATATACTTTCAGCCTCATTTCTAGCAGGAATAATTACGGTAACTTGTGGTTGATTTTCTAAAGATAAATTCTCTAAATATTGATTACATAACCAAAAATTTCCCCTAAAAAGTATTAAATAAATCCAAATTATTAAGGATAAAGTAATAATAATTGACATTAATAAACACCATAAAAAACAATGTCTTAATATTTTACTTTTAAAAGGATTTTTTTTCTCATCTTTACAAAAAAAAGAAGGGACTTTGTAGTCCCCTTGATGGTTAAATTAGTTAATTCAACCTGTTATATTTAATTATCGAGTAATATTGTTTTACTGATTACATTAAGCCTAATTGAGCTAAAATGCCTTTTCCAGTTAATAATTCGGTAGCAATTCCGATTACAAATCCCAACATTGCTAAACGACCATTCCAGTTTTCAGCAAAAGGGGTAAAACCGGCTTTAGATTCTTTGTTTTCCATGATGAGTCTCCTGATAATATTAAAATTGCGTTTGTGTCAATCAATCTATAACAAGGTTAACATAAATTTTCAAAGTTGGCAACAAAACTTTACATTAATTGTAAAAAGAATCAGAAATGCCTGAAAACAAGGTTTAACTGTATCATCTCAACATAAAAACCTAACTTTTTTGTGAAATAATAAGCTATGAAAGATTTAAAAAAAAACTACAAGACATAACAATGAGACTTAATCCGTGGAAACGTATATTAAAAGTAACTATTACAACAATCTTAGTTTTTGCAGTAATGATAGTATTTAATCCATCAGGGTTACAAACTGCTCAAGCCCAAACCGTCAAAAGAACAAGTATTCTTGCCCAAGGAGACGCTATCACTGATCCTGAAGCGATTTTAAGATATGCTTTACCTATAGATAATGATATTATCAGACAAGTTCAACAGGATATTGAGAAAATAGCCAAAAATTTACGCTCAAAACGATGGGCATTAATACAAAAAGAAGTGAGAAATGCAGCTTTTGTGTTAAGACTTCATTTTGATGATCTTGTTACCAGTGTACCAGAACAGCTACAACCTAAAGCAAAAGAATTACTTACTTCCATCACCGAAGATGTAGCAAAATTGCAGGAATTAGTGGAAAAAGAAGATAAAGAACAAATTTCACTGGTTAGAGCCCGAATTTTAGATAATATCACCGAATTAGAAGAAGATATGGTAACAGGTTATCCCTTTACTGTACCTGAAGAATATGCTAATTTACCGCAATTATTAGGTAGAGCAAAAGTAGAGGTAGAAACTACTCAAGGAAATTTAGTTATCGTTGTGGATGGTTATAGCGCACCCGTGACTGGTGGTAATTTTGTTGACTTAGTAGAGCGTCAATTTTATGATGGTTTACCCTTTAATCGTGCCGAAGATTATTATGTATTGCAAACAGGAGACCCAGAAGGAAAAGAAGAGGGTTTTATTGATCCAAAAACCAATGAGTACAGATCTATTCCTTTAGAGATATTGGTTAAAGGAGAAGATAAGCCTATTTATGGTTTAACCACAGAAGATGTCGGAATGTATTTAGCACAACCAGTCTTACCCTTTAATGCTTTTGGTGCAGTGGCTTTAGCTCGTCCTACTACTGACCCTAATGGTGGTTCATCTCAATTTTTCTTCTTCAAGTTTGATACAGAAGTAACTCCCCCCGGATATAACTTAATGGATGGAAGATTTGCTATTTTTGGTTATGTAACTGAAGGTGAGGAAGTTTTAAATAAATTAACGGCAGAAGACAAAATTATCTCCATGAAAGTAATTGAAGGGGAAGAAAATTTAATACAACCTAGTTAATAGTTAATAGTTGATAGTTAATAGTTAATAGTTGATAGTTAATAGTTAATAGTTGATAGTTAATAGTTAATAGTTAATAGTTAATAGTTGATAGTTAATAGTTGATAGTTAAATTTCTTTCTCTATTCTTGAATTTGTGAAAGAAGTGTAACGACTAATTAGTTATTAATTATTAATTTTCTTCAAAGTCTTCGTCAAATAATAACTCTTCGAGAATCCAACTTAATTCTTCTTCCTCCGATTGAAATACCTCGATGTTTCCTAATTTCTTTCTTTCTCCCACAAATAAAATAGGAGTTAAAGGAGTGCAAATATTATATTTTTGTTTTAAAGAGTAAAAACTAGCCAAAAATTGTAATTCTTCGGGCTCAATTTCTGAAGCGTGCTCGTCAATTTCAAGACTAATGATATTATTTTCTTCAAGAGGTGGTAATTCACCGCTAGTGGTTAAAATAAAACCTGTGCGTTTCAAGAAAAGATTTAATTCTCCTAATACTGCCTTAGCGTCATCGAAAATAGCCTCAATTTCGTCACTATCTTCTACCATGATGGTTTCTGCGTATTCCTCATCATCGGTGTTGATTTCCTCTGTGAGAATCACAATCGCTAAATCTATCGGCATTAACAAGACATAGTTTTTGCCCTCATACTCTATTTCATTTTCGACATAACAATCAAGCGATCGCCCTTCTTCGTCATGGATAGTGACAATCTCGGTGTGATCAAATTGCCCACTCTCTGAAGAAAATTGGGAGGAAGACATAATTAATTTTAGCTAGAATTTTGATTAAAGTTAGTTTGTAAAATTTAGAATATCATAATTTGATCCTAATAAATAAGTTTATTGGTGAGAATTTGAGAGAGGAATTATCAAAAAATTAACCGCCAAATGTGTAAAGGTTCTGATTTACCTTTTACGACAATAGGTACACAATTTTTGACTTGAATTTTATCCTTTAAAGATTGATAAACCATATCAGAGATAGTTATTTCTCCTCCTGCAGTAGCATTTTCGATTCGTTTTGCCGTATTAACAACATCGCCAATGACAGCATAAGTGCGGACTTGATTACTTCCAATCACTCCTTCAATTACACTTCCTCCATGAACTCCACAACCAGCTTTTAAACCATGCTTTTTTAATAATTCCGTGGCTACTTTTTGCATTTGTTTTGCCGAAGTAATAGCTAATTCTGGGGAAGAATAAATTGCCATCACCTCATCTCCTGTTAAAGTAATTTTTAAAGGATTTCCGATAGTCGCTGCTGGTTCAACTACTTGATAATAATTATTTAGTAAAGCCGCAACATTATCCGCCGTATTTTTTTCACACCAAGAAGTAAAACCTCGAATATCAATAAATACAATTGTTCTTTCTTGACGTTGACATTCTAATTCGTGAGGATTAGTGACTCCCATATTTACAGCATAACGACCCATTCCCCATTGAGCAAATTTTTTTAAAACTTTCGCTGTTATTTGTAATTTTTCTTTTTGAAATGTAACTTGTAAAGTTTGTAATCCGATAAATAAACCCACCAGCATTAAACTAGAAACCAAAAATTTATACTCTACTGATAATTGTAAAAAAGAGACATTTTCAGGATCATATCGCCAAGCTAAACTAAGATAAAGAGCAAATAACATTCCCATACGAATTAAACTTTCTAAAGGAATTACCCAAATTTTAGTTTGAGGAAACCAATGAAATCTAAATCCTTGTAATATAGCAATTAATATGGAAAATAGCCATAAAATTTCATGATTTAATTGTCGAAAAAAATCCATTCCATCAAGGGGTAAATCAGTAAGAGTGTAAATTATACTACCAATTAAATTACCCCAAAATCGATGGGCTTGAGGGCGAGATAAATACCAACACTGAATTAACATGGCAATGACGATTAAATAGTGATTTAATTCCGTGAAATATTCAAGCCACCCTTTCCATGCAATTTCACTCAAAATATTTAACATGAAGAAGTGACCACTATTTGTAATCAATTCACTTATAAAACTACTTAATTGAGTGCCTTGCAGTCTTTTATCAACTTCATCTTGAGAATCAAATAGAGAAGATATGACATTCATAATTCGCTTTAATCAACAATTAAAACTTAAAATACTATTATGTATCTAAAATAACCAAAATATTTATTTGCAGTCTTTGAATGGTAACAATAAGTAAATAGGAAAAAAGCAAAGGGCAATGGGCAATGGGCAACTAAAGATTACTAGTTATTTTTATTAATTTTAAAATATACAATCCCTAAATGCTTTAATACTTACTCAGTTAGAAAATTGGACATTTAATCATTAACCACAGACAATAAGTAATGAGGATTAATTTTTAAAGTTTAAAGATTTAAAATACTATGAATAATCAACTTTTTTACGGGGATAATTTAGAAGTTTTAAGAAGACATATTAAAGACGAATCTGTGGATTTATGTTATATTGATCCTCCTTTTAACTCTAAGCGCAATTATAACCAAATTTATAACCCACATTCCGCACGTCATCATGTAGTTCGTAAAAACAATACTTGAATTATATATAACTTTTATTCAGATATAGAAAATCTTTATCTTCTGACTAAAAATTATAATTTTTTGACTATCTTTTTTATTTTTTGACAGCACAAATAAAGGCTTTTTTGACCTTATTTTTTATTTTGCCTATTCTTTTTTCTTGTTTATTTCTTGTCTAATAACTAGAATATTTTTGACATTTTTTACTAAAATATCCTAATATTTTCCTTATTTCTTCTGTTAAATTACTGACCATTTCTTTTCCTTCTAATTGTACCAAATGAATCCCCTGAAATAATTGAAATATACATGATAATGTGGGATTATCTATGGGTTTTTGTCGTTGGTTTCTTATTGTTTCTCCTTTTCTTTTTAATTCTTTTTTGATCATTCTTTGACCGATGTTATATACCAATAAACATAACCCCATCAACATTCCCATTACTTCCACTCTTTTTGGCCTTTTTAGATAAACACTTTTTGTTAATAATACATTATTAAATAATGTCTTTGTGTATCTATTTTAGTATTCTATTGAAATATGCGGAATGTGGGTTATTAGTCTCAAGTAAAGTTTTTTTTTGCTCAAATATCTCCTAATATATAAAAAAAGTTAGTTTAAATATCGACTAAACGATTTCGTAAAGTTTCTAAACCTAGACGTTTTTCGGCGGAAATAAATACACTTTGGGGATAATTATTTTTAGCGGTTTCTAAATATTCGATATCCGCTTTATCTATTTTATTGAAGACTATTAGTTGAGCATTAGGTGTTAAAGGCATATCCGCTAAAATTGCTTTTACTGAATTGATGTGACTTTCCCATGTGGGGTGAGATAAATCCACAACGTGCAATATGGCATCTGCTTCGGTTACTTCTTCTAAAGTTGCCCGAAAAGAATCCATTAAAGATGGCGGTAATTCGTGGATAAAACCAACGGTATCCGTTAATAAAATTGTCCTAGATTCCGCAGTATTTTGATTAGTGATAGTTAGTCTTCTTGTTGTAGGATCTAATGTAGCAAAAAGTTGATCTGCAGTGTAAACTTCAGCATTAGTTAACGCATTGATTAAAGTCGATTTTCCTGCATTGGTATATCCGACAATAGCAACGGAAGGGATTTCATTTTGTTGGCGTTGTTGTCGTAATCTTGAGCGATGACTTTGTAACTGATTTACTTCTTGTTGCAATCTTGTGATCCGTTTTTGAATTGCTCGTCTTTCAGTTTCTAATTTTGTTTCTCCTGGTCCTCTTGTACCAATACCTCCTCCTAACCGAGACATAGCCAACCCTCTACCTGTTAACCGTGGTAACATATATTCTAGTTGAGCTAATTCTACCTGTAATTTACCAGCCCCTGATTGCGCCCTTTGAGCGAATATATCTAAAATTACTTCTGTACGATCAACGACTCTAACGCCGAATTGTAATTCTAAATTACGCACTTGTGCTGGGGATAAATCTCGATCAAATGCCACTAAATTCACCCCTAAAGTTTGTACTTGTAAAGCAATTTCCTCCACTTTTCCTGCACCTACTAAGGTTTGAGGATGAGGATTAGAACGTTTTTGTTCTATAGTAGCTAAAACATTTCCTCCCGCACTATCTACCAATAAAGCTAATTCTTGTAAACTATCTTGAAACTTTTGTTGTGTCATTTTTGCCGTCATTAATCCCACTAATAAAACTTTATCCTGCCCAGAAGAAACATCTTGAGCAATAAATTCTCGACTAAATTCAGCTTCTAAACTTTCTATTAAATCAAGAAAATCTTGCTCGGCTATGACATCAATATTTTGTGGAGGAGAAATTTGCCATAATGTATTATCTTCCTGAATGGGCAATAAATGTGCTAAATAAACATCTTTAATAAAACCCTTTGCCCCTCCACCTTTAGCCATAAGGCCTTTTCCTGTGAGGGTAAACATCATTAGAGCGTCTAATCTCTGCCTTGCCATAGCCGTCAAACAGGCTTCACTAGGTGGTTCAACTTTTAAAGAAGTGGCTAAACAACGGATGCCTGATAATCTTTGTGCTCCATAACGGGGCAATTCTAAGGGGGGAATCTGAGTTTGACGAGGTGTACCAACCCCTACTCTGATAACTTGTCCACGACGGTTTAAATAGACGCAAACGGGCTGTTTAAGATCTGTACTAACAGCAGCGATTCTTTCGGCTAATTCTGTAGTGGTTAGGCGATCGCTACGGATACGTTGTTGATAAAGTTTTTGTAACTGTTTAAGTTGATTAGGTTTTAAACCTTGAAGATTACCGTAAATATTTTCAGTTGTCATTCATAATTATTGAAAGTGAATAATTTTGGGGGATGGAAGGTAATAAATATACTTATTTACCTATCCACCTTGTTTTTTTTATTGTTTATTGTTAATGATAGTTCATTTATTTAGGCTTCGCTTTCGATTTGTAAGAATAATAAACCCATAACAATAGCGGGCATAACTAAACCAACGGCGGGAACTAAAATACTAGGTAAAAAAGCTGCAGCAAAATCTCCAATCATAGTTGATATGTTCCTATACTAAAAAATAAAATTAACTTAAATGGATAATACTGTGAAGTTAGACCAAAAAGGATCAAATATAAAGATTCTTAACAAAAAATTCTCCTAAGGCTCTGATCAAGTTAAAGTAACCTAAAAATAGTCAATTTTTGATAAAAACTTTAAGGAGATTACATAAAAAGCAATGAGTATTGATGTAGTTAATTGCGGTAACGATCCTCAAGTAGGAAATCTCTCTACTCCCGTAAATGGATCTGCTTTTACTAAAGCATTTATTAACGCCCTTCCTGCTTATCGTCAAGGTTTATCAGCTAACCGTCGTGGCTTGGAAATTGGTATGGCTCATGGTTATTTATTATACGGACCTTTTGCTGTATTAGGACCTCTTCGTTTAACGGATTATGGCCCTACTGCTGGTTTATTAGCCACTATTGGTTTAGTTTCTATCCTCACCATTTGTTTATCTATTTATGGTGCTGTGGGTGTGAGTAAACCTACTGAAACTCTTACTACTCCTAATGTACCTTTAGATTTAGGTACTAAAGAAGGTTGGAGTGAATTTGCTGGTGGTTTCTTATTAGGTGCTTGTGGTGGTGCATTTTTTGCCTTTTTCTTATGTGAAACTCCCCACTTAAAACCTTTAATTGACGTTGCTAGTGGCGTTTGGTCTTCATAATTAATCATAATTAGTTATTAATAATCATTGGTGGGCTTTTTTGCTCACCTTTTTTTTATTTTTAGTTATTCTCCGACAATCACTAAATCCTCTTAAGTATTAAAATATTTAGGGATTATACATATAATATAATTAATTTTACCTGACACCTTTTTCAAAAAATGATTTAACGGTGCTTAATCTCATCTTTTTTCACCAAAGCCGAATTAGTAATAAATTTTCTAAATATGATAAAATAGTAGGGCTAAAAAACTCTGAATGTTATGCAAAATCAGCATTTTAGCATTCGATTATCAGGACAAAATTAAAGATATTTTACTATATTTATTAGGTCAAATTTATGATTGCTGCCGCTAATTCTACATTATCCTACGAAGATTCAACCAAAGCGATCGCCAAAGAGTTAATCGAAGCCACAAGGCAAAAAGGCAATATTTTCAGTCAGTTGAAAGAACAAGCACAGTTCGATGATAAACTCATGAATTGGACCATGAGTAACCCCGGTTTGAGGGTACAATTGTTTAGATTCATCGATGCGTTACCTGCATTGAGAAGCAAGTCTGAGATTATGCGTCATTTACAACAATATCTCACGGCGGAAGAAGTTGAATTACCCAATGAATTGAAAACTTTACTTAATTTTACCGAAGCTAACTCTATTCCCGCTCAACTTGCTTCTTCAACTATTACTAAAGCGGTGGAAACCTTAGCTTATAAATACATTTCAGGAGAAACCATCAAAGAGGTGATTAAAGCGGTAGAAAAAATGCGCAAGGAAAAAATGTGCTTTTCTATCGACTTGTTAGGAGAAGCGGTTATTACTGAAGGGGAAGCAGAATCTTATCTCCAAAATTACCTTGAATTAATCACTCAATTGAGTAATCAAGCTCAAAAATGGGCAAATATTCCCGAAATTGACACTGCTGACGGGGAAAATCTCCCTAAAGTTCAAGTTTCCGTCAAGTTAACCGCATTTTACTCTCAATTTGACCCGATTGATCCTGAAGGTGGTAAAGTTAAAGTTTGCGATCGCATTCGTACTTTATTAAGACACGCTCAAAATTATAATACGGCGGTACATTTTGACATAGAGCAGTACGCTTACAAAGATGTAGTTATTTCCATTTTACAAGAGTTGTTGATGGAAGAAGAATTTAAGACACGCACCGATATTGGCGTTACTTTACAAGGCTATTTGCGTGATTCGGAAGCAGACTTAAAAGGTTGGATTAATTGGGCAAAAAAACGGGGTAATCCCATTACTATCCGTCTAGTTAAAGGTGCATATTGGGATCAAGAAACCATTAAATCTAAGCAAAATCATTGGAATCAACCAGTATTTAACCAAAAACCAGAAACAGATATTAATTATGAAAAATTAACTCGTCTTCTCCTCGAAAATCACGACTATTTAAACGCAGCCATCGCTTCTCATAACGTACGCACTCAAGCAAATGCCATCGCTATTGCAGAAACCCTCAAAATCCCTCAACGTAAGTTTGAATGTCAAATACTTTATGGCATGGGAGAAACTTTAGCTAGGGCGATTGTCAAAAGAGGGCATAGAGTTAGGGTTTATGCACCCTATGGGCAGTTATTACCGGGTATGGCTTATCTTATCCGTCGTTTACTCGAAAATACAGCTAATAGCTCTTTTTTACGTCAAAATTCAGAAGAAAAGCCCATAGAAGAATTAGTTGCACCTCCCAGTGTAAACCCCCCAACCTCCTTTACAAAGGAAGGCTTAAATGCAGTTTCCTCTATTGCGAAGGAGGATTTAGATACAGTTTCTCCCATTGGGAAGAAGAGTTTAGATACAGTTTCTCCCATTGATAAGAAGAGTTTAGATACAGTTTCTCCCATTGATAAGAAGAGTTTAGATACAGTTTCCCCCATTGCCAAGGGGGGATTAAGGGGGGTTTTTCAAGGCTCACCAGATACTGATTATGGGCGAGAATCTAACTTAAGTAAAGCTCGACAAGGGTTAACTATAGTACACAATCAGTTAGGCAAAATCTACTTACCTTTGATTAATGGTAAATATGTCGAAACGGATGAATATATCGACTCCGTTAATCCTTCTAATCCTTCAGAAATAGTCGGCAAAATTGGTTTAATTTCTCTTTCCCAAGCTGACGAAGCTATGAATAGTGCAAAAGAAGCCTTTAAAACATGGAGTAAAACCTCAGGGAAACAACGGGCAGATATTTTGCGAAAAGCGGCGGATATAATGGAAGCAAAACGCCATGAATTAACTGCTTGGATGTGCTATGAAGTTGGTAAAATATTGAAAGAAGGTGATCCTGAAGTATCAGAAGCTATTGATTTTTGTCGTTATTATGCTGATGAAATGGAAAGGCTTGATCAAGGTTATAATTATGACGTGGCAGGAGAAAATGATCGCTATTTTTATCAACCTCGTGGCATTGCCTTAATCGTCTCTCCTTGGAATTTTCCTTTTGCTATCTCTACTGGTATGACAGTCGCCGCTTTAGTGGCAGGAAATTGTGCCTTACTTAAACCAGCCGCTACTAGCACGGTAATTGGAGCAAAAATTGCTGAAATTTTAATAGAAGCAGGTATTCCAGAAGGGGTTTTCCAATATATACCGGGGAAAGGTTCGGTTATTGGCGATTATCTCGTTAAACATCCCGATATTCACCTGATCGCATTTACAGGCTCAAGGGAAGTAGGTTGTAAAATTTATGCTGATGCAGCGATATTGCAACCCAAGCAAAAACACCTTAAACGAGTCATTGCGGAAATGGGTGGTAAGAATGGTATTATCGTCGATGAAAGTGCCGATTTAGATCAAGCTGTAGCTGGAGTAATACAATCAGCTTTTGGTTTTAGTGGTCAAAAATGTTCCGCTTGTAGTCGTGCAATAGTAGTTTCTACCGTCTATGATACCTTTGTCGAGCGTTTAGTGGAAGGAGTAAAATCTCTTAATGTAGGTGAGGCTAAAAATCCTAGCACGAAAGTTGGTCCTGTCATCGATGGTACTGCCCAAAAACGCATTTTAGAGTATATTGAGCAGGGTAAACGAGAAGGTAAGTTAGCCATTCAAGTGCCTACTCCTGAAAATGGTTATTTTGTATCTCCCACCGTCATAATTGATATTCCAGAAAATGCCACTATTGCCCAAGAAGAGATTTTTGGTCCTGTATTAGCAGTAATCAAAGCTGACAATTTTGATCATGCTTTAAATATAGCCAACGGCACAGACTACGCTTTGACTGGTGGTTTATATTCTCGTACTCCAGCCCACATTGATCGAGCTTACAAAGAATTTGAAGTGGGCAATGTATATATTAATCGTGGTATTACAGGAGCGATCGTTGCTCGTCAACCCTTTGGAGGCTTTAAGTTATCAGGAGTCGGCTCAAAAGCAGGAGGTCCCGATTATCTGTTACAATTTTTAGAACCAAGAGTAGTGACAGAAAATATACAACGTCAAGGATTTGCACCCATAGAAGGCGCAGACAATTAATTGTAGGGTGGGCAATGCCCACCTTTTTTAATGGTAATATTACTTTTAAATCGGAAATAACCTTTACTCTGACACTTTACTAATGACGAAGTGGAGCTTTTAACCGTATCTAAATTGTTCACAAAGGTGTAGAAATTTGTATTATGTTTATCCGCAAATTTGTGCTTTTTGTAGTGTCAATTCGTGTTAATTAGGTTCTATTTTTGATCTCTGTTGATCTTGCGGTCCTTTAGAGGCCCACAACACAAGCATGGTATCTAGACGAGATCTAGTTACAAAGATGAATATAACCAGTTAAAAAAGAGTCTTAAAACTGATCCAGAAATGATCCAGTTTTTTGATTCATAATTGAGTATAAAAGGAACTAATCAAAAACAAAATGTGAGAATGTAGATCTAGTAAGGAATGTAAGTTATGGACGTAGCCTGACTCGAACAGGCGACCCCATCGATGTCAACGATGTACTCTAACCAACTGAGCTATACGTCCTAGCAGTAAACTATTATATCTTCAATAGTAAAATACCGCAAGGTACTTTATTTGTTTGACTAAGAATAAAAATTTTGTCCACAAAAAGATGAGATTATTCACGATCATTTGCTAAAATGGCATGGAAATGTAAGGATAAATTAACAGTCTTTGAGTCAATCACTAAAAATTCCTAAACTCGATACTTTGGCGCAAGAATTAGCTGCTATCCAGCAAACTAGCTCGAAAAAAATAGCTCTGCTAGGTTCTCGCCATGTTCCAATAACTCATCAACACTTAATCGAAATGATGAGTTATGCCCTTGTGTTAGAAGGCAATAGAATCATTACTTCAGGTGCGGCTGGGACAAATTCCGCAGCCATACGAGGAGCAATGCGTGCCGATCCTAATTTACTGACAGTAATACTACCCCAAAGTCTTGCTCGTCAACCGAGAGAATCACAAGATCAACTCAATCAAGTTATTCACTTAGTGGAAAATGAAGATCATGATCATCTCCCGTTAGGAGAAGCTAGTGCTATTTGCAACCGTGACATTATTTCTCGTTGTCAACAGTTGATTTGTTTCGCTTTTCATGATAGTCATACTTTAATGCAAACTTGCGAAGAAGCAGACGAACAACGAAAATTAGTTACTCGATTTTATTTTGATTAATAGTGAAAGAGATTTCACCTCATGAGGCTAAAGGCAAAACTTTTTGATTTTGTCTTGTCTCATGCCTTAAAATAGATTAAGTCATGAGTTAAGGATAAAGATGTGAGATAATTAAGAATTGTTAACATCATCATCAACTAACTTATTATATTTCGTGGATAAACTTCGTACTGTTTCCGATACTAAAAGAAATTTTTATCAGCATCATAATCGCCCTATTAATTCTATTTATCGCCGAGTGGTGGAAGAATTAATGGTAGAAATGCACTTGTTATCTGTTAATGTTGATTTTCGTTCCGATCCTCTTTATTATTTAGGTGTATGTCAGAGTTTCACTCAATTTATGAATGGTTACACCCCAGAATCTGACAAAGAATCAATTTTTAGAGCTTTATGTCAATCTATTAATAATAATCCAGAGGAATATCGTCAAAAATCAGAGACTTTACTTCATTTTGCCACAGAAAAATCTCCTCAAGATTTAATCAACTGGTTACTATATCCTAATAATGATTATGGTATGGATGCCATCGCAGATCATTGGCGTTATGCTTTAGATAATCCTAATTTTAAATATAGTCGTTTATTTGCCATTGGTTTTTATAGTTTACTCGAAAAAAGTGATTCTGAAATTGTCAAAGATGAAACTAAATTTTCTGAATTAATTAAACCTTTAACGGATAAATTAAATTTACCTATTGATAAACTTAAAAAAGACTTAGAGTTATATCGTAGTAATATTGAAAAAATGACTCAAATGCTTATAGTGTTAGCCGACACCTTAGAAGCAAGTAAGAAAAAAAGACTAGAAAAAAATTAGGAATTAGAAAGAAAACGGGGAATTAGGAATTAGAAAGGAAACGGGGAATTAATAAATATTATACTTTTTCCTACTACTTTATATTTTTTATATTATTATTCATTAATATGTTAGATTTAAAAAAAATCAGGGAAAATCCTGATGAAGTTTTAAAATTGTTACATCAACGCAATACTGATTATCAATTACAACCTATTCTTGATTTAGATAGTCAGCAAAGAGAAATGCAATCTGTGAGAACAGAATTACAAGCTAGAAGCAATGAAATTGGTAAAATCATCGGGGAAAAAATGCGCCAAGTTGGCGCTAATCCTCAAAGGGAAAAAATCCAAAATTTAAAAGAAGAAGGAAATCAAGTTAAAGCTAAATTAGCACAGTTAGAGCCTGAAGAAAGGGAGTTAAAAGCTAAACTAGAGGCTTTATTGTTAGAATTGCCTAATTTACCCTCAGAAACTACTCCTATGGGTAAAAATGAAACGGAAAATATTGAAGTAAGACGCTGGGGGGATGAGTTTATTCCTGATGGTAGTCACATTCTTCCTCATGGGGAAATTGGGGAAAAATTAGGTATTATTGATTCTCAAAGGGCAGTAAAAGTTGCTCAAAGTCGTTTTGTGGCTTTAATAGGCATGGGTGCAGCTTTAGAAAGGGCGTTAATTAATTTTATGCTCGATCGCCAAATAGAAGCAGGTTATATTGAAGTTATGCCTCCTGTTTTAATTAATAGTGAAGCATTAAAAGGTACAGGACAGTTACCAAAGTTTGCAGAAGAAAGTTTTAAGTGCGAAAATGATGATTTATGGTTAACGCCTACCGCCGAAGTGCCTGTGACGAACTTGTATAGTCAAGAAATTTTGGAAGGGGAAAAATTACCTATTTATCATTGTGCTTATACTCCTTGTTTTCGTCGAGAGGCAGGAAGTTATGGGCGAGATATGCGGGGTTTAATTCGCTTACATCAGTTTAACAAAGTTGAGTTAATTAAATTAGTTCGCCCTGAAACAAGTGCCGAAGAACATGAGAAGATGGTAAATAATGCGGAGGCGATTTTACAAGCTCTAAAATTACCTTATCGGGTGATAGAGTTATGTACGGGGGATATTGGTTTTAGTGCTGCGAAATGTTACGATTTGGAAGTATGGTTGCCTTCTGCTAACACTTATCGAGAAATTTCGAGTTGCTCTAATTGCCATGATTTTCAAGCTAGACGGGCAAATATTCGCTTTAAAGATAAAGGTAAAAAAGGTACTGATTATGTACACACTTTGAACGGTTCTGGTTTAGCTGTAGGGCGTACTATGGCGGCTATTTTAGAAAATTATCAACAATGTGACGGTACAATTAAAGTCCCTGATGTATTACAATCTTATGTAAAAACTGATTGTATCGGGTAACACAAAAGACAAAAGATATTAATGGAAAAATCCTTGAATTAGACATAAGATTGATAAAAAATTATGCTTCTTGATGTCTAATTACTAATTCGATAACCCTCAAATGTGGTTTGTTCTGGAAATTAAAGATCATAAAAAGATGATAAGATTTTTTTGAGAACGCTTAGGAGAATTTGAGGGTAAAACAAGTTTTGATCACTAAGCTACACCTTGAAGAACAGGAATATACTCCTCTTTCATGGTGATAGTTTCTTGATTCACAAACGCTTCAGGAAAACCTCGATCAATTTCTCTCATGGTTGCCTGTTTTGCTTGAAGTGCAACTTGTAATACTTTCATGGCTTCTTTAGGTTGTCCAGCACCACAGAAAAATAAATCTGCGGCAAAATAACCATATTCAGGCCAAGTATGAATTGCAATGTGAGATTCCGCTAAAGTAACGGTAGCTGTTACCCCATGGGGACTAAATTGGTGTACACACATATCTATTAAAGTAGCTTTTCCAGCCTTAATAGCATCTAACAAGCCTTGACGGATTCTTTCTGGATTATTCAAAAGATCTGCTGGTGCTTGCCAAGCATCTACCACTAAATGTGTACCCACTTTGTTCATTCTTGTCAACTCACTCCATACTGTGTTTGCTAATAGGGACAATTGATTTTAACAGACTTTTTTTGTTATCTCATCCAAAACCTAGTTTATGTTTCTTCTTGAGTTGTAATAAAACTTGAGTGTTCATAGTAAGGTTAAGATAAGGTAAAGACAAAAATCATCCAAATAACAATCATATACAAATATAGATGCTTATGTCAACTAATTTTACTATTTTTTTTTCTGAAATGATTTACTCCTCAGAAGAAAACTGAAGAAGACAAGAGGTTGTAGTGATATAATTTGAAAATTTAGTGGATATTTTAATTCAGATTATGAATATCAGTAGTGCGTTACCTACTTTTGTTGTCACCTTGAGAGAGGGTTTTGAAGCCGCTTTAGTGGTAGGAATTGTCTTTGCCTGTTTAAAAAAAGCACAAAAACAAGAGTGTTATCGTTGGATTTATTTAGGAGTCATCGCAGGAATTTTAGCTAGTATTTCTGTAGGTTTATTTCTTTGGGGTAGTTTACAAACACTAGAATCTAGTCAATATCTTTATGCGCCCGTATTAAAAGAAGTTTTAAAAACTTTATTTGCCGTCACTGCCATCGTGATGTTAAGTTGGATGTTGATTTGGATGAGCAAACAGGCTAAATCGATGAAAGGTGAGGTTGAAGGTGCTATTAGTACCGTATTAACCAATGAAAATGCAGGAAAAGGAATTTTTTTATTAATTTTTATTGCTGTATTAAGAGAGGGTTTTGAAACAGTTTTATTTATTGCTGCTCAATTTCAAACTGACTTTTTAAGTCCGACAATAGGAGCAATAACAGGATTAATTTTAGCAGGTTTAATGGGCTGGTCATTGTTTTATTGGGGGGTGAAAATAAATATCCGTTTATTCTTTCAAGTTATGGGTATTTTTTTGTTATTAATTGTCGCTGGTTTAGTGGTTAGTGCTTTAAAAAACTTTGATGGGGCGGTAACAATTCTCGCTCAAATTAATCTACACTATCAGAGTTTATGTTTATTTAATCAAGGTTCTTGTTTACTTGGAATACCTATTTGGAATACAAGTAATTTTTTACCTGATAATCAATTTCCGGGTATATTATTAAAAACTTTATTAGGTTATCGAGATCATCTTTATCTAGTACAATTAATCTTTTATATTTTGTTTTTAGGTATTGTGGGTAATTTATATTTTTCTAGTTTAAACTCTAAGAGTAATTAATTATCATGAATAGTTACTGATTAGCAAATTAATTTTTAATTCTTGATTTTTAATTATTTATTATGTCAGAAAAATATGATTTTGGACAAAAATTTCCTAATCAAACATTACAAGCAGGAGAATGTATTTTTAGAGAAGGAGAAACGGGTAATTTTGCTTATATTATCGATGAAGGAGAAGTAGAAATTTCTACTTTAGTTAATAATAAATATACCGTTTTAAATATTCTTAAAGCTGGAGATATGTTTGGGGAATTAGCTTTAGTTGATGGCAGTCCTCGATCTGCGGCCGCTTATGCTAAAACTAATGTGGTGTTAACTATTGTTACCAGTGAACAAGTTAAGACTAGAATTGAGGATGCTGATCCCATTTTAAAGTTATTATTAATGGTAGTTATGAACTATTTTCGCTTAGAAACTGGTAGATTAAGATCAGCAAAAGAAGAATCAGATCAAATATCTTTAGATAATACGAAAAAAGAGTATCAAGAAAAAATTTATCAAGCTATTGAGTTAATCAGATTAGAAAGTGATCTTAGAAGTGGTTTTAAACAAAATCAATTAGTTTGTTTTTATCAGCCTATTATAGACTTAAAAAGTAATTTAATTGTTGGTTTTGAAGTTTTATTAAGATGGTTTTCTCCTACTAGAGGCAATGTTTCTCCATCGGTTTTTATTCCTTTAGCAGAGTCAACTTCTTTAATTATTCCTATCGGTGAATGGTTATTAGAAAAAAGTTTAGAAGCTATTTTACAAGTAAAAAAAGAAACTAATTATGATATATTTTTAAGTATTAATGTTGCACAAAAACAAATTTATGATCCCGATTTTTTAAATATTATCAAAGAAAAAATTAAGCATTCTTCTATTAATCCTAAACAAATTAAATTAGAGATTTTAGAAAGAAGTTTATTTGAAGGTGAAACGGCTTTATCTTTAGTAAAAAATTGTCGTGATTTCGGTTTACCTTTAGTTATCGATGATTTCGGTACAGGTTATGCTAATTTATCCTATCTCAAAAACTTTAAATTTGATACAATGAAAATTGATCAATGTTTTGTTAAAGAGTTAGAAAATAATGATAAAGATGAGATTATTTGTCGTACTTTAATTAATTTATCTCAGGGTTTAGAGATGACAACGGTGGCTGAAGGTATCGAAAATCAACAACAATTAGATATTTTGCGATCCCTAGGTTGTAATTATGGACAAGGATATTTCTTCTCTCAACCTTTACCGTTAGATAAAGCTATAGATTTTATGAAACAATATTAGAAATTTATTACTTATTACTTAGGATTATTTTCTTTTCAAGAAATTTTAGTTACTCTATTGATCATGATTCTGACGAGGTTGTATGACTCCAAAACCTCCATGATTTCTTTTATAAATCACATTTACATCACCAGTTTCTTGATTGGTAAACATATAAAAATCATGATCCACAAATTGTAGTTGCTCTTGTGCTTCATCGATAGTCATGGCTGGTAAAGTAAAATATTTCATTCTAATCACTTCTGATGGTAATTCAGGTTGGCGATCGCCTATGAGATTAGTATCCAAAGGAATTGTCTCTACAGAATCAACAGAGTCAACGGTTTTAACTTGAGAGCGAGTTTTTTGTCCTAATTGTCGTTCTTTATATTTGCGTAGTTGACGAGCAATTTTATCAGAGACAAGATCAATACTAGCATATAAACTTTCACTATGTTCTTGAGCACGAATTATAGTACCATTAGCATAGATAGTAACTTCGGCTTTATGTTTATTACTAATACGAGCATTACGAGCAACGGATAAATGAACATCAACTTTAGTCGCTAAATTTTGGAAATGTTTAACAGCTTTGTCTAGTTTTTCCTCTACATAATCATGGATTGATTCAGTAACTTCAATATTATTTCCTTGAATTAAAAATTTCATAATTAGTACTCCATTTCTTAGGTAATTAGTAACCTTTTTTTATTTTAAATTAACCAAAGTTTTAGTGTTAATCCTCAAAATCAATTAGTTTATAGTGTGTTTAACTATAAAGCAGTATCTTGTTTTGAATAAGATTAAAAAACAGATTGAGTAAATATGTTTGAGAATTTAGTCAACTAAAACAATTTATTCACTCTCTAAATAACACAATATTATAAGTGTAGTTTTATGTTATTTAGTAGATCTTTCCTCCTAAAAACTTTCTCTATATTTTATAGATTAGCACTTTTGTGATGTAAAAAACAGTTATTTTAATTTATTTTCATGTTTTCTTTTTTTTGTAAAGTTTCGTAAATTAATCACCATCAAAAATTAGAATCTAACTAAATTTTGGGAGAGAAAAAGAAAATCCATGAGAAAGTGGACATTACATCTTTGTGTTAATTGGAGCAACAATTCTTTACTTTCAATGGTTTCTTTCACATATAACGAAGGAGAGAAGAGAATTGAATAAATGGCAAAATAAGGCTTTTTGATGAAAAACACAGAGACAGTAAATTTAGAAAGAAAAAATATCTATGCCATAAAGGCTAGAAATAAGTATCAATTCCTTTTTTTTGTTACATTTTTTAGTAATATGGTAAAAAAGTCTTAACTTATTCTTAGCTTTTATCGACTTTCTTATTTAAAATACCCTTATATAAACTAAATTAATTATTAAATGTTTGGTCTCATCGGTCATCTAACCAATTTAGAACACGCTCAAGCAGAAGCAGATAAACTCGGTTACGCTGAATATGCTAAAGAAGGCTTTGAATTTTGGTGCTCTGCGCCACCAATTTTAGTAGATGAGTTTCAAGTTACCAGTGTCACGGGAGCGATAATTCACGGGCGCTATATTGAATCTTGTTTCTTACCAGAAATGCTCAGTAGTCGTCGTATAAAAACGGCTATCCGTAAAATTTTAAATGCTATGGCATTGGCACAAAAAAACAAAATTGATATTACTGCATTAGGCGGTTTTTCTTCGATTATTTTTGAAGAATTTAATCTCAAAGAGAATAAACAAGTGCGCAATGTAGAGCTAGAATTTGAACGCTTTACGACGGGTAACACTCATACAGCTTATGTGATCTGTCGTCAGGTTGAAGAGGCTTCAGCTAAATTAGGTATTGATTTAAGTAAAGCTACAGTGGCAGTTTGTGGTGCTACAGGAGATATTGGTAGTGCGGTTTGTCGTTGGTTAGATCAAAAAACCGATGTAGCGGATTTATTACTAATTGCCCGTAATCGTGAGCGTTTACAAGCTCTACAATCTGACTTAGGTAGGGGGAAAATTATGGCATTAGAAGAGGCTTTACCCCTTGCAGATATTATTGTTTGGGTGGCGAGTATGCCTAGGGGCGTCGAAATTAATAATGAAATGCTGAAAAAACCTTGTTTATTAATTGACGGCGGTTATCCTAAAAATTTAGGCACAAAATTTAATCACCCTGATATTTATGTGTTAAATGGCGGTATTGTCGAACATTCTTTAGATATTGACTGGAAAATCATGGAAATTGTCAATATGGATATTCCTGCTCGTCAAATGTTTGCTTGTTTTGCTGAAGCGATGCTTTTAGAATTTGAGCAATGGCACACTAATTTTTCTTGGGGGAGAAATCAAATTACTGTGGAAAAAATGGAAAAAATTGGTCAAGCCTCTGTCAAACATGGTTTTCAGCCTTTATTGAGTTTTTAAATTCTTCGGTTAAGTAAGTAATAAGTAACTTATGATCAATAAAATTTTTAGTTAAATAAATAACTGATAAAATGTTAGATTAAAATTTAAAAAAATCTTGTTAATTCATGGATAAAATTAATAATTCACGCTCTCAAATAATTAGTTTCTTGATCCTTTTGATTGGTTTAATTATTGTTTTATCTCCCTTAATAATTGTTTTATATACCTCTTTTTTTTCTAATACTTCTGATCATAGTTTTACTTTTCACTATTATCAACAAGCATGGGAAAAAGGTAATTTTATTCTTGCTTTTGCTAATTCTAGTTTAGTAGCCATCGCCGTAACAATTCTACAAATAATAACATCAACTTTAGCAGGTTATGCCTTAGCAAGATTAAATTTTAAAGGAAAAAATGCAGTGTTATTACTAATTTTATCTACCTTAGTGATTCCATTTCAAGTATTAGTAATTCCGATTTTTTTAGTATTAAAATGGGGACATTTAATTAACACTTATTGGGCATTAATTTTACCGACAGCAGCCAGTGGATTTGGTATATTTTTAATGCGTCAATATTTTACTACAATTCCCCTCGAATTAGAACAAGCTGCCGCCTTGGATGGTGCAAATTCTTTACAAATAATCTGGTATATTCTGTTTCCTTTAGCTAAACCTGCGGTTATCACTCTTTCTCTATTTACCTTTATCGGGGAATGGAATGACTTATTTAAACCCCTTGTCTTCACTAATAACCCAAATTTAACCACCGTACAATTATCCTTGTCCTCATTTCAAGAACAGTTTACCAGTAATTGGTCATTATTGATGGCTGCGGTGGTTATCAGTACTCTTCCTGTGATAATTTTGTTTATAATTGGACAAAAACAATTTATTGAAGGAGTTAGCACTACAGGAATAAAAAATTAAAGATCTCATAACCGTAGATTTTCGCTAAAATAACGAATATAATCTTAGTTCGTCATAAAATTTTAGTGGAATAGGGAGATAGGAGTAATGAGTAATTAGTAATGAGTAATTAATTCCTAATTTCTAATTTCTCATTTCTAATTTCTAAAGCCTGTATTGTAAAAGGTTTTTAATGTCGAATTCAGGTAATATAAGTCAAAATTAATAATTTATTTATCCATGTTACCCAAAGTTAAAGTTTTACGCCCTGAAGGTATTTTAGATAGTGCTAAATCTGCGCAATTTCGTCAACAAATTAATGAATTAATCGATGAAGGTGTTAATGTTGTTTTAATTGATTTGAAAAAAGTAACTTTTATGGATAGTTCAGGACTAGGTGCATTAGTACTAATCTTAAAAACTGTTCGTAATAGTGGAGGAAGACTGTTTTTAATGTCTTTAAATGATCAAATTAAAATGTTATTTGATCTTACCAATATGGGAAGCATTTTTGAGATTATTAAAGATAAATCAGAGTTAGAAGAGAGATTAAGAAATCCTTAATTAACTATAGATTAGTTTTCTAAAAATAATTTAAAGGTGATTAACTAATCTTCAATTTCAATGATTTTATTGTGACTAGATAATCCTGATTTGATGATAACTTGAGATTTTTTAACCTTAAATTTATCAGCAATAACCTTTATTAATTCTTGATTAGCTTTACCATCAATAGGAGGAGATTTTAGATGAATTATCCAAACACCTTCAGGATTTTGCTCTATTTTTTGTTGTTTTGATTTAGGTTTAACTTTTACACTAATTTTCATTTCTAATAATTTGGATTAATGCCTCAATTTCTGTTTCTAAAGTCAAATAATGAACACAAGCTCGAATACAATAAGGATTAACTAAAGTGCGTAGATAAAATCCTTTTTCTTCTAAAGTTTTCACCATATTATTAGCATCTTTTCCATTTCTCAAATAAAAAGAGATTAACCCTGATTTTGGCGGAGTGTTTTTTAAACATTCAATAGTTTCTATTTTTGTTAATTCTTCCCATAAATAACTACTTAATTCACTAATACGGTGATAACGTTGCTCTATTGTACCCCATTGTTGATGTATGGCGATCGCTTCTTGTAAAGCAGTAAACAAAGGATAAGCAGAAGTTGCCACCTCAAAACGACTACCATCATCGGTGAAAGGTAAATCGGTTTTTGAATAATTTAAGCCACGCCAACCGATAAAAGTAGGAGATAGAGAAGTAATTAAATCTTGTCTAGTATAGAGAAAGCCAACCCCAGAAGCACCACATAACCATTTATGCCCTGTACAACCATAAAAGTCAACCCTTGACTCTACTAAATTTAAAGGTAAACTACCAGCAGATTGTGCGCCATCCACTAACACTTGAATTTGTTTTTTACTATCACTATAGCTATGACATACAGAAACAATTTCTTTTAACGGTAAAATTTGCCCCGTATTCCACAAAATGTGACTGATAATTACCAACCGAGTATTAGAAGTTAAATGATTTTTGATGACTTCTAGGGGATTACCGTCATTAAGAGTTTCGATAATAGGACAAGTAATAATTTTAACCCCAAAACGGCGACTAATTTCTTTTACGATAGCAATAATTCCAGGATGTTCGGCATCTGTTAATAAAATTTCTTCCCCTTCTTGCCAATCAATACCCCAGAGAGGAATATTACAACTAGCCGTCACATTTTCCGTTAAAGTAATAGTATTTGATGTTACCCCTATTTCTTGGGCAATAGCTTTTTTCGTTGCCGCAATATTTTCATATATCCAACCATTTATTTTTAACCCAAAAGGGCCAACTTGATCAATATACTGATAACTGTCAATAATTTTTTGTAAAGCAGATTGAGGTAAAATTCCTTGCCCACCGTAGTTAAAATAATACTTATTCTTTAAACCGAGAAATTGTTGTCGATGTTGATGAATATCAATCATGATTTGAGGGAAATTTTTTAAATTAACTAAAGTGATTAAAAGATTAATTTAATATAACATTTGGTGATGAAATAATAAACTAAATATTAGGATTAAACTTAAGTTTGAAGTAATAAATTTTGAATTATAAAAATTTTAGGTAAAATTGCAAATTGAAGCATAATAAGGTTTATTACTCCCATAAACGTCGCCTTGCACTACCATTAAACCTAGTATGACTATCTCTTAATAAATCAGGAATATCGAGATTTTCAGGGCATTTTGGTAAACATTCACCGCAATCGGTACATTTATCGCCTTTTTTACCCCAAAACCAATGTCCAGCATTTTCGAACATCTGATAACGATAACTAGCGTATTCTTTCATGTCTAAACCTACTCCTAAATTACGCAATCGCAAAATTTCAGGAATATTAATATTTTCAGGACAAGGCAAACATTGATAACATTGTGAACAGTGATCAGTGTTTAAAGTATCTCTCAAATTGTCATCTATTTTAGTTAATATTTCTCTCTCTAAAACTGTTAATTCCCCATCGTCATCACTCACTGATAAAGGCATAATTAACTCATCAGGATTACTTGCACCAAGGCTTAAAGTCGTAATTTGAGGGTTATTTAAGAGAAAACGATAATTTAAAAGTAAAGGTGAAAAAGGTTGACAAATTTGGCTTAATTTAGCTGAAGGTTGATATAAACGCCCTCCTTTATCGGCTGGTGAAATAATAAAAATTCCTAAATCATGTTTTTTTGCTAACTCAATAATGGGGTAATTATACTGAAAAAAGTAATAATAATGAAGGTTAATAAACTCAAAAAAACCAGTAGAAATAGTGGCAGAAATTAACTCTAAATTACCATGAGTTGAAAAACCAATATGTTTGATTTTACCTTCTTTTTTTCCTTGTTGTAAAACTGTTAAAAAACTATTTTCTTGAGTTAATAAATCTAAATGTTGCCATGTATTAACTCCATGAATTGCGACACAATCAATATAATTAACTCCCAAACGAGATAATGATTCATCTAACCATTTTTGAATAATTTTAACATCATTAATAGGAGTAAATTTAGTAGTAATAAATATCTTTTCACGAGGAATATTTAATTGTTTTAAAGCTAATCCTAAAAACGTCTCACTTTCACCATAACCTCTTGCGGTTTCAAAGTGATTTATGCCTAATTCTAAAGCCTTTTTTACGGTTTCTAGTAACTGAGATTGAGAATAACAACATCTCATTAAACCAAGAGAAAATACTGATAAATTTAACTTTGTTTTTCCAAAACGTCGATATTTCATCTCAATTTTATTACTTATATCTGAAAGATATTTATTCGATAAAAGATTTAACTAAATTAATACTTATAATTTTTTATTAATAATGTATAACTTGTTAATTATTAACTGTTATCTCCCCCTTTGGTGGCACGACGAATTAACTCATCAGGGCTTAAATTAGCGACAAAATCTCGGAAAGCCTCTCTTTCTTCTTCATCAGCTTCTCTATCCACAGGAATTGAAGCATCTAATAACACTTCCTCCATTACCCAAATCGGACATCCTATGCGTACTGCAATGGCTATGGCATCACTAGGACGACAATCAATATTTTTCTCTTTTTTGCCCATTTTCATACATAAAAGAGCATAAAAAGTGTTATCTTGTAAGGAATTAATGATCACTTTCTCTAATTTTAAATTCCAAATAGAAAAAACACTAACCATTAAATCATGAGTAAGAGGACGAGGAAATTCTTGTTGCTCTAGTACTCCAATAATAGATCTAGCTTGATCTTGACCGACATATATAGGTAATGCACGACGTTCAGAAGCATCTTTTAAGAGTACAATAGGAGTACGACTTACTGCATCTAAAGCTATAGCCGCTACCTTCATTTCGATCATTGATTTATTCCTCTAAAACAACTCACAAGCTCAACATCTTTAATTATATGGCAAATTTGCGTCTTTTTTCTCGAAAATAACAAAAAATAGCCCACAGTGATGGTTTTATCCGAGTTTGTTATCTTGGTTAAAAAGGTGTTTAATTTTTTCTATCCATTGCCAAATATCTTCATAGGAAATTTTAAGTAAGGAAAGAATACCTACTAAGATTAAAATTGAACCAAATAAAAAGTTATTATCATATAAATATAAGCCGACAATAACGATAAAATAAGGTGATAAAATACCGCTAATTTTTTCTACTAATTTAACCGTTGGTTGTAATTCAATTTCTTCTAATTCTGTGGTTATATAATCAGAAGATTCCTCCATAATTAAATCTTGTATTTTGGGATTATTTGATGGTTTATCGGGGTTATTTTTACTAAACATAATTAAATTATTCGTTATTTTTAACTTAATAAAATTTTTCTCTTGTAAACAGATAAAGAGACAGAAGAAAAAAATTATCTTCTTAAGTTATTGTATCTAATTTATCCTTATAAGTTTATTCTTTTTGATCAATTCTTTCTAGGGAGATATTGATTGTTTGATTCTAAATTTAGGTAAATGGGTTAAAACATTTAAGTTAAAGTGTCTTATTTATCAATTGATTAATTAAAAAGATGTCATAAATATAGTATTAAATTTGTTTATTAGTGGTTAAATGATAGATCAACTTTGGTTATTAATTTGTTCTGGTTTAGTCTTATTGATGCAAGGTGGTTTTATGTGTCTTGAATCTGGCTTAACTCGCTCAAAAAATAGTATTAATGTTGCTGTCAAAAATTTTGCTGATTTTGCCGTATCGGTGATGCTATTTTGGGCTTTTGGTTACGCTTTAATGTTTGGAATTTCTCAAACTGGTTGGTTTGGCACAAATGATTTTTTCTTTAACTCTCCGAGTCAATAATACTGATACTTATGAACTATTCCATGTGATGGATATACAAGCAAAAAATCATGATTTAACCTTGCGTGTGCCAGTACAATCTTTTACTGAAATTGGACATATCGCTCAACGTTATAATCAGGTTATGGATGCCCTTGAGGTTAATCATCGTCAAAATGTAGAGTCTTTGGAAGAACTTTACGCTATAACTGCCACTGCTGTATCTGCCATTGAAAATAATCACTTTCATCCTTCTGATTTTGATGATTTTTGCGATCGCCCCGACGATTTAGGTATTTTAGCACGAACATTACAACAAATGTTAGAACTATTGAATCAACAACAAGGAGATTTAATTACTGCAAAACAACAATTAAATTCAGTGGAAGAAAATAAAAAACAATTAATTCAAGATATTTTTAGTAAAATTTTAGAAACTCGTTTTCCAGAAAATTATCAAGAAATTAATAATTTAATTAATGGTATATCTTCTCAACAAAAAATTAATCTTCTACCCGAAATTTTAAAAGTAAAAAACATTGAAGAACTATCTAAAATTATTGGTAATATAATCAAAAAATAAGAGTAAATATTTTATAGTAATCTATCACTTTAAAGGCCACCATGAAACTTTATCTCTAGTAGAACTATATACTTCTTTTAATTCTTCTGGTTTTAAAATGTGAATAATATCATCAGAAGTGTCATTATCTTTATCTAAATTGATTAAACCTTCTTTTTGCATTCCTTTCAAAACTTGTTCAACAGTACGTTGATTTAACTGACAGGCTTTGGCGATAACTTCTACGGATAAATCAAAAATATAAATACCTTTATCGTTAGGTTGACTTTGTAATTCTCTTTCCTGATAAATTAACCCTCTTAATAAAGATGACACTGCTTGTGGTGGATAGCTACTACAATTGAGAAGGTGATAAGTAAATTTTTCTCTCAGTTCAAATAACTTAGCATAACGTAGCCGTACAATCTCAAAATGATCATGAATAAGTTGTAAAGCATGGAGAGGAATTTTCGTGACATAAGTAGTTTTGTAAGCCTCCACTAAACTAGGAAAACTCTTACTAGCCAAACCATAACTAAAAGGTAAACTGCGCATTCCAAAACAACCACTACGATAAGTTATAGAGATAATGCGATCTAGTGGATTACTAAAAGTAACAACAGGACCACCTTCTAAAATCACATAAAGACTGTCTAAACTATCATCGGGTAAAAATGCAGTAAATACAGGACGATTAGAAAATAATTTTTCCTTAATAAGACTTTCTGGAGGTAAAAAAGAAGTCAATTCTTCCTGATTTAATCCTTGAAATAAATATGAATTTTCGATCAATAAACTGATAATATTCGTTTCACTCAGATTTTTTTTCTTTGTCATTGTCCTGTCATTTATTTTACACTAATGCTATGATCTCACAGTTGAGTATAAGATATATTTTAATTCTATATGTATTTTAAAGCAGGTTAAATTTCATTATAAAATAATTAGATTTAGGTAGGTATTCAGGTATCAGAACAAAAATACTTAACTGTTGTCAGCACTGATTACGATTTTTGAGGGTCATTCTGTGGCAAACTAACTTATTAGATTTATCTTTACCTTTTTTTTAGTGGTACTTAAATTGTAAATTTTTTATAGAAGTTATTTAATAATAAATCAAAACTTGAATAAAACAAAAATCTTATCATTTCTTAAAATATTTTGTTTAGTTATCTTTAGTGTTTTAGCTATAGAAATTAATTATTTTCATAGAGAATTTTTATGGGATAAATTGATTCTTTTATACATTCATAATTACTCAAATTCTTGGTTAAATAAACTTGCTCCAATTTTAACTAATTTTGGAGGATTGAAGTTAATTTTATTCTTTTCGTTTTTTATATCATTATTCTTATTTATCAAGAAACAAAAGAGATTATTAACTTATTTAATTACCTCAATTTTTACCAGTGCCATAGTTAATTTTATCATTAAAATCTTTTTTCAACGCCCTCGCCCTAACTTATGGGAATCCTTTTATACTCAACCTTCTGACTTTTCTTTCCCCAGTGGCCATGCTATGGGTAGCATAAGTTTGGCTTTAACATTATTAATTATTTTTTGGGGTAGTCGCTGGACTTTATTATTAACTATTTTAGCCTTATTTTATATTCTTACTATTGCATGGACTAGATTATATTTAGGAGTACATTATCCTAGTGATATTCTGGGCGGATGGTTATTAGGAATTTTCTGGACAACCCTGATAACATTATTATTAAATCCTCGTAAATTTTAATCTTATATATATCAAAAGTTCAAAGGGAAAAGGCAAGAATATAAAGAGAATCTATCCAAAATAAAAAAATACTTAATAATAAAATCAACCCTTATCGCTAAAATTATCATAACCTTTGACCCTTGCCCATACAACTTTTCCCTTCTTTAGAAACCCAATTAATTATTTATTAGTAAAGAAGTAAAAATAATTGATAATATTAAATGGATAGATTTAGCAATAGATAAAGTAAATGAAGTATAAGCGTTACTTGTTTCTACCATCAATAAATTAGATAAATAACCTTTGCCCATTTAACTTTGCCTTGATGAATTTATCTAGGATTCCGATAGTTACTAAATAATCAATTATTTTAATCCTCCAGATCTAATAATACTTACAATTAACCATAATCCCAGTAAACTAGCAACGGCAAAAAGAATGTTACTTAATAAGATCAATTGTCCTGTCGTTGCACCAGTAGAAATTATAGCTGCACCAATGGTTAATGAACCGACTACAATACTAAAAGATAATCGATTAGCTGAGTCGTTTAAACTACGTCTTAATCCTTCCAATTCTTTGATGCGTATATTCCACAAAAATGTCTCTGAACTTAAACGATCTAAGATTACATCTATTTGACGAGGCGATCGCAAAGAAATAGATTTTAAGTCTAAAACAGTTCTAAAAAGAGTTTGAAAAGGAGTATCCCCAAGAAATTGACGGCGAAAAAGATCCGTTATGAGAGGTTTAATTTCTTCGAGGAGGTTAATATTAGGGTTAAATTGACGAGCAACACCTTCTAAATTAGCTAAACTTTTGGCAAATAATCCCATATTACCGGGTAATTTAATCTTATTATTACGAGCAACTTCGAGAACTTCGTAAAAAACTTCACTAAAATTTAATTGAGAAAGACTGAGATTATAATATTTTCTCAACATTCTTTGATAGTCATTTTCTAGTTGAGATAAGTTAGTATTAGCAGTGTTACTATCAGATAATTCAAGGGTAAGTTGTGCGCATCTTTGGGCATCAATATCAACGATAGCTAGTAACATTTCCGTTAATAATTGTTGAGTACGAGGATCAAGTCTGCCAATCATGCCACAATCAATAATACCTAATTTATCGTCATCTAGGTAGAAAATATTACCCGGATGAGGATCAGCATGAAAGAAACCATCGATAAATATTTGTTGAAAAAAAGATCTAAATAAGAGAGTACTTACTTCTTGACGTTTATTACTAGCATCAGGAATATTAGCGGATAAAATTGGTTTACCATCTAACCACTCCATAAATAAAACTTTATTAGTGGTATATTGCCAGTATATTTGAGGAATTACTAATTGTTCAGTATCAAACCAACTACTTTTACTTAAATTTAACCGTAATTTTTCCGTGAAATTTCCCTCTTGACGAAAATCTAACTCAGCTAATACGGCTTTAGTAAAATCATCAGCTAAGTTAATAAAATCATAATCGTTACCAAAATCCGTTAAAGCAATAATTTCCGCAATACCTTTAATTAAAATAATATCTTGATTGACGATGCGATCAATATTTGGACGTTGAACTTTGATGGCTACTTCTTCCCCCGTAATCAATGTACCACGATGGATTTGAGCAATTGATCCTGCTGCAATGGGATTTCGATCAATAATGGTAAAAATCTTATCTAAAGGTTGATTAAGTTCTTCTTTTAAAGTCTGTTCAATTAATCCCCATGCTACAGGAGGAACTTGAGCTTGTAAAGCTGTTAATGCTTCGATGTATTGTGGTGGTAATAAATCAGGACGAGTACTTAATAACTGACCGAATTTAACGTAAAAAGGGCCTAACTGTACCAAAATTTTACGGAATACTTCAGGAGGCGGAAGTTGTGGTTTATCAGATTTACCCACCGTAAGAATGCCGCGCATATAATCCCAACCGTTGCCTAAAACTATTTCGATGATTTCTCTTTGTCGTGAGCTGGTTTTAGTTAATGAAAACATAGTTTAACAATTAATGATTAATTCTTCTTTATGTTAGTTGCTTATGTAATTAATTTAGCTGTTCTAGTTTTTTAATTCTTTTTTGATGAAACTTATCTATATTTTTTTCAACATAATTAATAATGTCTTCTTTATTTAACAAAAATGGAGAAAGAAGTCCCACGCTCTATTTTTCCTTAAAAAACCGCCCATGAAATGAGCGTGGGATGAATTTTGACAGTAAAATAACATCCGTAGGATTCTAAACAAAAATCAAAATCTCTGATATAATTAGTTATTGTGAACCTTAGTTAGTAATAACCTAATGCACAAAGCAATAAAAGTAAGATTATACCCCAATGATAAACAAGCTCAAAAACTTAGCCAAGTTATGGGCTCGGCTCGTTGGTGGTATAATTTTGCTCTTAATTTGTGCAATGAAACATATAAAGCAACTGGGAAAGGACTGAATCAAATTGCTCTCAATAAGTATCTTCCAAAACTCAAAAAAGCAGAAGAAACTTCTTGGTTGAATGATTGTTATTCTCAGGTTTTACAGTCTGCCACCTTAAACCTCACAAAAGCCTTCAAAAACTTCTTTGAAGGTAGAACAAAATACCCTCGATTCAAGTCCTATCATGGGAAACAGTCGTGCCAATATCCTCAAAATGTATCTATAAAAGATGGTTGTTTGAAAATCCCCCAACTTGGATTGGTAAAAGCATCTATCCACCGCATCTTTGATGGGAAAATCAAAACTGTTACTGTGAGTAAAACTCCTACTGGTAAATACTTCGCATCTATCTTATTTGAGACAGAACAAGATTTTCCTGTTGTTACTATCATTGGTAAAATCTGTGGTATCGATTTAGGAATTAAGGATTTTGCCATAGTAAATGATGGTGAAAAAACCAGTAAATATGCTAATCCCAAACACTTAAAAAAACATGAAAAAAACTTAGCACGAAAACAAAAAAAATTAGCGCGTAAACAAAAAGGCTCTAAGAATAGAGAAAAGGCACGAAAGCTAGTAGCTAAGGTACACGAACGCACAAGTAATACCCGTCACGACTTCTTACATAAACTTTCCAGAAAAATTGTCAATGGCAATCAGGTAGTAGTCGTTGAACAATTGAATATCAAGGGTATGGTTCGTAACCACTGTTTGGCAAAAGCTATATCTGATGTGGGATGGGGAACTTTTATCAATTTCCTAGATTACAAACTCAAAGAAAAAGGTGGGTTATTAGTGGAGATTGATAGATGGTTTCCTAGCTCTAAAACTTGCTCTAATTGCTTATATCAAATGTCTGAAATGCCATTAGACGTAAGAGAATGGACTTGTCCGAGTTGTGGTACAGTTCATGATAGAGATGAGAATGCCAGTAAGAATATAAGAGCAGAAGGCATTAGAATAATAAAGACGGATGGAATAGCCGTCTCTGCTAATGGAGGCACTGTAAGACCAAAAGGCGGACGTAAGTCAGTTTTGGGGCATGAGCCTGTGAAGTTAGAAGCTAACACTGTAATCTTCGATTCAGTGTGAGTAGTTCACTTACTTAATTGATTATTAATATAAACAGTGTTATTAGACAATTTATTAATACTGAAAACAACCATGATATTGATTAATATTATCATTTTCGATCATAATAAAAACAGAAGTCCTAGTAAAATGTTGTCATAATGAGCGAGATTGTCACCCAAAAAGCCACGAGAAACGCCCCCCATGAGGATTATCGCCCCATAAATCGAGAAGATTTAACTCCCATGTATAAGCATTATGTGGAAGTAAAAGAGCAATATCCCAATTCTCTACTACTTTATCGGGTAGGTGACTTTTTCGAGTGCTTTTTTCAAGATGCGGTGACGATTTCTCAAGAGTTAGAATTAGTCATCACCAGTAAGGAAGCTGGGCAAAATATCGGTAGAATTGCCATGACGGGTGTACCTCACCACGCCCTTGACAGATATGCTCGACAATTGGTAGAAAAGGGTTATGCAGTGATAATCTGTGATCAAGTGGAGGATGCGGCAACGGCGGCGGCGGAGAAAAGAATCGTCAAACGGGCGATAACAAAGTTATTAACTCCGGGTACAATTACCGATGATGAGATGTTACCCTCAAAACGTAACAACTTTTTAGCGGCGGTGGTAGTAGCAAAAGAATATTGGGGTTTGGCTTATGCAGACATCTCCACTGGGGAATTTTTTACCACTCAAAGTAAGGATTTAACCACTTTATCGACTGAATTACTGCGTTTACAACCTGCTGAGATACTTTTTCCTGTTAATGCTCCTGATATTAATAGTTTACTCCGTCCGGGTCAAAAATCTGACAGTTTGCCTGAGTTTCTTCCTGAGTGCTTTTGTTACTCTTTGCGATCGCAAAAACCTTTTGACATCAACGAAGCCAAGCCGAAATTATTGATTGAATTTAATCTAAAATCCTTAGAAGGAGTCGGTTGTGAGCATTTACCCTTAGCCATTCGGGCGGCGGGGGGATTGTTAGAATATGTGCAAGATACCCAAAAAGCGAATCAAGTACCATTACAACTAATTCGCACTTATAATATTAGCGATTATTTAGTCTTAGATAGCACCACACGGCGAAACCTCGAAATCACAACTACAGTGCGAGATAACACCTTTCATGGCTCTTTATTGTGGGCTTTGGATAGAACTTGTACTGCTATGGGGGCAAGGGCTTTGAGACGGTGGTTATTGCAACCATTACTCAATAAACAGGGAATTATTGCTCGTCAAGATACCATCGCCGAATTGATAGAAAATCTGCCGTTAAGAGAAGAAATTAGGCAATTATTTAAGAGTATCTACGATTTAGAAAGAATAACGGGGAGAGTAGGAGCTGGAACGGCAAATCCGAAGGAATTACTCAATTTAGGGGATTCTTTGGGGAAATTAACTTATTTAGCGGAGTTGGCAAAGGAAGGCAAATCACCCTATTTTCAGGCTTTGCAAAATGTACCTTCGGAGTTAGAGGAGTTAGGGAAAAAAGTTTTAGATACTATTGTGGAATTTCCACCCCAACACGTCAAGGAAGGAGGAATTATTCGAGATGGTGTCAATCAGCAGTTAGACGATATGCGCAAACTCATTGATGGTGATAGAGAATGGTTGGCAAATCTGGAGGTAACGGAAAGACAACGTACAGGTATTACTAATTTGAAGGTGGGTTACAATAAAACCTTCGGTTATTATATCAGTATGCCTCGCTCAAAAGCTGAACTTGCTCCTGAAAATTATCAACGTAAACAAACATTATTAAATGAAGAAAGATATATTACTGCTGAGTTAAAAGAAAAAGAAAATCGTATTTTAAATGCTAAAGATGACTTAGCAAAATTCGAATATGAAATATTTGTTAATTTACGCTCTTTATTAGCAGAAAAAACCGAAAAAATTAGAAAAGTTGCACGAGCTATTGCGGCGATGGATGTTTTATCTGGATTAGCAGAATTATCAGTATATCAAGATTATAACCGACCAGAGATTAGTAATGATCGAGTTATTAACATCAAAAATGGAAGGCATCCTGTGGTAGAGAAATTATTAGGTTTTGGGATGTTTGTCTGTAATTCCACTAATTTAGGTGATAAAAATACTCCTGATTTAATAGTATTAACAGGTCCAAATGCTAGTGGTAAAAGTTGTTATTTGCGTCAAGTGGGATTGATTCAATTAATGGCACAAATAGGGAGTTTTATTCCAGCCCAAAGTGCTAAATTAAGTATTTGCGATCGCATATTTACGAGAGTAGGGGCAGTGGATGACATCGGTACAGGGCAATCAACTTTTATGGTAGAAATGAATGAGACTGCAAATATTTTGAATCACGGCACAAATAAATCTTTAGTGTTGCTAGACGAAATAGGTAGAGGTACAGCAACTTTTGATGGACTTTCTATTGCTTGGGCGGTTGCAGAGTATTTAGCCATTGAGATACAAAGTCGTACAATCTTCGCTACTCATTACCATGAATTAAACGAATTAGCCTCTATTCTCGACAACGTTGCTAACTATCAAGTAACCGTGAAAGAATTAGAAAATGATATTGTCTTTCTCCATGAAGTGAAACCCGGAGGCGCTGATAAATCTTATGGCATCGAAGCAGGAAGATTAGCGGGTTTACCAAAAGTAGTAATAAACCGTGCAAAACAAGTAATGAGTCAAATCGAAAAACATAGTAAAATTGCCATCGGATTAAGAAAAAATATCAAAAAATTAACTCCTTCTAATGAAGAAAATACAAAAGAAATAATGAGCCAATTAGACATATTTGAATAGTTCATAGTTTACCTTTTCAGGCATTTAATTAAGAAATAATAACATCTATAAGCTATAATAAGTTTCGTTATTAAAGAGTTTAAATTATGAGCGAGTGTCCAAGTTGTCCAAGTTGTAAGTTTGAATACACTTACGAAAATGGTGAAATGTATGTATGTCCTGAATGTGGCTATGAATGGGGAAAAAATAGCGATACTACTAACTCAGATATAGGCTTAGTTGTTAAAGATGCTAACGGCAATATTCTCAGCAATGGAGATGCGGTGATGGTGGTTAAAGATTTAAAAGTTAAAGGCACTTCTTCCGTAGTAAAAGTTGGTACAAAAGTCAAAAATATTCGACTGGTAGAAGGAGATCATAATATTGATTGTAAGATTCCTGGTATTGGAGCAATGCAGTTAAAATCTGAGTTTGTTAAAAAATCTTAACACGGAAAATTATGGGCGGTGTATCGCCCTACATTAAAATCTTAATCAGTTAAGCCTAAAAGACAAGCCATTAAAGCCTTTTGTGCGTGCATTCTATTCTCAGCTTCATCCCATATACGAGATTGTTTACCTTCCATTACTTCTGCTGTAATCTCTTTTTCTCGATAAGCAGGAAGACAATGTAAAATAATCGCTTCTTTATCTGCCAGATTTACTAATTCTTGGTTAATTTGATAAGGCTGAAAAATAGGGATTCTTGTCGCAGTTTCTTCTTCTTGCCCCATACTTGCCCATACATCTGTATATAAAACATGAGCATTTTCAACGGCAGCTTGAGCGTCATCAGTAATTATAACTTGTTCAGGCTTCGTTGCTAAGGCTTGAGCTTGTTTGACTATATCAGGATTTGGTAAATAACCTTCAGGAGTAGCAATGCGTACATTCATCCCCATTAAAACACCGCCTAATAACAGAGAATGTGCCACATTATTGCCATCTCCTAAATAAGTCATGGTGATACCATCTAAAGTGCCAAAAGATTCTTTAATGGTTTGTAAATCTGCTAAAATTTGGCAGGGATGCTCTAAATCTGTTAAGGCGTTGATAATGGGAATAGTACTAAAATCTGCAAAAGTTTGTATATCTTCTTGTGCAAAAGTACGAATTGCGAGTATATCTAAATAACGATCTAAAACTCTGGCAGTATCTTCTATAGGTTCTCCTCTGCCTACTTGAGTACGACTAGGATTTAAGTCAATGACGTTACCACCTAATTGATACATTGCCACACTAAAAGATACACGGGTGCGAGTCGAGGCTTTATAAAATAATAATCCTAAAGTTTTATTGGAATTAAATTGTTGTTTGCCACTTTTCAAATCAGCAGCTAAATTTAAAACCGTGTTGATTTCTTCCTTGTTTAAATCAGCAATGCCTAATAAATCTCTACCTGTTAAACTACTCATAAATGAAAGATCATTTCTAAAATAATTTTCATATATTAACTTAACCTGAGTCACATCAAATCTATTGATGAGGAATAATTAACAAAGGAGAAAAGAGGTACATCATTATTAATTGTCAATTGTTAATTGATTAAGACATTTTCGTAAAAATTTAATAAAATTATTGTACAGTGATAGTACCATTCATTCCAGCACCACGATGAGGCTCACAGTAGTAAGGATATTCTCCTGGTTCGGTAAATGTAACCTCAAAAGATTCTCCAGCAGCGAAAGCTAAACCTTTATGACTTAATTTATCGGCATTTTTTGCAGAGCTATCAAAAACTACGTTATGAGGTGCTAATTTATTATTTACCCATTTTACGGTATCCCCCGCTTGAATAGTTACCTTCGCTGGTTGAAATGCTAACATTCCACTATCTGCACCCATTTTTATTTCTACAGTTTCAGCATAAGCTGGATTTACAGCAGAGAAAATCATCGTAACAGCTAACAGTAAAGAGGATAACAGTAAACCTAATTTTTTAGACATGATTTTAATTAATTTTTTCTATTTTTTTCTATTACCTATTTTACTACTAACTTTGACCAGTTGTCATTTTTCGAGGTAAAATTTTTTTTTGCTCTTAATCTTGTATTGATCTAGTTTTATCTGTTATAATTGATAATGACTTCGGACTTATGCAATCGTGACGCTCAAACCTTGTCAGGACTGGAAGGTAGCAGCAATAAGAGATGCTTATGGTGGGCGTAGGCTTCGGGGTCACACAAAAAATATACTTTGTCGTTACTTTACTATCTCTACGGGTAAATTTCGGTAAACACTAGAGCCTCCTACTTGTCTTATATCCACTTCCAAAACTGAATTTCTAGCATTAACAGGCATAAAACTCCCTAATTCTATAACTATTAACACTAAACACACTGCAATAATCGTCAATATCGTATTTGTATAATTAGTTGTTTTCATAATCTGTTTCATTTGAAAAAGAAGAAAAATCTCTTTAAAACCAGTTTAAGTTAATTTTTCTAGTCTTTTCCTTTTATATTTTAGTTTTTACCTTAAGAAAATTTAATCAGTTGTTTAACGATTTCTTTAGCTGAATCTATGTTTAAGGGTTTATTACCGTTAGTGATAATTTGTCTTCCAATTACGTTCATACCGATATATGATAATTGATTCCGCATTGCTAGTAAAACATATTGCCCACCACCACCGCTATAGGTAGCGATTATTGCAGGTTTACCGTTAAAACATCCTCGCCAATCATCACCACTAACACTTAACCAAGCGATGGCATTATTTAAGGTTGGTGGAATACTGCCGTTGTATTCTGGTGCAACAAAAATCATTCCTTCAGTGTCGATGATAGTTTTTGCTAATAGTTTTATTTTTTCAGGGATACCATATTCTGCTTGAAATTTAGGAGTATAAAGAGGTAAATCTTCTTCTACTAAGTCAATAATTTGACTGTTTTGTCCCATATCTGAGACAATTTGATGAAGTTGCTGTGCTAGTTTGAGATTATGATTATTACTAGCGACAAGGATAGAAATTTTCATGGTAGCAATTAATGGTTTTTTTGATGAGACTTAAATTATAATTGATATTTCGTAACCCGTTTTTCTTAATTATTGTGTCTGTCAACAATCCTAATTTATTAATCGCCGCCAGTGGCACAGGAGGGCATTTATTTCCTGCTTTAGCTGTGGCTCAACAATTACCAGATTATAACATCTCGTGGTTAGGTGTCCCTCATCGTCTCGAAACTTCTTTAGTGCCTCAATCTTTCCCTTTATTTACCGTTGATATTGATGGTTTTCAAACTAGCTTCGGTGTTAAAACTATCTTTGTAATGTTTAAAATGATTACGGCCATCGCCAAAACTTATCAACTAATAAAATCAAAGAAAATTGACATAGTTTTTACTACGGGAGGATATATCGCTGCCCCTGCCATAATTGGGGCAAAATTAGCCAAAATTCCCGTTATTTTACATGAATCTAACTATATACCGGGTAAAGTAACTAAATTATTTGGTAGTTGGTGTGAAGTTGTGGGTATTGGTTTTACAGGCACAAGTAAATATTTACCAAAAGTTAAAACTCAGTGGATAAGCACTCCTGTGAGGGAAGAATTTTTATCAGCACAAACATTAGAAGTAGGTATCCCTGATGATATGCCTTTAATTGTAGCTGTAGGGGGTTCACAAGGAGCATTAGGGCTTAATAAATTAGTAAGACAGTCTGCACCTAGTTTACTAGAAGCGGGGGCTTATATCGTTCATTTAACGGGAAAACAAGACGAAGAAGTTGGGACATTTCACCATGATCATTATTTGGAAATGCCTTTTTATGATAACATGGCAGGGTTGCTACAAAGGGCAAATCTAGCTATAAGTAGATCTGGTGCTGGTACATTAACAGAATTAGCCATCACAAAAACTCCTTCTATATTAATACCTTATCCTTTTGCCGCCGAAGATCATCAATTTTATAACGGGCAAGAGTTTGTCAATGGTGAGGCTTCCTTGCTTTTCAGACAAGATAAATTAACGGCAGATTTATTAACAGAAATAGTGTTAGATTTATTAAATAATTCTGATAAATTAAACAATATGGCAGAAAAAGCAGGTAATTTAGCATTAAGAGATAGTGCGAAAATTTTAGCAGATATTATTAAAAAATTATCAAGATAACTGATATTTATTATTTTAAATTATTAGATTTTGACTTAATTAAATAATGAGTTAAAGAGCCTAAAATTTCATATTCCCAACAAAAAATAGAATAACCATAACCGAATTTTTCGGCTACTGCTATTTGTTTTTGTATTTCTTCAGGATGTAAGAAATTATCGAAATTTCCTGCGAAAATACCGATACCAACGGGAATATTGTCAGGTAAATAATTAATTTTTGATGTAGTAATTGCTTGTTTTACTTGAGCAGAATTAGGGCGATAAATTTGGATAACAACTTCATCGATATAACCTTTTTTTGCCCAGTTTAACCAGTCTTGATTATACTTATTTAATGAAAAATTATAAGGATTTGGAGATAAACTTAAGATAATTTTGGGGTTAATTTCCTTAAGATGTTGCCTTACTTTTGCTGTAAGTTTTGTCATGGCTTGAGTTTTATTCCCAAATTCTGAAGGTGTTGACCAATGATCATCTAACTGAATCCCTGTTATATTATATTGAGCCACTTCTGAAATTATCGCTAAAATATATTTTTGTACTTCTGGATGTTCAGGATTTAGCCAAACAAAACCATTAATGATAGTTTTCCCTGAATCAGTTTTCAGTAAGTATTCTGGATGTTTTAAGGCAATTTCATCTTCAGGAGATAACATTAAACCGTATTCTAACCAAGCATATAATTTTAAATCTTGTCTTTTAGCTTTTTTTTCTGAGGCTTTTAAAATATTAGTAAAAGGTGGTACAAAAAAGAGAATACTTTTAACTTGTTTTGAGGGATAAATTGTACCTCCAAAGCCATAAGTACTTACATAAATTCGATTATATCCTGATGAAGCTAAATGATTAAAAACATTGTCTAATAAGCTAGTATGATGAAGAAAAGAAACTCCTACATTTGTCATCCAAACTCCTCTAATTTTCTCATTTTTGTCACCATTATTTTTAAAACTAGAAGCAGGTTTAAATATCAATAATAAAAATAAACTAATAAAAATTATAAATATATTTCTCTGACGCAAAAAAAGTTTTTTCCTTACTTTTAACATTCTTCATTATCCATTTTTAGTTACGATTAAATCAATTTATTAGTAAATTTTGTCTAAAAGATTCATCAATATAGTGCAAAATAGTGATTAGATACGCTAAAATTACTAAATAACTAATGCGGGACTGGCGGAATTGGTAGACGCGCTAGATTCAGATTCTAGTGTTTGTAAAAACTTTCGGGTTCAAGTCCCGAGTTCCGCATTTTTAATGTATATTAATTTTAACCTCAATTTTTCTTACTAATTAATGAACAAAATACATTTAGTTGTTGTAATGATTTTTAATTATTAGTAGGTTGAATGTAAATTTTAATGCCTTTACTTTGTAATTTTTGCCCTTGATTTTTAGCTTCAATTTCACTATTAAATATTCCTAATTGAATTTTGGCTTGTTGATTTATTTTTACTATTTGTGCATTAGGTATAACTTTTTTAATAAGGTTAAAGTTATCCATATTTTGATAATTACTTAATAGATAATATTTTTGATTTACTTTTGGGATTAAAAGATTTTCAGGAGAATTATTGGTAGGTATAGAAAGAGATAAAGGCGATTGATTTTTTTTGATTTCCGCAAATAAAGCAGTTTTTAAGTCAGGATAAACAGGAGATTTATTAGCAACAATAGAATTATTTTGATTTTCTGATAAGGGATTAGGTAAAGATGGTTTTTGAATAGTATTTATATTAATATTTTGATTCTCTATATTAGGATTATTTTCTGTTAAATTAGTTTCTTGATTTTGATTTTCAGGTGTATTAATTAGAGGTTGATTTTCAGTGGGATTATTAACTAAAATTTCTTTATCTTGACTAAAAAAAATAAATAAATTCGCACCAAAAAATAAAATAATAGCGAAAATGCCCCAAGGAGTTAAGATAACATCTAACAGAGATTTTGAATCCGATATTGTGTCATCGCCAATCAAACGAGAAGCTACAGAAATAGTTTCTTCAGGTTGAAAAATATCAGGGTTATAAACTAAAGCAGAATTATATTCTTGATATTTTGGTGTTGTGATAGGTTGTTCTATAATTAAATCAGGAATTAATACAGATTCTTCCTTATGACTTTTTTCATATCTATTCAACTCTAAACCTAAGTCTAAATCAAGGTTTTGAATAATTTTTTTTATTTGCGGATGAACTGATGTTACTATTTCACTCATAAATTAATGACACTTTATTGTTTAGATAACTTATTAAAGCAAATTTTATCTCAACCACAATGGGATAAACAAAGAAGATACCATGAATTAGCGAAATGTTGGCATCAAATAAATAATCCTAGAGTAATACAACATACTCGTCCTATTTATTTTCGAGATGAAGTATTAAATATTGCTACATCTAGTTCAGCTTGGGCACAGGATTTAAACTTACAAAGACGTAGTTTACTTACTAAAATTAATCGTCGTGTGGAATCACCCATTAATGATTTACGTTTTGCTTCGGCGCAGTGGTATCAAAATCATCTCATTTTCATGGAGGAGGAAGATGACAATAAAATACATCCTAGCACTATAATTTCTGAGTCTTCTGTCAATGTCTCTACCGTCGATAACTCTCAAGAAGTATTACAGTCATGGTTAGAAACTATCAAAAAAAGAGCATTAACTTGGAAAACTTGTCCTCGTTGTGAAACTTCTTGTCCTGAAGGAGAATTAAAACGTTGGGGTTGTTGCGCTATTTGTTTTCGAGAGAAAAATTCCCAATTTTTAAGTAAAATAACTGCTAATGAATAGTAGGTTTTATCTTGACTAATTCTATCTCTTTTTCGTCTCCCGGTTCAAAACGAATAGCTGTACCTGCTGGGATATTTAACCTCATATTGATAGTTTTTTCTCGGTTAAAATGTAATGATTTGTTAACTTTTGAAAAGGGAAAATGTGAACCAATTTGAATAGGGCGATCGCCTGTATTAGCTACAGTAATTTGTAAAGTTTCCCTTCCTTGATTTAATTCAATTACACCCTCTTGGGTAAAAAATTCTCCGGGTATCATAATTAATAAATAAAAATAAAACTAATAATCTAATTATATAATAAAATAACTTAATGACATCAAAGAAAGAATAAATTTTTGATTGATCAAATAAATATTTTAAGAAAATTTAGGTACTTTTAAAAAAATGCAACTATCCCCCCAAGAAAAAGATAAATTATTAATTTTTACTGCTGGTTTATTAGCGGAAAGACGCAAAGAAAAAGGTTTAAAACTGAATTATCCTGAAGCTATTGCTTATATTTCTGCCGCCATTTTAGAAGGTGCGAGGGAGGGGAAAACTGTAGCGGATTTAATGAATTATGGCACAACTTTATTAACCAGAAATGATGTTATGTCGGGTATTCCAGAGATGATTGAAGACGTGCAAGTAGAAGCCACTTTTCCTGATGGCACAAAATTAGTTACAGTACATAATCCTATTCGTTAATATTGACTATGATTATTCTTACTAAAAAATTGACTTTTTCCCCAAATAATAAACCTAATTTAACTATTTTTTTGACGGCGGAAGAAAGACTAAAAATCAAACATACAATTTCTATTAAAGAGTCTAATAATGAAGATATTAAACTACTTAAATTAAATTTGAATAGGGGAAATATTTTAAAATCAGGTGATATATTAACTAATGATAAAGAAGATTTTTTTGTAGAAATTCAAGCTAAATCAGAAGTAGTTATTACGGTTAAATCTAACTCTAAATTAAGTTTATTAAAAGCAGCTTATCATTTAGGAAATCGTCATGTTAATTTAGAAATAGGGGAAGATTATCTACGTTTTTCTCCTGATTATGTCTTAGAATCTATGATTGTTAAATTAGGGTTAAATATTCACCAAGAAATAACTCCTTTTTTTCCTGAAGTTGGTGCTTATAAACATTAGAATTCTTGCAGAAGTGGAGTAATGAGTAATGAGTAATGAGTAATGAGTTAAGAAATTAACGTTTTCCATCCTAAAATAGATTTTACTTTTTATTTTGCAAGAGGTCTATTAATTTAATTAGAAAAAACTAATTTCATGGAATAATTTACTAATTATTTATTAAAACTTTCTGTAATAAATTACTATCAACTTGATCTGTAATTATTACCTTACCAATTTTTTCAGGTAAAATAAAACGAACTTTTCCTCCTTTCACTTTCTTATCCATTTGTAAAGATGCGATAGCCATATCTACATCAAGATAATCGGGGATTTTCGTGGGTAATCCAGCTTTTTCAATTAAATTATACTGTCTTTGACTTTCTTCTGATGTCCATAAATTCATCTCTAAAGCAATTTTACCAGCCGCCACCATCCCAATGGCCACCGCTTCTCCGTGAACAAAAGTATTATAATTAGTTAAACTTTCTACGACATGACCAATAGTGTGACCATAATTGAGAATAGCGCGTAATCCTCCTTCTTTTTCATCTTGAGAAACAACATCCGCTTTTGCTTGACAAGAACGAGTTAAAATTTCAGTTAATAGATCATCTTCTAAATTATTTAAGCTATTAAGGTTATTTGCTAATTCTAAACGCTCAAAAAGAGTTTTATCCCAAATCACTCCATATTTAATAACCTCCGCCATTCCAGCCCTAAACTCTCTATCAGGCAATGTTTTTAAAACACTAGAATCGATTAAAACTAATTTCGGTTGATAAAAAGCGCCAATCAAATTTTTCCCTTGAGGATGATTTACTCCTGTTTTTCCTCCTACAGAAGCATCCACCATCCCTAACAAAGAAGTAGGAATTTGAATAAAATTAATACCTCTTAACCAAGTCGCTGCAGCAAATCCCGTCATATCCCCTACAACACCACCACCTAATGCTAACATTGTTGAGTTACGTTCTAATCTAAATTGAAGTGCAGTATCATAGATTTTGGAGATAGAATCAAGAGTTTTATAACTTTCTCCAGCAGGAATTAAATGATAATTGACGGTAAAACCAGCTTTTTCTAGTGAATTAACCGTTATGTTACCGTAATAATCAAAAATTTCTGCATTGGAAATGATTAAGATTTTTTTACCTAGATTTAAGGTTTTTGCTTTCTCCCCGATAGTCGATAATCCATTATTAGTAACGCAGATAGAATAAGAGTTTTCAGGCAAACAGACGGAGATAATTGATTCCATAAGAAAGAATAGTCATGATTGAGATCAAATTTATTTTATCTTAATTGGAGTTGTTGCAATATCTAACTACTTAAGGGTAAAAAATTATCTATTTTAAAATTGCTCATGTGGTATATTAACAAAAGTAATTAGTGTTGATATTGCCATGAAATCTCGTTCTTTTGTACCTAAGATCCTTATTGTAGCATTAGGAGTGATTCTTGTTGCCTTTTTTGGTTTATGGTTTTTTATGGGTAAATATCCCCATTACATTGTCAAGGGAGGAGTTAAAAATAATCCTCAAGGGGTGGTATTTATTCCCAAACAAGCGCCATTAATGGTATCTTTATTGATTAATCCTAATGAATTAGGCATCATAACTAAGTTATTTCCTTCTAATGATGAACAAAAAAGAATTTTAAAAGCTATTGAACAACTTAGAACTAATTTACTATCTCAAGCTCAAGTGGATTCTAAGGAAGATTTACAAAACTGGTTAGGAGATGAAATTACTTTAGCCGTAACCTCTTTAGATTATGATCATAATAATGATAATGGAGTAACACCTGGATATTTATTAGTTGCTAAAAATAAATCCCCTCAGTTAGCAAGAGAATTTTTACAAACTTATTATGGTAAACAAGCTGTTTCTAATAATGCACAATTAATTTTTGAGAAATACAAAGGAGTAAATTTAGTTTTTCAACAACCAACGGTTGCTAATGCGTCAATTAAACAGGTAGCCGCCGCCGTAGTAGGAGATTTCGTCTTATTTGCTAATGATATACAAGTATTAAAAGAGTCTATTAATAATGCTCAAGCTATTGATCTTAATTTAGCTCATAATTTAGCATACCAGAAAGCGATCGCCTCTTTAACAGAAGAAAAAGTTAGCGTTGCCTATGTCAATTTACCTTCAACTTCCGCATGGATTGGGAATAAACCAGATATAGAAAATTCTTTAATAAATCAAAGTCTTACTTTATCACTAAGTTTAAATCCTCAAGGATTAATAACTCATACAGCGTTATTTGGAGTTAATGAAGAAGAAAATCAACCGCCGAGTTTAACAAAACCACCTCAAACCCTAGCTTATATTTCTGATAATAGTATTTTTGCAGTGGCAGGAGTAAACTTAGAGAAATTTTGGCTATCTATCCAACAAGGATTAAAAGAAAATAACCCCTTATGTCAATTAATTTATCAAGGCATTCATCCTTTAGAAGACTCATTAAAAATTGATTTTGCTGAAAATATTTTTCCCTATGTTACCCAAGAATATGGGTTATCTTTATCTATCAATGAAACAACTAAAGAATTAGACTGGTTATTTGTCAATGAAACTCAAGAAAATTCATTAAATAAAAGTTTAGATAATATTGCTAAAAATAGAGGCTTAAGTGTTGGTAAATTACCTTTAAATAACAATACAATTACTGCTTGGACACAATTAGTTACAACTTCTAAAAATAATTTTTCTAATGTGGAAACCCAAGTAAAAGGAGTCTATATCGAAAAAGATTCCTACGAAATTTTAACTAATTCAGTCAACGTTTTAAGTAATACTTTAAATCATCCTGAAAATAATTTATTAGAAACATCTAATTTTCAATCAATAATTCAAGCCTTACCTAACAATAATGATGGTTATTTATATCTACAATGGCAACCTTTAAAACCTTATATAACTAAAAGATTTCCTGTGATAAAAATTGCTGAATTAGCCTTTAAACCATTATTTGATAATCTAAAATCTTTAACTATTACTATGGATTCAGTGGAAAATGACATCAGAAAAGGTACTATTTTTATAAATTTATCCCAGTGACAAAATTTTAAAAAACCTGAATTATTATTATCTCAGAATCCATAGAAAAATTAATTCTAGTAAAGGTTTTAAATGTAAGCTACCTATCGGAATTGAACCGACAACCTATTCATTACGAATGAATTGCTCTGCCAATTGAGCTAAGGTAGCACAAATTAACAATAATATTATAACGAAGATTTCCGATTTAGACAAAGAAACAAATAGGAAAGGTTTTCTGATTATTTTATTTCTTATCAATAAATTAAAGATTGCTATAGTTGTTTTAGAATTACTAAAAAATAAATAGGATAATTTAATTACTACATCAAATGAGCAATAATTATTGGGAAGTTATCAGTCAATTTGTGGAAATAAAATCACCTTGGTTAAAATTAATTGGGGAAAAAGTTAAGGATAATAAAGGACAAATATTAGATTATTGGCGAGTAGAAAAAGATGATTCTTTAATTATTATTACTGAATATAAAAATCAATTATTTTTTCCTCCTTGGGTTTATCGTCATGGTATTAATCAAGTTACTCTCGATTTTGCTGGTGGTAGAGTTAACCCTCAAATAACTTTAGAAGATAATGCTTTTTTAATTTTAGAAAGAGAGTTAAATCTTGAAAAAAAAGATCTTAAAAACTTAATTCCAATTAATCAAAAACCTTGGATAATTAATAGTGCTTTTAATAATCAAAAATTATGGGGTTTTTATAGTCAAATTAAGTCTGAAATTAATGTAGCAGAAGGTATATTTTATTCTCTTACACAGCAAGATTTATTAAGATTACTCAATGATTTAACCTGTATTCAGTGTCGATCACTATTATTAGAAAGTATTTGTCAAGGAATTGTTGCAGTTTCTTAATCAAACAGTATAGAATTTAACTGAAGAATCTATTATTTTAAGATAAAAATTTTACTTTCTCTTTTACCAGAGGAAATATTTATAAAAACATGAGTACTTATACTTTTTTGTCAAGTTACAATTATGGCAACACTATTGAGTTGATTCGAGACGAAATCCGTGCCTTATTAGAAAGAGGTACAATTAGCCGTCATCAAAGGATTTACAGTCTTGCTAATTATATTCCCCCTAGAGAATGGTTATCCATTGAAAAACAACTAGAAGAAAAAGATTATTTATTGCGCGATCGCATAGGGGATTTATTAGGAGTAGAAAACTGGGATAATGATTAAAATATAGGGGTTAAGTTGATTAACCCTCCAAAAAATAAATATTTAACACTCAATTATCTTTAGCGAGATAAATTTAGTTTTTCTAATTCTTCTCTTAAACTAATAACTTCTTTTGTAAGTTCTTGAATGTCATCATTTTTCTTATTCCCAGAATTAATCTCTATATCTTGATAAGATTTATTACTATCAAATTTAACGCCGTTAAAAAATTGTTCGATGATTTTTTTAGCTTCTTGTTCAGTTATAGTACCTTTTTCTTCCCATTCTTTTGATTTTTGTTGCCATTGTGCATTCAAATCTGATAAAACTTGACTACGTTTTTGATTATCTTGTAAAGTTTCCACCGCCGAAGTTGTCGCACCAATAGCAGTTCTAAACCCTTCTTGAATTATACTAAATAAAGTATTGTTTTCCATTATGATTAATTTACTCCGTATTCAAAAAAATATCTTCAACTTTAATATAATGTAACTTTTGATTATTATATCTTCAAAGTAAATAGTGATAACCACACTTTAATTTATTAAAGTAATAAAATATATTTCTATATTAAGATTTAGTCTTTTTTTATTTATGAGTAAACAGATTTTAACAGGATTTGGTTTTTTTACGGGAGTAAGTTATCCTTTTCAAGCCATAAGAATTTTAGGACAAAATCGTAAATTATGGAAATATTTAATTATTCCTATTCTAATCAATTTTTTGGCAGGAATAACTACTTATATTTTATTATTAAATCCTAGTTTAAAACTTTTTGACACTATTACTAATAATGTAATTTTATGGGTAGATAAAGTCATAGATAAACTACCTGAATGGTCACATTTTTTAGTTTATATAATACTTTTTATTAGTTTTTTATTAAAGGCATTTCTATTTATTTTATTACTAATAATAATCGGTTTTATTATTGTCCAATTTGGTTCAATTTTAGGCTCACCTTGGTATGGGAAATTATCAGAACAATTAGAAATTTTCCGCACGGGAAAACTAGAAATAATAGAAGTAAGTATATTCCAAGATATATTTAGAGCAATTTTATTTGAACTAAAAAAACTATTGTTAATAGTGATAGTTAGTCTTCCTTTTTTTCTGTTTAACTTAATTCCCAGTATAGGTAACTTAGTTTCTTTAACCATCGGATTTACTTTAACTACTACTATTATTTGCTTAGATTTTTGTGACGCAATTTTAGAAAGAAAACGCCTACATTTTCGAGAAAAATTAAAATTTGTTTGGCAAGGTTTTCCCACTACCGCAGGATTTGGGTTAATTTGTTTAACCTTGATTAGTATTCCTTTATTTAATTTAATTGTAATTCCTATTTGTGTTTGTGCAGGAACATTATTAGTCTGCGATAAAGCTAGAAATAACTAAGCCTTCCGCTTTAGATTTAGAGAGATAAATTGATTACCGCCCCCCAGCCCCCAACTTTGGGGGAGAAAAAAAGTTTCTTGCCTCAGATTTAGGGCATAAATTGATTCTCGCCCCCCAGCCCCCAACTTTGGGGGAGAAAAAAAGTTTCCTGCCCCAGATTTAGGGAGATAAATTGATTACCGCCTCTAGAAAAAAAGTCCCCATATTTGGGGATTTAGGGGCGTATTACAAAAAAAGTCCCCAGATTTGGGGATTTAGGGGCGTATTATAAAAAAAAGTTTCCTGTCTCAGATTTAGAGGCATAAATTAGTATGGAGTAGTAGGTATATTTAAACCACGATCGCGCAAATATTTACCTGTTTCACGAGAAGGAGTGTAATTATAACCTAATCCACTAGAACCTTCGGAATCATTAAGAACTTGAGGTGTAAGCATAACAATTACTTCTGAACGAGCTTTATCTTTAATAGTGGAGCGGAATAAACTACCAATAATGGGTAAATCTCCTAAAATCGGCACTTTAGAAATATTTGTTCTTTCACCATCAGAGATAATTCCTGATAAAATCAAAGTTTGTCCATCCCGTAAACGAATTAACCCAGAAGATACCGTTCTTTTTTGTAAAGGAGTAATGACGTTATCTGCACCATTACCACTACTGAAAACTTGTGCGGGCCCAGGGGCGCTAATGGAAGGATTTACTTGTAAATTAATAAAACCATTATCATCAATTTTATCAATACGAACTCCTAACGTTAACCCTGCTGGTTCAATAACAGGAGTTGTAGTTCTAACACCACTTAATTGATCAATGGAAGTATTAACGCTAGTTACAACGTTTTGGATTAATTCTACTGTACCAACTTGACCTTCTTGTACCACTAAAGTAGGATCAGTTAAAATTTTGGCATTTCCTGAAGATACATTAGCTCTAATTTGGGCTAAAAATGCTTGAGGTACGTTAAAATTAGTACCCGGGGTAACACGAGCGGCATTCCCCGGTTGAGTAGGATCTGCTGTTGAACCAAAGGGAGAAATTTGACCCGAATTGGGTGTTCCTAAGGGTAGGGTATCTACATCTGGAGATTTTAAAAGTAAACTATTTATAACATCTCGGCTTATCCCAGTTGTACCATTTTGTAAAGATCGACTTAGTTCTCCTCTGAGAAATTCGTTTGTCAAGTTGCTATTAAATGAGTCTATAATACTACGATTTTCTTGAAAAGCAGGAGTTAAATTACCATCAGGATCAATTCTGAATTGTTGAGAACTTACGTTCGTATTATTTGTACCAAAGTTAATTACTCCCACACCACCATCTTGAACTACTCCAGTGTCATTAATCCCAAAAGAGAAACTAGAACCAAAACTATCATTTTGATCTAGTTGTACGTCAACAACTTTCACGTTAACCGCTACTTGACGACGACGAACATCTAACTGAGTTAAGAAAGAAGTAGCCATTTGCACTAAATTAGCATCACCCACAAGGGTAACAGTATCATTAATAGGATCTGCATGAACTGTCAAACCTTTTAATACCAAATATTCGTTATCTTTTTCCGCACTTTCTAATTTTTTAACTTCAAAAGTTCTGGTAACTTTACCGTCTTTTTCTTCGTCTTTAACTTCAACAATGTTACCTTGAGCTCCTTGACTATTTAAAAAACTAGCTGCTCCCACCGAACTATATTGATTTAAGCGAATACTACGAGTAATGGTATTTCTCACAGAAGGGGGTAACTTACTGCCTACAAAAATAGTTTTACCTTGAACACTAGCTTTTAAACCAGAAATCATTAAAACACTATTAAAAACATCTTGTACTGGTTCATTTTCTAAATCTAAAGATACAGTATTTGTGGTTTTTTCATCGGTATTTTTATCAGTAAAGATAATGTTATATCCTGCGGCACGACTTAATAAGGCTAATACCTCGGTAGCTGGTGCATCTCTCAAAACTAAACGAGGTACAGTAATATTTGTACCTAAATTGATCGTAGGAGTACTACTATTTACATTAGACACTGACATATCACCTACAGGTGGAGCTACGGCTCTGGGCAGAAAAGGCGGAGGTGTAGGTTGAGAATTTTCCACTGGTTTGCCATCAATTTTAATCCCCGGATTCGGAAATAAGACATCTTGATTAGGAGGAAAAGATTGAGCAATAGATTGAGGTTGTTTTTTAAAAGTTAGTTTTTTATGTAAACTAGGATTTGCTAATGCTAAAGACTGAGAAGAAAGAAGAACAATAGCAGTACTACTTAAAAACTTGATTTGATTAACAGAAAATTTGATCATGGATTTGTTCCTACACACACTTAATTTTTTTATAGTCTGATTATGAAATAGTTTGACAAAACAAAGGAAAACCACAAAGGTTATTATTTTTATTTGGCAGGAGGTGATTCGCCTTTACCTTTAGCTTCTCCTTCTGCAGGAGGAGGTGGAGCTACTGGTTGTAAGTCAGGAAAGACTGCCTTAACAGTGATAGTTGTTTTTAATTTAGGATTTCCTACGGTTACTAATTGGTTATTTTCTAGTAAATATTTGGCTGGATCTATGGTGGATGTGTTAAGATTTTGCACAACTAATAAAGGTTGTAACCTTTCAAGATCTTGTAAAAATAACTGTAATTGCGTAAAGTTACCCTCTAAATCAAGATTATAAGTTTTAACTTGAAAATTATTAGTAGCTAAAGAACCTAAAGAATCATCACCAACTTTTTCTTTTTCTGCGGAAGGAACATAACTTGTCATTTTAATATCATTAAAGTTAGTAAAGTTATTAACATCTAACAATAAAGTTTCTAAGTTTTGATCTGTGGCAAAAAGTTTAAGTACATCTTCTTTGAGAATTTTAGCTTGATCTAATTCATTTTCTTTACTGGCAATAATTTGATCTAATTCCCCTGAATTAATTTGCTCTAATTGAGCTTGTTTTTCCTGTTTTTGTTTGTTTAAGTCCGATAATTCCGTCCATACAGGAAGTACTTGACTATAAAACAAGTAACCTGCCATAAGAAAACCACCTACGCCAATAGCAATGCCTGTTACTTTGGGAGTAAAAGTTATACCAAAGGCTTTGGGAGAGTCTCCATCATCGCCAAAATCACCATCTTGGGGATCGAATTCATCGGAAGTAGTAAAAGATGTTGTCATGGTTTAGTTTCTCCTTCTGGTGTTGGTGTTGGTGGTGTTGGTGTTGTATTAGCTATTTCTTCTAATTTTAACGCTCCTTTTCGCTGTAAGTTGGTTAATCTTGACACAAGACCAATAGCACCTCTACTATTAAGCACATTAAGTAATTCTTCCGATGGTTTATCGTTAATTTGAGCGGTAATACTATAAGAAACTACTTGAGGTAATGTTATGAGATCTGAATTTGTTGTTCCTCCTTCTGTTGGGGTATTACCATTTACTTCGTCAATTAATTGTTGTCGATTGGAAATTATTTGACTAGGATTATCTGCAAGACTGGTAGTTGTCAGTTTAGTTTGTTCGCCATCGAGAAAACGAGAATTTTTGAGAGTTAAAACAAAATCGTTAACATTGTCATAGGAATCAGCATAACCAGCAATGGTTAAGATCTTATTTTCTGATTGCGAAATAGACTGAATTTGAACCGAAGGAGGTGTAACACTGCCAATTTCTGACAACATCGCTGACCAAGGTTTAATTTGATTAAAAACACTAGCAAGGATGCCAATTTCTCGATTAACACCATCGATTTCTGTTTTAATAGCATTAACTTGGGCATTTTGTCCTTGTAAACGCTGAATTTCTGCATCTAACTGGGCGATCGCACTAGCGGTGGTAGTTTTTTGATTATTTAAGAAAAATAAAGCGCCTCCAGTAGCCGCAATAAAAGCGACAGCAACACCAGCACCAATTAAAATGGGTAGTTTTTCAATTAGAGGAGTATCAGTTTTTTTCTTAAAAGCAGTAGTACCAACAGTAGAAGTATCTAGTTTACGATCTTTTAAAAAATTAATATCAATTTTATACATAATTAGATCATCCTCATACCTAAACCGATTACTGTACCTAATCCAGCTCTTTGCATCACCGATAAATCTTCTTTAAAAGTTAAAGATAGTGCAGAAACAGGATCAATTTGCATGGCAGGAAGACTTAATTTTTTGGTGAAAAACTCATCAATTTGAGATAAACCAGAACCTGGCCCTGCTAAAAGTAATTGTACTACTTCAACGTCACCACTTTGATTAAGATAAAAATTAATGGAACGACGTAATTCATCCACTAATTCACCTAAAACCCTTAATAAAGAGTCCATACCCGGATTAATCCATGTTTGACTACTGGTAGTATTCGTTGTACTTTGTTCGGGATTATTGGGAATAGTGATTTCTTGTAGTAATTCAGTATTTTTAGATGTTGGTAAATTCATGGCTTGAGCTAAAGCGGTTTGCATTTGATATGTACCAATGGGAATAGTACGAGAAAATTGAGGTACTCCTTCCACAATAATAGCTATTTCGGTAGTATCAAATTCAATATCCACTAAAACCACAGCTTCACTAGAAGAAAATTGTTTTAACTGCTCTTTTATGGTTCTAATTAAAGCAAAACTATTAATTTCTAAGACATTGATTTTTAAACCAGCTTGTTGAAAAGTCTCAAGATATAAATCTGTTACTTCTCGGCGAGTAGCTACCAATAAAACCTGTACTTTTTCAATGCCGTCATCATCAACAAAATAACCTAATTTCTGAAAGTCTATATCAACTTCTTCTCTAGGATAAGGAAGATAAAGACTAGCTTCATGATTTAATACCATATCTCGCAATTCTTGATCATTTAACTCCGCAGGAATAGGAATAATGCGAATAATAGACTCTTTCATGGGTACTGCCGTAGCGATTTGTTTTGGTTTAACTTTCGCTTCTTTGAGTAATTGATCAATTAATTCAGCTAATCCTGAAGAATCAACGATTTGTCCTTCTTGAAAAATGTCTTCAGGGACATCAATGGAGTGGTATTTTAACAGTTTATATTGCTGTCCTTTTTTGGTTAGTTGAGTTAAAGTAATTTTGTCAGGATTAATTTCTATTCCTACGCCACTACTTTTTCCCCCGATCAAATTAGTTAAAAAATCTAACATTTTCTTAGCTCCTTTTCCGTATATTTACGGATATAAGATAAAGATTTAATAAACATATCTTACCCTATCTAAAACAACGGATCATTATTTCCTTTTTGACAGGATAAACAAACAAACTATAATCAAATATTATTTAATCTAAATCATACTCAAAAACTGATAAAAAAACTCGTATTATTTATTAATTTAATTTTATTACAAAATATTGTGAAAGTTAGTTGTCAGCATTGAAATTTAGAGTTTTGGATTTCAGGTTTTGGATTTCAGGTTTTAGGTTTCAGATTTTAGGTGTCGGGTGCGAGTTTCAGGTTTTTAATAATGAGTTGATAGATTATTCAATACTCTTCCTATCTCCTGTCTCCTCTCTTGACTGATAATTTTATGGTTTACTCAGATAAAAATTGACTATTATTTAGGATTAGTATAAATGTTTTTTTCCTCATCTCATAGCTATAAACATAATTTCATTGTCTATATCGGTTGGTTTATTTCAGGATTATTAATTACATTATTAGTTAGTTGTACAACCCCTAAGCCTGTGACTAACGAGATTGAATTTTGGACAATGCAGTTACAGCCTCAGTTTACCGCTTATTTTACCCAGTTAAATCAAAGTTTTGAAAAAGATAATTCCCCTTCTCAAATTCGTTGGGTAGATGTGCCTTGGAGTGCCATGGAGAGTAAAATTTTAACGGCAGTATCCGCAAAAAGTGCCCCTGATGTGGTTAATCTGAATCCTGATTTTGCTTCTCAATTAGCTAGTCGAAACGCATGGTTAAATTTAGATACAGAAATTTCTCCCCAAGTAAAAAGTCAATATTTAGAAAAAATTTGGGAGGGGAATCAAATGGAAGTTTGTCAAGAAAAGGATAAATGTACAACCATGACTTTTGGTATTCCTTGGTATTTAACCACTACCGTTACTGTTTATAATCAAGAATTATTCAAACAAGCTGGTATTACTCAACCGCCTACTAATTATGAAGATTTAGCCATCGTCGCCGAGAAAATTAAAAGTAAAACAGGGAAATATGCTTTTTTTGTACCTTTAGTGACAAATGACTCTAACGAAATTTTACAGTCTTTTGTGAAAATGGGAGCTAATTTATTAGATAATGATGGTAAAGCTGGTTTTAATACTCCTGAAGGTATTGCAGTTTTTCGTTATTGGACAGATTTATACCAAAAAGATTTATTACCCCCAGAAATTATGACTCAAGGTCATCGTCATGGTATTGAATTATATCAGGCTGGGGAGTTAGCTTTAATCGGTACAGGTGCGGAATTTTTGAAAACTATTGCCACTAATGCGCCTACTGTTTATGAGCAATCTGCTGTATCTTCTCAAATTACAGGAAAAACCAATAAACAAAATGTATCCGTGATGAATTTAGTTATTCCTAAAGATACCACTAAATCAAAAGAGGCGATTAATTATGCTTTATTTGTTACTAACGGTGATAATCAATTAAAATTTGCCCAAGAAGCCAATGTTTTACCTTCTCATAATCAGGCGATCGCAAAATATATTAGTAACTTAGAGAAAGATGGAAATAAAGATATTGTCACCGAAGCGAGAAGAATTAGTGCGACACAGCTAAAAGATGCACAAATATTAATTCCTCCTGTGAAAAATATTAACGAATTGAAAAAAATTATTCACGAAAATCTACAAAGTGCTATGTTAAAAGAGAAGACAGTAGAACAAGCCGTTACCGATGCTGCTAACCAATGGAATAATAAGTAGGAAATGGGAGTAAGGAGTAAGGAGTAAGGAGTAAGGAGTAAGGAGTAAGGAGTTAGGAGTAAGGAGTTAGGAGTTAGGAGTTAGGAGTTAGAAATTAGAAATTAGAAATTAGAAATTAGAAAGAAAACGGGGAATAGTCTAATAATTTAACTAGAATAAAAACTATCTAATTTGATGTCTATAAACTCATTCTTTAAAACCTGAAACCTGAAACCTGAAAAATAGTAGTATTTATTATTATTTATTGAAATAAGCATTTAACTTTATTGACTAAATTTTATATATGGTGTATGGAGAGAGCAGACTACCCCATATGTATGGTATAAAAGAGAAGAACTAAACAGCAGTAAATTTTTTTTTGAGTAGAAATACTTAAAGTAAGCGAGGCAGAAGCAATGTTATTGGATACGCAAGAAAATACGATCTCTAGCCATTCATCAACGACTTATAATGAGCATTTTAGTAGCTCGACAAAGAGTATCGAAGTAATAAAGCGCAATGGAAAATCAGCACCTCTTGATATTAGTAAAATCAGAAAAGTAGTCAACTGGGCTTGTAATGGAAAAGATGTCAATTCTATTGCCTTAGAATCTGGTTTAAAAACTCGTCTGCGTGACGGTATCACTACTAGAGATATTCAAGACAATTTAATCAATTGTGCCTTAGAAATGTGTAACTTAGAAGAACCTGACTGGCGTTATGTAGCAGGGCGATTACATACTTGGAGTTTATGGAAAGATACCCTAGCCAGGAGGGGTTATAACTATGGTAACTATCCTCAAACGGTGGCTAATTTTGTGAAAGAAGGCAAATATGATCCTCGAATCTTAACTTATTCCCCAGAAGAATTAGAAATTGCCAATAGTTGGATTAATCCAGACTGGGATTTAGATTATGATTATGCTGGAGTTGTCTTGTTAAGCAGTCGTTATCTTTTGCCTCAAGAATTAGCTCAAGAAGCCTTCCTTACCTGTAGTTTATTATTAGCGATGGTGGAAACTCCAGAGGTGAGATTAACTTACGCTCGTCAATTTTATCAGGCGATCGCATCCCGTCGTATTTCTTTAGCAACACCTATTTTAGCAAATTTAAGAGTGCCTAACGGCTCATTAACTAGCTGTTTTATTGTGAGTATTGATGATAACTTAGAAAGTATTTTTCAAGAAATTACTAATACTGCTAGAATTTCCAAAAACGGGGGAGGAGTAGGAGTAAATGTCTCCAGAATTAGGGCTACAGGAAGCTCCGTTATGGGTAAAAAGAACGCATCAGGAGGGGTGATACCTTGGATCAAACTCCTTAATGATACCGCTATAGCCGTAAATCAGGGAGGAAGACGAGCAGGTGCTGTGACTGTAGGTTTAGATATATGGCATCTCGATGTACCAGAATTTTTGGAGATGCAAACAGAAAATGGTGATCAACGTCGTAAGGCTTATGATGTATTTCCTCAGCTTATTTTAGTTGATGAATTTATGCGCCGAGTTAAGCATAAGCAAGAATGGACTTTAGTTGATCCTTTTGAAGTTAAAAATGCTTTAAATATTGATTTACCACCGTTATGGGGAGCAGAATTTGAAAAAGCCTATAGTATTATAGAAGCAAATCTTGACACGAAAATAAAAATCTATAAAAAAGTCAACGCCAGAGAATTATTCAAACATATCATGAGGGCGCAAGTAGAAACAGGAATGCCCTATCTTGCCTTTAAAGATACTATCAACAAAGCTAATCCCAATAAACATGATGGTTATATACCCGGAGTAAATTTATGTACAGAGTCATTCTCTAATGTTACACCTGATAAATATGCTCACTGCTGTAATTTAGTCTCTCTTAACCTTGCTAATTTAGAAGAAGAAGAAATGGAGACGACTTGCACTTTAGCTGTAAGAATTTTAGATAATACCATCGAAATTACCCTACCTCCTTTCGCCGACGCTGCTGCCCATAATAATCGCTATCGTACCATCGGAGTCGGTGCAATGGGACTGGCTGATTGGTTAGCAAAACGAAATCTAAGATATAGTAATCTCTCACAAATCAGTAATTTATTTGAAGATATTGGTTATTATTGTACTCATGCTTCTATGGAATTATCTAGGGAGAGGGGTGCTTATCCCGCCTTTGATGGTAGCGATTGGAGTAAAGGCTTATTAATCGGTTGTCAACCCGTAGAATGGTTTGAGGAAAACGCTTATAATAAACCTCGTTGGCGACAATTATCCCAAGATATTCAACAATTCGGTATTCGTAACTCTCATATTACTGCTATAGCTCCTAATACTTCCTCATCTTTAGTACAAGGTTGTACCGCTAGTGTTTTGCCTGTTTATAGTCGTTTTTTCTATGATAAATGGGCTAAAGGTACTGTACCCATTGCACCTCCTTTTATTAGTGATAAACAGTGGTTTTATCAAGAAAATAAACACTTTAATCAAGACGAAGTCGTCAAGGCGATCGCTGTCATTCAAAAATGGATAGATACAGGAATTTCAATGGAGTTACTTTTTAATCTCAATGAAGGAGTCTATTTCACTGACGAACCTGAAAGAGCGTTAAAAGCTAAAGACATTTATGATACATTATTGCTTTCATGGGAAAAAGGTTGTAAAGCTGTTTATTATGTGCGTATTGTGCAACGAGATTCTTTTAAGGAAGAATGTACAGCTTGTGCGAATTAAGTAGCATATAATAAGTAATAAGTAATAAACTTTTGATAAAATTTAATAAAAATAAGAATACAATAATTAGGGTTTGCTGAATAAATCAGAAAGCTATTAAAATCAAGGCTTGGGGCATCGTTAAGTTAATAAGAAAGTGCGTAGTTTTAGGCATTTTTGCTCAAAAAACAGGGTAGTATTATACAGTTACAAACTCTAATTTCAAAAATCAAAATCATTAAAACCTTTGCCCATTGCCCTTTGCCCTACCCCTTCCTCAGACTTTTTCAGCAACCCCTAATTATTAGAATATAAATTTAGGGAAAAAGATATGGCAAAGGGCGATCATTTATATTGAAGAAAAATATATTGTATTAAATTGCTGAGTGCTTACATCAAAAAAAGAAGCCGAGATATAATGTCCCGACTTCTCTTTATTTTAAGTATTTATTCTGATTCCCCAGAATTGGGGTTAGGGGCATTCCCCAGAATTGGGATTAGGAAAAAGTAAATTAAACAACGGGTTTAAAACTAGGCACAACTAACTCGTTATCCTGTTTAGTTAACTTGTTATAAAGTCTTTCAGTATTGGGGAAGTTAGCAGCAGGTAAGGTGGGGAAACGGCGATAAGGCACGGTATCTTCACCAAATACTTGAGCATATTCCATACTACCCACTAAGGCGCTGATAAAGGCACGAATACCTTGACTTGCCAAAATGCGGTTATAGTGCTGAATTTCTTTCTGATTAACAGGCGCTCTGCCTAAGAAATGTTTTGTACCTAATTCAATTACTTTAGTATTAGGGAACGGTGCATAAAACTCTTTCAAATACAATTCAGAAGTACCTAAACCTTCAATAAACTCTTTAACGCTAATTTCACCGTTGCTGAGTTTACTTTCAAGATTAGTAAAGTTGGCACTAATGGTATAAGGTTCAACATCACGCTCGAAAACTTGACGATAAGCGGCACGAATAAGGTTTTTAACTGCTACTTTGTCATAGTTATTGGTGAGTTTAAAGACTTTAGTTTGCTCTCTTTGAACTGTAACCCCTTGATTTACACGGTTTTTAACTTCATGTTCACCACGAGAGGAAGAAACTTGTCCTAATTCAATAAATCTTGGAGTAGTTTCTACATCAACTCTTTGCCCGATGTCTTCTCTTAATGTACCGACTCTTGCATTGCGCATTTGTAGCCCGTTAGGGGTAACATAACGCTCGTAAGGTACAGTATCTTCCCCAAAGGCTTGATTATACTCAGGGCTATCGATAAAGGCATCAACTAAAGCATAGAAACCTTTTTTAGAAGCAAGATCAAAGTATTTATTCATTTCACTACGTCCGTAGGTTGGGCGACCTAATAAACGACGGTGAATGAATTCGATGGCTTTACAAACATAGAAAGGAGTCCAGTAAGTTTTTAAGAAAATCTCAGATTTGGCTAACATACGGATAAAGTCACGAAGACTAATGTCACCATTTTCGAGTTTAATTTCTGCTACTTTTAATCTTTGTCCTTCATAAACATCACGGCCGAAAACTTGACGATAAGCCGCAAGAATTACCGCTTGAGTAGAACTTTCACCGAATTTAACTCCTAAACCGTTACTAGCACCAGGTAACTGGTTATTTAAACGAACTACTTTTGCCCCCAATGTCCCAGGATAAGTTCCTAATGCCTTTGGATTGCTGTTTTGGTTGTTGATACCAGGTCCACGATGAATTAAAATTCGTTTAGTATCTTTGCTAAAAGGTGCAGGAGCACTGCTAGGATTACGGGTTTCTTTCGGGAAAATTGCTCCAAATTGAATTTCTAAAGGATCATTTCCTGAACCATAAACGTGCTGATCTGGTAAGGGGCGATCATATTTCGCAAAAGTAGTCACAAATTGAGGTACTTTGCGGAAGGGTGCGCTGTAACTAAACAGATCTTGTTGCATACCCCAGTTACGACATTCTTGAGCTTCAACTCCCAAACCACGAAGGTAGGGTACAGTTTCTTCACCAAAGTAATCGGAATATTCTTGAGAATCAACTAAAGCATCAACTAAGGCATTTAAGCCACCATTAGATACAATAGAAAAGTATTTTTGTACTTCTTCTCGAGAAGATGGTCCACGCCCTAAAATGTGACGGAAAGCCAATTCTAATGCACGAGAATTAATGAAAGGCTCAAAAAATTGCTGACGATATAAAGGAGATTTTGCTAAACGGCGAACAAATTCCTTCATAGAAATATCCCCATTTTTCACCTGAGACTCAAGGTAAGAAATAGATTGAGAGTAGGCACGGGTAATATCTCGCTCGAAAATTTGACGATAAGCGGCTTTGACTACAGAAATTTTCTCCGAAGCCGATAATCCTGGTTTCATCACAAATTTAGGACGACGCTCAGAAGCATTAAAGTAGCTTTGAGGTAATTCTAAACCTTGAGCATCATCAGAAGGACGTTGACGTACTTTTGTCGCAGGAGTAGGTGCTTTTAACTCATTAGTAAGAATTTCAAAATATTGAGTTAAAATTTCTTTGGCTTCGAGATCGTTTTTAAAGTAACTAATAGAAGCTACTCGCATTTCTAGTAAAGCTACAATAGTAGCGTCAATAGAACAAGCATTTTCTAAAACTTCTCTTAATCCTCTGGTATTAACCACTAGAATGTTAGGATCACCAGCCACTACAGCATAGCTAACATAACGTAAAAACCATGACATATCCCGTAAGGATTTCGCCATGTTACTAGGACCATACCGAGCGATATTGATGGTACGGAAACCAGCAGGAATTTTACCAATACCGGGGTTAGTAAATACTGATAATATACCACCTAATAAACCGCCTCCTTCACTGCTACCTTTTCCAGCATCCACAAAAGTTTGGATTGATTGTTGTGCCGCTTTTATATCTGCTGGTAAACCAAAACCACCGCCACCAACTCCAACTAAGGCAGGTTCTTCTACGGGGGGTTTTTCCAAGAAAGACATGGGAGATCCCCCCGTGAAAATGCGATTAGCCGCACGAGAGACGATTAGATCTGAGTTATCGGTCAAAACTTGAGCAATTTCTAGTCTTTTTGCTCCAGATTTAAAATAGTTGTCTAATTCACCTAACTCGTTGTTATCGAGAAAGCGATCTTGCTGTTCAGCTTGAATAATAGTTGAGACAGCAACGGTTTGGTATAATTGCGGTTTTGCTAAAGAACTACCGCCACTTGCTTTTATACTCATTGATTATTTTTATTTTTAAACCGAGTTTCATTATTAATTCATTGGTTATAGATTAAATCTTTTTGGGGTTTCATAGTTAGTTTGTTAAAATTTGTTACAATTTCTTTTTGTGTTTTTTAATACTGTCTAAAGTTAGGAGATAGGAGACAGGAGATAGGAAAATTTTTAATTGTCCATTATTCTTGAATTTTTAAAAACTAACTTGATTAAGCCAACGTACTGCATCTTTTGCGTGATAGGTTAAGATTAAGTCTGCTCCTGCACGTTTAAAACTGGTTAGGGTTTCGATGGTTACTTTTTTTTCGTCTATCCAACCGTTAAGGGCGGCGGCTTTTATCATAGAATATTCTCCTGAGACGTTATAGGCTGCTACGGGTAAGTTGGTCATTTCTTTCACTCGCCAAATTACATCCATATAAGATAAAGCAGGTTTCACCATTAACATATCTGCACCTTCTGCTATGTCTAATTCTACTTCTTTTAAGGCTTCTATAACATTTCCGGGGTTCATCTGGTAAGTACGGCGATCGCCATGACTAGGAGCAGATTCGGCGGCATCACGAAAAGGGCCATAATAGGCAGAAGCATATTTAGCGGCATAGGAAAGAATGGGGGTATTTTCAAAACCGGCCTCGTCTAAAGCCTGACGAATGGAGGTAACAAAACCATCCATCATACCTGAAGGAGCGATAATATCTGCACCTGCGTTGGCTTGAGAAACAGCGGTTTTTTTGAGTAATTCTAGGGTAGGATCATTTAAAACTCTTCCAGTTAAATCTCCTACTTCTAAGTAGCCACAATGTCCATGGGGAGTATATTCACAAAGACAAGTGTCGGCAATCACAATCAAATCTGGTACAGCTTGTTTAACGGCGGTGGCTGCTTTTTGTACTATTCCGCAATCATGCCATGCACCCGTAGCATCGTTATCTTTATCGGTGGGAATCCCGAATAAAATAATAGCTGGAATACCTAAATCATAAACTTCTTTGGCTTCTTCGACGATTTTATCTACGGATAATTGATATACCCCCGGCATGGATTTAACTTCTTTTGCGATGGCGTTTCCGGGTACAGCAAAAAGAGGATAAATTAAATCATTGGCAGTTAATACGGTTTCTTGTACCATACGTCTAAGTTGGGAATTTTGACGCAAACGACGAGGACGATTAATGGGAAACATAGTTTAATATTATAATTTAATTTAATAATTACTTTTCTTTTAGTTTACGGCGATCGCCGACTTTTCCCCTAGAGTTTGGTAATATTTCGTTACATTTAGCTAAAGTGTGCAATGTGAGAGACTTATTTATGAAGATGAATAAATTAAATTTATAGTTAATAATTAATGGAAAACTATCAAAAAAGAATACTATTTTAGATATTTATTGTTGACAATATTTTCATAAAATGTTTCTAAGACTTTAACAGGTTTTAAGTCATTATATAGTAAGGAAATATTTTTCTTAATTTTATTAACAATACTTTGTCGCCATTTATCATTTATACCTAATTCAATGGCAATTTTTAGATAATCTTCCTTACTTTTAGTAATAGTATTAGTAACTTGAATCATTTTTAATATTCCTTCTGATTGTCGAGTACGAAAAAAATCTCCTGAAAAGGTTACTACTGGTAAAGAAGATTCTAATGCGTCTAAAGTTGAATTAAAACCAGTAAAACCAATGGTATCTAAAAAATATCACAACTGTAAAATAACTGAAAATAATCTTCTCTATTTTCTATAGTGGGCAAAAAAACACAATATTCTTCATAATTTAATTTATATTTACTAAAACTTGCTTTGATTCTATTCCACAAAGCGTTAGTAATTACATCATTATTTTGATTGACTTTAGGATGTATAAAAACAAATTGGGCATTTTTTACCTTGATAGCTATTTCAGGATAAATATAGTCATATTGTGGTAAATATTTAGAAGGAAATTGAGAAGAAATGTAGATAATATTCTCTTCTTTTAAGCTAAATTTTGTTTTATTTTTTTCTATTAGGGGAAAATCTCTTTGTTGATAAACTATACCTAAATTAGGTAATTTGATTAATTTTTCTGAATAATGATTTTCTGATGTTTCTTTTTCTATTAATTCACTGGAAATAAAATAATCGATAGTAGGAATTCCAGATGTTATGGGATGAAGCCAAGTAACACATTGATTTTTTGCTAATCTTAATCCGGCTAATTGTGACATTCTCGGATACATTGCCAAATCTAAAAAAACTAATATATCTAAGTCATTTTTCTGAATTTGTTGAGCTATATTTTCAATGGTTAATACATCGCTCAAGTGATAAAATTTATCACTATATTGTTTAAATTCTTCAGTAATTTTATCTTCTGAAAAATTACCTAAATAATAACAGTAAATATCAAATTTTTCTTTGTCAAGATATTTAATCCATCCTAAAGATAATTTTCCTACAACATGACTTCTTAAACAATAAGAAATATAACCAACTTTTACTTTAGAATTATTTTCTTTAAATTTAGGTTTAATTTCTTCACAATAATCAGGATAATTTGTCTTCATAACTTGATGAATAAACTTACCATATAAACATTGTAAATATAAATCATTTTTACTTTGATAGTGTAAATGATAATTAGTATGAGTATCTATTAAATTAAAAGCTAATTTTTGATCTTTAGCAGAATTTAAAGAAAAATTTTTAGATATATTTTCCAAAAAATACGTTAAGTTATGACGATAATATTCTATTTCTGATTCTTCTTGATATAAAAAAGGTAATATTCTATAAGATTCTAATTTTACTAATAGATTATCAGAAAATAAATTATTGTTTTCTTGAGCAAATTGTATGGCTTCTTTAATATAATTAAAAGAGCGAATGTTATTAACAACGGAGAAAAAAATTTCTATATTTTTACTTAATTCTAGTCCTTTTTGATAGCTTTTTAAACCTTCACTAATTTTTTTAAATTTTAAATATAGATTCCCTAAATTTATATAAGTTTCATAATTTTTTTTATCAATTGTTAAAGCTAATTTATAATATTTTTCTGCCTCAATTAACTTATTATTTTCCTTGAGAATATTTCCTAAATTATTATAACTATCTATATGATTATAATTTAAACTAATGGCTGTTTGATAAGATGAAACTGATTCTTTAATATAATTAAGTTTTTCTAAAAATATTCCTGCATAATAAAAATTAAGATAGTTTTTAGTATCTAAATTAATAGCTTGTAAAATATTTTGATAAGCATTTTTATAGTCTAATAAATGATAATTAACTAAGGCTAAATTTTGCCATAAATTACTATTACTATAATCAAATTTAAGAATTAATTTATATTTATTTTTTGCTTCGTTAAACTGATTTTTTTTTGATAAATTGATCGCTTCATTTATCCATTGATTAATAATTATATTAAGTTGCAAAGATACTGGATAACAATTAGGATTAATTTCTTTGATTTTTTGATAAATTTTAATGGCATTATCAATATTGTTTTCAGTTAATTGTTTAACACCATTAGTATCTAAAAATAATAGTAAATCTTGGATTAAATTATCACTATTTTCTAAATTATCAAAAATTAAAGACATCCAAATATTTTCCGCAGATGATTCATCTCCTTCTAACAAATAAGTTAATCCTAAATACCAATCACTTTCTCTGTTATTTGTCGTATTTTCATTGATCATTATATTATTATTACAGAATAGTTAATTATGATAGTTAATTAATTAGACTATAACGAGAGGAGAAAAAAGACTAAAATCTTTACTTTCAACTTCTCTCTGACTAATAAATAAGGTATCGTTTTTAAAAGGCGACGCCCAGATTTGAACTGGGGGATGAAGGTTTTGCAGACCCTTGCCTTACCACTTGGCTACGCCGCCATTTTTTCACACTATTTCATAATAACGTAAAAAAATATTTTTTGGCAAGTTAAATATTATGGGTTTAGAAATTGAACGTAAATTCTTAGTTAATGATTCTTTATGGCGATGGCCTGATAATGGTGTTTTATATCGTCAAGGTTATATTTATACTCAAAATGGTAATACTGTTAGAGTTAGAATCGCAGGTAATCAGGGTTATTTGACTTTAAAAGGTAAAACTAAAGGGAATGTTAGATCTGAATTTGAATATGAAATACCCTTCAATGAAGCAACAGAAATGTTAGATATTTTATGCGATCGCCCATTAATTGAAAAAATCAGATATAAGGTAAAAATAGATGAATTAACTTGGGAAGTTGATAATTTTTTAGGAGAGAATCAGGGTTTAATTTTAGCGGAAGTGGAGTTAGAGAAAGAAAATCAAGAAGTTACTTTACCTGAATGGATAGGAAAAGAAGTTACTGACGATGGACGTTATTATAATTCTAATTTAGCGAAAAATCCTTATAGTCAATGGTATTGTTAAAGAATTTTAAAGCAAGAATAAAGCAAATACTAATTGTTGAAAGTCACATCTTAGGTTAATCTTTTTTAGGGAACAAAAATTTAACATTGATAAACAAAAAATATGGAACGTACTTTTTTAATGGTGAAACCTGATGGGGTACAAAGAAACCTCGTGGGCGAAGTTATCAAACGGTTAGAGGCAAAAGGTTTTACTCTTGTTGGCTTAAAATTAATGGCGGTGTCTCGGGAATTAGCGGAGAAACATTATGATGTACATAAAGAAAGACCTTTTTTCAGTGGCTTAGTTGATTTTATCGTTTCTTCTCCTGTGGTAGCGATGGTATGGCAGGGAGAAGGAGTTGTGGCTTCTGCGCGTAAAATTATCGGTGCAACTGATCCTTTAGTGGCAGAACCGGGTACGATTAGAGGTGATTATGGGATCAACATTGGTAGAAATCTCATTCATGGTTCGGATGCCATTGAAACTGCACAAAGAGAAATTGCTTTATGGTTTAAAGAAGATGAATTAGTTTCATGGGAAAATGTTAGTAAACCTTGGATAGTTGAATAAATAATAACCAACAATAGACTTCTTGCAGAAGTGGAGTAATGAGTAATAAGTAATGAGTAATGAGTTAAGAAATTAACGTTTTCCATCCTAAAATAGATTTTACTTTTTATTTTGCAAGAGGTCTAATTAACAATTAACAATTATTGATAAATGTGGAATAAAATAGTTACTTATCTTCAGCAAAAATTATTTAATTACTAATTATAAAAATGTCTAAATATTTAGTAAAAATTGTAATTATCTTCAGTATAATTATGACGATTTCTTCTAATTTTATTAATCCTGTTTTCGCTTTAGGAGGTGTACAACCTCCTTTAAATGAACTAGCACCACAATTTACTTTACCAACAAATACAGGAGATGGTGATATTTCTTTGACTGATTATCAAGGTAAATGGCTTGTTTTATACTTTTATCCTCAAGATTTTACTCCTGGATGCACCCTCGAAGCCCAAAGATTTCAACAAGATTTACCTAAGTATCAAGCTATCAATACAGAAATTATTGGCATAAGCGTCGATGATGTTAATTCTCATCAAGAATTTTGCGATGAAGAAGGGTTAAGATTTCCACTGTTAGCCGATACCGATGGTAAAGTTAGTAAGGCTTATGGTTCGTGGTTAAGTGGAAGATCGCTGCGTCATAGTTATATTATTAACCCTGATGGCGTTTTAGTGGCTCAATTTTTAGGGGTGCGCCCTGCAATTCATTCTCAAGAAGTTTTAGCTAAGTTAGAAGAATTACAAAAATAATTCCTAAATGCTTTAATACTTATAGTAAACAATGAGATAATTATTATATTAATAAATCCTCAAACCTTTACAGATTATGACTTGTGGGCAATGCCCACCCTACTTTATAGAGATACAATTAAATAAGCGTCTTGAAATTTTGCACCTTTGACGGATTGCCCTTTTAATGGCGATGGTAAGAATATATTACGTCTTTGATCCCCTGCTGCTATAGTTAATTCTGGTCCAGATTGACTTAATTTTACCTGTTTTTTGTCAAATCCGGGCAAAAAGAGTCTAACTTCTCTATTATTCGTGTCAATAGTTAGGGGTTTTGGTGCTTTTAAGGCTTGTTTTTGAAAATCAGGTAAGGCGGCAGATAATTCTTCTAAGTTATTAGATTCTATATTAGGAATCGAATTAATGGTTAAAAGATTAAAGGCGGTTTCAATTTCTGGGGTGATTTCTCTTTGATTGAGTAACACACCGCCAACGGTTAAACCCACTTGTTGCGCACTTCCCCACCAATATCGCGCCGTTGCTATGGCTTCTGGGGTAGAATTAGTAATCACAAAAGCCGCAACTCGACTAGGATCATTGACAGCATTTTTTCCTTGATCTAATATTTGATTAGCTTCATTACTAGGTTGCTGTGCAAAATTATCTGCACTCCAAGAAACGTTTAAAACAGCGCTAGTGACAGGTTGGATGAAAGGAGATAAAGTTTTAACTATGTCTGAATTTTCTAATAAATTTCGCATTCTTCTGATATACCAACTTAAAGTTTCAGGAATGCCGAACATTCTTACCACGTTAAGACTACTTTTTCCGTCATAAATGATAACGTCATATTTTCCTGTTTCGTCTTGTTCTCTGAGATAATTTAAAGCTAAGGCATCATCCATACCGGGTAATAATGCTAATTCTTGGGCAAATATATTATTTAGTACGGGCGATCGCAAATATTTAGTTTCAAGTTTTTTTAATTCTTCCCAACTATTATCTAATAATTGACTGCTTTGTAACTGAATTGCGTCTAAATTTGAGCTTATTTCTGTGATAGTAGATTTTAATTCAACTCCTATTTGCAAAAGAATTGAGGGTGTAGAATCTTGGATGACTAATAAGACTTTTTTGCCTAGATTAGCGTATTTTTTAGCCGATGCTATGGCAGTTGTGGTGCAACCAATGCCACCTTTGCCTAAGAATGTGAGTATAAAAGCCATTTTTATAATTAATTTACGGTAATGATTAATAGAATTTTAAATAAAATTAGTTTAACATAATCTTAACCACTTTATCATTAATAGAATTATAATTTACAAATAATTTAAGTTAGTTAATATCTTATTTTTATTCTTTTTTGAACATTTTAAAATTAGGTTTTAAATCAGGATTTAAGGCTTTATCAGATGGATTAACTAAGTTTTCTGCAATCTCCTCTAAATGTAATTCTAAAATTATTCTAGCCAAATCAAAAGTTATTTTTGGTGATTTTTGTTCTATATTATTCTCATTAATTTTTTCTGATTTATTCAGAGGTATTTCTTTGTCAATAACAATATTTTGTGATTCATCAATAAAATTAACATTAAGATTTTGACTATTATCTTGGCTCAAATTTTGATAGTTAGTTGAAGTTTCAAGATGATTATGCTGACTCAAATTTTGATGATTATTTTCGGGTGTAATTTCAGGGTTTAAATTTTGATTATTTTCTGGTAAAGCATTATTTTCCTCGTCATTAGATTTGATAAGAGTATCACTAGATGATAAAGATACGGAAGGTTTATTTTCTTTAAAAGAAGGAATCACCGTTAAATTTCTCTCTCCTGCCTTATAACGATTAACTAACACATCAATGTCATGTAAATCAATCAATCCCGTATTCTTCATCGTATGTTGGTAAAGATTTAACAGAATAAGGTTTTCCAAAGCTGTCAGTTTCAGAGGTTTCATTTTCTAAAGTTTCTTCTAAGATAGTTTTTGTGGTTTCTAAGTCGGTGTCAGAGTTAGGGAAAAAAGAGGTATCTTGTTTTTGTGCTTCCATTAAAGCAAGGCGTAAACTTTGAAAATAATAGTCAATTTCTTTTTGTAAATCTTCGTCATAGGATAATTTTATGTCTTTATTTAAAGCGTGACTAATAGCCATAGTACAAGCAGCAAGACTGGTAATAGCAGAGATGGCAAGGATAAATAAAGATAATCCTAATTCTGACCATTTACCGTTAAATAATTTAGTATATACTTGAGTGGTAGCTAAACCTACTAAAATTGGTCCTGATTTCATTTGCCCTTCACTATTAAAATGTTGCTCAAATGCACTCTGGGCATGATTTTTCAAGAATTGTAAATCAGATCCTCCATCGGTACGCGCCGTTAATAAAAATTGATATTCGTTAAAGGCTTTTTGATATTTTAGGTTATTTTCATCTTCAAGACGGGTAACTTGACGACATACTGGTAATTGTTGATAGGGGATTTTTTCCCAGTTGCTACTTCTTTCGTCAAATAAACCATATAAACGAACATAATAAGTATTCCAAAGGGGATTACTCCGAGATAAACTATTTAATTTTGCTTCTCCTTCTTGGCATTTTTGTTGTACTGTTTGATATATCGGATCTTTAATAGTTGATAAATCTGCTATTTTTCGCTGTTTTTTTTCTAAATATTGATTAGCTATTTTTGAGCTGTAAATTTCTTCTAATTCTGCCCGATTATTAATTAATTCGATACCGACTCCCGTTGCACCTGTTTGTAATACATTAAGACTGATTAAGCCCAAACAAGCCCAAATTGACCAACTACGGTTACTTGGCTTATTTCTGGCTACTGCTGCACCTAATTCATTCCCTGAAGCAAACACAAACCCAGTAGAGGTTAAAGCGATAATGAAAGCAATTACAGGATTCATTCCTTGAAAACAGAAGTAAAAAAGAGGAAAGTTAAATCCTGCGTCTAAAACATTACTTAGGGTGATTGTATTTGCAGTAATTTTTGAGTTTTTTTGTAAACCTTTAGTAACGTAAACGTGTCCATGTAAGTCTTTCGGATCAACTACACATATTTCTTTAATTTTTCTAATCGCCTTTTTCCACAAGGGAGAATTATCTTTTTCTGAAGATTGCTGAAGTTTTCCCTCTGCTATTTCTTTGGCTTTTTGAACTAAATCTGGTCGAGTACTGATGATCCATGCGATCGCCTGACGTGCTTTATCTAAATCATGAGATTCTTTCATTAACAACTCCAAAGTAAATTTAATGAGGGTAAAATCTATAATAGATAAGTTTTTCAAATTTAGATTATTTTATTAACTTATACATCAAAAATCCCCTTATTTATTTATCAGTCTCGTTTTAAGATTTTATGCAAAAATTCAGCAATTTTAAGAAAAAATTATTTATTTTTAATTGACGGTATCAATGTATCAAAAATAAAGAGTTAAAGTGTCCGTTATTTCTAATACTGAGATCTTGCATCAGATCAAAAATACTTAATAAAAAAAAGTCAAAAAATCAATTTTAGTATAGTTTGAGTCAATTTTAATCCCTTTGTCCTTTGCCCCTTGCCCTTTGCCCTAGCATCACCAGTTAATTTTTAACGAGGTGCAAGATCTGAGTAATAACTATTATTTGGGTGAAACCAATTCACCCCGACAGATTGCAAATTTCTAACTTACAACTTGGATTTCATCTTCAAAAAACCAGTTAGTAGTAGCATCAGAAAATTGTACAAATACACCGATACCGCTACCATCCGTCATTTTGAAAGATTTAATTACACCTTGTTGTCCTTGTTGTGCTTTTTCTATAATTTCAGGCGATACTTTCTCTTTTAAACGACAAATTTTGACTTTTTGTCCTACTTCCATGGTAATTTCTAATATTTATTTAATTAACAACTCTCCATTTTATCGGAATTTGCTCATTTTCTTGAATATACCTCTTGCAAAATTATAATTAACATGAAAAGATGGTAAAATAATACAAAATATTAGCAACCCCACAGTGCCACGTTGTGAATATCTCCAATTTAATCAAAGAGAATTCGTAAGAAAAAGCTAATTATCCATGGTTAACTTAATCCCCAAAACTTGAGTATAAGCACCTTTAGCTTGAGTTACTCCAATAGTACGTTGAGAAGCCTCAATCATTGGTCGTCTTAAACTTACCACAATAAATTGAGCAGATTTCGCCTGTTGTTGAATCATTTTTGACAGTTTTTCTACATTCGCACCATCTAAAAACATATCTACCTCATCGAAGGCATAAAAAGGAGAAGGGCGATACCTTTGTAAAGCGAAAATGAAACTTAAAGCCGTTAAAGATTTTTCTCCCCCCGACATCGAACTTAATCTTTGTACTGGTTTTCCTTTAGGATGAGCAACTAAAGTTAAACCACCATTAAAAGGATTATTTTCGTCCTCTAATTTTAAGTAACCATCCCCCTCAGAAAGAGTCGCAAAAATTGTTTTAAAGTTTTCATTAACCGCAGTAAAAGATTCTTTAAATGCTCTTAATCTTAAAGTAGTAAAATTTTCTACTCGTAATAATAATTCTGTTCTTTCTTTTACTAAAGTTGTTAATTTTTTTGACAATTCTTCTAGTCTTTCCTGATTTTTTTTGTACTGTTCTAAAGCTAACATATTAACAGGCTCAAGGGCTTCTAATTTTTTCTCTCCTTGACGAATTTCTTGTTTAATTTGCTCTAGTTGATCTTGTAAACTATCGAAGGTTATTTTATTATTAATTTCACCACTTTTACTATTATTAACTAACCAAGGAATTTCAGGTAAAGGATTGGGTAAATCTTGGCTAATTTCTTCTATTTGTAAAGTTAGATCATATAATTTTGTTTGAGATTCTTGGTGTTGTAAAACTATTTTTTCTAATGCCCATTGTAACTGTTGTTGTTCACTTTCTAACTTTTTAATCTGACTTTCTTGTTTATTTCTTATTTCTTTAATTGTCTCTAATTTTTGAGCTAATTCTTGAAAAATATTTTCATACTTATTAATATCTTCCTCAATTATTTTTAACTCATTAGTTAACTTAACTTTATCTTCCTTGACTTGATTTTGTTGAGTCAATAAGCTATTAATATTTTCCTGACTATCTTGGATTCTTATTTGTAAATCTTCCTTTTGACTAATTAATCTTTGTAAATTTTGCTTACTTTCATTTAATGCTAATTGTCTTTCTTCTAATAACAATTCTTGTTGACTAATTATCTGCTGTAAATTTTGCCACTGTTGATTATCATAGCTAGATTCTAAATCTTTTAATTCTCCTTGTTTTTCTATTAATTTTTCTTGTAATAAAGGCAAGTTTTTCTCAAGTTTAGTTAACTCTTGTTTTCCTTTAACTAAATCTTGATAGTTATTAGCATTGGACTCAATAATTTTTTCTTTCTCTTTTTCTAAACGACTAATTTCTTGCTGACATTGCTCTAAAATTAACTGTTTTTTCTGTCTTTTTTGTCTTTCTTGATTTAACTGTTCTGACCACTGCTTGACAAAGTCTCTTTTTTCTGATATTTTCAAACTAAGCTGGATAATTATGTCTTCAATTTCTCTAACACGGTCATTTAACTCCTGAAACTCTTTACTTTCCGTTGATGAAACCCTACCAAATTTAAGGCTTGAACGTTGAGACACACTTCCTCCAGTCATCGCCCCAGAAGTTTCTAATAACTCTCCATCTAAAGTAACAATACGCCCTTGCCCTGTTAGTTTTCGTGCGGAGTCTAAATCTTCAAAAATAACAGTATTTCCGAAAACATAAGCAAAAATTCCTTGATATTTAGGCTCAAACTTAACTAAATTAGCCGCTAAATCAATAAAACCTTTTGCTTGAGAAATTTCTCTAGGAATATTTAAACGGGGAGACTGTATCTTATTCAACGGTAAAAAAGTCGCCCTTCCAGCCTTTTGTTGCTTTAATAATTTAATACCCATCGCCGCAATGGAATCATCTTCTACCACGATAAAGCCTAAACGACTACCCGCCGAGATTTCTAACGCCAATTGATAAAGAGAATTGACTTCCCCTAATTGTGCCACTAAACCACATACACCGGGTAAATCTGAGTTAAGAATAATCTTACTTGCATAAGTGCCTTGTACTTCTTGTTGTGCTTGTTTGGTTGCTTCTAATTTGTCTAACTTTCGTTGTTTTTCCCGTTGCTCAATTTGTAGGCGATTGATGGTATCTTGGTTTAAGGAAATTTCTGCTTCAATTTTTGCTAATTTTTCGGCTAAAGTTTGAATATTCCCCTCTGAATCTTGATTTTCAGCGATAAAAAGCGAAACTTGGTCAACTTTACTAATAATATCTTCATCTAACTTCTTTAATTGCTCATTTTCATTTTTAATAGTTAATTGCAATTGTTGACATCTTTCTGTTAATAATGCTTGTTGAGTTAGTAAAGGATTTAACTCTTTTTGAATAACGCCGATTTCTTGGTTTAATTCTGTTTGCTTTGCTACCCACGCTTGAGATTGAGAAGCTATTTCTTGTGCTTGTTTTTTATAGTTATCTAACTCAGTTTTAACATAATTTTTTTGACTTTCTAATTGAGGAATATGCTCGTTTTCTAACTGCTCAATTTTTGCCGATAAACTCTCTAATTGTTGCTGATAGTCTTTTATTTTTTTTGTTATTTCTTCCTCTTTAATTTTTGTTTCTTTCTCATTTTTTATTAATCCATCTAGTGTTTGCTGTAATTGTTGTCGTTTTGCCTTTTGAGTAGCTAGACGAGAAGCAACATTAATTTGTTCTTCTTCTCCTAATGCTTTAATTTCTTGATTTAATTTGACTAACTCAATTTTATTATCATTAATTTTATTTTGAATTTTAATTAATAATTCTGTCTTATTTTTCTGCTGAATTTCTAAATCTAATAACTGCTTTTCTATCTCCTTTTTCTGTTGCTCTAAATAACGAAAATTAATTACTATTTCCCACTGTTTTTTTTCCTGAATTTGTACCTTAATTTTTTGATATTTTGCTGCTTTTTCGGAATCTTGCTTCAACTTAGCACTATTTTGGATTAATTCATCTTGAATAATATGGCATTTCTCCTCTCTTTCCTTTACTCCATCTAAGGTTGCCTTAGTTTGCTCAATTTTGCGATCAAATTCTGCAACTCCTGCTAATTCATCAATAATTCCTCGTCTTTCCTTGGTATTCATGGTAATAATGCGAGTAACATCCCCTTGCAAAACCACGTTGTAACCTTCAGGATAAATCCGCAGACGATTTAATTGCTCATGTAGCTCATTAGCTGTACAAGGACTATCATTCAAATAAAATGTCGAGGCATAACTTCCTCCTTTTGTTACTCTTAAACGTCTTGTTACTTTTAATTCTGATAGTGATTCTAAATTTAGCTTTTTTTCTTCTTTATTTTCAATATTATTTAATTTATTTTCTTCTTGATTATCTGTATAAAATTCTTCTTTTTCTGAATAATTAATGATATTAATATCTTCTTTTTTTTCTACTATACTGTTATTTAACCCTTCTAAATTTTCTAAATCAAAGGTAACTGAAACTACTGTCTCCATCACTTTTCCATTACCGTTTTGACTGTTATTAATCAAATCTGGTAGTCTTTCCGCCCTCATTCCCTTTGAACTTGCTAAACCTAAACAGAATAATAAAGCATCTAAAATATTAGATTTTCCTGAGCCATTTGGTCCTGAAATGACAGTAAATCCGGGTAAAAAAGGAACTGAATTATTACCTCCAAAAGATTTAAAACGAGACAATTCTACACGTTTAACAAATACCATATTTTAATTAGAAATGGGATATTAGAAATGAGGAATTAAGAGTTATTAACAATTACTTATTTCATATTTAAAGCTAAGGTTGACAATTAATTCTAATTTTAGTCATTTTATTCTATCATTTGTCTGACATAGGATCATCAGAAATTCCATAGTTTATCAAGGTTATAATAATTAAGTAAGTAGGCAAAATTAATTGTATGTTTACTTTATCAAAGGGCAAAGAGTAAAGGGTAAAAGACAAAAGGCAGGGAAGATTATTAGTTATTTTTATTACTTTTAAAATATACTATTTATAAATGCTTTAATGCTTATATTAATCTTTAAACATCAGAGAAAGAGATTATTTACGTTTAATCTGTTATCTTCAGAAAATTAAAAATTAAACAATATGATTAATAGACAATGGTGGGTAGAAAAATGGTTAGAATTATTAGATTCTTATCGTTTCAAAAAAAGGCTAGAAAGGGCGCGTAATTACTCTCGTGAAGGTAATGTCTTAAATATCGAATTTAAACAATCTCAATTAATTGCAGAAGTGCAAGGCACAGAAGAAAAACCCTATAAGGTAACATTAGCATTAGATGCTTTTTCCGATGAAGATTGGGGATATGTCATTACTACTATGGCAGAAAAGGCAATTTTAGCCGCACAATTGTTAGTAGGTGAAATGCCTTCAGAAATAGAGCAAGTTTTCATCAAAAACGGTTTAAGTTTATTTCCCTTTAACTTAACGGATGTCAAATCTCGTTGTACTTGTCCTGATAAAGCTAATCCTTGTAAACATATTGGTGCAGTTTATTATCAATTAGCAGATCGTTTTAGTGAAGACCCTTTTATCATATTCCAATTGCGCGGTAGAAGTAAAGAGCAAATTTTAGAAGGGTTGCGAATATGTCGTAGTCATCAACTATCAGGAAAAACTTTACAACCTGAAATGTTAGGCAAAATCAAGTCAATTCCGAAGAGTAAAAATAATGTTAACAAAATATCTGCACCTTTAACTATTGATAACTTCTGGGAATATGACGAGGCTTTAGATTCTTCTTTAGTGGTAATTGTACCACCAACGGAAAATAAAACTATCCTTGATGTCTTAGGTAATATTCCTTTATCTCTTAACGATTCTCAGGCAGTAATGCAATATTTAACCCAAGTTTATAATACCATACCAGCTAAAGCTATGACCATTGCTCTTACTAATTAGGATTTGCCTCATAGTATTTTGGTGAGGGTTAATGGCATTTACTCTGATAGATATATTTTGTAATATTAATATTTCTTACGATTTTTAACAATAATCTTTTGCATTAATGTTTTAATTGATACAATACGAACAATTATCACCAAAAAAATAATTAAAATTTTTACAAAACTTAATATTAGAAGTCTAGATACTAATTATAAAAAATTTACCAATTTAACTATAAAAATCAAAAATATCGGCAGTAAAACCAAAAAAAACTATTACGAAAGTTAAGTTAAAAAAAATCAAAAATTATTTAGTGATAATGAATAATTCACTCATTAATTTAAAAAATAAAAATTATGACTACTATGAAGATAAATTCTCCTTTATCTATTAAAACTCATCAAGTAACATTAATAAAACCTGACGGTGAAAAAGTAATCTTAAACGTCAAAGAAAATGAATATATTAGTGATGTAGCAATAGCTAACGGAATTAATTTACCTTTATCGTGCAATGCTGGAATTTGTGTCACTTGTGCGGCTAAACTTTTAGAAGGTACAATTATTCATGATCATACTTTTTTAAAACCTGAAGAAGAAGCAGCAGGATTTTTATTAACTTGTCGAACTTTTGTTACTTCTGACTGTGTTATTTTAACTCATCAAGAAGACGCTTTATTAGATTTTTAATTTGTGATAATTTAACAATATTTATGTATAAATAAAAAACTTTTAATTATTTTAGGAGATGTGTTAATTAATCGTAACGCATCTTTTCAAAATTATTCCGTTAAATTTTCGTTAGTTGTAAGTTGTAAAAAGACATCTTCAAGGGAAGGATGACTTCTTTTCATCTCATAAATACCAATGCCTTCATAAACAATAGTGGAAGCAATATCTTTTCCCATATCATAATTTTTATCAAGGGAAATATTAATCAAAAAACGATTTTTTCTTTCACTTATTTCTGTTATCTTGACAGTTTTAACTCCTAAAATTTGCTTTAATTTGATAACTAAATTACTAATATCGCCTTCTACTTCTATTTCATAACCTGCGTTACCTTGCATTTGTTGCAAAAGTTCATCAGGAGTTCCAGTTGTTACAACCATACCTTTATTGATAATTGTAACTAAATCACAGGTCATACTTACTTCGGGTAAAATATGGGTAGATAAAATAACAGTCCTTTCTCCTGCTAAACTTTTAATCAGGTTTCTAACTTCGATAATTTGACGAGGATCTAAACCTACGGTAGGCTCATCTAATATTATCACGGGTGGATCATGAACAATAGCTTGGGCGATACCAACTCTTTGACGATAACCTTTAGATAATTTTCTGATAATGGTATCTGCTCGATCTTCTATCTGACAACATTGTAAAGCCTTTTTGATTTTTTCTCCTCGTTGTGTTCTCGAAACTCCTTTAATTTTTGTCACGAAACTAAGATATTCTCTCACTGTCATATCCGTATAAAGAGGAGGATTTTCAGGTAAGTAACCAATTCTTTCTCTTACTGCCATAGGGTTTTCATGGACTTCAAAACCAGCTATGGTGACTTTTCCTGTCGTTGCTGGAATATAACCGCTAAGAATACGCATTGTGGTGGTTTTACCAGCACCATTCGCTCCTAAAAATCCTAAAATAGTACCCTTTTCTACGGAAAAAGAAATATCTTTAATGGCTTGAGTCGCACCGTAAATTTTACTTAAATTTTCAACTTCAATCATAATTTTTAGGAGATAGAAAAAATCATTAATTACTATAAAAGGCTATCCATTATTGCCATTAATTTAATGGTATCTGGGGATAATTCGGTGGTAGAATCTTTTTTGACTTGAGACTCTAATAATCCTTTCATGGCAATCAATTTTAAGCTATTTTCTGCATAGGCTTTACCAATGGCTTCCCCTGATTTTACATAACCAATAGCGCCTAAATCCATCAAAGCGGATCTTCTTAGTTGTAACTCTTTACCTTTTAATGCAGTTACTAATATTTCTCCATAAACATCATCATCGGTTAATTGATACATCGCCCTAGCGGCGGCATAAGCTATCTTTGGGGTAGGATGCTCAAGAAAGGGTTTAATTAGATTTATAGCATTTTTAGCGAAAAGTGTTCCTAAAGCTTCGATAATCGCTTCATAGGGCTGATTTAGATAAGGTTTACCGATGACTTGTTCTACTGCATAATTCGTTAATTTATCCTCTTTAACGGCATTATCTAAAAGATTCATTAAAGGTTGAATTGCTCTTGAATCTCCTAACATTTCTAAGGCTTGGGCGGCGGATTCTCTGACATAATAATCATCGCACTCAAAACATTGAATTAAAGGCTCAACAGCCCTCAAATCATCTAGTTTACCTAGGGCTTTAGCCGCATTTCTACGCAAAGGAAAACCCCCATCAGGTGCTCTATCTTCTTCATCTTTGAGGGCTTTTATCAGGCTTTCTACGGCTATGGCTGTTTTTACTCGAAATTTTCCTAACCACCACGCTGCATAATATCTTAATCCTAAGTCTTTTTTTTGGTTCAAATTGGCGATCGCAATTTCTGGAGTCATAGATATTTCTGTATTCATAATTAATAGTATATAGTGAATAATGAATAATTATTTATGTAAAGTGGTTAAAACTTTAACTTGATATTCTTGCTCAAAAATAGGTTTTTTATAATCTAAATTCCATAATTCTAAAGCACAATCATCATTGGGTTGACGAGGAGTTAAATGTAAATGAAGTTGTCTATATTCATGATCATATCTACATTCTAAGGTTTTAATAGCTCGAATTTGACGACGATCAAGGGCAATGGCTAATCTAAGAATAGCACTTAATTGTTTAATCATTTTACGGTGAGAATCCGATAAATTAGCATAGGTTTCATGTTTACGCTTTGGTTTACTTTTACGGTGATAACGGGCAATTTGAGCAATTAACTCGATTTCGATTTCACTAAATCCCAATAACTCGGCGTTGCGGATTAAATAATAAGAGTGTTTATGATGGGCGCTATGAGAAATATACAAACCAGAATTATGTAAAATAGTAGCAGACCAAAGGTATTCTCGCTCTAAATCGCCCCAGAAATGTAATTGATTTTTGATGGAGTCAAAGATATTAAGGGCAAAATCGGCTATTTTATCAGCGTGGTTTAAGTCCACTTGATATTTATGAGCTATTTTATAAATATTACGAGGGCGAACTTCTCCTTGAAAGGAAAGACGATCTTCAATGTAGCCATTTTGCAACATCCAGTCAACAATAACTCCTTCTCTTAAAGCCCGTTCACAAATAGTGAGACAATCAATATCTAACATTTTCATGGCTTCTAGTAAGATTATAGTGCCTGAGATGATAATTTCGGCTCTACGTTCGGACATTGCTGGTAAACTAGCCCTTTGGGCGTAATTCATCCCAATTAATTTATGTAAAATTTTTTCTATATCTTGTCTTGATATTTGATAACCATTTAACTTTAAAGGTGCTACTCCTTGATTTTCCGAAGAATGAATTAAGGCTAAAGTTTCTGCTGTGCCTGATGTGCCTACTAATACAGGCTTTTCCCCTAATTTGAGGGCGTTTTTAAATTCTTCTACGGGGCGCTCTAATATTCCTCTAACGTAACATTGTAAAGTAATATATTCTTGATTGCTGAGGGGATCACTATGAATAAAATCTCTTGTAAGACTAACTGCACCAATTTTTGTACTACTTAAAAATCTTGCCTCTTGATTATCTCCTAAAATTATCTCTGTTGAGCCTCCGCCAATATCAATCATACCATGAACTTTTCCGCCAAAATCCATGCCAGATAGCACTCCTAGATAGATTCTTCGAGCTTCTTCAGGACCTGAAATTAAGTCCACCACAATACCTAATTCTGTCTCTATTTGTTTTAAAAAATCTTTCCCATTCGGTGCTTCTCTTGTGGCACTTGTCGCTACTGCAATAATTTGATCAACTTTTAAACTCTGCGCTAAATGTTTACAACGTTTTAGGGCTGCTAAAGAACGATTTATCGCTTCTTCTGTAAGATTCCCTGTTTCAAAATTGCGATCGCCTAATCTAACGGTATCTTTCTCTTTAGCAATGATACTGAAAGAAGGAATTTGAGCGTTAATTTTTACAACTACCATATGTATCGAATTTGTGCCAATATCAATAGCACCGAGAATGCAGTCTTTTAATGCTCTTTTTTTCATCACGCCATTATCCAGATAGTTAATTAATATTTATGGTAAATCAGTTATTTATTCTGAGATTGCCAAGGGATAATTTTCCATTTTCTGTTCAAAGGAAAGTGATCAATTTTACCCTTCTAAAAATAGTATTATAGTTACTAATAATTAGCAATAGATGATTGTGAACTTAATAATGATAGATTAATTAAATAATATCTGTTTTTGCCCCTAATAAACGTCATTAATCTCTATTATCTATAATGAACGACTTTACCCCAGATTTAGCCGCAACCTCTTTACCACCACAGAATATAGAAGCAGAGGAAATCATTTTAGGAGGAATTTTATTTGATCCTAACGCTATGGGTAAAATTATTGATATACTACCACCAGAAGCCTTTTATGTCAATGGTCATCGCCAAATTTATGAAGCCGCCAGAAATTTATATTTTCAAGGGCAACCAGTAGATTTAATGACGATTAGTACATGGTTAAATGATCATAATTTATTAGACAAAATTGGTGGTACTCCTAAAATAGTTAGTTTACTAGATCGTACTGTTTCTTCTGCTAATATTGACCGTTATGTACCTTTAATTACGGATAAATATGTTAGGCGATTATTAATAACTACAGCTAAAGAAATTAGCGAATTAGGTTATGATACAACGAAAGATTTAGATCAAGTTTTAGATGAAGCAGAACAAAAAATATTTAAACTTACTCAAGCAAGAATTCAACAAGGATTAATCCCTATTTCAGATACTTTAATTGATACTTTTACCGAAATTCAAAACTTTCAAGAAAAACTAGCTTTACCTGGCCTTAGTAGTGATTTTTATGATTTAGATGCTTTAATGGGCGGTGGTTTTCAGCCTTCTGATTTAATTATTATAGCTGGTCGTCCTGCCATGGGAAAAACAAGTTTTGCCTTAAATATTGCAGCAAATATTGCTAAACAACATGATTTAGCCGTAGCTATTTTTAGCTTAGAAATGTCAAGGGAACAACTAGCCATGAGATTACTTTCGGCGGAGGGAAAATTAGAAAGTAGCAGATTAAGAACTGGTAGAATTACAGAGCAAGAAATGGAACCTTTAATGACGGCTATGGGGAAATTATCTGAGTTACCAATTTATATTGATGATAGCGGTAATTTAACTGTTATGCAAATGCGTTCAGAAGTTCGTCGTTTACAAGCAGAAAAAAAAGGCAAATTAGGCTTAGTTTTAATCGATTATTTACAATTAATGCAGGGTAGTAGTGATAATCGTGTACAAGAATTATCGAGAATTACCCGCTCGTTAAAAAGTTTGGCAAGGGAAATAAATGCCCCGATTATTGCATTATCTCAGCTTAGTCGTGCAGTCGAACAACGTACCAATAAACGTCCTATGTTATCAGATTTGCGTGAGTCTGGATCTATCGAGCAAGATGCAGATTTAGTCATGATGTTATATCGTGATGAATATTACCATCCTGATACGGTTGATCAAGGTGTTGCGGAAGTAATTATCGCTAAACATCGTAATGGACCTACAGGACAAGTTAAACTCATATTTCGTCCAGAATTAACCCAATTTTTAAACATCAAGCAAAGATAGTTTTTAACATCTAATACCTAACTCAGTAATTTTTAGTAGTGTAAAGGAGCAAAGAAATACATAATATTTTTTTAGGATTTCAGTGTTGCAGAATATTAAGATCTACAAATAATCATAGTCTAAAGTTGCTCTGACAGTTTAGATTGGTAGATTGTAGGTTATATTAGTAAATATTTATAAGAACATGACTACTACCTCAGAAAAACAATCTCCTGTGATAACTTCTTTTCCTCCTGAAGATGCAAAAGCAAGAGTTAGTCAATTTATGAAAACGATACAAGACGAGATTTGCTCAGGTTTAGAAACCTTAGACGGTAAAGGTAAATTTATCGAAGATAGTTGGCAACGGGAAGAAGGAGGCGGCGGTCGCACACGGGTAATGACAGATGGTAATATTTTTGAACAAGGAGGGGTTAACTTTTCCGAAGTTTGGGGAAATCATCTTCCTCCGAGTATATTACAACAACGTCCTGAAGCGGAAGGACATTCTTTTTATGCTACGGGGACATCTATGGTTTTACATCCTAAAAACCCTTACATTCCTACTGTACACCTTAACTATCGTTATTTTGAAGCAGGGCCTGTGTGGTGGTTTGGTGGTGGTGCAGATTTAACGCCTTATTATCCTTTTGCTGAAGATGCTAAACATTTTCATACTACTTTTAAACAAGCCTGTGATCAACATCATCCTGAATATTATCCTGTTTTTAAGCGTTGGTGTGATGAATATTTTTATCTCAAACATCGTGATGAAACTAGAGGTATAGGTGGATTATTTTTTGATTACCAAGACGGTACAGATCCTCTTTATCGTGGCCCTCATAGTGATAAAGAAGCAGCTAATTATAGTCGGGCATTACCACCTCAAGATAATCGTAGTTGGGAAGATTTATTTGCTTTTGTACAAGATTGTAGTAGAGCTTTTTTACCTGCTTATGTGCCTATTGCCGAAAAACGTCAAAATACAGAATATGGGCATCGTGAACGGGATTTTCAATTATATCGTCGTGGTCGCTATGTCGAATTTAATTTAGTCTATGACAGAGGTACTATTTTTGGGCTACAAACCAATGGTCGTACGGAATCAATATTAATGTCACTACCTCCCCTTGTACGTTGGGAATATGGCTATAAACCTGAACCAAATACCCCCGAAGCCCAATTATATGAAGTGTTTTTAAAACCCCAAAATTGGGCGGAAGAATAAGGAGTAAGAAGTTAAGTAAAATTCAATAATCGGGAAAATTCTGACTTGACAAAATCGTAACATTCACAAGCATTAGACTCTAAAAGATCTCGGTTTAAGATTGTAATGTTACCACGAGCATAACGGATAATCCCTTTTTCTTGAAATTTTTGTGCCACAAGAGTAACAGTAGCCCGACGCACTCCTAACATTTGGGCGATAAATTGTTGAGTTAAAGGTAATTCATCTTGATTAACACAATCATGGGCATATAGTAGCCAACAAGCAAATTGATTGTTAATAGGATGATGACATTTACAAACAGCGTTTTGAGATATTTGGGTAATTCTAGCCTGAGTATAGAGTAATAATATTTCTTGAAGTTTTCCGATACGGTGAGACTCTTCTTTAAATATTTTTGCCTCTAATCTCATGGCGCTGTCTGGTATTTGCACAATGGTGTCACTGGTGGCATAATTACCACCTAAAAAGACAGGAAGTCCTACAAATCCTTCATTCCCAATTAAGCCGATTTCCGTAGTAGCTTTATTTTTTAATACTGATACTAAAGAAATCATAGAATGAAGGGGGAAATACACATGATCAATTTTTTGGTGTAACTTATATATAACTTGTCCTGATATTAGAGAGACATTTTCTAAATTAGCAAAAAGTGCTTGATATTGCTCTTTAGGTATTACAGCTAAAATTTGATTATCTAAAATTAGGTTATTTTGCACTTTATACAAACTTAATGGGTTCTTAATCGTAACTTAATAAAGATTGATTGTTAAATATTAGTAAGGAAAAGTAAAAAAATTAATTTTAATCCCTTTACTTTTTGCTATAGAATCTTAAAATTTAACAACGATACATGGAAAAAAGTTGTCCATTATATTTTGCTTGATACATCGCTATATCAGCATTAGCTAACAAAGTAGATATTTTAGAAACTTTAGGAGTTCCAATAACAATACCAATACTAACGCTAACCATAATATCATGGTCATCAATATGAAAACAGTTTGATAATGATTCTTGTATCCGATTGGCACAATCTCTGGCTTCTTCGGTAGAATGAATATGACTAAGAACAATCATAAATTCATCACCACTCAATCGAGCGACATGGTCAAAACTTCTGACACAAGTAATTAATCGTTTTGCTAAAGTAATTAAAACTTGATCTCCTACTAAGTGTCCAAAAGTATCATTAATTATTTTAAACTTATTGATGTCTAAATATAATACAGCAAATTGACTAGAATAGTTTTTTTCTGCTTCATTTAAAATACTGTCTAAAAATTCTAATAATGAGCGGCGATTTGGTAAATTTGTTAGACAATCATTACGGGATTGATGATAAAGTTCATCTTGTCTTTGTTGAAGTTCAGTTACATCATGAAAAGATAAATACCAACCGATAATATGATTATGATGATTGTTTATGGCTGATATTTTCATGCTCACATTAAGAGTAGATTTATCAGGTAATAATAAATTTAAACTAAGAAAAGATTGTTTATGATCTTGATCAGTTTTGCTGTTTAAGGAAAGAAGAAAATGAGAAAAACTATCTATATTAGAAGCATTAAGAAAAGAATTTAAAGGTTGATTGACTAACTTTTCTTTAGATGTTTTAAGCAGTATTTCTGCATTTTTATTTACCACTGTTATGATGTTATCTTGATTGATAATTAAGCAACTATCAGGAGAACTTAAAAATAGATTTTCATAATACTTATTTTCTTTTTCAGTATTCCATAAACTTTCTAATAATTGTTCATTTTCTATTTGTAAATCTTCCATATCATTAATAACAGTCAATGACGGAGGATTCATAAATTGAAAAGAAAAACTAATTTCTTGAGCATTTTCTGCCATTAAGTCTTCAAGATAACCACTACAATTTTTAGAGGCTTCTGAGACGCTATCAAAAGGACCAAAATAGTAAGTAGCAAAAGGTTTTACTGTATCAAATCTAATCCACCAAAACAGTTCATTTAGGTTAATTGTACTTTGTTTTGGATAGTTATAATTTTGGTTATTATGAGTTTTATTAAATTGATTATATTCTTCAACAATTTGATTTAAATTATCCATAATTTGCTTATTAATTAACAATTGTTCTTCTAATGAACCAATACAAAAAGTTAAATCATCGGCGAAATTATAACACTCATCAATGATGATATGTTTATTAGGAATTATATTGAGAATTTTAGCAATTAATTTTTGACGAAAATAAGGAATAGATAATGCTTTTTTATAATAATGGTCACTAGAATAATTTTTTAAAAACTGATCAATTTCTGTTTTCACAATGGGTAAAGTAGAGTTAAAAACTTGATACGTCATAATAAAATCCTCTTGCTTATAACTATTTAAAATTTACCTAGACTGATCTGTATATATTTTATGTATCTAAAATACGCTGTAAAAATTTTTAATTAAAAGAGGTAATAGCTGGTAAGCCCTAACACTATTTGATATATTATTAAGAACAATTTAGTCTAATTTAATTTTAGTTGTATTCTTAAATTTTGTCTGTACTGTATGGTACATTAGATATTTTATTATTCATAGTTGATAGTTATTTTACCTTCATTCTCTAGCATTTTACTTCGATTATTGATGGTTAATACCCAATTGTTAATTATTTATTAGCCCCTACGAGATCCGAGTAATCGTAAAAATTCTTTTTGTACAACTCGATAACATTCACAGGAAGTTTCTTCAAGTTTTTTATGATCAAGAATAACAATTTTACCTCGGTTATAACGAATTATTCCTGCATCTTGTAAAGCATTAGCGGCAATAGTTACTCCTGCACGACGAACACCTAACATATTAGAAATAAATTCTTGAGTCAAGTCTAATTCATCTTTTAAGACGCAATCATAGACTGATAATAACCATCGTGCCAATCGTGCTTCAATTTTATGTTGACGATTACAAGCAGCACTTTGGGCAATTTGAGTTAATCTAGCTTGGGTATGAAGAAGTAATATTTTTTGTAATGTACCTGCTTCCTTAAATTCACGCAAGACAATATCTGAGCTTATTTTCCAGCTTTTGCCCGACATTTGCACAATGGCACGACTAATGGTGTATTCTCCTCCTAAAAATATCGGTAATCCAATCATTCCTTCATTGCCTATCAAGCCAATTTCTGTAGTTGAGCCATTTTCCATAATAGATACCAGAGAAATCATGGCAGTAATGGGAAAATAGACAGACTTAATTTCTTCATAGGGTTCGTGTAACACTTGACCTGACACTAATACCAATTCTTGTAAATGGGGTGCAAGTCTTTGATATTCCTCAATGGGTAAAGTCCTTAATAATTGATTAACGGGAGATAATTTATATTTGCTCAAGGGTATATTTTCAAAACTTAATATCCATACATAATTATGTTAGCAATATTACGGAATTGTCTGTACGATACCGTACATTAAAAAGTTAAGAATTGAGTAAGACTAGCATTATATTCCTTACTTATCAATAAATACCGTTAATTTCTATTTGTTTTCCATTAGATTCTCGCTCTTTTTGTGCTTGTTTAAAAGTACTTTTTCCCCAACTTAAATCATAATATTTTGCTTCTTCATTACCATTAATTAAACCTTCAATACTAAAGACTTGAATTACTGGATATTTTTTCCCATTTCCTGCTTGATAAAAACCTGCTTTTGCTGCTTCTTGAATCATCGGTTTTGTGGGAGAAGTAAGAGTAATAAAAAACCCCATACTAGCGTTATTTGCTTCCATTGTGCCTCGTAAATCACGAATCATGGATACATTAATATTTTTACCACCTTTAACACTGACAATAATTTTTTTGATAACAGATTCACTTTTTTTACTATCAAAATCATCGAAATAAATAATACCATCAATACCAGAATCAGCACCCTTTTTCTTCTTACCTTGATAAGGTTGAGCGTTAACCAGAGAGATTGCCCACCATTGAAATTGATAAGCGTCTCGGTTAAATAAATCTACGGCGGCATCTAAAGTTTTTGGTGTACCTTCTACTTCAAAAAAGTCTGTTTTTTTCTTGATTAAATCTTCCGAATTATCTAAATATTTTTCACTAAAAGCATCTCGTAAACGTTTTTCAATGAGGGAAATTGCAAGGTGAGTAATATCAATACCAATCCATTGACGATTTAATTTTTCGGAGGCATGAACTGCTGTACCACAACCGCAAAAAGGATCTAAAATTAGGTCATTTTCATTACTACTTGATTCGATGATTCTCTCTAATAATTTTAATGGTTTTTGAGTTGGATAACCTAAAGATTCTTTTGAATTTGAAGAAATTAAAGGTATATCATACCAATTATCACTTAATGGAACTCCAGAATTATCTTCAAGATAATATTTTAAATTAGGAATATTGTTTTTAGAAAAAATAATCAAATTTTGTCGATCATATTCTTCTAACTTTTCTGGTATTGTTACCCAGTGCATACCTGATTTGCCTTGTTTATTTGGATCAATTTCTCGCCAAACTTTACCTGTTTCTCCATTTCTTTTACCACTTACTAATAAAGGCACTAAACGATATTTTCCTTTTTCATCTTCGTATCGATAATTTTCTAAAGATGCCTTTGATAATTGTTTATATAATAGGTTAAAAATATAATTATTTGACTTACTATAAAATAAAATTACATCATGGGCTTTACGAAGACTTTTACTGATAGAAGAACGATTTTTACTTCTTTCCCAAATAATCTCATTTCTAAAGTTTTTAGCCTCGAAAATAATGTCTAAAATCATCTTTAAATAATGAGATGCAGTAGGATCACAATGAAGATATAAACTACCTGTAGGCTTTAAAACTCGATGTAATTCTACTAACCGAATTGCCATCATTACTAAGTAAGCTGATAGGGAATTTTTACCTAAAGTGCGTACTAATAAATCTAATAATTCCGCTAAATCTCCTCTAATTTGTTTTAAATCTTGGATACATCTTTCTGACTCAATATTCCATGTCCAAGTATCTTCAAAAGCAGTAATTTGTGCCTCAGATTTTTCTCCTTTTGGAGTGTTAAAAATAACGTTATAATTTACTTGAGAATTGAAAGGAGGATCAAGATAAATTAAATCTATTATTTCATCACTAATATGATTTTTAAGAATGTCTAAATTATCACCGTAATAAAGTTTTTTAATCATTTTAATATCTCAAAATTTCGCTTTTTTTTCGTCCACTAAATCCCCCATTAGGTTGATGTTGCTTAATTTCGCCCCTAAATCCCCAATTATGGGGACTTTATTGAGTATATTGTGATAAAAACTAATCTTGTCAATTATCCGACACTGCCTTCTAATTTGAGACTGAGAAGTTTATCAGCTTCGGCGGCAAATTCCATGGGTAACTCGTTTAAAACATCTTTACAGAAACCACTTACTAACATTGAGACTGCGTCTTCTTCAGATATACCTCGTTGAGCAAAATAGAACAATTGATCTTCACCAATTTTAGAAGTAGAGGCTTCATGTTCAACTCTAGCACCGTTATTGTCCACTTGAATATAAGGAAAGGTGTTAGCTTCAGCGTTATCGCCAATCAGCATAGAATCACATTGAGAGTAATTTCTTGCACCAGTGGCTTTATTCCCTACTTTCACTAATCCACGATAGCTATTTTTAGAGTTTCCTGCGGATATTCCCTTAGAAATAATCGTACTGCGAGTATTTTTGCCAATATGAATCATTTTAGTACCAGTATCGGCTTGTTGCATATTATTTGTTAAAGCGATGGAATAAAATTCCCCCACAGAATTATCACCCACTAAAACACAGCTAGGATATTTCCATGTTATCGCAGATCCAGTCTCCACTTGAGTCCAAGAAATTTTCGAGTTAACCCCTTTACATAAACCGCGCTTGGTAACGAAATTATAAATACCGCCTTTACCTTTTTCGTCTCCTGCATACCAATTTTGCACGGTAGAATATTTGATGTCTGCGTTATCTAAAGCCACCAATTCCACCACTGCCGCATGAAGTTGATTACTATCATACATAGGAGCAGTACAACCTTCCAAATAGCTCACGGATGCGCCTTCTTCTGCTACAATTAAAGTCCGTTCAAATTGCCCCGTATCGCCGTTATTAATCCGAAAATAAGTAGATAATTCCATCGGACATTTTACACCTTTGGGAATAAATACGAATGAACCATCACTAAATACAGCACCGTTAAGGGCGGCAAAATAGTTATCCGCCGAAGGTACAACACTGCCTAAATATTTTTGTACTAACTCAGGATGTTCCTGTAGAGCTTCAGAAATTGAGCAAAATATGACACCATCTTTAGCTAATTTTTCTTTAAAAGTTGTACCGATAGAAACACTATCAAAAATAGCATCAACGGCAACATTACTTAATCTTTTTTGCTCAGATAATGAGATACCTAATTTTTCAAAGGTTTCTAAGAGAGTGGGATCAACTTCATCTAAACTATCAAGTTTCTTTTTTTGTTGTTTAGGTGCAGAATAATAAATAATATCTTGGTAATTAATTTTAGGATAACCCACATGAGCCCATGTAGGTTCAGTCATTTTTAACCATTGACTATAAGCCTTGAGGCGAAATTCTAACATAAACTCAGGCTCATTTTTCTTCGCAGAAATTAATCTGACAACATCTTCACTTAAGCCTTTAGGAATAGTATCTGACTCAATATCTGTAATAAATCCGTATTTATAAGGCTGATTAACTAAGGTTTTAACGGCGGCGCTCATATTTTTTTTAGTATAGTGATTCTTTTTTTATAGTTTAACAACATTTTAGTTGCTAAAGTCAATTTTACAATTGAGAATGGATAATTGACAATTCCTTAGAAACTGTAATAATGCGTTTCAAATGTTATGGAATTGCCTCTCAAGATTGACAGAAGATTTTGATTCTCCTTAAATATCAATTTCTGAAACTAACAAATAGTGCCAGATAGGTAAGTTTTTAACTATTTTTGGAAAAAAATCTCCCCAACACCCTAATACCCCAACACCCTAAATTTAGTGGCTTTTCAAATAATTATTTTTGATAGATATAAACAGTTTGAGTTTGCCAATTATTAACAGAAAAATCTTGATTAATATTTTCTCTATCCAAAGTTACTTTTAAACTTAACATTGGATCGTCACCATCAGCTATTAAAAATTGTAAGGTGGCTAAACTTTCCCAAGAAGTAATTTGATTTAAAATGTCTAAAATAGCTTTTACTTCTGTATTATTAACATCTTTATACCAATTAATTTTTATCTTATTTGGCTTATCAAAACCTAAATGAAAAATCATAGATGGTTGACTAAATAAAGCAATGGAAACAGGGCGAGTCTCTTCTTGTACAATTAGATTATTACTCCGTGCTAAATTTCGTAAATTTTCTAATTTTTGATAACGTTTTGTAGCAGAATTTAATGGATTTTTCCATGTAATAGCTACAGTGCAAACATAAGATTGTAATAATAAATGTCCTAATTTTTCTGCTTTAGTTGCCAAATAATTGGAGTTATAATTATTAGCTTCTATAAACAACGGTAAACGTTCAATAATTTCGATACCATAACCTTTTAAACCAGCAATTTTTCGAGGGTTATTCGTAATTAAACGAATCTTATTTATGCCTAAATCATTTAACATTTGAGCGCCCATACCATAATCGCGCAAATCCGCAGGAAAACCTAATTCTTCGTTAGCCTCAACAGTGTCAAAACCTCTATCTTGTAAAGTATAAGCCTTGAGTTTATTTACTAAACCGATACCTCGCCCTTCTTGACGTAAATACACAACTACACCTAATTCTGCATTCTCAATCATTTTTAAAGCCGCCTGTAACTGCATTCGACAATCACAACGTAATGAGCCTAAAGCATCACCTGTCAAGCATTCTGAGTGCATTCTTACCATGACGGTTTGATGGGCAAATTGACTAATATCCCCTTTAACGATAGCTAAATGTTCTGTATTATCTAAACCGTTGCGATAAGCATATATTTGAAAATCTCCGAATTGACTAGGAAAGTTACAAATTGTTTCCCGATAGACAAAACGATCATACTTTAGGCGATAACTAATTAAATCAGCAATACTAATTAATTTTAAATTATGTTGTTGGGCATATTCATATAAATCTGGTAAACGTGCCATACTACCGTCAGGATTTTGAATCTCACAAATTACTCCAGCAGGATATAAACCAGCTAAACGAGACAAATCTACGGCGGCTTCTGTATGCCCTGCACGTTTCAAAACTCCTCCTTTTTTGGCGCGTAAGGGAAAAATATGCCCAGGCCTTGCTAAATCATCGGGTTGTGTGGTAGGATTTATCGCAATTTGAATGGTTTTTGCACGATCTTCAGCAGAAATTCCCGTACTAACTCCCCAATGCTTTGCCCCATCAATACTTACGGTAAAAGCCGTCTGATTACTATCGGTATTTTTCGTCACCATCAAAGGTAAATCTAACTCGTCTAACCTTTCTCCAGTCATGGCAAGACAAATTAAACCTCTCGCTTCTACTGCCATAAAATTAATCATATCAGGGGTGGCAAATTCCGCCGCACATATCACATCGCCTTCATTTTCTCTATTTTCATCATCGACAACTACAATGGAGTGACCTGCTTTTATCTCTGCTAAGGCTTCTTCAATGGTGTTAAATGGGATATTTTCTATGGACACAACTTACTATTGGGTAATTATTCTTACTCAATTTTACACTAACTTCGATGTTGATTAGGAATTGATTTGTCCCCTGTTTGAAGTTAAGGGGACTTTTGATTATTTTAACTTACAGACATTTTTTCCTTAAGATTGGCGATGGCCAGTTTAATTTGTTCAAAACCTGTACCACCATAACTATTACGAGCGGATACAACTTGTTTAGGTGCAATAGCGGCGTATATATCAGACTCAAAAGCGGGGTGTAACTCTTGCCATTGCTCAAGGGTTAAATCCTTAAGGAGTTTTCCTGCGGCTAAACTGGTTTTAACAACTTTACCAACTAAATTATAAGCCTCTCGGAAAGGCACACCTTTAGAAGCTAAATAATCAGCTACATCCGTAGCGTTAGAAAAATCTTCGTTAACGGCTTCTTCTAAGCGAGAAGTACGAAACTCTAACCCTTCAGACAGTAAAATAGTCATGGCTGATAAACAACCTTTAACGGTATTAACGGTATCGAAAATCGCTTCTTTGTCTTCCTGCAAGTCTTTATTATAAGCAAGAGGTAAACCTTTCATGATGGTTAATAATGCTTGTAAATGCCCAAAAACTCGCCCTGTTTTGCCTCTGACTAATTCAGGAATGTCAGGATTTTTCTTTTGAGGCATAATACTTGATCCTGTAGAGCAACTGTCTTTAAGAGTAATAAAGCTAAATTCTTGAGATGCCCATAAAATCATTTCTTCGCTGATACGACTAAGATGCACCATTATCAAGCTAGAAGCGCATAAAAATTCAATGGCAAAATCTCGATCACTAACACCATCTAAGCTATTCTCATAAACAGAACTAAATCCCAACTCTTTGGCGCTAAAATGACGATCAATAGGGAATGTCGTACCTGCTAAAGCACCACTGCCTAAAGGAGATATATTCGTACGCTCATAAATTTGTCCTAATCTTTCCCAATCTCTTTGTGCCATCTGAGTGTATGCCATGAGATGATGAGCTAAACTTATGGGTTGCGCTCGTTGTAGGTGAGTATAACCCGGTATTAAAGTTTCAATATGATTTTGCGCGTGGTTTAATAATGCTTGTTGCCAATTTCTTAATAATCCTTGGATTTGCTGAATTTGATCTCGTAAATATAACCGAATATCAGTACCAACTTGATCATTACGAGAACGGGCAGTATGTAACTTTTTCCCTACATCTCCCACAATTTCCGTTAAACGTCTTTCTACGGCAAAATGTACATCTTCTTGATCAATTCCGGGGTTAAAATTTCCGTCTCGGTATTCTTGACGAATTTGAGCTAAACCTTTGATGAGAGTTTCTGCTTCTTCTTCAGAGATAATCCCCGTATGACCAAGCATTTTAGCATGAGCAGTCGATCCAGTGAGATCATACTCAATTAATTCGATGTCAAAGCCGATACTAGCATTAAATACCGCTATAACTGGATGTAAAGAAGTTTCAAAGCGATCGCTCCAAGTCTGTTTTTTAGTCACGGTTAATTATGAATATTGATTATTTATAATATTTTTCTAAAAATGATCAAGAAATAGTATTATTTATTACATTTAAAAGATGAACAGTAGAAGTTTTGAAAATTATTAACCGTTAAAATCGAGTAAAATTAGCGAAAACATAACCGAAAAAAACCCCTGTCAACATCGCCCATACTTGACCTGATTCGATAAAATTATTCCAAGCATCGGTAATTTGACCTATAATATCAGGATCTTTAATTACTTGAGCAAAAAAGAAACTATAGTCCATTAGATGATGAAAAGATAAATCCATAAAAAAATATAGTAACTTAAATTAATGTAATTATTTATAACATATTTTGAAAATTGTTTCCGTTAAATTTAAAGTAGTAATAAAACTGTAACTTATTTTAACGGAACATTGATCATAGTCTTAATTCAACAAAAAAAGTGTCAGGGTTTTTTCTAACTTAAACAATTTAATTAGTACCAGAGAAAACCACTTCAGGAAACTTCTGTTGAGCTTGAAACATACTGGTAATTCTACCTTTTTCTTGCCAGAAATTAATAACTTCAGTGGCTTGATTAAGTAACTGGATTTTTTCCCCATCGGTAATCCAATTTTTTTTATCTAACTCGTCTTTTAATTCTTGCCAAGCATCACTACGAGGCCAAAAATAGTATGCTGTTAAAGGGCTAGTACCTTTACTGATGACATAATCAACGGCAAGAGCAACATCTTTATCTAACCAGACAACTTTTAACACAAATCGAGAGTCAATTTTAGTTTCTACCGCTTCCAAGTAAACCTCCAAATAATAATTTTTATAGACAAATAATTTAACATATTAGGACATTATAACCTAAGATTGATCCTCCCTCAGTGAACCAGAAAATTATCACTGTTTATGGGGAGATAAGAGTAATAATTGATGGAAACATTAGTCATTTATCCTTGTTTAATTCTTTTGTTAAGGTAGAATATGCTTACCTAAGCCTTTTAACGCCTTATCAATGACAAGGTTTTTAACATCAAAATTAGGTAATCCTTAGTTAAAATCGTGATAAATTAAGTTCTTTGAAAATGAAAAGTATTGTTATTTTTGATATTGATGGGGTTATCCGAGACGTAACAGGCTCATATCGTCGTGCTTTAGCGGACACAGTGGAATATTATACGAATTATAATTATCGCCCCAGTATGGATGATATTGATAATTTAAAAGCCGAAGGAATTTGGAATAATGATTGGGAAGGCTCACAGGAGCTAATTTTGCGTTATTTTGAAAGTATCGGAAAATCTCGTGATGATGTTAGTTATAGCTATTCAGACATTGTCAACTTTTTTCAAAGTCGTTATCGTGGTAGCCAACCTGACAAACCCGAAACTTGGGAAGGTTATATTACAACTGAGCCATTATTAGTAACTCAAGCATATTTTACTACTTTAACCGCTAATAAATATAGTTGGGGCTTCTTTAGTGGTGCAACTAGGGGATCAGCAGAATACATTTTAAAACATCGTTTAGCCTTAGAAAATCCCGTATTAATAGCGATGGAAGACGCTTTAGGAAAACCAGATCCTACGGGGTTATTTTTAGCAGTACAATTGATAGAAGAAAAATTATCATTACCGTCATTATTGCCTGTGGTATATTTAGGGGATACTGTAGCGGATATGACAACCATCATTAACGCTAGAAAATTTCAACCTGAAAGAGAATTCATTGCAGTAGGGGTTTTGCCACCTCATATTCAAGGGGATGAAAATATTAATCAATATAGTCAGCAATTATTGAAAGCAGGGGCAAATAAAGTTGTTTTAAAAGTTACAGATTTTATTTAAAATAAGATATTAATTATCAAAATATTGAAGATATTATCCGAGTAAAATATAAAAAATTTAGTTAAATTAAGTAGATAAAATAACGATAATGATAGATTTTATTGAGATTTTAAATAATGCTGTTAATGATAAAAATTCTTTACCAAAAAGTAACTTATTGGTGGAGGCTTTATTAGCAGCAGAAAAATATAGTCATCAAGAAAAAACTCAATATCAATTTGAGCAATTAATAGGACATTGGCAGTTACATTTCATTACTGGTACTAAAAACAGTCAAAAAAAGTTAGGTAATTTTCTCGGTAGTGGTTTTTATTTACCTTCTCTTGTTAAAGTTATTATTTCTTATTCCTCGGAAGAAAATTTAAAGGAAAAAAATCAAGGAAAAATCGAAAATATTGTTAAATTTGGGTTAGTAAAATTTATTATTGATGGCCCTAGTAAATTTATTCTAAAAAAAAATATAATAGCCTTTGATTTTACCTATTTAAAAATGTTTATTTTAGGACAAAAAACCTATGAAATGAATATCAGAAATGGCAAAGATAGTCATAGTCAATTTTATCAAAAAAATATTAATCAACAAGCCTTTTTTAGTTATTTTTATGTCTCAGAAAATATAATTGCGGCTAGAGGTAGAGGAGGAGGTTTAGCGTTATGGAAAAAAGTCATGGATAAGTAAGTAGGCAAAATTAATTATAGGCAAGAGGCAACAAATATTATTAGTTATTTTTATTAATTTCAAACTATATAATCCCTAAATACTTTTAATGCTTATAAATAAAATTATTTTAAGAAAAATCGAAGGTCAATAAGTTATGATATGATGTTGCACTAACATTAAAACTTATTATATCTTCAAGTGATAAAGTAGAATAATCATTAATTATTATTTGTTAATTGTTATATGACTCCCAAAAAATCAACTAATCAAAATAATGAAAACTTAGGAGAAATATCTGACAAAGATTTACAACAATTTTTCCTTTTAGCATTAAATTTGCTATGTATTGCCAATTTAGAAGGGTATTTTTTACGAGTTAATAACGCTTGGGAATCGGTTTTAGGTTATTCTATTAAAGAGTTAGAAGGCAGTAAATTTCTTGATTTTGTTCATCCTGATGATGTTCCATCTACCATTAATATTATGGCTAAATTAGCCGATAATCAACCTATACATAATTTTGAAAATCGTTATCGTCACCAAAATGGTACATTTCGTCATATACAGTGGCAATCAATAATCTATAATAATTTAATTTACGCAGTAGCAAGAGATGTTACTGAGGAGAAAAAAACAGAATTAGCATTAAGAGAAAGTCAACAATTTTTATCTGAAATTATTAATAATATTCCCTTAATGTTATTCGTAAAAAAAGCGGAAGATTTAAGTTTTGTTGAATTTAATAAAGTGGCAGAAATTATAACTGGGTTTAAAAAAGATGATTTATTAGGTAAAAATGATTATGATTTATTTCCTGAAGAGGAAGCAAATTTTTTCTATCAAAATGATAAAGAAGTTATCACAAATGCTAAAAAGATTGAAGTAGAAGAAAAGATAACTACTTTAAATAATGGAAAAAGAATATTATATACAAAAAAAATTCCTGTTATTAATTCAGCAGGAGAAACAACTTATTTATTAGGTATTTCTGAAGATATAACCGAAAAAAAATATATAGAAATTGAACTTAATCAAACTAAAGAATTTTTAAATCAAACTAACGAATTAGCTAGAGTTGGCGGTTGGGAAGTTGACTTAATTAATCATATTTCTAAATGGACTGATATGACTAAAATTATTCATGATGTACCTTTAGATTATCAACCTACTTTACAAGAAGCTATTAATTTTTATAAAAAAGGAGAAAGTCGAGAAAAGATCAAAAAAGCAGTAAGTGATGCTATTAATTTAGGTAAAAATTCTATTGTAGAAGTGCAATTTATCACCGCTAAAGCCATAGAAATTTGGGTAAAAGCTATAATTAAATCTGAGTTTAAAGAAGGTAAATGTTCTCGAATTTATGGCTCATTTCAAGATATTAATAAACAAAAATTAAATGAAATTGCCTTAATAGAAAAAACTAAAGAATTTAATGAATTAGTCTCTGTTATTCCTATGGGAATTTATAAGTTAAGAGAAGATTTTAATTTTATTTATGTCAGTCCTGTTTGGTGTAATCTTAATGGTATAAAAGAAGAAGATATTTTACGCAATTCTCAATTAGCAGTAGATATTATTCACCCTGATGATAGAGAATTATTTATGGCAAAAAATGATGAAGCCATTGCTACTAAATCTAACTTTCATCATACTGCAAGATTTATTGTCCATGATGAAATTCGTTGGATGGAGGTAAAATCTCAACCCCAACAAGATGATAAAAATAATTGGTTTTGGTTTGGTACACAAACAGATATTACTGATAAAAAACGAGCAGAAATTGAACTTAAAGCGACAAAAAATCAATTACAAAGTATTTTAGACTCTCTTAATGAAGTAATTTGGTCTGTTAGTTTACCTGATTATAAGGTACTTTTTATTACTCCTTCTGTGGAAGATTTTTATGGTATTTCCTATGAAGATTGGATGAATGATTATAGTTATTGGGAGAAAATTATTCACCCTGAAGATAAAGGTATTGTTAATGTTATTTGGCATAATATGGAAACTAAAGGTTATTCTGTGACCGAATATCGTATTATCAAACCTAATGGTGAAATAAAATGGATTTCTAATAAAGCCAAATATATCTTTAATGATGATGGCGATCGCATTAGAATAGATGGAATTGTTACAGATATAACTAAGAATCAACAGACAACAATTGCCTTAATTGAGAGTGAAAATAAACTGAAAAATCTCATTGCAAATATGTCGGGGGTAGCCTATCAATGTTTAAATGATGAAGATTTTACGACTATTTTTATCAGTGATGAAATTCAAAGATTATCAGGATATAAACCAAAAGATTTTTTTGATAATCAAACTATCAATTTGAATATTATTATTCATCCAGATTATATTAAAAAAGTTCACGAAAAGATCACAAAATCTTTGACAAACAAAGAATCTTTTGCTGTGGAATACCCTCTAATTACCATGGAAGGAAACAAAATTTGGGTATTAGATAAAGGTAAAGGAATTTATGATAATGAAGGTGAATTGCTTTTTATTGAAGGCATTATTTTTGATATAAATAAACAGAAAATAACAGAGAATAAATTACAACAGAAAGAAAAAATGTTATTGGCTATTTCTCAAGCCACAAAAGAATTATTATCTAATAAAAATGTTGACAATGCCATTGCCAATTCTTTAAATATTTTATGCCATGCTATAGAAGCAGATCAAGCCTATTATTTCACTTTAGAACATAATGGTCATGAGTTAGTTTGTAATCATAAATATGAATGTTATCGAGACGAAAGAGAACCTGTTATTAATAGTCCTGAATTACAAAATATTCCTACCTCATTTTTCCCTGAAGCAGAAAAAGTAATCTTAGCAGGAAAAACCTTTTATATTTTAATTAAAAATATTGCTGATGATGTACTTTTTAAACCCATATTAGTAGAAAAAAACATCAAATCTTTAATTTATTTTCCTATCCTAAATAATGGAATAACTAGGGGAATTATTGGTTTTGATGACTGTCATGAAGAAAGAATTTGGACAGAAGCCGAAATTAGTTTATTATCTAGTTTTGCCGATAGTATTTCTAGTGCAATTCAAAGAAAAAACCTTGAAGAAAATTTATTAAAAGCAAAACAACAAGCGGAATCTGCTAGTCGTGCCAAATCAGAATTTTTAGCAAATATGAGTCACGAAATTCGCACTCCTCTTCATGGTATTATTGCGTTTTCTGAATTATTATTGGAAACTGATTTAAACTCAACTCAACAAGAATACTTAAATTTTGTTCATCAATCAGGAGATATATTATTAGATTTAATTAACGATATTCTTGACTTTTCTAAAATAGAAGCAGGAAAACTAGAATTAGCCATTAATAAATATGATTTATGGGAACTTTCGAGGCTAATAATGGATATAATTTGTTTTAAAATTATTGATAAAGAAATTGAATTAAGATTAAATATTTCTCCTAAATTACCTCGTTTTGTATGGGTAGATGATTTAAGACTTAAACAAGTATTAATTAACCTTCTCAGTAACGCCACAAAATTCACAGAAACAGGAGAAATTGAATTAGCGATTAAGCTATTAAATATTGATAAAATAACCAATATTGCTACTATAGAATTTTCCGTAAAAGATACGGGTATTGGTATATCTCCCGAAAAACAAAAAATAATATTTGAAGCCTTTTCTCAAGAAGATGAATCTACTACTCGTAAATATGGAGGCACAGGTTTAGGCTTGACGATTTCTAATAAACTTTTATATTTAATGGGCAGTAAATTAAAACTTGAAAGTCAATTAAATAAAGGAAGTCGTTTCTTTTTTACCCTCAAAGTTAAAACCGAAACCGCAGACATAGATAATCATCTTTTACCCATAACATCCTCTCAAGAAGATACTTTTTTCGATTATTCATCCTATAGCATTCTTTTGGTGGAAGATAATAAAATTAACATGATGTTAGCCAAAGTTATTATTCAGAAAGTTTTACCTGACATTAACATTATCGAAGCTAATCATGGAGAAGAAGCCATCAAAAAATATCAACAATATAACCCTGATATTATCTTAATGGATATACAAATGCCCATTATGAGCGGTTATGAAGCTACACAAAAAATTAGATCTTTACAAAAATCTAACCATCATACACCCATTATCGCCCTTACTGCTGGAACTGTCAAAGGAGAAAAAGATCGTTGTTTAACTTTAGGTATGGATAACTATTTAAGTAAACCCATCCAAATCGAAGCATTTTCTACCATGATTAAAAAATATTTTCTCAAATCTATTTAATTTTTTCTTTATAAAAGGAAGTAAAATTCAAACTAAGTAGTTATCACATCAAAATATTTAGGTAATTTATTTTCATGAAAATTAGTCGATTTATCGCTATCAGTACAATTTCTTTGATACTCGGAGGGTTAAGCTATCAAACCTCTAGTTATGCCGAAAAAACTCAAACTCATCAAATTATCGCTCAAAGTAACAATGAAGAAAAATCCCCTCAACTTGAAGCTAAAGCCAAAGAAGTTATTAACTTATTTTTTACAGAAAAATTTGATTCTGTCTCTCAACTGTTTACTCCAGATTTACGCTCGGAGATTCCTTTAAAGTATATGAAATCTCTTCTTACGGATACCTTAACTCAAAATGGTAAATTTCAAAAATTAACTGACTCAAAAGTAATCGTTACCCCCGGCAGTGATTTAGTTGTTTTAACCCTCAATTTTGAGAAAATCACAGAAGATTGGATTGTAATTTTTAATGATCAACAAGAAGTCATCGGTGTTGATATTCCCACCAATAAAAACATCGAAACTATTGCCACAGAATTTATTAACTCTTTAGTATCTCAAGAATCCGCTCAAGCAAGGGGTTGGTTAAATCCTTTCCTCAAAGAAACCATCTTACCTCAACAGTTACAATCCCGTTGGAATAGCTTTATCCAAGGTAAAGGAGATTTTAAAGGAATTACCAAAACTACCGTTAGAAACGGCTCAAAAGGTGACAATACTGATGTAGTCATTATGGACTTAGAATTTAGCCAAAAGAAAGAAAAACTCTTCGTAATTTTTGACAGTTCTAAGAGTATCATTGGTGTAGATTTTATTCAATAAATTAGGTTTATCCATGTTAGAACAACAATCAATGTTAATTGAAGAAATTACTGCTAGAGAAATTTTAGACTCCCGTGGAAAGCCCACTGTAGAGGCTGAAGTCCGCTTAGAAAATGGTTCTGTGGGTTTAGCACAAGTACCCAGTGGCGCTTCTACTGGTAGTTTTGAAGCCCATGAATTACGAGATGGCGATCGCCATAGATACGGTGGCAATGGAGTTTTAAAAGCGGTAGATAATATCATCGATAAAATTGAACCAGCATTACTTGATCATGATGCCTTTGACCAAGTTGGGATTGATACAGCTATGATTAATCTTGATGGTTCACCTAATAAAAAAAATTTGGGTGCCAATGCGATTTTAGCCGTATCTTTAGCCAATGCCAAAGCCGTAGCAGGAGAGTTACAAATTCCTCTTTATCGCTATTTAGGAGGCCCTTTAGCTAATGTTTTACCCGTACCCATGATGAACGTTCTTAACGGCGGAAGTCATGCTAATAATAACGTAGATTTTCAAGAATTTATGATTATGCCCATCGGTGCAGAAACTTTTTCTGAAGGTTTACGGTGGGGTGCAGAAATTTTCGCTTGTTTAAGCAAAGTTTTAAAAGAGAAAGGTTTACTAACAGGAGTAGGTGATGAAGGTGGTTATGCCCCTAATTTAGGCTCAAATCAAGAGGCTTTAGACTTATTAATTCAAGCCATTGACATCGCAGGTTATAAAGCAGGAGATCAAGTTGCCCTAGCCATGGATGTTGCCGCTAGTGAATTTTACAAAAATGGTCAATATAACTACGATGGTTGTGATCATTCTCCCGTAGAATTTATTAATTATTTAGAAAGTTTAGTGGGTAAATATCCTATTGTCTCCATCGAAGATGCTTTACACGAAGATGATTGGGATAACTGGAAATTACTGACCGAAAAACTCGGATCTAAAATTCAGTTAGTCGGTGATGATTTATTTGTTACTAATATCACACGTTTACAAAAAGGTATAGATTTAGGTATTGCTAACTCTATCCTTATTAAACTTAATCAAATCGGTACTTTAACAGAAACCCTCCAAACCATCGAATTAGCGACTCGTAAAGGTTACAGCTCTGTTATTAGTCATCGTTCTGGGGAAACTGAAGATACCACTATTGCCGATTTAGCTGTGGCTACAAGAGCTGGACAAATAAAAACAGGTTCTTTATGTCGTAGTGAAAGAGTAGCTAAATATAACCGCTTATTACGCATAGAACATGAATTAGGCGATCGCGCTCTTTATGCTCCAAAAGTGGGATTAGGCCCTGTATATAGTAAGTAATTAATTAGTTAACGGCTAATTGTTGAGATTCTTGTTTCAACATTTCTAATAAATAATCATTGTGGTTTTCTTGTGCCACTTTGATTCTTCTTTCTAAGTTTCTTCTCAAGTTAGATAAATGTACTTGCTCTAAATTACATTCTGCTACCGTAGTGACAAGATGAGAAGTAGTTATGGGTGTTTTTGTCTCCATCATCAAAGGAATAGCATTAGGGCAAGTACTATAACTCGTACCACGATAGGTTAAAAATAATTTAGGTTGAAGTTGTGGAATATGTTTGGGTAATTTATAACTCCATTCACTACCTCTATATTTGCCGATAATGTCACTTTCTTTCATTTCCAGCACGGAAGTTTCTGATTTATATTGATTGCCACGATATTTCATTTTCATATTATTTTCTCTTTAGGTTATAGATATAATTTTTTTGTTTAAAATTGCTAAAATATTTTTTATTTCTGTATCTATTTTTACATTTTTCCAAAATAAAGTAAAGTTAATGTAAGGAAAACTTAAGATTTCCATAAATATTTTTTGGTTAGTTTCTTATGGCCCATGTCCTTTAATTTTACCATCCGTTAACTATAAAATCTTTGGTGGTGTAGGGGTAAAACTCAGATCTTGCACCTCGTTAAAAATTAACTGGTGAAGTTAGGGCAATGGGCAATGGGCAATGGGCAATGGGCAATGGGCAATGGGCAATGGGCAAAGGGCAATGGGCAATGGGATTAAAATTGACTCAAACTATACTAAAATCGATTTTTTGACTTTTGCTTATTAAGTATTTTTGATCTGATGCAAGATCTCAGTAAAAATTTTACACTTTTGATTGACTAATCACCTAAATTCGAGGATATTAAACCTGAAACCTGCTCTCAACGGAAGTAATTTTAAATTAGTTGATGTTTATTGACTAAATCGAGTAGAATGCAGTAGTTCAAGATCTTAAAATCAACTTCTTATATTTAATTAATATTTCATGGAGACGCAAGAAATTAGCGATCTTTTTCCCCTATTCCATAACCTAAATACTGAAACCATAGAATGGCTAGTTTCTATGGCAGACAGTGACAATTATGAATCAGAAGAAGTGATTATTGCCGAAGACGACTGGGGAAAAGCTATTTATTTTATAGTTTCGGGATGGGTAAAGCTAGAAAATATTTATAGCGAAGAAAATGTCACATTAGAAATTATCGGTAAAGGTGGCTGTGTAGGAGAAGCAGGAATTTTAAGTACTCTTAACGGTAACAGTCGAGTTATCGCCATTTCGGCGGTAGAAGTATTAAGTATCTCCGCCCAAAGATTTTTACAAATATTATTTCGAGATTCTCAAATACAAAACCGTTTTCTAAAATTGATGGTAAGTCGAGTTACCGAATATCAAAAATATTGTCAATTTCATCGCCAAACAGGAAAAGTAAGATTAGCTACTGTTTTAATTTCCCTTGCAGATAAATATGGTGAAATCACAGAAAAAGGCATTAAACTTTATCCTTTTTTAAGACAAGATTTAGCAGATTTAGCTCAATTAACTTTAGAAGAATGTAGTCAAATTATGAATAAATTAGAAGAAAAAAAAGTAATTTATCTAAAATCAAATAATGATATTTTTTATATTTTTAATATTAAACAATTACATCATATTATCGGTAAATTAGGTAACGAATAACTATCAAATATAACTTATAAATTTCACCAATTATTGAAGATAAAACATGAATAAATTAAGTCCAAATATCCATTATTTTGTTTCGATGCCTTGTCCCGAATCTCACTTATTTGAAGTCACCTTAAACATTGAAAACTGGCAAGAAACAACTCTAAATTGTAAAATGTCCGTATGGACACCCGGCTCATATTTAGTCAGGGAATATTCTCGACATTTACAAAATTTTACAGCTTATTCAACGGTAAATAATAATAAATTAAACTGGGAAAAAACATCTAAAAATAATTGGTTAGTTACTGCAAATAATGAGCAAAATATAACAGTAAAATATCAAATTTACGCTAATGAATTAACTGTTAGAACTAATCATTTAGATGCTACTCACGGTTATTTTAATGGTGCTGCGTTATTCTTTTATATACCTAATTACGAAAATTTACCTCTTACAATTACTATTAATGTGCCTCACTATTCTTGGCAAGTTTCAACATCTTTACCAAAAATATCATCTTTAGAAAATACTTTTTTAGCTGATAATTTTGATACTTTAGTAGATAGCCCTTTTGAAATTGGTACACAAAAAATTTATGATTTTACCTTAGAAAATAAACCTCATCAATGGGTAATTTGGGGAGAGGGAAATATTGACATTCAGAAACTAATTAAAGATACAGAAACAATTATTAAAACTGAAGAAAAAATATTTGGTAATTTACCCTATGATAATTACTTTTTCTTATTACATTTATCCGCTAGTGGCTTTGGAGGATTAGAACATAAAAATTGTTGTGTCTTAAATTATCCTCGTTTTGGCTTCAAAAAACAAGAAAAATATTATCGTTTTTTACAATTAGTTGCCCATGAATATTTCCATCTTTGGAATGTAAAAAGAATTCGTCCTAAAGCCTTAGAAAATTTCGATTATGATCAAGAAAATTATACCACTTCTTTATGGTTTTCTGAAGGTACAACCAGTTATTATGACATGATTATTCCTCTTCGAGCTGGTATTTATAATTATCAAACATTTTTCGAGTTATTAAGTAAAGATATTAGTCAATATTTAACCACTTCAGGGCGAAATATTCAACCTTTAAAAGAATCTAGTTTTGATGCTTGGATTAAATTATATCGCCGAGATGCTTATAGTAATAATAATCAGATTTCGTATTATTTAAAAGGGCAATTTATTACTCTATTATTAGATTTATTGATTAGAAAAAATACCGACAATGAAAAGTCTTTTGATGATGTGATGAAAACTATGTGGTTAAAATTTGGAGTATCAGAAATAGGTTTTACCCCTGAACAATTACAAACAGAAATAGAACTCATTGCCAATACAAATTTAAAGGAATTTTTCTACTTATATTTAGATACCACCGCAGAATTACCCTTTAATCAATATTTTGAGCCTTTTGGGGTAAAATTAGAACCACAAATAGACAAAAATATTCCTCCTTATTTAGGTTTAAATATCACGAAAAAAAATGGCAGCGAAGAAATAACTTTTGTGGAAGCGAATTCCCCAGCAGGAAAAGCTGGAATTGATGCTGGAGACGAATTATTAGCTATTGATGGTTTTCGAGTAACAGCAGATAATTTAAACGAAAGATTACTAGATTATCAAGAAAACGACATAATTAAATTAACTTATTTTCATCAAGAAGAATTGAAAACTATCGAGATAAAATTAGCTTCTCCCCAAGCATCTAATTATCTAGTAAAAATCATCGATAATCCCTCGAAAAAACAACAAGAAATGTTAAAAAAATGGTTGTTTATTAACTAGGGAATTGCTGAAAAAAAATTTGTGATTTCTCTGTGCAAACCCTAAGGATAAATTGTTATTCACAATAAAGAGTATCACGGGTATTTTTCCCCGTAATAGGATTAGTACCCGTTGCCATACTACATAATAATTCTTCTAAATCTGGACGTAACAATACATCTGTAAAATCTGCACCTTCAATATTTGCTTGTTCAAATTTAGTATTAGTAGCAAAAGCACCTTCAAGAATAGCGTTATGAAGATTAACTCTTGTCATTCTCGCTGAATCCAATACTGCATTGGTTAAATTTGCACCTTCTAAATTAGCTGAATCCATGTTAGCACCAAAAAAGCTAACCCCTTGTAAATTTGCTTTGCTTAAATTGCTACTACGAAGATTTGCTTTATTAAAAGTTGATCCTACCAAATCTTGTCCAGAAAAATCACTTTCAAATAAATCTCTTTTAGTATAATCTAAGGCTTCTACAGGATTAACTATGGTGATCAAACTAAGAATCAATGCTAAAGTCAGACTAATTAATTTTAATAAATTCATGGTAATTATGGGTAAAAAAATTTGCTTTCAATCAATAATTAATGTACCCAATATTGACAGCATTTGGTATTGAAAAAAAAGAAGATTAACAATGTTCAATTATTAAATACCAATAACATACTTACGCCATTCATGATTATGATTATCTTTAGTACATTTAGCAATTTCAAAATGAAGGCTACTATAAGGTTTTCTAGGTTGTTTATGTAAAGGCATTTGAGCTTCTTTAGGTGTACGATTCCCTTTTTTTATATTACAACGTACACAAGCCGCCACCAAATTTTCCCAACTATCCGCACCACCACGAGAACGAGGTATGATATGATCTAAAGTTAGTTGATCTCCTTTATAACTACAATATTGACAAGAATTTTTATCCCTTTCAAAGATATTTTTTCTAGTCAAAGGAATGTCTTTATAAGGCACTTTGACATAGTGACGTAACCTAATCACTGATGGCAATGAAAAAGTTTGATGAATAAATTGCGAATGATGCTCTAAAGGCTCAGCTTTACCTTTTATTAACAAAACCACCGCTCTTTTCCAGTTAGTAATATTGAGCGGCTCATAGGAAGCATTCAAAACTAAAACCTTAGCCATAAAGGTATTACTCTCAATGATTTATTGCTGATGCTAACACAAATTATCAAAAGTTGAATGAATTAATAATTAATTTTTTGATTCTGTTTTATTTCCTTGAGTACTAACTTGAATTAACTCAATTTTATAACCATCGGGATCTTCTACAAAAGCAATTATTGTTGAACCATGTTTCATTGCCCCCGGTTCTCTAGTCACTTTACCACCTAAAGACTTAATTTGATCACAAGTACGGAAAATATCATCAACCCCTAACGCAATATGACCATAACCGTTACCAATATCATAACTATTCGTATCCCAATTGTGAGTAAGTTCGATGACGCTGTTATCCTTTTCGTCACCATAACCTACAAATGCAAGGGTAAATTTACCGCTTTCATAGTCTTTTTTTCGTAATAACTTCATCCCTAAAACATTGCAATAGAAATCAAGAGATTTTTCGAGATTACCCACTCGTAACATTGTGTGTAAAATACGCATAATAATTAATTTAGCCATGAGAATTAACATTAACAATTATACATTACTTTGAAAGATAAATTCTAAAGTTATATCAATATATTTCTCCTCTTTATTAACAGAATTAATTTTAATGACTTTAATAAATTCTCTTAAATAAAAGCGACACTCTATAGCAGATAAATCATACCAAAATTGAGGATTAGAAATCGCCACTGCAATTTTTTCTAAATTATCAGGAGGTAACTGTGCAATTTGTTGTTTTAATTGTCCAATTTCTAGGTTAATTTTATAACTTCTTAAAGATGTTGTTTCTTTATCTAAAATTTTTTCTATTTCTAAAGTTTTCAGTTTATTTAAAATATCTTCATTCTCTTTTATTTTAGTTTCTAACTGCTGTTTGATTACCCTAGAATCAGGAGAATTAGTATTTTTACTTAATAAGGGAAAATCTCGACAAATTTTATTAATAACCTCAGAAAAAACTAAGTCATATTTAACCGATTTATAATTACAATTACCTTGACATTTAGTCGGAATTAGGTATAAATATTTTTCAGGATATTTTTTATTTTTTACCTTGCTAATTCTAAAAGATGATTCACATTGTTGACACCTTAATAAACCTGCTAAAGAATAATTTGCTGACGCACTTCTGGGTTTTACTAACCGATGACTTTTTAAGATTCTATCAATTTGTGCCCCTTCTTCTCGACTAATAATCGGGGTGTGGGTATCGGAAATAATTTCTTTATTTTTATAGTTTAAATCTCCTCGATAAACAGGATTTTTTAACCAATTAATAGCTGTGGATAAAGCAATTTTCTTATCATATTTTTTCGCTAAATATCTAACACTATCACTGACAGAAGAATATAACAAAAAATGTTCAAAAAAGTCTCTAACAATAGAAGAAGTTGCTCTATTAATAATATAACTATCTTTTCCTTTTAAATAACCAAATGGTGCTTTACCCGGTGGTGGTAAAATATTTAAACGATTATTACCGTGGGATTTTAATAATTTTTTTTGATGGATTTTTTGCCTAATATCATTCCAAATATTAAGTAATTTTTCTTTAGTCTTACTATTATTAATTATTTTGAATTTACTACTATTATAATCTTCATCAATAGCAATAATTTCTATACCTAATTCTTCTATTACAGTTATAGTTTTAGTAACCTCATCTAAACTATTACCAAATTCAGATAAACTGCGAATTAATAGATAACTTGGCGCATTTTTTTCGCAATCACGAATTAACTTTACTAATTGTTGTCTCTCACCAATATCTTGATAAATCGCCTCAATTTCACAACCCCAAAAAAAAGAATCAGGAGTTATTTCTATCATAGGATTAGTGTAAATATAAGCGATAATCAAAATAATATAAGTTTATAAATTAATTATTTCTTTGCCAACAGATTCATATTGTTTCCATGCTTGTTTACCACGGGAATCATGATAATCTTTAACAGTTTTGCCATTTTGTGATGCTCTTTCAAAGGCAATTAATAACGGAATTTCAGTTTTAAATAAAGGGATATTTTCTCTGATTAAAAATTGTTTAGCTGTTTTACTATTAGTAGTTCTTGAATCAACTTTTGTCAAGAGAATTTTATAATTATTAACATTATGTTTTTTGAAAAAATTCACTGCTTTAATAGTGGCATCTAAATCGAGATGATTCGGTGTTGTCGGAATAATAATTAAGTCATTTCCCTTCGCTAAATCTAATAAATCGTCTTCCTCTGGTCGAGCTTTCATATCCGTGATAATATGGCTATGCTTTGGCACAAATGTTGCAGAACCAGCTTGAGATGCTACGATAAAAGGTAGATTATCTTCCCTAGCCCATACTAACGCAGAACGGTTAGGATCAGCATCTATTAATAAAGTCGGTTTATCAGTATGTAAATAAGTTGATAAATGTATGGCAGTAGTAGTTTTACCTACGCCTCCTTTTAATGAAACAATGGCGATAAACATAATAGTAAAATTATTGGTAAATATCTGAAAAATTAAACTGTGTTGATGAAATTAATTGTTAACTAATTATATTGACAATAACTCTAATTTTTAGTAAATATTTTTGATAACTAATAAACTTTTTTCAAACTATTAATATACATAATATTAGTAAATTAATGATAGTCAAAGTTAGTCAAATTTAAAAAATTATAAAAATGAGTTATTTAATGATAGGGGAAATCTTATCAATAACCGCTAAACTACCATCAGGGTTGACTTTCCAAACATCATAAACTCCCACAACATCACCATTTTCATCCACATCCACATTACCACTAGCACCTTGATAATTAATTTTCTCACCCTTGCGTAATAATTCCATAGCCTGACAAGGATCTGTAACCTCTGTACCTTCACCTCCTGATACTTCTCGAATTTTACTCTTAATCCCTTCTCCAGTATTACTTCCTGCTGATTGTGCCGCTAACATTAATAAAATCGTTGCATCCCATGTATGAGGCACAAAAGCCGTCACTGGTTTATCTCCTGTTTTTTCCTTCCACAAAGTGGTAAAATCCTGTAAAGCCTTACCGTCAGCCCCGGGTACAGTGCCTAATGCACCAGCTATGATAGATGTACCATCGGCAGTTTTTCCTACTTGTTTCGTGAAATCTTCCGAATAAACACCATCAGTTAACAATACCGTAACGCCTTTAGTTAAACCTTGTTTATAAGCCGCTTGTAATAACAAACTACCTGTTTCTGCATATAATACCGCCGCTACCGCATCAGGGTTATTTCCAAAGGCTAATCCTGCTTCTGAATCTAATGTAGTGGCTTTTGGATCATAACGTACTGGTTTTTCTTGATTGAGAATGTTGCCTCCTGCCGTAGTAAAAGCATTGACAAATTGCGATTCAAATGCTACTCCATAATCATTATTTATCACTACTGTAGAAACATTTTTAAAACCCTCTTTCTGGGCTAAAGCGGCTAAGGCTTGGGCTTGATAGGTGTCTGGAGGTGCTGTGCGCGCCCAAAATCCGTTAAATTCTCCTTTTTTCGCTCTATCAGTAAAAACAGGGCTTGTGCTACCAGGTGAAATCATCATAACGTTATTTCTCACCGCTACATCCAAAGCAGCCGTAGAAACACTACTGGCAAACGAACCAACTACTCCTGATACTTTATCCACTTCCGCTAATTTCGTTATAGCAGAAGTTCCAGCTACAGGATCAGTTTGATCATCTTCTTTCACTAAAGTTACAGGTTTACCATTGACACCCCCACAAGCGTTAACAGTATCCACCGCTAATTGAGACGCAATAGGCATATTTTGCCCAATAGACGATAAATCCCCAGTGATAGGAAATAATGCTCCTAATTTCAAGCCTTCACTACTATTTTCAGCAGTATCCGTATTTTCTGTTTCTGGTATGGTGGTGGTATTTTCTCCCGTTGTGCCAAACATACCACAGCCAACGGTTAACCAATTAAGACTAATAAATAAAGCTAAAACTCTTTTGAGTTGGTAATTTTTCATAGTATTTTCTTATAGTTGCTTGAGTTTAACTTAAAATTGTACCTTGTTCATGATACTTAGGCTATTTAAGTATCCTTGATATAATTTCTACTATCTAATCATTTAGATTAATGTTAATATCGTGACAAAATAAATCAAATATATCTCTATGATTATCACTTTTCGTTTTTTCCTATTATTAATAGTTTTTATTTAACAAGATATTTAGTGTTTTTAAAAATTAAATAATTAATAGTACGATGATCAATTTGACGTAACCGATTTTGACCTCTTTCTATTTCTAAATCAATGGCACTACTTCTGCCCATCTCATTATTAATCTCTAATAAATAACCGATTAAAGTTCTTTCTTCTCCTTTGTTTAATTCCTTACTAATTGTCTTTAAATTTTTCTCTATTTGTTCATAAGTAAGAGGATTTCCTTCTTCATCTTTAATAGCAGTTAATAACTTATTTTTAATATCATCTTGTTTAACTTGTTTGTTAAAATTAATGGTAAATATTTGTTGTCCAATATTCGCTAAAATATTATTAACTTCTGTGCGAGTAATATATTTTTCTATTTGATATTGACTAGCGGAATACATATCTAAAACTAAATCTTTATCTATATTTGATTCTACTCCTTTATCACTAACAACTTTAATGGTTTTAGGGTTAACTTTAACGACTTGATAATATTGAATTTCTGCTAAATATTCCCCTACTTTAATTTTCTCAACATTGAGATTTTCTTTTAGTGTAATGGCAGGTTTAATAATGGGTTTTTGAGATACATTTTGTTTTGTCATAGTTTAATTCTCCTGTAAATTTAATGTTTTTTATTTCTATCTATTTATCCAGTGGATTTCGTGAATTTATGCCATACTAAGAAAAATATTATAAAATATTTACAATTATCCCTAAAATTTAAGTTTTCCACAGGCTTATAATATAGTCTCTTAATCATTCACTGTCAGGGTAGGAAAATCAAAAATTATTGAAATATATTTTAAAGTAAATTGATAATAATTATCTTATTATTTAATCTTCTTCTTTCTGTAAATAAAAAGTTTATTTTTCCTTATGGTAATTAATAATGTCTAAAAAATATTTATTCTGTTTTTTATTGTTAATTTCTTTCTTTTTTTTCGCTTGTGATTCTACTCAAACCTTAAATAATCAACCGACTAATATTACTAATAATAAAAATCCTATTAATACGGAAACTATTAATTTATCTCCAGATTTTAAACCGATTACGGGACAAATTATTTATATTCCAGTATATTCTAATATTTATCATTCTAATCAGCAAAGAAGCCATAATTTAGCGGTTACGGTAAGTTTTCATAACATTGATTTAGATAATTCTATTATTATTAAATCCGTTAAATATTATGACACTCAAGGTAATTTAATTGACGATTATTTAGCTTCTCCTGTAACCTTAAAACCTTTAGCTTCTACTAATTTTTATATCGAAGATAGTGATATTAGAGGAGGAATAGGTGCTAATTTTTTAATGGAATGGGTAGCAGATAAAAAAGTCGTAAAACCTTTCGCTGAATCGGTTATGATTAGTACTGCTAGTACTCAAGGAATTTCTTTCACCAGTCAAGGAAGAATTGTCAAAGAATTTTAACAAAAATGGAGAAAGAAGTCCCACGCTCTATTTTTCCTTAAAAAACCGCCCATGAAATGAGCGTGGGATTGATTTAGGAATAAAAGATTTTGCTATTGTTCATGATGGTGAAAAAACCAGTAAATATGCTAATCCCAAACACCTAAAAAAACATGAAAAAAACTTAGCACGAAAACAACAAAAATTAGCGCGTAAACAAAAAGGCTCTAAGAATAGAGAAAAGGCACGAAAGCTAGTAGCTAAGGTACACGAACATACAAGTAATACCCGTCACGATTTTCTACATAAACTTTCCAGAAAAATTGTCAATACCAATCAAGTAGTAGTCGTTGAACAATTGAATATCAAGGGTATGGTTCGTAACCACTGTTTGGCAAAAGCTATATCTGATGTGGGATGGGGAATGTTTATCAACTTCCTAGACTATAAACTCAAAGAAAAAGGGAGGTTATTAGTGGAGATTGATAGATGGTTTCCTAGCTCTAAAACCTGTTCTAATTGCTTATATCAAATGTCTGAAATGCCATTAGACGTAAGAGAATGGACTTGTCCGAGTTGTGGTACAGTTCATGATCGAGATGAGAATGCGAGTAAAAATATAAGAGCAGAAGGCATTAGAATAATAAAGACGGATGGAATAGCTCTGCTAATGGAGGCACTGTAAGACCAAAAGGCGGACGTAAGTCAGTTTTGGGGCATGAGCCTGTGAAGTTAGAAGCTAACACTGTAATCTTCGATTCAGTGTGAGTAGGTCACTAGGCTATTGCGTTAAAATTATTTCATAGCCTGATATAGAGATATTATAAGGATGAATGAGCGAAAAATTTGGTTGTATGACACTACCTTAAGAGACGGAGCCCAAAAAGAAGGTATTTCACTTTCTTTAGCAGATAAGTTGAAAATTGCCCGAAAATTAGATGATATGGGTATCCCTTTTATTGAAGGTGGTTGGCCTGGTGCTAACCCTAAGGATGTACAATTTTTTTGGGAGTTACAACAACAGCCTCTAAAACAAGCCAGTATAGTGGCTTTTTGTTCAACTCGTCGCCCTAATCAATCCGCCGATAAAGATCCTCTCTTAAAAGCGATTCTAGCAGCTAATACTCATTGGGTGACCATTTTCGGCAAATCTTGGGATTTACACGTTACAGAAGGCTTAAAAACCTCTCTGGATGAGAATTTAGCCATGATTGAAGATACTATCACCTATTTGCGATCGCAGGGAAGAAAAGTAATTTATGACGCTGAACATTGGTTTGATGGATATAAAAATAATCCCGAATACGCTTTAAAAACCCTTCAATCAGCTATTAAAGGGGGTGCGCAATGGCTTGTTTTTTGTGATACAAATGGCGGTACGTTACCCCATGAAATTAGTCAAATTGTGTCGGAAATTAGGGGAAAACTTGATCTTAATTTAGATGATTCTCATCGTCCTAAATTAGGTATTCATACTCATAATGATAGCGGTACAGCCGTCGCTAATGCCATAGCATCTGTATTAGAAGGTGTCACCATGGTTCAAGGTACAATCAACGGTTATGGTGAAAGATGTGGCAACGCAAATTTATGTACCTTAATCCCTAATTTACAGCTAAAATTGGGTTATAAATGTCTTGAACCAGAAGAATTAACTAAATTAACCTCAAATAGTCGTTTAATTAGTGAAATAGTCAATCTTCCTCCTGATAATCATGCTCCTTTTGTGGGAAGATCAGCATTTGCCCATAAAGGTGGTATTCATGTATCCGCAGTGGCTCGTAATCCTTTAACCTATGAGCATATAGAACCTGAATCCATTGGTAATGAAAGAAGAATCGTGATCTCAGATCAATCTGGATTAAGTAATATTATCAGTAAAGCGAAAACCTTTGGCATAGAATTTGATAAAAATGATCCTATTTGTCGAGAAATTTTATTGAAATTAAAAGCCTTAGAAAGTCAAGGTTATCAATTTGAAGCGGCGGAGGCTAGTTTTGAACTATTATTACGAGAAGCATTAAATCAAAGACAACAATTATTCGGTATTAAAGGTTTTCAAGTCCATTCCGACATTACCCTAGACGGAAAAATCTCTCATACCCATGCTTTAGCTACCATAAAAATCATCGTTGATGGAGAAGAATTATTAGAAGTAGCCGAAGGAAATGGGCCAGTTTCTGCATTAGATAAGGCTTTGCGCAAGGCTTTAGTTAAATTCTATCCCGAAATTGCTCAATTTTATTTAACGGATTATAAAGTAAGAATTCTTGATGGAGCAAAAGGAACTTCAGCCAAAACTAGGGTTTTAATTGAATCTAGCAACGGTGAACAACGATGGGCTACAGTGGGAGTATCAACAAATATTATTGATGCTTCTTATCAAGCCGTAGTTGAAGGTATAGAATATGGTATCTTACTAGGTAAAGCAAAAATTAATTCTGCTGACTTTTTGCCCAATTCCTAATTTTTAATTAATTTAAAATTCCTAATTAATTACTGATTAATAATTACTCATTACTAATTGTTTAAATGACTTCCTTACCAGAAACTACAAAACACAGATTACAACGTCTTCCTCAAATTCCTCATGTATGGGAAGGCGATCGCCGTTCGATTACAGGGATGATGGAAAATCTTGAACCAGATTTAGTCGATAGTGGAGAATGTATTATTTGGGTGGACGGTAGCGAAGGCTTTGTGAGATCAATGGATGTAATGCGTTCAAAATCAGGTCCAGAAGCCATGGTAAGGGCATTATTAAAAGCCATTGAGAATCCTCATAGTCCAGCTATACCAGCACGGCCACAGAAAATTGTGGTAAAAGATAGACAGTTACAGTTTTTCTTGCGTGGTGCATTACAAGGTTTAGATATTATTGTGGATTATCAGCCAGAATTACCTCTGTTAGATGAATTATGGCAAAACTTCCAAAATATGCACACAGAAAGTGATGAAAATATTTCCCCTGAATTATCAAAAGCCTTAGAGAAAGTAGCTATATCTGAAATTTGGAAGCAACAACCATGGCAATCATTATCGGAAGAAGAAATCATCAAAATTGACGTTAATCAATGGGGTGTTGAAAGCCTTTATGCTTGTGTGATGGGAATGTTAGGAGAAGAATTTGGTATTATCTTATATAGATCTTTAGATTCCATGAAAACTTTTCGTCAACAAGTCATGAGTTTAACGGAGTCAGAGGAAGAAGGTGAATTAGAAGCGACATTTTTACAGCAAGATTGTTGGTTTATTAATTTTTCTCACGATGATGATGATGAATCTTTAAACTGGAATGAATTTTTAAAAAGTAAGGTTAAACCTATTTTCGGTAGCATTCATCCCTATGAAGGAATTTCCCCTCTCAAAGATGAAGAAGAAGTCTATCCTATTTATGCCGCTTTAAAAGCATTTGGTAAATTTGTCAATGAATTTGAAGAAGAATTATCCGAAGAAAACATCGACTTAATTGAAAAGGAATACGATGTAGAAATCCCTTTAAAAGATTTTAATTTAAAAATAAATGTTTCCACTACGCCAGAAATTACTAAAGAATTAGAACATCTTTTCGGCGATGATGACGATGAAGACTTTTTCGATGATGATGACGACGATGATGATTTGGCTATCAGTGATGAATTAATTCCTGAAGGTGCGTTAATTTCTTTAGGTAAAATAGAATCTAGTTTATTTAATTCTCTTCAAAATAAGTCTTTAGCTAACATTGATGCTAACACTTTTGGTAAAATTACCAGAAATCAGGCATTAAAAGCAGGTTTTCCCGTGATTATTGTACAAACAACTCGTCCGAAAGCACAAATTATTATCGAAAAATTAAAGGATGAAAACGGTATTGTTTATTTAACTTTTAATAAAGGTTATGATCCTTATGAAGAAGAACATTTTGATCTTAGTATTTTACAAACAAAAGAAGAGAATTTATACATATTAGCTCAATTTGAAGAAACTAATCAAAAAGATTCCTTTTCTCAACAATTAAAATTATGGCAAAAAGATGTTGCTAAATTTAACGGTTATTGCGGAGTTGTAATTGCTATGGGTGCTAGTGGTGCTTCTCGTGGGCAACCTCAGCATAAAGATTTCTTATATTTATTCTATGGTGAAGTAGTAAAAAAAGAAAAATTAGGACTTGAAACTCTTGTACTTAGTTTAGACTATTAATAATTACAGAAGATAGAGGTTAGGATATTAAGCCTCTACAATGGATTTAAGCTAAGATTGAGAACTTGATTTATAAGTATTTTTTCTATCTCTCTATTTCATTGATATTTTTATTATTCTACTAACTCATGAATAAACTAGATTTACATAGTAAAATATATCGTTTTGATAATGATGATAACCTTTATTTTGTCACTATAATTTTAGTTGATGGAAAACCCATCGCTGATTTTTCTTACTATGCTACATCTTTGACAGAATTAAACAATACTTTAAAACAAAATGGTAAATACTTTATCTTAACCTGTTGGTGTGGTGTACCTGATTGTGCTGGAATTGAGCAAGGTATTCAAGTAACTCACTATCAAGATACTGTTAAATGGACAATTAATCAACCATCACCTCATCGTGTCTTTACTTTTTCTGAAAATGATTATAAAGCAGTTATTACCGAAGGAATAAAACAAATAAAAGAAGATTTAGCTAATTTATGGTTTACACACACAGGAGAATATAATGATAAATTAGAGATTGTACCCAGATGGGAAGATAATCAAGAATTAATTGAATTATTGAATATCCATAGATAATAAAACCCTTTACATTTCTCTATGTTAAAGCATTTTTGTGATATGATAATTGACGTATTAGTAACAGAAAATAATGCACACTTAACAAAAGTTTTTAGTCATAGAGAGGAAAATGTATGCAAACTATTAAGAAGCCATTAAATGTTGATTAGTATTATTATTAATTAGCTGTTGTATTTGTTCTTCTATCGCCATTTTCTTAATTTCAAGAATATTAATAACTTCATTAAGTTTTACATCGTTAATACTATTCTTATTTAAGGCAAATTGTAAAAAACTTGATGTGTGAGGAAAACATTGAAAATCGGTGGTAATTTTTTCTTGAGAAGAGACAAAAAGATAATTACAAATAACTTGCTCAAATTTGGTAAAATCATTAATTTGCCAATCTTCAATAATTATACCCGTTAAAGTTCCTTGACTAAAATCAGTATTATTTGCTTTGGCGGCAGTTAAATCTCCTTCATTAAGTATGATTTCTCTTAAATTAGCTTCCTTTAAATTAGCTTCGACAAAACTTACTCCCCTAAAAATACCACGAGAGAGGTTTGCATAACTTAGATTACTACCAATAAAAAAAGATTCTGTACAATTGGCTTCTTGAAAGTTAACTCCTAATAAACAAGATTTGCTAAAATCAGCTTGAATAAAATAAGCATTAAAACAATTCGCATCTTGTAAGTTTGCCAAACTAAAGTTAGCATCTCTACCATAGACTTTAGTGAAATTCGCTTTAGTAAGATTCGCTTTAGATAAATTAGTTTTGGTAAGATTAGCTTGACTTAAATCTGCTTTCTCCAAATTAGCTTCTTTAAGATTAAATTGACTTAAATTACATTTACTTAGATTCGCATTTTGTAAATCTATTACAATATGAGGATTTTCTTGTCTCCAGTTATTCCAATTCGTCGCCGATGAAGATAAAAGAAGTTGTAAATGTTTTTGGTTAGCCATATTTTTAATCTCTCTTGATATAATCTTCGTTGTTTGATACTTCTATTAAGACTTAAGATTGTGAAGATCTTGTGAAGATAAAAAATTAATTTTCCTCGTTAACGTAAATACCCTTTTCCTTAAGTAGTTTTATGGCAAAATAACTTTAGAACTATAAATTGTTAATATTTAGTCATGATGTTAATTAAATCTACAACCCGCCATATTAGAATCTATACTGCCGAAATTCACAAAAATGAATTAATACCATCAAATCAAGTTTTAACTCTTGACGTTGATCCTGATAATGAGTTTAATTGGGATGAAGTTAGTCTGCAAAAAGTCTATAGTAAGTTTGATGAGTTAGTAGAAAACTATAGTGGAGAAGACTTAACAGATTATAATTTACGTCGTATTGGTTCAGAATTAGAACATTTTATTCGTAATCTCTTAAATAAAGGGGAAATTAGCTATAATCTTGACGCTAGAGTGGTTAATTATAGTATGGGATTACCCAGAGTTGAAAATCCCGAATCTGAAGGCAAATATCAGTTAACCAATAAATAGTTAACAATTAATAATTAACAATTAACAATGATCAATATTCACAATTTACTATGAAATATTTAATAAAATTTATTGTTAGTTCAGTTAAGTTTATGACATTATCAACAACGATGATTGTTATAGCTATATCTAGTTTTTTATTTTATATTTATACCATAGAACCACAGTGGATTGATTTTAAAAATATTGATCTTAATTTACCTAATTTAAGCAAAGAATTTGAAGGATGGAAAATAGTCCAAGTTAGCGATATTCATATTAGTGAATGGATGACGGAAAAAAGACTAGAAAACATAGTCCAATTAATCAATGAACAAAATCCTGATATAGTTGTTTTAACAGGGGATTTCTTTTCTCAAAGGATTACTTATACTAAAAGATTCGGTGAAAATAATCTTCCCTATGTAGAAAAACATCCTTCTTTTTTCAAGAAAATTATGAATAAAACTGGTATTTATACATCTAATTTTAAAGAAAGATCTTTAGATGAAGATAGGATAATATTAACTAATGCACTAAGTAAATTAAACCCCACTTATAAAAGTTTTTCTGTGTTAGGGAATCATGATTATGGGACTAATTTTAGTTTAGTTGAAACCGCTTTAAAAGATAGTAATATTATTAACTTAAAAAATGATGTTTATACCATCGAAAAAAATAATAGTATTCTAAATATCGCAGGAGTCGATGATATTTTATTTCGTAAATATAACCTAGATTTAGTATTAGAAAAACTACCAAAAACAGGAATAAATATTCTTTTAGCACATGAACCTGATTTAGCGTTTGAAAGCGCTATTACTCACCGTTTTGCGTTACAATTATCAGGACATTCCCATGGTGGGCAAGTTAATATTCCTTTCTTTGGTGCGCCTTTTTTACCTCCCTATGGAGAAATATATATTAGTGGTTTATATCACCTTGAAGATATGATTCAATACACTAATCGAGGAATCGGCATGGCTTATCCTTACATTCGCTTTAATTGTCGCCCAGAAATTACCATCTTCACTTTACATTCTCCTTAAGTTTTTTTTGCAATACACTCCACCGCAAAATCTTTGAATTTGATAAACTATCATAAATGTCAAAAGAGGACTCCCGTTAAATTTCTCAACAAAAAAGTCCCACTGAAATTAACGGGTGGGCTGCTACGCAGTGCCTACGGCAGGAATTTTGACCAACAAAGGAAACATTTTAAT